>WNGG01000436.1_pt1 | contig 49573 bp, 52 predicted proteins | sample 5400661 | NCBI WGS metagenome assembly WNGG01 (sample SAMN13153372, study PRJNA577476) | soil metagenome | isolation source: 100 cm soil or saprolite under Garry oak tree replicate 1 | place: USA:California | collected 2016-06-15 | reverse complement strand
CCCGCACGGCCCACCGCCATGAGCGGCACGTGCCGACACTGCGGTGCCGACACCTGGGGCTACACCGCCTGCCCGACGTGCGGCGACGTGCGCTGCCCGGTTTGCGGCCGCTGCGGCTGCGGCGCACCAGCGTCAACCACTCGCGTCTGCTCGGTCTGCCACCTCGAGAGAGGCAAGGGGCCAGTTTCGCTCTCCGGCCTCGAAGGCCTGCCGCGACTGCGAGTGACCACAACCACATTCGGCCCCAGGCGGCCAGACGATCGCGGACGTGTTCGGCCCCAGCGGCGGCGGAGGGACGGGCCGCGTCCGCATCGCGTCCGCGGGAGGGAAAGATGAGGGAAACCAGGCCCGGCGGGGTTGCGTGGCCGGGCCCGGATGGTGACCATGTCTGCGCTGGTCGTGGCGCTGGTGGCAGGACCAGGATTCGAACCTGGGTAGGCGCTAGCCGGCGATTTTACAGACCGCTCCCTTTGGCCGCTCGGGCATCCTGCCAGGTGGCTGCGAGGGATGATAGCGACGCCTCCTGGCCCCTCACAACTCGGAAAGGATGCGCTTCGAATGGCTGATTCCTCGTTCGACGTCGTCTCCAACGTCGACCGCCAGGAAGTCGACAACGCCCTGAACCAGGCCAAGAAGGAGCTGGCCCAGCGGTTCGACTTCAAGAACACCGGCACCTCGATCGAGTGGTCCGGCGACGGTGTCACGATCGCTTCGAAGACCGACAAGCGCGCCGAGGCCGCGCTGGACGTCTTCAAGGACAAGCTCGTGCGGCGCAAGGTCTCACTCAAGGCGCTGGAGAGCGGCGAGCCCAAGCCCGCCGGCGGCGGCACCTACCGCATCGAGTGCTCGTTCATCCAGGGGATCCCCGAGGACAAGGCCAAGTCGCTCGCCAAGACCATCCGCCAGTCCGGCCTCAAGGTCCAGGCGCAGGTCCAGAACGACCAGCTCCGTGTCTCCGGCAAGAGCAGGGACGACCTCCAGAAGGCCATCGCCCTCCTCAAAGACCACGACGAAGGCCTCCCCCTCCAGTTCACCAACTACCGGTGAGGCGAGCCCGGCTCGACCGCTCTGACCTGCAACATCCCGCGGAACGGTGGTCCTAGTCCCGCCGCTCGCCCTCGGCAAGCGCCTCGTTGGCGAGCGCATCAATCGCTCGCAGCGCCCGCCCCGCCTCCTCGGGCGGCGCCTTTTCAGCGACTACGCGGATCGTCCGTAGCGTCTGGGTTTGGAAGGTGTGCTTGGCCTCGAGCTCGATGAGGCGCTCCTGTTCGGTCTGCCGCATGGCTCCCCCCTGTGTGATCTGCGCCGTTACAACCACATCGGCGAAATGCGAGGCCGGGTTGACGGCGAACTCACAGTCAAGGCCGCCTTTCCACGGGCTGCCGACTGCAACCCTCTTGCCGCCAACGTGGAAGCGACAGGCTGCGGGGACCGAGCGGGCGGGCGAACACGACCGTCGGCGGGCTGCGCAGGCCGCATGATCGCACCTCATCGTCAAGGCGAACCAGTTCAGACAGCGGCCACCCCTCGACATGTACAAAACCTGGGGCCCAGGTGTTGAAGTCGACACGCCCTTGCCAAAGGATGGAGGGTCGCGCGAAGAAAATCTCTGAGGCTGCTGGCTCGGGCTGTCGATTCAGGGGAGGGCCGTTCGTCGGATAGGGTGTTGGAGCCACAGCGACGGCCAAGGAGGCCCAGATGGCACAGTATCTCCTGCTCATCTATGGAGACGAGGCCTACTTCGAGAACCCGAGCCCCGCGGACTGGAACAAGATGATGGAGCAGCACGGGGCGTTCGCACAGGGTGTCGTGCAGCAGGGCGGCAAGATCCTCGCCGGCGAGGCCCTTCAGCCGACGACCACGGCCACCTCGGTCCGCGGCTGGGAGACGGGCGACCCCACCGTCACCGACGGGCCGTTCGTGGAGACCAAGGAGGCCCTGGGCGGCTTCTACGTCATCGAGGCGGCCGACCTGGACCAGGCCATCACGTTCGCCAAGCAATGCCCGGCTCCCGCCGGCGGGATCGAGGTCCGGCCGGTGATGGACACGTCCCAGCCTCGGGCAGAGGCGTAACAAGCGGGGGGACCGCCAGGCCGTGACCGAGGTCAGCCAGGTCCTGGCGGATGCGCACCGTCGCGAGTGGGCATTCGTGCTCGCCGCGACGGTGCGCATTGCCGGAGACCTCGACATCGCCGAGGAGTGCGTGCAGGACGCCTTCGTCGCTGCGCTGGCAACCTGGTCGGAGCGAGGCGTCCCCGAGAATCCAGGCGCCTGGCTCACCACCGCCGCTCGGCGCCGCGCCCTGGACCTGCGGCGGCGCGACCGCACACTTCGGGCAAAGCTGCCGCTGCTGGTGGGGACCGAGCGCGCGGCGGCCGCTGGCGATGACGCCGTCGACGCCGAGGAGGCGAGCGTGATCCCTGACGACCGGCTGCGGCTGGTGTTCACCTGCTGCCACCCAGCGCTGGCCCAGGAGGCCCAGGTGGCGCTGACCCTGCGGCTGCTGTGCGGGCTGACCACCGCGGAGATCGCGCGTGCCTTCCTGGTCAGTGAGTCGACCATGGCGGCGCGGATCACCAGGGCCAAGAAGAAGATCGCGGTGGCCCGCATCCCCTACCGGGTCCCTCCGGTCCACGAGCTGCCCGACCGGCTTGACGCGGTGCTGACCGTCGTGCACCTGCTCTACACCACCGGCCACACCGCCCCGGAGGGCGACCGGCTGGTCCGACCCGAACTGGTGGAACGGGCGCTGGACCTGGCACGGATGCTGAGCGCGCTGATGCCCGACGACCGCGAGGTGCGCGGGCTGCTGGCGCTGCTGCTGCTGACCGACGCGCGGCGCGCGACCCGGACCGGGGCGCGCGGGCGGCTGCTCCTGCTGGAGGAGCAGGACCGCTCGCGCTGGGACGGGCAGGCGATCGCCGAGGGGACCGACCTGGTGCGCCAGGCGCTCCGCCGCGGACGACCGGGCCGCTTCGCGCTCCAGGCCGCGATCGCGGCGGTGCACGCCGAGGCGCCGACCTACGCGGACACCGACTGGCGAGAGATCCTCGGGCTCTACGACGCCCTGCTGGCGGTGTGGCACTCCCCGGTCGTCGAACTGAACCGGGCGGTCGCGGTCGCGATGGTCGAGGGACCGGTGGCGGGCCTGGTGGCCGTGGACGCGGTCGCCGGCGATCCTCGCCTGGCTGGCTATCCGTACCTGGAGGCCACTCGGGCGGACCTGCTCCGCAGGCTCGGGCGCAGAGACGAAGCCGCCGCGGCCTACCGCACCGCCCTGGAGCTGGCCACCAACGCCGCCGAGCGCAGCTTCCTGGCCGATCGCCTCCAAGAGGTCACCGCCGGGCCGGTCTGAGCCAGATCACGGCCCGGGCGGCGCCGGTGCCCCCCGGCTGGGCGCCGGCCGCTCCGCGGTCAGGGCCGCTTGTGTGGGTCGTAGGCCATCGCCTCGAGCCGGGCGACGCGCTCGGCTGTCGGCGGGTGGGTGGAGAACAGCCTGGCCAGCCCGGCGCCGCCCTTGAAGGGGTTGGAGATGAACAGGTGCGCGGTGGACGGGCTCGTGGTCGCCGGCTGCGTCCCGCGCGAGTAGGCCTCGATCTTGCGCAGGGCGCTGGCCAGCGCGAGCGGATCGGCGGTCAGCGCCGCACCCGAGGAATCGGCGCCGAACTCGCGACTGCGGGTCACCGCCATCTGGATCACCAGCGCGGCGATCGGCCCAAGGATCACCAGCGCCAGCTCGGCGAGCGGGTTCCGGTCCCTGTCGCCGCCACCGAGTGGGATGAACCAGGCCAGGCGCGCCAGGAACATGATGATCGCGCCCATGGTCGCGGCCACCGACGAGATCAGGATGTCCCGGTTCTTCACGTGCGACAGCTCGTGGGCGAGCACGCCCTCGAGCTCGCGCGAGGTCAGGATCGGCAGGATGCCCTGGGTCACCGCGACCGCTGCGTGCTTGGGGCTGCGGCCGGTCGCGAACGCGTTTGGCTGCTGGCTCGGCGAGACGTAGAGCCTCGGCATGGGCATGCCGGCTCTGCCCGCCAGCCCTCTGACGATCCGGTACAGCTCGGGGAACTCGGCCTCGGTCACCGGCTTGGCACGCGCCGACAGGATCGCGATCTTGTCAGAGAAGAAGTACGCGATGCCGTTCATCAGGACGGCGAAGGCGAGCGCCAGCGGTAGGTACGCGCCGCCGGCGAACCGCGAGCCGATCAAGAGGACGATCGCGCTCATCGTCGCCAGCAGCAGTGTGGTCTTCAGGTAATTACGACTGTTCATCGGGACACACTCCCCCCAAACGGGTCAATATCGGCCCGGTCGAGGTCTTGCTGCCACCAGAGGGTTGGCCCGGGCCCCGGCCGCCTGTAGCGGCGGGCTGACGGGGCTTCGGTCGAGCTACTCCCCTCGATCGGACAATTCAAGGGTACCCAGCCGGATTCAAGAGCGCGTAAGGATATCCCCACCCTCTGACGTGCGCATTTCCTCGATCCGAGCCCGGCGACGAGCAGCTCCGCGACGCCTGGCGGTCCGCCACCCGCGCCGCCGACCCCACCCGCCAGCCGGCCTGATCGTCCTCGCCGGCGGTGGCCAACGGTCGTCAGCTCCACCGCGCGCACCAGCCGTCCTGGCCGACCGGGGCGTCCTCGAGCACGCGCGGCCGGTAGTGGTCGCGAAACGCCGTGGCGACCAGCTCGCGGCGGCTGCGCACCCCTACATTGTCGAAGACCGTCTTGAGGTAGTCCTGAACGGTGACCGGCGACAGGTGCAGCGCGCTGGCGATCTCGGAGGTGGACCGCCCCTGCAGGACCAGCCGGGTCACGGCGCGTTCTCGGCGCCGAACTGCGGGACCGCGGCGACGCCGTGCCCCTACGACGGGTCAGCCGGCGCAGGATGGTGTGCGTCGGGCTGCCCGACGAGCCGTAGCAGCGCGAGCTCCACGGCCACCCGCCTACTCGGCAGGCGGTACCGCCGCATGGCTCGCTCGACGAGCTCTTCGTCGATCTCGACGTTGATTCGGGTCATGGCCATTACTCTGCACCGCGATGTGTATCGAGGTGGCACAAATTATCCCTCAGTAACGGATGTCGAGGGCGTAGCGGAGGGCACGGTCAAGCTGGGCTCGCTTGACCTCGTCCAGTTGGCCCACGGGCGCGGGGTCCAGCGCCGCCTGCGGAACTGTCAGCAGGTTGTCGCAGGAGATGACACTTACGGCCGGAAGCCCTTGCTCGCGTCCGACCTCGACCTCGGAGCGGATATGGCGGATCGTGCGCGTGATCGGTGCGCAAGTGATCGTGTGGAGCACCCCAATTGCCGCGTCGCGCGTCAGGACGCACACCGGACGCCTGCCGGCAGGTGGCCCCAGCTCCGCCCAGTAGATCTCGCTGCGGGCTACCACTCGGGTGCGTTCCGCGCGGCCAGGCGCGCGGCGGCCTCGACGATCGCCGGGTCCTGGGGCTGACGGTGGTAGGCGTCGATCAGTTGCTGATCGGCCTCGGCAAGATCCGCCGCCTCGAGGACGGCGACCGCTCCGCGGCGCAGCAGTTCGGACCGGCTGGTCCCAGCCTTGCTGGCGAGGGCGTCGAGCTGATCGACGAGCTGGTCGTCGAGCTGGACGAGAACTTCTCTGCGTGCCATGGGCATATGGTAGAGCATATGCCAGCGCCGTGGCTACTTGCTGGCGACCAGGGTGGAGAGGGGGGCGTACTGGACGAGGAGGTTGGGGAGGATGCCGAGGACGACGACGCCGGCCAGGGCGATGCCGATCGCCACGGTGAGGGCGGGCGACGGGCGGGCGCGCTCGACGGGGGCGGCCTCGGGCGGCTTGGAGACCCACATGCTGCGGGCGATGGCGGCGTAGTAGAACAGGGCGACCACGGTCATCACGCCCATGAACACGGCCAGCGCGAACAGGGTGGCGCGGTCGCCGTTGATGGCGGCACGGAACACCACGAACTTGGCGTACCAGCCGGCCAGTGGCGGCAGTCCCGCCAGCGACAGCAGGAAGATGGTCATGGCGGTCGCCAGCGCCGGGGAGCGCTGCCCGAGCCCCGCGTAGTCGGCGATCAGGTTGCCCGGCTGGCGCTGGCTCACCAGGGTGACCACGGCGAAGGCGCCGAGGTTGGTGAAGGCGTAGATCAGCAGGTAGATGAGCACCGCCTGGAACGCCTGGGAACGGGCGTCCGGGCTGGACGAGCCGACCGCGAACGGCACCAGCATGTAGCCGGCCTGCGCGACCGACGAGTAGGCCAGCAGCCGGACCATGTTGGTCTGCGCGAGCGCGATCACATTGCCGATCAGCATGGTCAGCGCGGCCAGCAGCGCGAACGCCGGCGCCCAGTAGCGGGAGTAGGTGGGGAAGGCGACGAAGGTGACCTGCAGCAGGCCGGCGAACCCGGCGGCCTTGGAGGCGACCGAGAGATAGGCGGCCACCGGGATCGGGGACCCCTCATAGGTGTCGGGCGCCCAGAAGTGGAACGGGGCGGCGGAGACCTTGAAGGCGAAGCCGGTGACCACCAGGAACACCGCCATCACCGCCGCCGGCTCGTTGCCGAGGCCCTGGAGCCGCTGCGCGATTTGGCCGAGGTTCAGCGAGCCGGTGAAGCCGTAGACCAGGCTCATGCCGAACAGCATCACCGCGGTCGACAGCACGCCGATCAGCAGGAACTTGATGGCGCCCTCGTTGGAGCGGGCGTCGCTCTTGCGGAAACCGGCGACGATGAAGCCGGTGGCCGAGAGGATCTCCAGCGACAGGAACAGCATCAGCAGGTCGCGCGACGACGGCATCAGCAGCATGCCAACGAAGCTGGACAGCACCAGGAAGTAGAACTCCCCCTGGTAGACGGTGCCCTGGGCGATGTAGCGGCCGCTCATCAGCAGCACGAGCACCAGCGAGCCCAGGAAGAGGCCCTTGAACAGCAGGGCGTAGTTGTCGATCACGAACGACCCGCCGAAGGTGCTGCGGTTGCCCTGGCCGACCAGGGTCGCCAGCGCGATCCCGGCCGCCACCGTGCCGGCCAGGGCCAGGTAGTTGCTCACCACCTTGGCCTGGTCCTCCAGGAACAGGTCCACCACCAGCACGAGGATCGCCGTGCCGGCCAGCAGCATCTCCGGCAGGATCGCGTGGAAATCGATCGGCACGGGCGGTCTCCTCTAGGTCCTCTTCGGTCACTTGAACAAGTTGGCGAACCAGCCGACCACGGCCGGGTTGGTGACGCCCAGGATCATCCGCGGCAGGAAGCCGAGGGCGACGATCAGCAGGATCAGCGGGGTCCAGGCGCTGTACTCCACGGCGGCGACGTCGCCGAGCACCCGGCCGCTCCAGCGGTCGTGCGGGCGGCCGAGGGTGACGCGCTGGAGCAGCCACAGGAAGTAGCCGGCGGTCAGCAGCGTCCCGATCAGCCCGACGACCGCCAGCGTCCGGAACAGCCCGACCTCCAGGCCCGCGGCCGGGTTCCAGGCGGCCAGCAGCGCCAGGATCTCGCCCCAGAACCCGGCGAGCCCGGGCAGGCCGAGCGAGGCGATGCACGACAGCGTGAAGATGCCGGCCAGCCGGGGCATCGACTTGGCCATGCCACCGCCGAGCTCGACGATGTCGCGGGTGTGGTAGCGCTCGTGGATGGAGCCGGCCACGAAGAACAGCATCCCGGTGATGACCCCGTGGGCCACCATGCCGAAGACCGCGGCGTTGATCCCGACCGGGGTGAGGGTGGCGATGCCGAGCATCACGAAGCCCATGTGGCCGACCGACGAGTAGGCGATCAGCCGCTTGACGTCGCGCTGGGCCAGGCAGCACAGCGAACCGTAGATGATCGCGATGGCACCGAGCACGCCGATGGTCGGCGCCCACCAGTGGGCCGCCTCCGGCAGGATCGGCAGGCCGATGCGGATGAACGCGTAGCTGCCCATCTTCAGCAGGATCCCGGCCAGCAGCACCGAGCCGACCGTCGGCGCCTCGGTGTGAGCGTCGGGGAGCCAGGTGTGCAGCGGCCATATCGGCACCTTGACGGCGAAGCCGATGCCGATGGCCAGGAACACGATCGTCCCGAAGGTGCCGCCGAAGCGGGCCGCGCCCATGCCCTGGAGCGCCAGCATGTCGAAGGTGCGGCCGGCGGCGTCCGGCCCGCTCTTGAACCACAGGGCCAGGAAGCCCAGCAGCATGATCACCGAGCCGATCAGCGTGTAGAGGATGAACTTGACCGAGGCGTAGTCGCGCCGGGGCCCTCCCCACACGGCGATCGTGAAGTACATCGGGATGAGCACGAGCTCCCAGAAGACGAAGAACAGGATCAGATCGAGCGCGGCGAAGGTGCCGTTCATGCCGGTCTCGAGCGCCAGCAGCAGCGCGAGAAAGGCCCTGGGATTGCCCGGCTCCGGCAGGATCCGCGTGGAGTAGACCACGCAGAGGAAGCTGAGCAGCAGCGACAGCACCAGCAGCGGCAGGGCGATGCCGTCGACGCCGATGTGGTAGCCGGCGCCGATCGAGGCGATCCACGACCGCTTGACCTCGAACTGCATGGTCTTGCCGGCGCCGTAGTCGAAGCGGGCCAGCATCCCGATGCCGACCAGCAGCGGCAGCCCGGTGAACAGCAGCGCCGCCGCCTTGAGCGGCCCATCGCCGCGGCGGGCGCCCGGCAGCACGGCGATGACCACCGCCCCGACCAGGGGCAGGAACACCGCCAGGCTCAACGCCCAGGTGTCGAACCACTCCACGCCGCCCGCATCCTCCTCCATCAGGTGCCGCCGGTGGCGGCACGACCTCCAGCTCGCGCCGAGCTACCTGCCGATCACCTGGATCACCACCACCGCCAGGCCGACCACACCGATGAACAGCGCGGCCGCGTACCACTGCGCCTGGCCCGACTGGAGGTAGCGAAGCCCCCTGGAGAGGCGGCGCGTGCCCAGCGCCGCGCCGTTGACGACTCCGTCGATCACCCGCTGGTCGAACCAGTAGGTGGCGGGGGCCAGCTGCCCGGTCACCGCGCGCACGAAGACGCCCTCGTACAGGTCGTCGAGGTAGTACTTGTGCTCCAGCAGGGTGTACAGGGGCGGGACCCGAGTCAGGTACTCGCGCTCGGGCAGGCCGCGCCGGTACAGGGCGCTGGCGAACCCCAGCCCCAGCAGGGCGATCAGCGTGGTGGCGGCGACCAGGCCCCAGTTCACCGCTACGGCGCCCTCGCTGGGCAGCAGGGGGGTCGAGATCCACTTGCCGAGGTTGTCGGAGCCGACCAGCGGCGAGCCGACCACGCCCGCCCCGACCGAGCCGATCGCCAGCACCACCAGGGGCACCAGGATGATGCCGTCGGACTCGTGGGGGTGGCCCTGGCCCCGGTAGGCGCCGCCGAACGCCAGCCACAGCATCCGCGCCACGTAGAAGGCGGTCAGGAAGGCGGTGATCACGCCCACGACGAAGACCACCTGCGCGACGCCCCGCGAGCCGGTGACGCCCTCGACCCCGCCGCCGAAGCCCATGCGCCAGGCGTCGTTGAGGATCTCGTCCTTGGACCAGAACCCCGCCAGCGGGATCAGGCCGGCCAGCGACAGCGCCCCGACCGTGAAGGTCCAGAAGGTCCACGGCATGACCCTGCGCAGGCCGCCCATCTCGCTCAGGTTGTTGGTGTGGATCGAGTGGATGATCGACCCGGCCGCCAGGAACAGCAGCGCCTTGAAGAAGGCGTGCGTGAACAGGTGGAAGATGCCGGCACTGTACCCGCCGACCCCGAGCCCGGCCATCATGTAGGCGAGCTGGGAGACCGTCGAGTAGGCCAGCACTCGTTTGATGTCTTCCTGGATCAGCGCGAGCAGGGCGGCGATCAGCATGGTGAGGCTGCCGATCAGGGCGACCTCGTTGAGCGCCGCGGGCGACGCCGCGAACACCGGGTACATGCGCGCCACCAGGAAGACCCCGGCGGCGACCATGGTGGCCGCGTGGATCAGGGCCGACACCGGGGTCGGACCGGCCATGGCGTCGGGGAGCCAGGTGTGCAGCGGGAACTGCCCCGACTTGCCGATCGCGCCGCAGAACAGCAGCACCGCGCCGAGCGTGATGGTGCCGCTGGAGAGCTGGCCCGAGTGGGCGGCGTCGACGATCCTGGGGATCTCGAAGCTGCGTGCCGCCCAGAACAGCACGAAGATGCCGGCCATGAAGCCGAGGTCGCCGACGCGGGTGGTGAGGAACGCCTTGACGGCCGCCCGCGAGTTGGCGTGGTCCTCCCAGTAGTGGCCGATCAGGAAGTACGAGCAGATGCCCATGATCTCCCAGCCGACCAGCAGCATCAGCAGGTTGTTGGCCAGCACCACGATCAGCATGCCGGAGGTGAACAGCGACAGCTTGGAGAAGAACAGCGTGTAGCGCTCGTCACCGCGCATGTAGGAGACGGAGTAGATCTGGACCATGAGCGAGACGGTGGTCACCACGAAGAGCAGGACCGAAGCCAGCCCGTCGACGGTGATGCCGATCGGGATGCTGAACTGATTCGAGATCGGCGCCCAGGTGGTGCTGAGGCTGTACGGCGCGTTCCCTCCGATCACGCCGGCGAGGATGCCGATGGACAGGACCCAGCCGATCCCGACCGCCACGATGCCGATCGGGGCGCCCTTGCCCGGGGTGCGCTTGCCCACGAGCAGGATGACCGCCCATGCCGCCAGCGGCAGGGCGGGGATGAGCCAGGCGAGCTTCACCATCTGAGCAGGTCCACCTCGTCGATGTTGACCGTCTCCCGGTTGCGGAAGATCAGCAGCACGATCGCCAGCCCGATGCCGACCTCCGCGGCGGCCACGGCCACCACGAACAGCGCGAACACCTGCCCGGCGAGGATCTTGTCCTGAAGGAAGGCGTTGAAGGCGATCAGGTTGATGTTCACGGCGTTGAGCATCAACTCGATGCTCATCAGCACCAGCACCGCGTTGCGCCGGGCCAGGACGCCGTAGATCCCGGCGCTGAACAGGAAGGCGGCGAACACCAGCGGGAAGAGCAGGCGCATCCGGTAGCTCTCCTTCCAGTCTCTAGTCGCGGCGGGCGAGCACGATCGCGCCGACCAGGGCGGCCAGCAGGAGCACGCTGACCGCCTCGAAGGGCAGCACGAAGTTCCTGAAGAGCGTGTTTCCGAGCGCGGCCGTGGCGGTGGCCGCGCGGTTGGAGATGCGGTCGCCGCCGAACGCTCGCACCAGGAAGGTGGTGAGCATGGCGAAGAACCCGCCACCGATCACGAGCGCGCCGACGCGTGCCCGGATGGTGTTGTCGAGCACGCGGCGGCCGACCGGCGCGCGGGTCAGCATGATGCCGAACAGCAGCAGCACCACGATCGCGCCGACGTAGATGATCACCTGCACGAAGGCGACGAACGGCGCGGCCAGCAACAGGTAGATGCCCGCCACGCTGGCCAGCGCGACCACCAGGTAGAGCGCGGCGTGCACGATGTTGCGGCTGGTCACCACCAACAGGCCGCCGATCCCGCCGATGATCGCCAGGATCAGGAAGGCGATCTCCTGCCCGCTCATGCCCCGCCCCCGTTCTGCTCCCCCGAAGCTAGCTTGGCCCGGGCCTCGGCCTTGGCCCTGCGCATGTAGGCGGCCTTGGCCTTGGCCCTGGCGGTCCGCTCGGACTCGCCCGCCGCGACCAGCCGGTCGAAGGTCTCCTGGTCGATGCCCGGCTCGACGTGGACGTCCGGCTGCCTGGCCGGCGCCGCCCCAGCACCCGGCGCCCCACCGGCTCCGGCCGGCGCGGCCGAGGGCGCGGCGGCGGTGGTCGCCGGCGGCTTGTCGGCCGCCGCGACACCAGCCGGTGACGGAGCCGCCCCGGCGGCCGCTCCAGCGGGCGTGGTCGCGGCCTGCGTGGCGGCGGCCTCCCTGGCGGCCTGGGCCGCCGCGGCTGCCTTGGCGGCGGCCGCCTCGCGCGCCTTGCGGACGGCCGCGAGCTCTGCCGGCTCGACCGCGCCCTCCTCGAGCGGGTCGGGGGCGGGGACCGTGTAGGCCCACTCGCGCAGCCGCTCCTTCTCGTGGGTCAGGGGCTCGTGCGAGTACTCGGCGTACTCGAACTCGGGGCTCCAGAAGAGCGCGTCGAAGGGGCAGACCTCCACGCAGATCCCGCAGTACATGCACAGCGCGAAGTCGATCGCGAAGCGGTCGAGGATGTTGCGGGTGCGCGCGCGGCCGCCCTCCTTGGGCGCGACCGTCTCCTTGTGCGAGTCGATATAGATGCACCAGTCCGGGCATTCGCGCGAGCACAGCATGCAGACGGTGCAGTTCTCCTCCACCAGGGCGATCACCCCGCGGCTCCGCGCCGGCAGGTCCGGGCGGACGTGCGGGTACTGGGCGGTGGCCGATCGCCGCGACATCGTCTTGAACGTGACGCCGAGCCCCTTGAGCAGCCCGGCTCCCTTGAGCGCTGGCATCCTAGAACCCCACCTTCACGAAGCCGACGACCAGGATGAGCAGCAGCGCCACGGGCACGAGCCGGAGCCAGGCCAACGCCTGGAGCTGGTCCTCGCGCAGCCGCGGGTAGGTCGCGCGCAGCCAGATCACCACGAACGACAGCGCGAAGACCTTCGCCAGCAGCCACCACGGGCCCGACGGGATGATCCAGCCCCGGTAGCCCCCGAACCACAGCGTGGCGGCGATCGCCGACTGCACCACGATGCCGGCGTACTCGGTCAGCAGAAAGAAGGCGAAGCGCAGCCCGGTGTACTCGGTCAGGTGGCCGAAGACCAGCTCGGAGTCGGCCACCGGCATGTCGAACGGCGGCCGGGTCAGCTCGGCGACCGCGGCGGTGCCGAAGATCAGGAACGCGAACCAGTGCCAGGGGTAGACGATGTTCCAGACGGTGTCCTGGCGCTCCACGATGACCGCGAGATCCGCCGAGCCCGCCTGCATGGCCACGGCCGCGGCGGCCAGTACCAGCGGCAGCTCGTAGGCGATCAACTGGGCGGCCGCGCGCACCCCGCCCATCAGCGAGTACTTGTTGGCGCTCGACCAGGCGGCCATCAGCGTGCCGATCACGCTGACGCTGCCCAGCGCCAGCACCACGAACAGCCCCACGTCCGAGCGGATCGGCACCAGGTCCGGGCCGTAGGGCAGGAAGCCGAACAGCAGGATGGTGGGGATGAGGGCGACCGCGGGCGCCAGCGCGAACACCCATTTGTCCGCCGCCTTCGGGACGATGCTCTCCTTCTGAACGAACTTGACCCCGTCGGCGACCAACTGGAGCACGCCGTGGAAGCGCCCCGCCTCCATGGGCCCGAGACGAGCCTGCATGTGGGCCAGGACCTTGTGCTCCAGGTAACCCACGACCAGCGGGATGGTGAGGAACACCAGCAGCACCACGACGATCTTGACCGGCATCAGCACCCAGTAGTGCGAGAACCAGTCCCGGAGGGTGTCGGTCATCGATCGATGTCCCCCACGATGAAGAACATCGAGCCCATCACCGCGATCATGTCGGGCACCAGGGTTCCCTTCAGCAGGTAGGGCAGCGAGGAGACGTTGTTGAACGAGGGGGTGCGCATCTTGAAGCGCCAGGGCGTCTTCTCGTTGTGCGAGACCATGTAGTAGGAGAGCTGGCCGAGCGGGTTCTCGGCGCGCACGTAGGCGTGGCCCTGGGGAGCCCGGACGACCTTGGGCAGGCGCACGTTGACCGGCCCCGGCGGGATGCGGTCGTGGACCTGCTCGATGATCCGCAGCGACTCCTTCATGCGCTCGATCAGCACCGTGTAGCGGTCGTAGCAGTCGCCGTTGGTCCGCACCGGCACGTCGAACTCGAGCTGGTCGTAGAAGCAGTACGGCTCGGTCCTGCGCGCGTCCTCTGGGACGCCGGATGCCTGCAGGATCGCGCCGGAGACGCCGTACGAGCAGGCCACGTCGGCCGGCAGCACGCCCACGCCCCTGGTGCGCGCCATGAAGATCTCGTTGCCGAGGACCAGGTCCTCGTACTCCTTGATGCGGTCGCGGATCTTGGGGACCAGGTCGCGCGACATCTGGATGGCGCCGCGCGGCAGGTCCTGCTTCAGCCCGCCCACGCGGCAGTAGGTGAGGTGGAGCCGGCCGCCGGTGATCCACTCCATCAGCGCCTGGATCTCCTCCCGCTCACGGAAGGCGTAGAACATCGGCGTGATGGCGCCGAGCTCCAGCGGGTAGGAGCCGACGAACATCAGGTGGTTGAGCACCCGCGTCCACTCGCACATCAGCATCCGGATCCAGGTGGCCCGCTCGGGGACCTCCAGCTCCATCTGCTTCTCGACCACCAGGGCGACGCCCAGCTCGTTGCACACCGCCGAGACCCAGTCGTGCCGGTTGACCAGCGCGATGATCTGCCGGTAGTCGCGGTACTCCGCCAGCTTCTCGAAGGAGCGGTGCATGTAGCCGATGACCGGCTGCGCGTCCTGGATCATCTCGCCGTCGAGCGTCACGATGACCCGCAGGACGCCGTGGGTGGCCGGGTGCTGTGGACCGACGTTGAGCGTCATGTCCTGCGTCTGGAGCGCGCGGTCGGCCTTGTCCCTGACGATGATGCCGATGCCGGTGCCGTCCGCCGCCTGGAAGGCCGCGCCGGCGGGCGCCGTCTCCGCGGCCTTGGCGCCGCTGCCGTTGCCGTCGTTGGTCTGCTCGATGATCGCCACCGTGCTACTCCCCTGGTTCCTTGCCCCCGGGCCAGACCTTGGCCTCCCTGGCCAGCAGGGCGAATTCCTTGCGCAGCGGGTAGCCGTCGAACTCCTCAGGCAGGAGCAGCTTGGCCAGGTTGGGGTGGCCGTCGAAGCTCACGCCGAACAGCTCGGCGGTCTCGCGCTCGTGCCAGTTGGCGCCCGCCCACAGGTCGTACAGGGTCGGCAGGTGCCCGCCGTCGCGTGGCACCAGCGTGCGGAGCTGTACGTGGTGCCGGTGGTTGGTGGAGTACACGTGCAGCACCACGGCGATGCCCGCCGCCTCCTCGTCCACGCCGCAGAGGAAGTCGAAGAAGTTGCAGGCCACCTCGGGATCGCGGCGCACGAACTCGGCGCTACGGCGCCACTGGTCCCCCGCCACCGTGACGGTCAGCAGCCCATAGGAGATCTCCGGATCGAGCTGCTCGGAACCGAACTCGGCGACCAGGTGGTCGCGGAGGGCTTCGGCGTCCACTAGGCACCCACCGGGATCTGGTTCGGGTCCCCCACCACAATGGGCTCCAGCTCGCCCTTGGCGTAGCGCTGGTGCAGCGACTCCGAGCCGATGCGCTCCTGGAGCTTGATGATCCCGTGCAGCAGCGCCTCGGGCCGGGGCGGGCACCCGGGGACATAGACGTCCACCGGGATGATCTGGTCGACGCCCTTGGTCACCGAGTAGGAGTCCCAGTAGGGGCCGCCGCAGTTGGAGCAGGACCCGAACGAGATCACGTACTTCGGCTCCGGCATCTCGTCGTAGAGCCGTTTGATCGCCGGGGCCATCTTGTCGGTCAGCGTGCCCGACACCACCAGCAGGTCGGCCTGCCGGGGACCGTGCGCGAACGGGATCACGCCGAGGCGGATGAAGTCGTGCCGCGCCATGGAGGTGGCGATGAACTCGATCGCGCAGCAGGCCAGGCCGAAGTTGAACACCCACAGGGAGTACTTGCGGCCCCAGTTGAAGACGAACTTGATGGGCTGGGGAAGCTCGACGGCGTCGATCAGACCCATTTCAGGACACCCTTCCGGAAGGCATAGAGCAGGCCGACCGCCAGGACGGCGATGAAGACCACCATCTCCCACAGCGCGGCCACCCCGAGCGATGAGAACACCAGCGCCCAGGGGAACAGGAAGACGCTTTCGACGTCGAAGATCACGAACAGGAACGCGAACACGTAATAGCGGATCTGCGTCTGCCCCCAGTGGCTGCCGATCGGCTGCATGCCGCTCTCGTAGGTGGTGAGCTTGCCCGGCGTCGGCCGGTGGGGCCGCAGCGCCCAGTTGACCCCGAACGCCAGCGCCACGAACCCGATCGCGAGCACGAGCAGGCCGGCCAGCGTTCCGTAGGCCTGGAAGTACTGGGTCATCGACTCCCTCGATTCCACCGTCGGGCGCTTGGGAGCAGCGCACCCTCCGCATCACCCGGCACCGCCCGCGACCCGACTGCTTCACAGCGGGGCGGCCGCATCGGCACCGGCAGCGCAGGCCAACCGCAGGCGAGCCTGGCTGGGGGCATTCTATGCCACTGGCCGCAACCCCAGCCAATTGTAAAGCGCCAGGTAGAAGCCCATTTTCGCACGAACGAACAAGCTCGGCCGCAGGTGGCCAGCGGGCCGGGCCGGAGATCAGACCTGGCGGTCGAAGACCTGGTCGGCGACGGCTTCGAGGGCGAGGCGGCCGGCGCCTCGGGGGAGTCGGGCCAGGGCGGCCTTGGCGCGGTCGACCTCGGCTTCGGCGGAGGCGCGGGCCTCGGCGAGAGCCGGGGAGCGGCGTAGCAGGGCCAGCGCCTCGGCGACGGCCTGGTCGTCCCGGTCGCCCTCCAGCAGCTCGGTGAGCCGGCCGGCCTGCGGGCCGCCGCGGCGCAGCAGGTAGAGCACGGGCAGGGTGCGCACGCCGGCGCGGAGGTCGGTGCCAGGCTCCTTGCCGGCGATGGCGGTCTCGGTGGTGATGTCGAGCAGGTCGTCGCCGAGCTGGAAGGCGACCCCGACCCGCTCGCCGTACTCGGTGAGCGCCTCGACCTCGGCGGAGGTGGCCCCCGCGAGCCAGCCGCCGAGGCGGCAGGCGGCGGCGATCAGCGCGCCGGTCTTGTCGGTCACCACGCCCAGATAGTGCTCGATCGGGTCCTCGCCGGGCAGCAGGCCGCGGATCTCGCGGATCTCGCCCTGTACCACCCGCCCGATGGCCCTGGCCAGCACCCTGGTCGGCTCGGTGCCGAGGTCGGCGGTGACGTCCGAGGCGCGGGCGAACAGGTAGTCGCCGGTGAGGATGGCGATCTTGTTGTCGTAGCGGGCGTTGGCCGAGCGGGCGCCGCGCCGCACCTCGGCCTCGTCCATGACGTCGTCGTGGTAGAGGGTCGACAGGTGGGTCAGCTCGATCGCCACCGAGGCGCCGATCAGGCGGGGCTCGTCCGGCTCGCCCAGGTGCCCGGAGATCAGCACCAGGGTCGGCCGGAACCGCTTGCCGCCGGCGCGGACCAGATAGCCGGCCGCCTCCTGGATGAAGGGGTCGGCGCTGACCACCGCCTCGGCGAGCGCGATCTCGACGCGCTCCAGCCTGGCGCGCACACGCGCCTCGAGCGCACCGAGGTCGCCTTCCACGAGCGGTCGAGCTGCTGGTACCACTTAGCCGAGAATCCTTCCTGCGGTCTGGGCCGCCGTCACCAGCACCTGTGGAGCCAGGCCGATCCCGACGGTCAGCACCGCCGCCACGCCCAAGGCGACGCCGAGCGCCAGCTCGGCCGGGACCTGGCGGCGGCCCGCGTCCCGATCCACCGGGGCACCCCCCTGGGGTTCCCCGGACCCCTCCGGCTCCGTGATCCCGCCAGCCTCCGAGCCCTCCTGGGCGGCGGCCGGCCGCTCCGACGGCTCCTGCAGGTACGTCGCCATGATGACACGCAGGTAGAAGAACGCCGAGATCACCGAGCTGACGACGCCGATGACCACCAGCCAGGTGAGCCCCGCGTTGACGCCCGCCTGGAAGACGTAGTACTTGGCCCAGAACCCCGACAGCGGCGGGATGCCGGCCAGCCCGAACATGAACAGACCGAGCAGCGCCGCGGGCCAGGGATGGCGCCGCCCGAAGCCGCGGAAGTCGTCGAGCGAGGCGCCCCCGTCCAGGTCCCCCGGCTCGCCCTCGAGCTGGCGGGTGTGGGCGGCGTACTGCACGACCATGAAGGCGCCCATCACCATGAAGGCGTAGGCCAGCAGGTAGAACATCGAGGCGGAGATGCCCTCGGGGTTGGTCGGCGCGGCCGCCAGGCCGATGAGCAGGTACCCGGCGTGGGCGATCGACGAGTACGCGAGCATGCGCTTGAGGTCGGTCTGCACGATCGCCAGGATCGCGCCCCCGAGCATGGTGACCACGGCCACGCCGGCGATCGCCGGCCGCCAGTCGAGCACCAGCCCGCCAAGCGCGCCGGCGAAGACCCGCAGGAAGACCGCGAACCCGGCCGCCTTGGTGCCGGCGGCCATGAAGGCCGTGACCGGCGTGGGCGCGCCCTGGTACACGTCCGGCGTCCACATGTGGAAGGGGACGGCCGCGACCTTGAAGCAGAACCCGACCGCCAGCAGGGCGACCCCGGCCAGCAGCACCGACGAGTTGATCTGGGTGGTCGAGGTGGCGCGGGCGATGGCCGCCAGGTTGGTGCTCCTGGTGGCTCCGTAGCACAGCGCGATGCCGTACAACAGGAAGGCCGAGGAGAACGCGCCGAGCAGGAAGTACTTCATGGCCGCCTCCTGCGCGCTGGCGCGGCGGGTGGCGCCGGCCATGATGTACAGCGACAGCGACAGGATCTCCAGGGCGATGAACACCACCAGCAGGTCGGAGGCGGCCGCGAGCAGCACCATGCCGGTGAGCGCGAACAGCAGCAGCGGGAACACCTCGGGTGGTGCCTGGCCCTCCGCCTGCCCTTCCTCGGAGTTCTCCCGTTCCCCTGGCCCCTCCGCGGCGGCCATCAGCGTCGTGAGGGCGCCCACGGCGAGCAGGACGACGCGCGCGTAGCGGGTGATGCCGTCCAGCGAGATGGCGCCGTCGAAGGCGACGGTGCGCAGGTCCCAATTCCACCCCACCAGGGCGGCCGCGACCGCCAGCCCCACCAGCGTCAGGGACGCGAGCGTGCCGCGGCGGGCGTTCGGCCAGAACGCCACGACCATGAGCAGGACGACCCCGGCGCCGGCCAGGGCCAGCTCCGGCGAGATCGCGCGCCAGGCGACCTGCGGCGCCGGCAGCGGCGAGTCAGCGATCTGGGCCAGCAGGTGCACGGGTTCCTCCGTCGGGCCCGGGACCAGTTCCCCAGGCGGTCATGGTGTCGGTTTGGGTGTGGGCACCTCCAGCGCGCGGCCGGCCTGGCCGGTACGCGCGTCGGCGGTGATCTTGACGACCCGCTGGGTCGCCGGCTCGATTCGCTGGAGCAGCGGCCGCGGGAAGATGCCGAGCGCGATGATCGCGGCGAGCAGCGGCAGCACGATCGCCCATTCCCGACCATCGAGGTCGACGGCTCCACGGCCGGGCGCGCCGCCCTCGGAGCCCACGGAGACCTCGCCGGTCCGCGCGCCCTGCCACATCCGCTGGTACGCCCAGAGCATGTAGACGGCGCCGAGGATCACCCCGCCGGCGCCGAGCACGGCCGCGGCGCGGTTGGTCAGGAACGCGCCGATCAGCGTCAGGAACTCGCCGACGAACCCGATCAGCCCGGGCAGGGCGACGGCCGCCAGGGTGATCACCAGCATCACGCCGGCCATCCTCGGCATGGTGCGCTGGAGGCCGCCGAGCCGCGCCATCTCCGAGGTGCCGCGCCGCTCCGCCAGCATGCCGGTGACGAAGAACAGGCCGCCGATCACCACGCCGTGGGCGACCATGTAGAACACCGCGCCCTGGAGGCCCTGGAGGTTGAAGGCGAAGATGCCGAGCACGATGAAGCCGAGGTGCGACACCGACGAGTAGGCGACCAGCCGCTTGAAGTCCCGCTGGCCGGTGGCCACCAGCGCGCAGTAGAGGATGCCGACCACCGCGAGCGTGAGCATCAGCGGCTGGAACCAGTGGGCGGCGTTGGGGAACAGCGGCAGCGAGAAGCGCAGGAACCCGTACACGCCCATCTTCGACATCACGCCGGCCAGCAGCACCGTGGTGGTGGTCGGCGCCTGCACGTAGGCGTCCGGCAGCCAGGAGTGCAGCGGCACCAGGGGGGTCTTGATGGCGAAGGCGGCGAAGAAGGCCGCGAACAACCAGCGCTGGGTGACCGGGTCCTTGGCGAGGTCGCGCAGCGCCTCGTAGTCGAAGCTCGGCGAGCCCGTCGCCTTGGCGTGCAGGTAGGCGAGCCCGACGATGCCGACCAGCATCAGCAGGCCGCCGAGCAGCGTGTAGATGAAGAACTTCACGGCCGCGTAGATGCGCCGCTCGCCGCCCCACGAGCCGACCAGGAAGTAGCTCGGGACCAGCACCGCCTCCCAGAAGATGTAGAAGAGGAACAGGTCCAGGGCCACGAACACGCCCAGCAGCGCGGTCTCCAGCACCAGCAGCAGCGCGAGGTAGCTGCGCGGGCGGTCCCGCATGCGCCAGGAGCCGATCACCGCCAGCGGCGCCAGCAGCGCGGTCAGCAGCAGCAGCGGGAGGCTGACGCCGTCGACGCCGAGCCGGAACCGCACCCCCAGCGAGCGGACCCAGCTCGCGTCGACGCCGAGCTGGAAGCCCGGCTCGCCGATCTGGAACCGGAAGGCGAGCGCCACGGCCAGCCCGAAGGTGGCCACGCTGAACGCCAGCGCGAGCCAGCGCGCCACGCCCTGCGGGCCGCGCGGCAGGCACAGCAGCACCAGCGCCCCCACCAGGGGCAGGAAGACGGTCGAGGTCAGCAGCACGGGTTCGGGCTCTCCCCCTTCATCACGTTGTCCGCAGCACGAGGAAGGCCAGCAGCAGCACGGCGCCGCCGAGCACCCCCAGCGCGTAGGTTCGAACGAAGCCGGTCTGCACGAGGCGGCCGCGCCTGGCGGCGGCGCCGACCTCGCGCGCCACGCCGTTGACGGCGCCGTCGATCACGCCCTCGTCCACCGGCCCGGCAAGCCAGCGGGCCAGCGCGCTCCCGAGCTTGACCGTGAACAGCTCGTACAGCTCGTCCACGTAGAACTTGCCGGTCAGCGGCCGCAGCACCCCCGCGTAGCGCTCGCGCAGCGCCAGCCACTGCACCCGCCCGCTGCCGTAGAGATACCAGGCGACCCCCACCCCCAGGAAGGCGACCGCCGTGGCGATCACGCTCAGCGAGACGGCGCTGAGCGAGGGCGACGCACCCTGCGGCGGGGTGCCGAGCAGTGGCTCCAGGAAGTCCTGGATGCGGCCGCCCTGGCCGGTGAAGGTGCTGAGCAGCGCCCCGGCGACCAGCGCGAGCAGACCGAGCACCAGCAGCGGCAGGGTCATCACCAGCGGCGACTCGTGCGGGTGGCGGCCCTGCGGCCAGCGCCGCTCGCCGAAGAAGGTGAGGAACACCAGCCGGGACATGTAGAAGCCGGTGAGCCCGGCGGTGATCACGCCGACCACCCAGGCGAACGTGCCGACGCCGCCGTTGTCGAAGGCGGCGCCGAGGATCTGGTCCTTGGAGTAGAAGCCAGCCGTGAACGGGAAGCCGATGATCGCCAGCCATGCGGCCATGGTGGTCAGGAAGGTGAGCGGCATCACCCGCCGCAGCCCGCCGAACTGCTTGATGTCGGTGGCGTCGTCGTTGCCGTGCATCACCGAGCCCGCTCCCAGGAAGAGCTGCGCCTTGAAGAAGGCGTGGTTGACCAGGTGGAAGATGCCCGCCACGTAGCCGATCGGGCCGAGCCCCACGGCGATGAACATGTAGCCGAGCTGGGAGACGGTGGAGTAGGCCAGGATCCGTTTGATGTCGTCCTGGGCGGTGGCGATCACCGCCGCCAGCAGGGCGGTGAGCGCGCCGATGACCACCACCACGGTCTCCGCCGAGCTGGAGGCCTCGAACAGCGTGTGGGTGCGGGCGACCAGGAACACGCCGGCGGTGACCATGGTGGCCGCGTGGATCAGCGCCGACACCGGGGTCGGGCCGGCCATGGCGTCCGGCAGCCACACGTACAGCGGGATCTGCGCGCTCTTGCCGGTGCAGGCCAGGAACAGCAGCAGCGCGATGGCGGTGGCCGCCCCTGCGGCGAGCCCCGAGACGCGACCGAAGACCTGGTCGAAGTCGAGCGTGCCGAACTTGGCGAAGATCAGGAAGATCGCCAGCAGGAACCCGACGTCGCCGATGCGGTTGGCGATGAACGCCTTCTTGGCCGCCGCCGGCACCTCCGGCCTGGTGAACCAGAAGCCGATCAGCAGGTACGAGCAGAGGCCGACGCCCTCCCAGCCGAGGTACATGACCAGGAAGTTCTGCGCGAGCACCAGCGTGAGCATCGCCGCGGCGAACAGGTTCAGCCACGCGAAGTAGGTGCCGCGCCGCTGGTCGGCGGCCATGTAGCCGATCGAGTAGAGGTGGATCAGCATGCCCACCCCGGTGACCACCAGCGCAAGGGTCGCCGAGAGCTGGTCCCATCGCAGGTCCATCGCCACCCGGAAGTTGCCCGAGACGAACCACTCGTAGCCGCGCAGGATCGACTCCCGGGAGTCGGCGTTCTTGCCGACCAGCTCCAGAAACGCCGCCACCGCGATCCCGAAGGCCGCCGCCATCAGCAGGGTGGCGAGCCAGCCGGCGGCTCCGCGCAGGCGCCGGCCCACCAGCGTGTTGATGGCGAAGCCGGCCAGCGGCAGCAGCGGCAGCAGCCAGACCAGGCGGATCGCGCCGGTAGCGTTCAGGGCCTCGTCACCCCTTGAGCAGGTTGACGTCGTCGACGCTGGTCGACGAGCGCTTGCGGAAGATGGCCACCAGGATGCCGAGGCCGACGACCACCTCGGCGGCGGCGACCACTATCACGAAGAAGGACAGGATCTGGCCGTTCAGGTCGCCGTTCAGCTTGGAGAAGGCGATGAACGACAGGTTGACGGCGTTCAGCATCAGCTCCACGCACATGAACACCACGATGGCGTTGCGCCGGATGAGCACGCCGGCCACGCCGATGGTGAACAGCAGCGCCGACAGCACCAGGTACCAGCTCGGCTCGACTCTCATGGCACCGGCTCCTCCTCGCGGGCGCCGTCCTTGGGCCCGGCTCCTTCGCTGGCGGCCGGGGAGGTGCGGGCCGCGCGTTCCCGTTCCCGGAGCCCACGGAGCACCTGGCGCCTGCCGAGCACCAGCGCGCCGACGGCGGCCACCACCAGCAGCAGGCCGGTGGCCTCGAAGGCGAACACGTAGCGGGTGTAGAGCAGCCGGCCGATCGCCCGCACGTTGTCGTTGTCGGCGACCCGCGTCAGGTCCACGCCCGGACCGCGGAACGGGTGCAGGAAGAGCGCCAAGATGGTTCCGGCCAGCAGCAGCGCCACCAGGATCGCGGCGGCCGGGCGCTGGCCCCTGATCGTCTCGCGCAGGATGTCCTCGCGCGAGATGCCGAGCAGCATGAGCACGAACAGGAACAGCACCATGATCGCGCCGGCGTAGACGATCACCTGCACGGCCGCCAGGAACTGCGCCTGCAGGAAGACGTAGAACGCGGCCAGGCAGAAGAAGTTGACCACCAGCAGCAGCGCCGAGTAGACCGCGTGGCGGTTGAGCACCATGCCGAGCGCGGTCACCACCGACAGCGGCGCGAGGATCACGAAGAAGATCAGCTCGACCCGCTCCGCGGAGGTGGTCGCGGCCAGCACCGTGCCGGCGTGCAGCGCGGTCACCGTGGCACCGCCTCGTCGTCCGGCAGCTCCCGGTCGGCCTCGCGAGCCTCGCTGGCCTGGAGCAGCGCCCACACCGGCTCCACCGACTCCTGCGAGAGCGAGGCCTGCGGGCCGTAGCGGGCGATGGTCGGCTGCCCGTCGACGGCGTCGGTGTGCGGCGGGGGCTTGGCCCCGGCCGGGACCGGCGCCAGCAGCCGCTCCTTGTCGTAGACCAGGTCGGCGCGATTCTCCTCGGACAGCTCGTACTCGTTGGTCATGGTGAGCGCCCTGGTCGGGCACGCCTCGATGCACAGCCCGCAGAAGATGCAGCGGTTGTAGTTGATCTGGTAGATGGCGGCGTAGCGCTCGCCCACCGACCAGCGCTCCTCGGGGGTGTTTTCGGCCCCCTGCACGTAGATCGCGTCGGCCGGGCAGGCATAGGCGCACAGCTCGCAGCCGATGCAGCGCTCCAGGCCGTCGTCGTAGCGGTTGAGCAGGTGGCGGCCGTGGAAGCGCGGTGCCGTCGGCTTGCGCTGCTCCGGGTACTGGATGGTGTTGCGCTTCCGGAACATGCTCCGGAAGGTGATCGACAGACCTTTGAGGATCTCCGGTGTCATGGCGCGGAACCTCTCGGTGCGGGACGCTCCTCTTCGGGTGCCTCCCTGGTGAACAGCAGCGACGCGAGCAGCAGGACCAGCACCGCCACGGCGACGAGGCCGAGCCCCCTGCGCCAGCCGGCCGGGAACGGCTGGATGATCATCAGCGCCGTCACCGGGATCCACGCCAGCGCGAACGGGATCAGGACCTTCCACCCGAAGGCCATCAGCTTGTCGAAGCGCAGCCGCGGCAGGGTCGCGCGCACCCAGATGAACAGGAACAGGAACAGGTAGACCTTGGCCACGAACCACAGGATCGGCCAGAACCACTGCAGCCACGACGGGTTGTGGAAGATGGGCCCGTCCGGCCCGCCGAGGAACAGGGTGGCGGCGACGGCCGAGACGGTGATCATGTTCAGGTACTCGGCCAGGAAGAACAGCGCGAACTTCACGCCCGAGTACTCGGTGTGGTAGCCGCCGACCAGTTCGGTCTCGGCCTCTGGCAGGTCGAACGGCGCCCGGTTGGTCTCGGCGATCCCGGCCAGCAGGAAGATCACGAACATCGGCAGCTGCTGGACGAGGTACCAGCGCGGGAAGATCGGGAAGTGCAGGCTGCCGAGGTTGACCTCGAAGGTGCCGTGCTGGGCCGCGACGATGCCGGCCGCCGACAGGGTGCCCGCCAGCATGAACACCCCGATCAGCGACAGCCCCTGGGCGATCTCGTAGCTGATCATCTGCGCCGAGGAGCGGATCGCGCCGAGCAGCGGGTAGTTGGACCCGGCCGCCCAGCCGGCCAGCACGATGCCGTAGACCTGCAGGCTGCCCATGGCCAGCACGAACAGGATGCCGACGTTGAGGTTGGTGAGCTGCGCGCTCTGGCTGCCGAAGTTGCGGCCGAACGGGACCACCGAGATGGCCAGGAACGCTGGGACCATCATCACGATCGGCGCCAGCGCGTAGAGCCAGCGGTCGGCCTGGGTCGGCCGCACGTCCTCCTTGAAGAACAGCTTGATGCCGTCGGCCACCGACTGGAACAGGCCGGCCGGGCCGACCCGGTTGGGGCCGACGCGGGTCTGCATCCAGGCGACGACCTTTCGCTCCAGGTAGATCACGAACAGCACCGAGAGCAACAGGAAGGCGAAGACGCCGACCACCTTGACCAGCATGATCGCGAAGTCGAACCAGTTCACGCCGCCACCTCCCCGGCGGCGCGCACGACCACGCGCAGCGCGGGAGCCGGGCCGAGCAGCTCCCCGAGCGAGAGGTCGGGCTGGTTGCTGGGGATGAAGGCGCAGCCGGGCGCCACCGCCGGGCTGACCCTCGCCGGGAGCTGGACCAGCCGGTCCCTGCCGAGGTCGACCTCGACGGCGGCGCCGTCGCGCACGCCCAGCCGCTCGGCCTCGTCGGGGTGCAGCTCCACGAAGGCCGCCAGGGTGCTGCGGGTGAGGTCGTCGGCGCGCGCGAGCATGGAGGCGCCGTCCAGCAGCAGCGGGTAGGTCACCAGCGCGAGCCCGTCCGCTGGGCCGTCGAACTCGACCGCCTGGTCCTCGGCGTTCGCCGGCTCGGTGGGCGCCAGGCCCTCCGGGCGCGCGCGGAAGCGCGCGGTCTCGGCGGTGACGCGGTCCAGGGTGGCCAGGCCAAGCTCGACCTGGAGCCGCACGGCGAGCTGGTCGGCCAGCTCCCAGATGGCCTGGGCGGCGCCGCCGATCTCGACCGCGGCGAGCTGTCCCTGCACACGGCCCTCCCAGTCGGTCCAGGTGCCCTCGGTCTCGGCGTGCACGACCCCCGGCAGGAGCACGTCGGCCCGGCGGGTGGTATCGGTGAGGCCGTGGTCGACGGCGATCACGAAGGTGTTGTCGAGTGCCCGCTCGGCCAGTTCCCGAGGGCCGTAATCGCGGATCAGGTCGACCCCGGCCAGCACGAGCACGCCGAGCTGGCCATCCGCCGCCGCCTGGAGGATCGCCGGGCCGTCCAGCCCAGGCTCGCTCGGCAGCGTTGCCCCCCAGGCCTCGCCGAGCGCCTCCCTGGCGGCCGCGGCCGCCACGGGCCGCCCGCCGGGCAGCAGGTCGGGGCGGGCGCCGACGTCGAGTGCGCCGCGGTCGCCCGCCCGCCGCGGCACCCACGCGAACGCGCCGCCCAGCCCGTTCGCCAACCGCGCCGCGGCCCCCAGTGCGCCGGTGGTCGCCGCCCGCCAGCCGGCGAGCACCACCACGGCGGGTGGCCCGTCACCGGTGCCGGGCGCCTCGCCCGGGGTCGGGCCGCCGGCGCCGGCGGACGTGACCAGCTGGCCGGCCTCGCCCTCGCCGCGGGCCAGCCGCTCCAGGGCGGCGGCCTCGCCGCCGGGCGGGGTCGGCACCACGGTGGCGAACTCGGCCAGGCGGCCGGCGCGGGGGCCGACGGCGACGACCTGGACGCCGTGAAGGGCCGCCTTGCGCAGGCGCAGGAAAAGGATCGGCGACTCCTCGTGGGGGTCGAGGTCGACGACCACCACGGCCTTGGCGGACTCGAGATCCGCGTAGCGGACCCCCCCGCCCGGGGCGGTGCCGGCGATCCGGCGGGCGACGGCGGCCTCGGCGTCGCCGCCGCTCCAGTTGCGCGCGTCCACGTTGTTGGTGCCGAGGGCTACCCGCGCCAGCTTCTGGAGCGCGTAGGCGTCCTGGTCGGCCAGGTGCCCGCCCACCAGCACGCCGACGCCCTTGGCTCGGTGCGAGCGGATCCCGTCGGCGGCGCGGCGCAGCGCCTCCGGCCACGACGCCGTGCGCATCCGGTGGTTCTCGGAGAGATGCGGTATCAGCACGCGCCTGGGGTCCTGGGCATAGGTGAACCCGTAGCGCCCGCGGTCGCAGTTCCAGGCCTCGTTGACGTCGTCGTTGTCGCGCGCGAGCTGGCGCGTCACCAGCCCGCGCCGGGCGTCGATCCGCAGGTTGCAGCCGGCCGCGCAGTGCGCGCACACCCCGTCGGTGGACGAAAGGTCGAACGGCCTCGCCTGGAACCGGTACGACGGCGAGGTCAGCGCGCCCACGGGGCAGATCTGCACCACGTTGCCCGAGAAGTAGCTGCGGTAGGGCTCGTCTGAATAGATGGCCACCTGCTCCAGAGACCCACGCTCGAACAGCTCGATGAACGGGTCGCCGGCGATCTCGGCGGAGAAGCGGGTGCAGCGCGCGCAGAGGACGCAGCGTTCCCGGTCGAGCAGCACCGTCTCGCCGATCTTGATCGGCTTCTGGTAGTGCCGCTTGGCCTCGATGAAGCGGGTCTCCCCCGGCCCGTGCGCGAGCGTCTGGTCCTGGAGCGGACACTCGCCCCCTTTATCGCACATGGGGCAGTCAAGCGGATGGTTGATCAGCAGGAACTCGAGGATGCCCTCCTGGCCGGCGCGCGCGATCTCGCTGGTGAGCTGGGTCTTGACGACCATGCCGTCGGTGACGGTGGTGGTGCAGGCGGTGAGCGGCTTGCGCTGGCCGACGACCTCGACCAGGCACTGGCGGCAGGCGCCGAGCGGCAGCAGCAGCCGGTGGTCGCAGAAGCGGGGGATCTGGATGTCGATCTGCTCGGCCGCGCGGATCACCAGCGTGCCCGGCGCGACCTCCAGCTCATGGTCGTCGATGGTCACCTTCACGGTGGTCCGCTTGTTAGCCATTGGGGGCGTCTCCCGAGTGCGCGCCAACCGCCACGCGCTCCCCGCCGAACGGGCAGCCGTGGCCTTCGACGTGCTGGTCGAACTCTTCGCGGAAGTACTGGAGGGCCGAGACGATCGGGCTGACGGCGCCGTCGCCGAGCGCGCAGAAGGAGCGGCCGAAGATCGCGTCGCAGATGTCCTTCAGCGTGTCCATGTCCTCCTTGCGGCCGGCGCCGGTCTCCAGCCGGGTGAGGATCTTGGCCATCCAGTCGGTGCCCTCGCGGCAGGGCGTGCACTTGCCGCAGGACTCGTGGGCGTAGAACTTGGTGAAGTTCAGGCAGGCGCCGACGATGCAGACGTCCTCGGAGAGCACGATCACCGCCGCCGTGCCGAGCAGGCTGCCGGCTCCCTGGATGCTCTCGAAATCCATCGGGGTGTCCAGGTGGTCGGGGGTGAGCATCGGCGTGGAGGAGCCGCCCGGGGTCCATGCCTTGAGCGTCTTGCCGTCCAGCATGCCACCGCCGGCGCCCATGATCAGCTCCCTGGCGGGCGTGCCGAGCGGGTACTCGTAGTTGCCCGGCCGCTGCACCTCGCCGGAGACGCTGAACAGCTTGGGGCCCGGGGACTTCTCGGTGCCCATGGAGCGGAACCAGTCCACGCCCTTGCGGAAGATCCACGGCACGCTGGCGATCGTCTCGACGTTGTTGACCGTGGTCGGTGCCCGGTAGAGCCCCTCGACCGCGGGGAAGGGCGGCCGCAGCTTGGGCTGGCCGCGCTGGCCCTCCAGCGAGGAGAGCAGGGCGGTCTCCTCGCCGCAGATGTAGGCGCCGGCGCCGCGGTGCAGGACCACGTCCAGGTCGAAGCCCGAGCCCTTGATGTCGCGGCCGAGCAGGCCACGCTCGTAGGCCTCGCCGATCGCCGCGGCCAGGCGGCGGCCGGCGAAGCCGCACTCGCCCCGCAGGTAGATGAAGGCCTGGTTGCAGCCGATCGCGTAGGCGGAGACGATCGTGCCCTCGACCAGGGCATGCGGGTCGCGCTCCACCAGCTCCATGTCCTTGAAGGTGCCCGGTTCGCTCTCGTCGGCGTTGACCACCAGGTAGGTGGGCTTGCCGGTGCCCTTGGCCAGAAACCCCCACTTCATGCCGGTCGGGAAGCCGGCGCCGCCGCGGCCGCGCAACCCCGAGTCCTTGACGATCTGCACCAGCTCGGCGGGGTCCTTGGCGAAGGCGGCATCCAGGCTCGCGTAGCCGTCCAGCTCCAGGTAGCGGTCGAACCCGTGGGCCAGCCGGTCGCGCCAGCGGCTGCTCAGCACGCTGACCGGCTGGACCTGCGGAGCCGCGCCGTCCGCGGAGGTCACAGCCGCTCACCCCCCGTCCGGTCGTCTCCGGTCCCCTCGGCCGGGGCGCTGCCGATCCGGTCGCCATCGCCGCCGGAGCCGGCGCCGGTGGCAGCGCGCTCGGCCAGATCCGCCGACGGCTCGCCGAGGCCGGAAAGGCGCCAGTGCAGGGCAGCGGTGGACGGCTCGGTCACCGCGCCGTCGCCGGCCAGGGTGGGCGGTGGCACCTCGTCGTGCAGCAGCCGCTCGACCAGCTCCAGCGCCTGCTCCCCGGAGAGGCGCTCGTAGTTCTCGGTGTTGACCTGGACCACCGGTGCGCCGTCGCAGGCGGCCAGGCACTCGACCTCCTCGACGGTGACCATGCCGGTCGCGTCGGTGCCGCCGAGCGGCACGTCGAGGCGCTTGCAGAGCGCCTCCGACAGCTCCCGCGAGCCGCGGAGCTGGCAGGGCAGCGTGCGGCAGACCGAGACCAGGTACCTGCCGACCGGGCGGCGCCGGAACATGTTGTAGAAGGTGGCGACCCCGGCGACCTCGGCCTTGGTCAGGCCGAGCAGCCTGGCGACCTGGTCGACCCCGGCCGGCGACACGTAGCCGTCGGCCGCCTGGACCAGGTACAGCAGCGGCAGCAGCGCCGAGCGCCGCTCCGGGTAGCGGCCGATCAGCGCCTCCGCTCTGGCCAGCGTCTCCCTGGTCATCGGCACTGGGAGGTCTCCAGGCTGCGCATCATCCCAAGTCCCCTGTCCATGTGGGGGGAGCTCGCTCCCCCCACGGCCCCCCAAGAGCGCCTGTGCCTTGCCTGGCCAGGTGTGGCCACTACTCGCATCACCGGTCCGCTCCCCCCATCACGGGGTCGGTCGACGAGACGGCGGCGATGACGTCGGCGACCAGCCCGCCGACGACCATCGCTGGAACGGCCTGGAGGTTGACGAACGACGGGTCGCGAACGTGCACGCGGTAGGGCAGGTTCCCGCCGTCGCTGACGACGTGGTAGCCCAGCTCGCCCCGGGGCGACTCGACCGGCACGTAGACCTCGCCGGGGGGGACCTTGAAGCCCTCGGTGACCATCTTGAAGTGATGGATCAGGGCCTCCATGGACTCGCCCATGATGTGGCGCACGTGCTCCGGCGAGTTGCCGAGCCCGTCGGGGCCGAGCGCCAGGCGCGCCGGCCAGCCGATCTTGGGGTCCGGGTGCATGATCGGCCCGGCGGGCAGCGAGTCGAGCACCTGCTCGACGATCTTCAGGCTCTCGCGGATCTCGGCCACGCGGAGCTGGTAGCGCGCGTAGACGTCGGCGCCGGTGGCGGTCGGCACCTCGAACTCGTACCGCTCGTAGCCGCAGTAGGGCTCGGTCCGGCGGACGTCCAGCGCCAGCCCGGTGGCGCGCAGCATCGGTCCGGTCACGCCGAGGTCCAGGCACGTCTGCTCGTCGAGCAGGCCGATGCCCTTGGTCCGCTCGATCCAGATGGGGTTGTTGGTCAGCAGGTCCTCGTACTCGTCGGCCTTGCGGCGCATCTCGTCGATGAACGCGCGGATCTTCGCCTCGGTGCCCTCCGGCATGTCCTGCGAGACGCCCCCGGGGCGGACCCAGGCGTGGTTCATGCGCAGCCCGGTGACCTCCTCGAGGATGTCCAGGATCTCCTCACGCTCGCGGAAGCCGTACAGCATCATCGACAGCGCGCCCAGCTCCAGGCCCGTCGTGGCCAGCCACACCAGGTGCGAGGAGACGCGGTTCAGCTCCATCAGCAGCACGCGCAGCGCCTGCGCCCGCTCCGGCGCCTCCACGTCCAGCAGCTTCTCGACGGCCAGGCAGTAGGCGGCCTCGTTGAAGATCGGCGACAGGTAGTCCATGCGGGTCACGAAGGTCACGCCCTGGACCCAGGTCCGGAACTCGGCCGACTTCTCGATGCCGGTGTGCAGGTAGCCGATCACCGGCTGGCAGGAGACGACCTCCTCGCCACGGAGCTCGAGGACCAGCCGCAGCACGCCGTGGGTGGACGGGTGCTGCGGCCCCATGTTCAGGACCATCAGCTCGTCGTCGGTGGAGGCGTGCTCCCGCGCGGTGACCTCCGCCCAGTCGCCGCCGCCCATGGCGAGCACCTGCTGGGCGCGCCGCTCGTTGAGCGCGATCCGCCGGGCAGCGGGCTGGGGCGGGAGGTCTCGCGCCTCGCCCGGCCGCACCGCGACGCCAACGGGCTCGGTCGAGTCAGTCATGTGCTGGTCCAGCCTCCCTTGTACCGCCGCTTGTCCGGGGCCGGCACGTGCGCTCCCCGGTACTGCACGTCCACGCCGCCGAGCGGGTAGTCCTTGCGGTGCGGATGCCCCTGCCAGTCCTCGGGCATCAGGATGCGGACGAGGTTGGGATGCCCGTCGAAGCGGACCCCGAAGAAGTCGTAGACCTCGCGCTCGTGCCAGTTCGCCGTCCCCCACACCCCGGTCACCGACGGCACGTGCAGGTCCTCGACGCTGACCCTGACCTTGAGCCGCAGCCGTAGGTTGTGGTCCACCGAGTAGAGGTGGTAGTCGACCGAGAACCGGTCCCGGCGGTCCGGGTAGTCGGTTCCCGACAGGTCCGAGAGCATCCGGAACCGCGCGGCGGCGTGGTCACGCAACCAGGTGGCGACCTCGACCAGGTGCTCGCGGTGCAGCTCGACGGTGACCTCGCCGCGGTGGCCGACCACGTCCTTCACGGCCTCGGGGAAGCGGTCACGCAGCCCGGTCAGCACCGGCTGGATGGCGTCAGGCGGCGCCATCACGCGTCCACCGTCTCCTGGTCCACCGGGGCCCGACCCACCGGAGCACCCCCTTGGGGTTCCCCGGACCCCTCCGGCCTCCGGGGTTCCCCGGACCCCTCCGCGAGGATCAGCTTCGAGCGCGACTCGCCCTTGAGGATCTTGGCGTGCAGCTTGATGATCCCCTCCATCAGCATCTCCGGGCGCGGAGGGCAGCCGGGCACGTACATGTCCACCGGCACGATCTGGTCCACGCCCTGCACGACCGCGTAGTTGTTGAACATCCCGCCGGAGGTGGCGCACACCCCCATGGAGATGACCCACTTCGGCTCCGGCATCTGGTCGTAGATGGTCCGCAGCACCGGGCCCATCTTCTGGGAGACGCGCCCGGCGACGATCATCAGGTCGGCCTGCCGCGGCGAGGCCCTGAAGACCTCCATGCCGAAGCGGGAGAGGTCGTAGCGGCCGGCGCCGGTGGCCATCATCTCGATCGCGCAACACGCCAGCCCGAAGGTTGCCGGCCACAGCGAGCCCTTGCGGGCCCAGTTGGCCAGCTTCTCGACGGTGGTGACCAGGATGCCGCTCGGCAGCTTCTCCAGGCCGCTTCCGCTGCTCATGCTCAGTCCCACTCCAATCCGCCGCGCTTCCAGTCGTACACGTAGGCGATGACCACCAGTCCCAGGAAGATGCCCATCTCGGCGAGGCCGAAGACGCGCAACTGCCGGAACACCACCGCCCAGGGGTAGAGGAAGATCACCTCGACGTCGAAGACCACGAACAGCATCGCGGTCAGGTAGAACTTGACCGGGTAGCGCTCGCCCTTGGGCAGGCGGCCCGGCTCGATGCCCGACTCGTAGGCCGAGTACTTGGCTCGCGAGGGCCGGTGCGGCGCCAGCCACGCCGAGATCAGGATCGAGATGCCGGCGAACGCCGTCGCCAGGATCAGCATGACCAGGATCGGAGTGAAGGCACCGAGGTTCACGGGCAGCCTCCCAGTCGAGCAGATGGTCGAGATGCGAGAAGCTCTTCCCCACGGCGACTGCCGTGGTCCTGCGGCACGGCGGGGGCGGCGGACCGGGTGCTCGCCGTGCGCTCCCGGGTCGTGCCCGACTGGCTCGTCAGCCTAGGACCGGGCGTCGGCACCACGCAAACACTGCCCACCATGGTCATCTCACCGGAGCCATCGCCGCGAGTGTCCTGACGACCCGGTCGGCGGCGTCCCCGCCGGTCGGGTTGTAGAGATTGGCCAGCAGCTTGAGGACGATCTTCATCAGGAACGGCCGCGGCAGGCCGTAGGTGGTGGCGATTCGCATCATCTGCGGCTCGCCGATCAGCTTCACGAACACGCGGCCGAGCGCGAAGTAGCCGCCGAAGCGGCGCTCGACCGAGCTGCGGTAGCGCTCGAGGTGCGAGCGGTCGCCGCTGGCGAGGACGGCCAGGCCGGTGGTGGCGGCCAGCTCGCCCGACTCCATCGCGTAGTCGATGCCCTCGCCGTTGAAGGGGTTGACCAGCCCGGCGGCGTCGCCGACGAACATCACGCCGCGGTGCAGCGGCGGGTGCCGGTTGGCCGCCATCGGCAGCGGGTGCGAGCGGGGCTTGGCGACCGCGTCGTCGGCGGTGAAGCCCCACTCGCGCCCGGCGGTCGGGGCCCAGTCCTTGAGGAGCTGCCTGTAGTTCAGGTTGCGGAAGTGCGCGGAGGTGTTGAGCAGGCCGACGCCGACGTTGACGGTGCCGTCGGCCATCGGGAACACCCAGCCGTAGCCGGGCAGCAGCTGGTTGCCGCGCCACAGCTCGAGGTAGGAGTCGATCCAGGGGGCGACGTCCCGCTCGCTGCGGAAGTACTGGCGGATGGCCACGCCGATCGGCCGGTCGGGATCGCGCTGGAGGCCGAGCGACTGCGCGAAGCGGCTGGAGGCGCCATCGGCGGCGACCACCACCTCGGCACGAACGTCCACCGGGTCCTCGCCCTCGCGCCGGACGATCGCCCCGCGGACCAGGCCGCCCTCCACCAGCGGCTCGACCACCTCGGTCGACTCCCAGAGGACGGCGCCGGCGCGCTCCGCCTGGCGGGCCAGCAGCTCGTCGAAATCCGTTCGCGGCCGGCAGAGCCCGAACGACGGGAAGCCGTCCAGCTCCGGCCAGGGCAGCTCCAGGACGATGCCCCCGCCGTGGACCTTGAGGCCGGCGCTGCGCGACCAGCTCTGGTACTCGTCACGGAGGCCCATCGCGTCCAGCGCCGCGACCGCCCGCGGCGTGAGGCCGTCGCCGCAGACCTTGTCCCGGGGGTAGGCGGCCCGCTCGCACAGCAGCACCCGCGCACCCCCGCGCGCGAGGTGATACGCGGTGGCCGCACCGCCAGGCCCACCGCCGACCACAAGGGCGTCGTACCGGTCGCTCAAGGGTTCGCTCCTCGCTGATCGCGCGCCTTTGTGAATCGATGCACAAAGACGCTGCGCGGGCAGTGTAGGCCCGCCCGACTACAGCAGCAAACCTGAATCCACAGGCTCCGTCCAGGGCTCTTGCCCCGGAAAGCTGCCGGTACACCGCGACGGGCCGCCGCGCGTGCTCAGAGGAGCCGCCGGACGTCGCGCAGGTCGGTGGCGACCAGCTCGCGATCGTCCGCCTCGGCGATCCGGAGGGCGGCGTCGGCGGCGCGTTCCAGCCAGCTCAGGGCAGCGTCCCGCTCGCCGGCGACCGCGTTGGCGCGGGCCAGCGCCTCGAAGGCGAAGGGGAGGTCGAAGTCGGCGAGCGTGCCGACCCCTGCCCACAGCGCCCGCGAGGCATGTGCGCCGTGCAGCATCTCGTCGTCCTGCTCGCGCGTCCGCCGCGGTTGCTCGAGCAGCTCCCAGACCCGGTTGAAGAAGTCCGCCGCCAGCGCCCGCCGCTGCTCCTGGCCGCGGGTGGCCTCCTCCCCCATCGCGCTCATCGACCGACCATAACACCCCGTCCGGACAGGTCCGGCGCCGCGGCGGGCGGTGCCGCGGCCGGCCGGGCCGGGGAGCCCGGCCGCCGGCGCTGGGTGGGCGCCGTGCCGCGCCGGCCGGGGGGACCGGCCGCCGGCGTTAGGCGGGCGCGGTGCCGCGGTGCAGCGCGACGATGCCACCGGTGAGGTCGCGCCAGCGGACGTGCTCCAGTCCGGCGTCCCGCAGCCACCCCGCCAGCTCGGCCTGCTCGGGCCAGGCGCCGATCGAGCGGACCAGGTACTGGTAGGCCTCTGGGTCGGAGCTGAGCCGCCTGGCCGCCAGCGGCAGCAGCCGGCCAAGGTAGCGCTCGTACACCTGCCGGAAGCCGGGCACGACCGGCCGGGAGAACTCGCAGACCACCAGCCGGCCGCCGGGGCGCAGCACCCGCCGCAGCTCCAGCAGGCCGTATCCAGGTTCCGGAAGGTTGCGCAGGCCGAACGCGATGGTGACCACGTCGACCGAGGCGTCGGGCAGCGGCAGCCGCATGGCGTCGGCGACGGCGAAGCCGAGCCGCTCACCCTGGCCGAGCTCCGCCCGAGCCCGCCGGACCATCTCCGAGGAGAAATCCAGGCCGAGCACGGTCGCGCCCGGCTCCAGCCGGGCCAGCTCGGCGGCCAGCCTGCCCGTCCCGCAGGCCACGTCCACGGCGACCTCGCCGGCGGCCAGGTCGGTCGCGCGCGCGGCCGCCTCGCGCCAGAAGCGGTCCTGGCCGAACGACAGCACCGTGTTGGCCAGGTCGTAGCGGGGCGCCACCCGGTCGAACATCCGCCGCACACCCGCCGCGGTCCGCTCCGCCGCCGGCGCCATGCCGCCGCTCGCCTCGTCTCGCCTGGGCTCGTCCCGCGCCATACCGCTCCTCGATCGGATCCCCTTGGTCGCTCCGCGCGGGATTGTATGCGCCCGGGCCGGCCGGTCCCTACACGCCGCTCGGCCACCAGGAGGCGGCCCAGGTGGCCTCCGCCAGCTTGCGCTGGCCGTCCAGGTCGGGGTGGAAGTAGTCGAGGATCGAGACGTCCCCCGCGCTGAACTGGAAGTTGAAGGTGGCGAGCTGGTCGAAGCGGCAGTTGGCGTAGGCGGCGCAGACCTCGCCGAGCACCCCGTTGAGCTGGTGCTCGCGGTCGGCGACGGCCTGGCGCTGCCTGTCGCCGTTGGACGACGCCAGCAGCGACTGGCAGATCTTGGCCAGCCCCCACACAAACCGCGCCGCGGCGTTGGTGTGCAGCACGGTCCAGAGCTGGAGGACATTGGGAATGCTCGACACGAACACGTGGATGCCGCGTTCGTCAGGGTTCAGCGTCGTCATGGTGGCTTCGAACTGCTGCTGGAAGGTCGCCGCCGACGTCATGGTGGACACGGACGAAGTGCAGAGGTCGTTGGCGCCCAGCAGGATGGTCACGTACTTCGCCCCCTGGGCGACGGCGTGTCCCGCCTGCCTGGCCCCGTCGGACATCTTGGCTCCGGTGACGGCGTCGTTGAACTGGTGGCCGTCGATCGCCGGGTTGAGGGCGCGGAGGCGCTCGTAGTGGCTCTGGATGCTGTCCAGCCACGAGCCCCCGGTCGCCCAGGAGTTGCTCGGGTGGTCGCCGTAGTAGCAGCAGACGTCGAAGGCTCTGGTGATCGAGTCGCCGAGCGCCGCCATCGAGTTCGGCAACGGCGGGGCGGCGGCTCGCGCCGGCGCGGCCAGGAGCGCGACGGCGACGACGGTCACGGCGATGACGGAGACGGCACGGCGCATAGGACTCCCCTATCCGTCTGGCGGCCTGGCCGCGAGCAACCTGTCTAGAAGCGAGTTTCACGTGAAACATCCGATTGTCAACCCTGTGGATGTTCGACAGGCTCACCGGCTGTGCCTACTCCGACCGGGCAGGCCGAGCTGCCGCAGACCTCCGCTATTGCACCTTGAGCCGGAATCTGCGCGCATACGATTTCGACCGCCGCCCCGCGTGGCTCAGTGACCTCGGCGGGTATGCCGAGACCGTGACCGAGGACCTCTCGATTGGACGCGGAGGCGACCGCATGTGCACTCGGGCGATGTGGAACGACAACGGGCAGGCGGTCCTGGTCGGCCGGAACATGGACTGGCTCCGGGACATGGGCACGAACCTGTGGGCGCTGCCGAGGGGGCGGCAGCGCCGCGGGCTGGAAACTGGGAGCGCGCTCGAGTGGAACGTCGAGCACGGCAGTCTGGTCGCGACCGATCATGACCAGGCCACCACCGATGGCATGAACGAGCGCGGCCTGGGCGCGCACCTGCTGTGGCTGGCGGAGGCCGACTTCGGCGAGCCTAACCAGGACCTGCCCGGGGTGTCGACCTCACTGTGGGCGCAGCTCTTCCTGGACCAGTTCACCACCGTGGCCGAATGTGTCGAGTTCGTCGAGCGCACGCCCTTCGAGGTCTGGCCGCTCACCGACCCCGACAGCAAGCGCCCGGCCACCGTGCACCTGGCCCTCGACGACGCCGGCGGCGACTCGGCCGTGATCGAGTACATCGGTGGCAAGCCGCAGGTCTATCACGACGGCACCTTCGCGGTGATGACCAACTCACCCCCGTTCGACAGGCAGCTCGCGCACCTTCGCCGCTACGAAGGGTTCGGCGGCGACCAGCCGCTGCCCGGCACCACCGACCCAGCCGACCGCTTCGTGCGCGCCAGCTACTACCTGGAGCATCTGCCGCCGCCGAGCTCGCGGCCGGCGGCGGTCGCCGAGCTGCTGAGCGTGATGCGCAATGCCGCGCAGCCGTTCGGGGTGGCCGATCCGAGCCGGCCGAACGTCTCGTCGACCATCTGGCGGACCGTCTGCGACCTCACCAACCTGGTGTACTACTACGAGTCGTCGTACAGCCCGAACCTCATCTGGGCCAAGCTCGACGGGCTGCGCCTCGGCAAGGGCGCCCCACCCACCAGGCTCGACCTGGTCCAGGAGCCCGGATACGTCGGCGAGGTCTCCGACCGGTTCGTGCCCGCCGAGCCGTTCACCTTCGCCATGCCGTAGCGGCCAGGGCGGAGGTGGAGGCCGGGCGGGCCCGGATCCCCGACGCCGGCTCGGTCAGGGCTCCGCCGGCGGCGGGGGGTCGCCGGTGGAGGCGGGGTAGCGGGCGAAGCCTTTCCAGGCGAGCCCCGCCAGTTCGTCCGCGAGGTCGGCGATGGGCAGCGGGCGATGCTCCGCCAGCCACCAGGTCGCGGCGCTTTCCGCCATGCCCACGATCGCGACCGCGAGCGCGCGGGCACGCGGCCCAGGCAGCCCGGCCTCCGCGCTGATGATCGCGGTGACGCGATCGGCGACCCAGCTCCGGAAGCGCGCCACGCGGCGCTGGAACGCGTCGTCCAGGCCGAGGCCCTCGGTGAACAGCAGACGGAAGGCGTCCTCGTGCGCCTCGACGAAATCGAGGTAGGCACCGAAGCCGAGCCGCAGGCGCTGCCGGTTGCCGTCCGCCAGCGCGAACGCGCGCTCCAGGTCGGTGGTGAGCTGGCCGAGCTCCAGCTCCAGCAACGAGCCATAGAGCGCGTGCTTGGAGGGGAAGTGCTGGTAGAGGACTGGTTTGGTGACCCCGGCCGCCTCGGCGATGGACTCCATGGAGGCGCCGCGGTACCCGTCCCGACCAAAGACCCTGCGGGCCACGTCGAGAAGCTGGGCACGGCGGGCGGCTGCCGGCAGGCGGGCACCACCGGCTCCCACGGGGCTCTTCAACTCGGACTCCCCTCCCTTGAAATCCATGGCTCCGGAGCGCATGCTACCGTTCAGTAGGTTACTGGTCGGTAACTATCGCTCGGCGTGGTACCGAACCGACGTGCACCGGTCCGGAAAGGATGGGGCCATGATCGGCTTTACGCTCGACGAGGACCAAGTCGCGGCGCAGAAGTGGGTTCGCGAGTTCGCCCAAAAGGAGATCCGGCCGGCGGCCCCGCACTACGACGAGACCGAGGAATTCCCCTGGCCGGTGCTCAAGAAGGCCGCGGAAATCGGCCTGTATGGCCAGGACTACTACCAGATGGTCGCCTCCGACGACACCGGCGTGCTCCAGCCCGCCCTGGTCGAGGAGCTGTGCTGGGGTTGCGCCGGCATCTCGCTGGCGATCCTCGGCACCGGCCTGCCGCTGGTCGCGCTGATGGCGCAGGGCACCCCAGAGCAGATCGGCCGGTTCATCCCGGAGATGTTCGGCACCGCCGACGATCCCAAGGTGGGCGCGTTCGCGGTCACCGAGCCGGGGGCCGGCTCCGACGTCTCCTCGCTGCGCACCAGGGCGGTCCGCGACGGCGACGACTGGGTGCTCAACGGCCAGAAGGTGTTCATCACCAATGGCGGCATCGCCAACGTCCACATCGTGGTCGCCACCGTCGACCCCTCCCTGGGGCACCGGGGCCAGGCCAGCTTCGTCATCCCGGCCGGCACCCCCGGGCTGCGGCAGGGCAAGAAGGAGCGCAAGCTCGGGATCCGCGCGTCCCACACCGCCGAGGTCCTGCTCGAGGACTGCCGCGTCCCGGCCGACTGCCTGCTCGGCGGGCAGGAGCGGCTCGACGCCAAGCTCGCCCGCGCCCGCGACAAGCAGCCGAGCCGAGGCTCCGGGGCGCTGGCCACGTTCGAGGCGACGCGCCCGATCGTGGGGGCGCAGGCGGTCGGCATCGCGCGGGCGGCGTTCGAGTTCGCGCGCGACTACGCCCGCGAGCGGGTGCAGTTCGGCAAGCCGATCGCGGCGCAGCAGGGGATCGCCTTCAAGCTGGCGGACATGGCCACCGACATCGACGCGGCCCGGCTGCTGGTCTGGCGTGCCTCGTGGATGGGTCGCAACGGGCACCTGTTCAGCCGCGCCGAGGGGTCGATGTCCAAGCTCAAGGCCGGCGAGACCGCGGTCCGGGTGACCGACGAGGCCATCCAGATCCTCGGCGGCTACGGCTACATCCGCGACTTCCCCGTCGAGAAGTGGCACCGCGACGCCAAGATCTACTGCCTCTTTGAGGGCACCAGTGAGATTCAGCGCCTGGTGATCTCCCGCGCAAACGGCGGCCTCGCCTAGCCGTTCAGGAAGTCGGCGACGGCGTGGCGGGCGACCTCGCTGGAGGCCCGGGACTGGACGGAGTGGCCGACGTCCGGCACCACCACCAGCCGGCCGCGGGGCGCCAGGCGCGCCTCCTGCCGCGCCCACGCCAGCGGCGTGGACAGGTCGCGGTCGCCGGCCAGCAACAGCACCGGGACCGGCGGCAGCTTGGTACCGGGGGCCGGGGCCGGCGGGGCGGGCGTCGGCGGCCACGCCAGGCAGGTCTGCGCGATGCCGTTGCCGCTGGCCGTGGCGCGGTCGAACGGGAACACCTGGGCGCTGGTGAGGCGGTCGACCGCGCGGCGCAGCGCCTCGGCACGACCCTGGACGGGAGCGGACGAATCGCCCCACGGCGCCGGCGTGTCGGTGCAGAGCGTGCTGGCGTGCAGCCCCTGGCTCAGCTCCGCCGCGCTGGCGCCGCTGCCCTGCCTGACCGCCGCGACCAGCCCGTCGAGCCGCGCCGGCTGGCCCTGCCGGGCCTCGTGGAGCGCCTCGGGTACCCCGGTGAAGGTGGGGTCCGCGACGCTGAGCGTCACCAGCGTGTCGAGCAGCTCCGCCCCGTCGTGACGCGCCCGAACCACCGCCGCGAGGTCGCCGACGGGGTCGGCGGGGCAGCTCCGCTGCTGGCAGACCGCCCGCAGGACCCTGGCCGTGGCCTGCATGTTGACGACCGGCAGGATGATCGGCGCGTCGTGGGGCACCACCGAGTCGAGCACCAGCCGCGCGACCCGATTGGGGTACGCCAGCGCGTACCGCTCGGCGACGAAGGTCCCGTAGGAGACACCGTCGAGGGTGAGCTTGGCGGCCCCGAGCGCGCCTCGCAGCGACTCCAGGTCGGCGACCGTGTCGGCCGTGCTGAAGAAGCGCCGCTTGGCACCGACGGCGGCGCCGCAGTCACGGACGGCCTTGGCGGGCGGGGCGCGCAGGTCGGACTGGCCCATGGCGCTCTGGAGCGCCGGGCACTGGAGCGCCTCGGAGCCGGTGCCTCGCTGATCGAACATGACCAGCCGGTACCCGGCGATGGTGGAGCCGAGGACCCGCGAGAGACGGCCGATGAACGGCACCCCCGGCTGCCCCGGGCCACCGGTCAGCAGCACGAGCACGCCTCGGGGAGCCCTGGCGTCGTTGCCCGCAGCCACCCGCAGGTCGAGCCGCCCGCCGACCCGCCCGGAATGGTCGATCGGCACGGACAGCGTCGAGCAGGTGAACCCGGGTGCCCCCGAGCACGGACCCGAGCCCGTCAGACGGGCAGCGGCAGCCGCCGGGGGGCTCGCCTGGCTGGTCGTCGCGCCCGCCCCCGGGCCGGTCGTGCCGTCCCCGCCAGCTGCGCCCGACCCGGGCGACCCGCCGGACGTGCATGCCGCCACCAGCGCGACGAGCAGGACAGCGGCAAGCCAGCGAGCCCTTCCGAGCCATCCAGTCCGCATGCGGATTCCCACCTGAAGACAGCCGAGCGCGTCAACTCTGACATGGTCGCACGACCTCGCGCTGCAAGCTGACCCACTCGGCGACCGCAGCCACGTCCACCCGCTGGGTGGTGTCGACCTCCAGCAGCGGCCCGCCGAGCCCGAGCGGCCCCGCGCCCCCCTCCAGCCGCGCGCGGATCTCGGCCGCCATCTGATGGTCGAGATGGCCTGGGTGCCGGCTCCCCGCCCGCGCCAGGTACCTGCGCATGACCTCATGGTCGGGGCAGCGGCAGAAGACCTCGATCGGCCGTGGGCAGATGGCGAGCAGCGCCGGACCGGCGACCGGAGCGAAGGGCGCCTCGGCGACCGCGGCGGGGAAGTGGCGCAGCAGGGCCAGCATCACGGCGAAGCTGGCGGCACCCAGGCTCCTCGACGAGCCCCGGTCGCCGAGGCTGTCGAACAGCGCCTCCTTGATCACGTCCTTGCTGACCAGCGGCAGGTCCAGCAGTCTGGCGAGGGGCACAGCCAGGGTAGTCTTGCCGCTCGCGGGGGGTCCGGTGACCAGTACCAGGGACGTCATACGATCAGGATGATGGCACGCGAATCGAGGGTAGTGGGCTGCTGGCGGGAGTACCTGCGAGCGTGAGCGAACTGGCTGATCTGTGGGCAGGATCAGTGGTCTGCTGCAGGTGGCCCGGGACTGTCGGGGCTGGCCGGTAAGATCCGGCCATGCTGGTACATCAGGCGTTCCGCTACGAACTCGCGCCCATCGCCAGCCAGCGGATGGCGCTGGCCAACCATGCGGGCGCGGCCCGGTGGGCGTGGAACTGGGGCCTGTCGGTGCGGCGCAAGGCCTGGCAACGCCGCCGGCAGACCATGAACGCCATGGAGCTCCATCGGCTGTTGAACCAGCTCAAGCGCACCCCACGCAACGCGTGGCTGTATGAGGTGTCCAAGTGCGCCCCCCAGGAGGCGCTGCGCGACCTGGACCGCGCCTACGCCAGCTACTGGCGGGGCCGCAAGACGGGCCGGCGGGTCGGGCTGCCCAGGTGGAAGAAGCGCGGGCGCTGCCCGGACCGGTTCCGCCTCACCGGCGTGATCCGCGTGGAGCCTGGCGCGGTGGTGCTGCCCCGCATCGGCCGGGTGGCGACCAAGGAGTCGACCCGCAAGTTCGCTGGGCGGGTCCTGTCGGTGACCTGTCGGCGGGAGGCCGACCGCTGGTACTGCTCGCTGACGGTCGAGGTGGATCGACCGGACCCTGCGCCCGTTGCGGGGCCGGTGGTGGGGGTGGACCGGGGCATCACCACGCTTGCGGTCTGCTCCGACGGCACCAGAATCGACGGTCCCAGGGCGTTGGAGCGCAGCTTGCGGAGGCTGCGACGGCGCTCCAGAGCGGTCAGCCGCAAGCGGCCGGGCTCGCGGAATCGTGCCAAGGCGGTGCTCGCCTTGGCGCGCCAGCATCGCCGCATCCGCAACCAGCGCGTCGATGCACTCCACAAGGCCACTACGGCGCTGGCGAGAGCCAAGTCGGTGATCGTGGTGGAGGACCTGCACGTGGCGGGGATGGTTCGCAACCGGTATCTGGCCAGGGCGATCGCCGATCAGGGGTGGGCGGAGTTCCACCGTCAGCTTGCCTACAAGACGACTTGGTATGGGTCGAGGCTGCTGGTCGCGCCGCGGTTCTACCCGTCGTCGAAGACCTGCTCGGGCTGTGGGCTCATCAAGGCGACGATGCCGCTGGGTGAGCGGACCTTCCGCTGCCAGGCGTGTGGGCTGGTGCTTGACCGGGACCTGAACGCCTCCCGCAACCTGGCCCACCTCGCCAACATCGGGGTTGGGCTGGTCGCCGCCAGTTCGGCGGAGACGCAAAACGCCTGTGGAGAGGGCAGCGCTGGCCGGGCCGGCAACGGCCCGGTGGAACTGGCCTCTGCGAAGCAGGAACGGATCCGCATCCCCACGCTCACGGATGCGTGACATCTGACGGACGGCTGATGGAATCCGCCGCAATGATGACCACCAGGAACACCGCGCGCATCGTGCTGCTCGACGACCTCGAGCGGGTGCTGCTGTTCCGTTGCCGGCGCGACGCCGACCGCGAGGATATCGGCCACATGTGGATCACGCCCGGCGGCGGCGTGAACCCCGGCGAGACGCTTGCCGAGGCCGCCGTGCGCGAGCTGCGCGAGGAGACCGGTCTGTCGCTGGCTGAGGCCGACCTCGGCCCGGTGGTCGCCCGCTCCAGCGGCGAATGGCATTGGAAGCGGCGTCGCTTCCTGGCCGTCGACAGGTTCTTCCACGTCCGGGTCGCCACCCTGGAGGTCGACACCGCCGGCTTCCAGCCAGACGAGCAGCGCCTGGTGAACGGGCACCGCTGGTGGTCGCGCTCCGAGATCGACACCGCTGCCGAGCTGGTCCTCCCCCTCGGGCTGCGCCCCCTCCTGGACCGACTGCTCGCCGGCGAGCGTCCCGACCCGCCCATGGAGCTGCCTTGGCGCACGCCCGACGCGGCCGATCGGTGATCGTCGGTTCTACTGGTCGTTCAGGCGGGCGGCGCGGGCCTGGAGGTAGCGCTGCTCGGGGAGGCTGGTCGTGCGGCGGGCGGCCCGCTGGTAGTGGTCGCGAGCCGCGGCGTGGTCGCCGGCCAGCTCCAGAAGGTGGGCGCGGACGGCGTCCAGGCGGTGGTGGCCGGTGACCCGGTCGTCGTCGTCCAGCGTGCCCAGCAGCTCCAGGCCGGCTCGGGGGCCGTGGACCATCGCGCGGGCGACGGCGTGGTTCAGGGTGACCACGGGATTGGGGGAGAAGCGCTCCAGCAGCTCGTAGAGGGCGAGGATCTCCCGCCAGTCGGTGTCCTCGGCGGTCCGCGCCTCGTCGTGGACGGCGGCGATCGCCGCCTGGAGCTGGTAGGGGCCGATCCTCGCCCGGGTCAGCGTGTCGGTGATGAGCGCCACGCCCTCCCGGATGGACTCCTGGTTCCACCGGCCCCGGTCCTGCTCGGCGAGCGGGACCAGGGTGCCGTTGGGCCCGGTGCGTGCGGGACGGCGCGCGTCGGTGAGCAGCATCAGCGCCAGCAGCCCGGTGACCTCGCCGTCGCCGGGCAGCAGCCGGTGCACGGCGCGGGCGAGCCGGATCGCCTCGCCGGTCAGCTCGCTGCGGTGCAGCGAGGGGCCGGAGGTGGTGGTGTAGCCCTCGTTGAAGATCAGGTACAGGACGTGGAGGACCACCCGCAGCCGGTCCGCCCGCTCGGCCGCCGGGGGCGGCTGGAAGCCGATCCCGGTGGCGACGATGCGCTGCTTGGCCCGGCTGATCCGCTGGGCCATGGTCGCCTCGGGGACCAGGAACGCCCTGGCGATCTGCGCGGTGGTGAGGCCACCGACGGCACGCAGGGTGAGCGCGATCTGGGAGGGCGGCGACAGCGCCGGATGGCAGCACAGGAACAGCAGGGTCAGCGTGTCGTCCTGGTCCGGCGGGTGCTCGTCGCCGGGGATGGGCACGGTCGGCTGGTCGACCGGCGCCAGCGTGGCCACGGCGGTCTCGCGGCGCCTGCGGGACGCCTCGCTGCGGAGCTGGTCGGTGAGCCGGCGCGACGCCACCGTGATCAGCCAGGCCCGCGGATTGTCTGGAGCGCCCTGGTCTGGCCATTGTGTCGCCGCCGCCAGCAGCGCCTCCTGGACCGCGTCCTCGCAGGCGTCGAAGTGCCCGTAGCGGCGCACGAGCGCACCGAGGACCTGCGGCGCCAGCTCCCGCAGCAGGTCCTCGACGCCGGCCCGCCCGCTCACATCTCCGCGCCGGAGGTGTCCATGATCGGCCGCACCTCCATCGCGCAGAACCGGGCGTTCGGCCAGCGTGCGGCGATCTCGGTGGCGCGCTCCGGGCTGTCGCACTCGACGATCAGGTAGCCGCCCATGTGCTCCTTGGCCTCCGCGAACGGGCCGTCGGTGATCGCCGGGACGCCATCCCGCACCCTGACGGTCCTGGTGTTCGAGGGATCGGCCAGCGCCTCACCGCCGACCAGCTCTCCGGACTCGGTCAGCTCCTGGATGATCGCGTCGACCTCGCCCATCAGCTCGGCACCCTGCTCCCCGAAGAACACCTCACGGGTACCCGGGTTGTCCCAGATCAGCAGCATGTACTTCACGTCGCACTCCTCATGGTGCCGGCGCCCGGTCATGGGCGCGTCTCATCCATACGTCGGAGCGAGCGGCGAAGTCTCGACATCGGCTCCAGCAGGCGCGGATCAGCTCGACGCCGGCGCGGGCGCGTCCAGGAGCTCCGTGATCATCGAGGCCAGCCAGTCGCCCCGGTCGGCGACGGTGGTGTGGGTGGTGCCGGGCAGGATCGCGAGCTGCCGGTCGCGGCGGCTACGAGGACGCTGGGACCCGGGTGCCGCTCTCGGCCGGCGCGCGCGGCGGCGTGCCGAGGGGACGGCGGCGTTCGGCCGCGCCCAAGCCGGCCACGTGGGCCACGAACAGCACCAGGGCGACGCCCATGACGATCAGGCTCGGCACATAGGGAGCCCCGGGATCGCGGTAGGCGAAGAACGTCTTGGGCGCGAAGGTCGGCTTCTCGAGGCCGGAACCCTTGGGCGGCTCCTTGCCGCTCATCACCACCGCGGCCAGCTCGGTGCCCTTCTGGTTCGTATAGAACACCTTGGCATCGATATTGGTGACGTCCAGCTCCTTGCTCGACTCCTTGACGTCCTTGTTGAAGTCGATGATCAGCTTCTGCTGGATCGCCTGCTTGGCCGTCTCCAGGTCGGCCCGCAGCGCCTCCTGGTCGGTGGGCAGCTTGGCGCCGCCCACCGGCTCGACTGGCTCCTCCTTCCAGCCGTTGCTGGCGGCGCCCTGGAATTGCTGGGCAGCCGTGTACCGTGCGGCCACCGAGCTGTTCAACTGGAACTGCTTGAACGAGGGATCGGTGCCCTTGGGCCCGGTGAGCGCCGGTGTCCCGGGCAGGCCGAAGACCCAGATGACCGTCAGCACGAAGACGAAGCCCCAGAAGGCGGCCGCGCCGATCAGGTAGCCCTTGAGAGCACCGAAATTGGCGGACAGCAGCATGATCACCGACCCCGGCAGCAGCAGGACGCCGGTGGCGAGAGCGAGGGCACCCTTCACGAGACCGTCTGCCTCCTTGTCATGATCACGGCGCTACCCGGCCCGCAGCGCCCGGACGAGCGCGACCGCCTCGCGGTTGCTCAGGGACTGGAAGTCCAGTTGCGGGCGCTTCTTTCCGTCAGTCTGGATCGAGAGGATGTAGTTGACCAGGTTGGTGATCTGCTGGTCGTTCATCGCGCCGCCGTAGCGCACGCCCCAGGTCGGCATCGGCGTCCCCGGACGGCCCTGCTGGATGGTGTTCCAGGCGAGCTGGGAGACGTTCGGGTCGTCCCTGTAGACCTCGTGCAGGTTGGGGGCGTGGAAGTCGATCGGCGTCTTGGCGCCTGGCGGCGTGAAGCGCTTGACCGTGCCGCCGGTCGCGTTGATGCCGTGGCAGCGGGCGCAGAAGGTCTCGAAGGTCTGGCGGCCGAGCTCGACCGACTCCTTGGAGAAGTTCTCGCTGGCCGCCCGCTGCCGGGCCGGCTCGCGGATGTAGAGGATCGGCAGGAGCAGGGTCAGCAGCACGGTCAGCACCACGCCGGCCGCCTGGTAGTTCTCCATCAGCCGGCCCTCGAGCGCCTCGTCCGTCGGCCCGGGGCGCCGGGACGGCGGGAGGTTGCCGGCGGTGGCGGCCTTCTGGCGCGCTGAGGCCAGCGCCACGATCAGCAGGACCAGGATGATGAGCCCGGCCGCGAAGACGAGGAGGAGGACGACGCCCTTGCTCATCAGCTAACTCTCCTGTGCCGCGCCGCCGACGCAGTGCGGGCCCTCGAGCTCCTGACCGGTGGTGTTCGTTCCCCGCGGGGGTCCGGAGATGATCTTCGAGGTATCGACGGTGATCTGGTCACCCGACGCCAGGACGGCGAAGCGGTCGAGCCCGCGTGGCGCCGGGCCCTCCTTGTACTCACCCGCCTGGTTGTACTTGGAGCCGTGGCAGGGGCACTCCCACCATTGCGACGTCTCGCACCACGGCACGCGGCAGCCGAGGTGGACACAGCGCTGGTAGAGGGCCATGTAGCCGCCGCCGCTGACGCTCTTGTAGAGGCCCTGACGATCCTTGGACTCGTCGTAGGGCACCAGGTAGAAGCGGCCGTCCGGCACGTAGGAGTAGCCCTTGTTGGCGGTGATGTCCGCGTCGATCTTGGACTTGGTGCCGGCCTTGATCTTGGTCCCGAACCCTTGCGAGAGGTTGGGCCACAGGAAGTACACGCTCCCGAGCCCGAAGCCGGTGACACTGGCACCCAGCGCCGCCAGCCACGTCGCGCGCAGGAACGAGCGCCGGCTCACCCGCGGCTTCTTTGGTGACGGCCGCGGGGCCGCGGGCCGGACCCCCGTGGTGATCGCCATACTCCTCCAGTCCTCTCTCGTCGTTAGAGCTCGAAGAACAGGCAGGCCTTGTCCGGGTGCGTGATCGACGAGCAGGTCTCCTGCCACGGCCACACCCAGTTGAACCCGGGGCCGCGGAAGAAGGAGCCGTCCAGCACCAGCACTGCCCAGAACATCAGGAACATCGTGAACAGCAGGATCGCCAGTTTGCGGTTCTCGGGCCGCATCGACGGGTTCTTGTCGAAGTAGGGCGTGGCGCCGAGCGCCAGCAGGGCGAGCCCGGGGATGGTCACCCCGGCGACCATCGGGTGGAAGTACCGCAGCAGCTCCTGGAGGCCGAGGAAGTACCACGGCGCCTTGGACGGGTTCGGCGTGAGGTTCGAGTTCGCCACCTCGCGCAGGGGCGCGTTGACGAGCATCGAGAACACCGTGACGAAGGCGAACATCGCAAACGCCGCGACCGCTTCCCGGATGAGCAGGTGCGGCCAGACGTTGACCTTGTCCTCCTGGCGCGGCTCGGCCCGCTGGATGCCCTCTGGCGGGACCATGGCGAGCAGGCGGTGCGTCTCGCCGAACTTGCCCTGCGCCCCGACCTGGCCCGGCACGCCCTTGTTGGCCACGGCCGCCGCGACCCGGGCGGCGCGCTCCTCCGGCGTGAGCCTGCCGCCGTTGCCCGGCGCTGTGCGAGCGGGCGCCGCCGGCCTGGCTGCCGCGGCGGGAGCGGCCGCCGGGGCCGCCGCCTCGGCCGGGGCTGCGCCCTCGGCCGGCGCCGCTGCCGCCGGCGCGGCAGCCTGGGACAGCGATGCCCGGTTGGGCCCGCGCGCCTTGCGGGCCGCCGCCGCCTTGGCCTTGGCCCGGGCGGTGCGCTCCGACTCGCCCGCCGCGATCAGGCGGTCGTAGGTTTCCTTATCAGGCTGGATCTCTTCTGCCATATGGTGCCTCCACGCCAGGCGTGCCCGACTACAGCGGACCGGAGATGCCGCCGTCCTTGCGGATGCGCCAGAAGTGGACCGCCAGGAAGATGGTGGCCACGAATGGCAGCGCGAGCACGTGCAGCACGTACCAGCGGATCAGCGTGGCCGGTCCGATCTCGACCGACCCCAGCAGCACGAAGCGGACCTGGTTCCCGATCACCGGCGTGTAGCCCATCATCGAGGTCCCCACCGACACCGCCCAGATCGCCAGCTGGTCCCAGGGCAGCAGGTAACCGGTGAACGACAGCAGCAGCACCAAGAGCAGCAGCACCACGCCGACGACCCAGTTGAACTCCCGCGGCGGCTTGTAGGCGCCGTGGTAGAAGACCCGGGCCATGTGCAGGAACACCGTGAACACCATCAGCTGCGCGGCCCAGCGGTGCATGTTGCGCATCAACTGGCCGAAGAACACCGTGGTCGACAGCGCCTGCATGTCGTTGTAGGCGAGCTCCTGCCCCAGACCGGCGGTCGGCCGGTAGAAGAACATTAGGTAGATGCCGGTGACCGTCAGCAGGATGATTAGGAAGAACGAGAGCCCGCCGAGACAGAACGTGTAGGTCAGCTTGAGGCCGTGCCGCTTCACCTTCACCGGGTGCAGGTGGTACAGCACGTTGTTCATCATCGCGAGGGCCCGGTCCCGCGAGGTGTCGCGGTAGCCGGGGCGGTAGATCGACCCAGGGCGGAAGACCGACTTCCACACCTGCGAATCCCGGGTCCGCTCCCACATCTCTCCGACCGAGGGAGGCCTGGGGAGCCGAGGGAGCTTGAACCGGGTGGCCATGCCAACTCTCCTTGGTCGTTCCCTGGTCGTAGGCCGACCTCTTCGACACGCTCGGCACGCCTGGTCCGCTCCCAGGGCGGCGTGATCGGTCGGCCAGAGCGCTGCGCGGGCGTAGGCGGCATCGTAACCGCGGTTGCAGTCAATAGCAACCGTGGTTACCCATCCTTCTATTTGCTCTGGCTCATCGGCGCCGACCGGCGGCCCGGCCATCCCGCGATTGCCGGCAGGTCCTGCAGCCCTGAGCTTGGAAGGCGTCGGCAGACGTCCACTTCCTCGCCGCGGTCAGCGTGCGGCGGCGCGGCGCTCTAGCGAGGCGACCGGAGCCCGGACTCCGCCACTGCATGGCGAGCATGCGGCG
>WNGG01000340.1_pt1 | contig 49898 bp, 50 predicted proteins | sample 5400661 | NCBI WGS metagenome assembly WNGG01 (sample SAMN13153372, study PRJNA577476) | soil metagenome | isolation source: 100 cm soil or saprolite under Garry oak tree replicate 1 | place: USA:California | collected 2016-06-15 | reverse complement strand
CTGACGGCGGAGCACCATCACCTCATGCCGCAGCACAACGATTTCCGCGTCCTTCGATGCCTGGCTGCGGCCCAGCAGGACCAGCCAGCCGAGCACCCTGACCATGACCAAGTACAGCAGACGGACAGACACGAACCGCGATCATGCCTCAACCCGCCCAGCCCGCCAAATCACAGGTCAGGCCATGTGTCGAGTTCTGAAGCGGTACAGGCCATCACCGGGAGACCTGGCCCATCTGCGAAGAACTCAAGCTCCCCGCCGAGCACCGGTCCGTACGCGAAGACGCCAGCGAGGACGAGCTGCGGCAGGTAGCCGCGGCGATGCTGCGGGACTGGGCCGAGCGGTACGGCGGCTGACCCGGCTCCCGGGTAGCCCGGGAGCCGGGCGGCCGGCTCGGTCAGTCACCTCGGCCCGGCAGAATCTCCCGGGCCTTGGTCATAAGTCCCTCCTTGAGCACGCCCCACCGGTCCGGGTCGCCCTTCAGCAGGGCCAGGGCGGCGTCCTTGGCCTGCTCGAAGGTGGCGTGCGGCGGGATGGGCGGGATGTCGGGGTCGGTGCGCACGTCGAGTACCGTGGGCCGGTCAGCGGCCAAGGCCTGGTCCCAGGCCGGGGCGACCTGGCCCGGCTCGTCGACCGCGATGCCGTGCAGGCCCAGGCTGCGGGCGAAACTCTCATAGGAGACATCCGGGATTCGCTGGGATTCGGTGAACTTGGGGGCGCCTTCCATGGCCCGCATCTCCCAGGTGACCTGGTTGAGGTCGTTGTTGTGCAGCACCACGACGATCAGCCGGGGGTCGGCCCATTCCTCCCAGTAGTGCTTGATCGTGATCAGCTCGGCCAGGCCGTTCATCTGCATCGCGCCGTCCCCGGCGAAGACGATGACCGGCCGGTCCGGGTGACCGAACTTCGCGCCGATGCCGTACGGGACGCCCGGGCCCATGGTGGCCAGGTTCCCGGACAGCGAGCCGCGCATGTCGCCGCGGAAGCGCAGCTGCCGGGCGTACCAGTTGGCCGACGATCCGGAATCGGCGGTGACGATGGCGTCCATGGGCAGCCGGGCCGACAGCTCGCGGAAGACCAGCATCGGGTTGACTGGATCGGCCGCCACGTCGGCCTCGGCGTCCATCGACTGCCACCAGCCGGCCACGCCCGCCTCGATGCCCTCGCGCCAGGAACGATCGTCCTGGCGCTTCAGGTGCGGGAGCAGGGCGCGCAGCGTGGCCGCCGCGTCCCCGACCAGGTTGACCTCGTAGGGATAGCGCATCCCGATGAACTTGCCGTCGATGTCGATCTGGACCCCGCGGGCCTGGCCGAACTTGGGCAGGAACTGCGTGTACGGGAAGCTCGAGCCGACCGTGAGCAGCGTGTCGCAGTGCCGCATCATCTCGTAGCTGGGCCGGGTGCCCAGTAGCCCGATCGCCCCGGTGACGTAGGGCAACTCGTCGGAGAGCACGTCCTTGCCCAGCAGGGGCTTGGCCACGCCGGCGCCGAGTAGCTCGGCGACCTCCTCGAGCTCGCGCCGTGCCCCGCGGGCGCCCTGCCCGGCCAGGATGGCGACCTTGCAGCCGGAGTTGAGGACCTCGGCGGCGCGCAGGATGGCCTCATCGTCCGGCGACGTGACCGGCCAGTCGGTCCCCAGTGACGACGGCACCATCTTGAACGCGTGGCTGGGCGCGGAGTACTCCAGTTCCTGGACGTCGGCCGGGATGATCAGGGCGGTGGGCGCCCGCTCGGCGACGGCGGTGCGGATCGCCCGGTCCAGGACGTTCGGCAGCTGCTCGGGAACCGTCACCATCTGCACGTACTCGCTGGCGACGTCCTTGAACAGCGAGAGCAGGTCAACTTCCTGCTGGTACGAGCCGCCCATGGCGCTGCGGTTGGTCTGGCCCACGATCGCCACCACCGGCACGTGGTCCAGCTTGGCGTCGTACAGGCCGTTGAGCAGGTGGATCGCCCCGGGGCCCGAGGTGGCCATGCATACGCCGAACCGGCCGGTGAACTTCGCGTACCCGACGGCCTCGAAGGCGGCCATCTCCTCGTGCCGGGCCTGGACGAACTGCGGCTTGTTGTCCGCCCGGCCCCAGGCGGCCAGGATGCCGTTGATCCCGTCTCCGGCGTAGGCGAATACGTGCTGTACGTCCCAGGCGCGTAGCCGCTCGAGTAGGTAATCGGCAACTGTCGGTGCCATGTTTCTGTCCTTCCGTGACGCGATAGGTCTGTCAGGAGATGCCGTCGGCCGCGCCGACGGTCAGGTGATGGGCGGTCCGCGCGGCCACGGCCATGATCGTCAGGGCGGGGTTGGCGCTGCCCTGGGTGGGGAGCACGCTGCCGTCGGTGATGTACAGGTTGGGGACGGCGAAGCTCCGGCCGTGCCGGTCGACCACCCCGTGCCGTTCGTCCTCGGCCATCCGGGCCCCGCCGACCAGGTGGGCGTAGCGCTGGATGGTGATGACCTCGTCCGCCCCGGCGGCGTGCAGGATGTCCTCCATCACCGACTGCGCGGCGTGGGCCAGGGAGCGGTCGTTGTCGCACTGGGAGTAGGAGATCCGGGCCACCGGCAGGCCGTAGGAGTCCTTCTCGTCGGCCAGCGTCACCCGGTTCTCCGGCAGCGGCAGGAACTCACACAGCGCGCCGAGGCAGGACCAGTGCACGTAGTCGCTCATGTACTCGCGCAGCGCGGCACCCCAGTGCCCCTGCGCCGCGACGTGCTCGGCCCAGGTGATCGGCAGGGGCGATACGGTCTGGATCGAGAACCCCCGTTTGTAGTCCTGGGCCGGGTCGGTCTCGTAGAACGCCTCGGTGCTCACCTCGGGGGGCGGGGCCTTGTACATTCGCACCTCGGCGTCGAAACGGCCCGCGGTCTGCGGTGCGCCCTGCACCATGAGGTAGCGGCCCACCTGGTCGAAGTCATTGCACAGGCCCTCGGGGAACCGGCTGGACGCCGAGTTCAGCAGCAGCCGGGGCGTCTCGATCGAGTACCCGGCCACCGCCACCATCCGGGCCCGCTGGAAGTGCTCGCGGCCGCCGGTGACGTAGTGCACCCCGAGCGCGCGGCCGCTGTGCTTGTCCACGGCGATCTGGGTCACCATCGCGTCGGGGCGCACCTCCGCGCCGTGCGCCAGCGCGTCGGGGACGTGGGTGATCAGCGGTGACGCCTTGGCGTTGACCTTGCAGCCCTGCAGGCAGAAGCCGCGGTAGATGCAGTGCGGGCGGTTCCCGAACCGGCCATTGGCGATCGCGACCGGGCCGACCTTGGCCGTGATCCCGAGCTTGGCCGCCCCGCGCAGGAACACCTCGCCGTTCCCGCCGACCGGGTGCGGCCGGTGCGGATAGCCGTGCGGATCTCCCCACGGCCAGCGCTCGCCGGCCACCGGGAGTTCCTGCTCGATCTGCTCGTAGTACGGGCGCAGCTCGGGGTAGCTCAGCGGCCAGTCGGCGCCCACGCCGTCCACGGTGTGCGTGGCGAAGTCGCTCGGGTGAAAGCGCGGGGTGTAGCCCGCGTAATGAACCATCGACCCGCCGACGCCGCGCCCGGAGTTGTTCGAGCCCATCGGCACCGGGTCGGACCCGGCGATCACCCGCGGGTCGGTCCAGTACAGGTGGTGCGAGCCTGCCTCGTCGCTCACCCAGTCGGTGTCGGGGTCCCAGAACGGGCCTGCGTCCAGGGCCGCCACCCGCCACCCGGCCCGGGCCAGGCGTTGCAGCACGACCGAGCCGCCCGCGCCGCAGCCGACGATCACCAGGTCGATCTCGTCCTCATCGGCGAACCGGCGCATGTCCCGCCGCAGGCGGTGGTTGGTCCTGGTGCCGTCGTTGGGCAGCAGCCAGGCCGACTCGTTACGCGCGCGGACACCATCTCGCGGACCCATCAGGTACCCTCCCGGACCGGGTCCTCGGATGGGTGCGCGTCACCCACCTCGAACGGCTCCAGCTTGCCCACCCCGGCGTTCTTGTAGCCGCGCGGATAGGCCGGGCCGGGGAAGCCGATCTCGGCCCACGCGAACGGATGAGCGTAGAAGGCCGTGCAGGCGTACCGGGTCCACAGGCTCCACACGTGGGCGGCGGGCAGCCCGTGCCAGTCCGCGGACTTCAGGTCCTGCACCGCCTGGATCAGCGCCAGCTGATCGGTCGGCGCGGCGTCCGCGAACGGGGTGCCGCAGCGCTGATAGGCGTCCGCGTCAAGATGCGCCAGCGTGTCCCGCCACGCCTGGCCGTCCTCGGGCATGTCCGCGTACCGCCAGCCATCGGTTTCTCCCGCCGCCAGCCGGGAGTCGACCATCTCCAGGACCGGGACGGCCAGCTCGCTGTCCTGCCCGTCCTGGCCCGTGAGCAGGTTGAGCAGGGCGCGCGCGCAGGACTCCTCCGATTCGGTGAAGAACTTCACCGCCCCGGGGGAATCGGTTCTGGCCAGGACGACATCGACCGTCACCTGATCCCAGTGCCGGACCTGGTCTAGCGCATCGAAACCGGGAAACCGGCCGGCCCAGCCGCGGGTTTGCCGGGCGGCGCCGCTCACTTCTCCCGCCGCAGGATCGCCGCCAGCAGTCCCATCCCGCCCACCATGGTGACCAGCAGCGGGGCCAGCAGCGGCGGTCCCATCTCCATGTTGTAACGGGCGTTTCTCCAGCCTCCGGGCTTCTGGGCGATGCCGCGCGCGTGCAGGTACAGGCCCTGCACTCCGTTGGCCACGATCGCCGCCGACGTGATCGGCAGCGCCGTTTTCGCCATCCGGCGGCTGAAGAACCCGGCCAGGCCCGCCGCCGCTCCCACCGGGCCGAGGGCGACCGGCAGCCACATCATCTTGTTACCGAAGCTGGCGCTGTCGTGCTCGAAGTAGATCTCCGCCGCGGTCACCAGCGCTCCGGCCGCGGTCAGGGCCGAGAGGCTGCGCTCGAAACGCCCGGTCTCCACGTTGCGCAGCATCCGGTCGATGCCCTGCGCCGTCCGGTCTACGGCATCCCCGCGCGTCCGCCGAGCCGTCATCTGCTGTCCTCCTCTGTCGGCTCCGCACCGCACTACCCTCAACCGCTACGCCAAACCTGTTCTCCCGGCTCGTGTCCGCCGGAACCGGTTTGCCGGTACGTACTGCAGGTAGAGGGTTTGTGTCGATGGCGCGGCCTGAGGCAGCTCGCTTGTGGGGCCTGAGGTGGACAGCGGCGCGCGTAACCGGTCTGGCGCTACCGGAACCGGTGAGGAGGCGATCGCATGGCCGATGACCATCCGGCAGGCGAACCAGGCGTCCCGGTCCTGGACCTAGCGTTCGATTCCGGCACGCTCGACGCACTGCGAGAAGGAGTTAAGGCTCATGCCTGTCAGGCAGGCCTGCCCGAAGACCGAGCCGAGGACGTAGTCCTGGCCGTTCACGAGCTGGCCGCCAACGCGGTTAGTCATGGCGCCGGCGCGGGACTGCTGCGTATCTGGAAGCTAGCCGGGGCATTGCACTGTCAGGTTGAGGATGGCGAACCGCTGGCCTCCGGGCGTCCAGCTGAGCCGCCAGACCGCGTGGGCGGCGTGGCTACCGACGCGGCGGATGCCTCCGGCCATACGTCAGAGCACTCGTTGCCTAGCAGGCACGGCCACGGCCTGTGGCTCGTCCGGCAGGTAGCCGACCGGATGCGGATTCTGTCCGGCGCTCGCGGTACCCGTGCCACGGTCGCGTTTGACCTGCCCGCCCGCAGAAAAGGCCAGGGCTGCCTCCAGGCCTGACGTGAATACGCCCCGGCCAGGCCGGGGTCCGCGCCCATCCGGCCCTGGTGTAGCGGCAAATAATCATGCGGAACGGGCCGTGGTGGCTGCCTCGGCCCGCGCGGATCTGCTCATCATGGCTCGAGATCTCAGCGCCTTTACCTGACCGTCGGCGTTGGGTTTGATCAGCAGTACCGTCGCGGTCAGCCAGAGCGCAGCGAACAGGAGGCTGGCGAGGATATCGGTCGGGTGGTGCTCGCCCCGGTACATGCGGGACAGAGCGACCAGAACGGGCATGGCGATCGCGGGGACGAGGAACAGCCACCGCCACCAGCCGCGGGCGTGGCCGATGACCAGGATCGCCACGGCGACGTAGAGACAGCAGGTGGCGGCCTCGTGCCCGGAGGGGTAGGCGGAGGTGGGCAGGTGCTGGTCGAGCTGGGTGACGCCGGGCCTGGGCCGCTTGACCACGGCGGCGGCGGCGAGGAACGCGCCCAGTTCCCCGAACATGACGGTGGCTACGAAGGTGACCGGCCGCCAGTGCCGGGTGACGGCGAGAAATACGACGCAGGTCGCCAGGGCGACGATGAGGATCGCCTGGGTCGCCCCGAGCGTGGTGAAGATCAGGCTCCAGTGGGTCCAGCTGGCGGTACGGTGGGCGGCGAACCAGTGCGGGATCGTCCGGTCGCCCAGCACGTTGCCGTTGCCGTCCTTGGTGATCAGCTCGCCGATGCCGACGATGATGCCGAGGATCAGCACCCAGGCCACCACGACCCCGGCGGCGATGCGGCCGTAGTGGCGTCCAAACCGGCGACGAGCGCCGGGTTCCGGCCGGGCCGTCTTGAGGTCGGCGCGGGCCTCGGGTTCCAGTCCCTCGGTGACCGGATCGGTCACCGGCTGGCCGGCGGCGCTGCGGGTCAGCTCGAAGGCGAAGACCGTGACCCCGAGCCAGGTGATGCCGACCGCCCAGGCGCCCAGGACGTCGGACAGGTAATGCACGCCGAGCAGGATCCGGCTGATCCCGATCAGGGCGATGAGCGTGATGATCACGGTGATGAAGGCGGTCCGCCACCGGCCGCGGGCGGCGGGCAGGAAGACGAGCAGGATCGCCCCGTAGCAGACGATCGAGCCGAGTGAGTGGCCGCTGGGGAAGCTGTTCCCGGTACCGTGGGCGATCGGATGCGCCACCACGGGGCGCAGCCGGCCGACGAGCGACTTGAGGAGGGGATCCAGGATCAGCGCGCCCGCGCCGGTGACGAGCAGGTAGGCCGCCAGCCGCCATCGCCGCCGGATCGCGAGGATGACCGTCGCGGCCCCGATCACGGTCCACAGCACGCCGTTGCTGCCGAGCCAGGTGACCGCCTTGACCACGCTCACCAGGGTCGCGTTTCCCGCGACCAGGCTGTTGATGTCGGCGGCGGCCCCGTGGTCGGCCGATTCGAGCGGCGCCCACTGCAGGCGCACCGCGATGAGCAGGATGGCGAAGACCAGCGCCGCGACGGTGACCGTGACCAGCGGCGTGAGGCGGTGCTGCCGGAGCTCGAGGTTCACGCGTGACCGCCTCCCGCCGCCGCGGCCGAAACGGCCGCGGCCTGGGCCGGGACGCAGATCGTGATGGAGCCGGGGCGGGCCTTGATCCGCAGTCCCCGGCAGGCCGGGCGGGCACCGCCGTCCAGCTCGACCGGGATCTTCCGGTCGAACCGGACCTTGACCTCCGTTCCGCGGGTGACCTCCACGAAGGGGGATCGCTCCGCTTGGCCGAGGGCGAGCCTGCTGAACGTCCAGGCCCAGTCGGCCGGGTTCTTCGCGGTGACCACGCCGAACTCCAGGAGCCCGTCGTCCGGCCGCGCCTGCGGGAAGGCCTCGATCCCGCCGAGTACCCGGCCGACGTTGCCGGCCAGTACGCATGAGACCCGGCCCTTGAAAAAGCGCTCGCCGTCGACGTCGACCGTGGCCTTGACCCGGCGCGTGGACAGGTTCCTGATTCCGGTGTACAGGTAGGCCGCGCGGCCCAGGCGGTCCTTCATGCCCCGGCCGGCCTCGGAGATCATCCGGGCATCGAATCCCGCGCCGGCCATCACCGTGAAGTGCTCGCCGTTCACCGACCCGGTGTCCATCCGGCGGCGGTCTCCGCGCAGCCCGATCCGCACCGCTTCGGGGAGGTCATCAGGGATCTGCAGGTTCATGGCCAGGAGGTTCGCCGTGCCCGCGGGCAGGATGGCCACCGCCGTACCGGTCCCGGCGACCGCGTCGATACAGCGCTGGACGGTGCCGTCGCCGCCCCAGACGAACATCACCTCAGCGCCCTGAGCCGCTGCCCGCCGCGCGCATACGGGCGCGTGTCGGCTCTTCTTCACCTCGTACCACAGCGGATCGGTGACGCCCTCCCGGGCCAGGACCGTGCGCAGTTCGCACAGGCCACCGCCGAAGCTCTTGCGAGAGTGCGCCACCACGGCCACGTTAGGCATGCTGAGCCCCTCAGACCCTGCGCCAGCGGGCTTCGCACAGCCCGTAGATGCCGAAGACGGCCAGGCCGAGGGCGACCAGCAGCATCAGGAACTCGCCGAACGGCTGGTTCCGCAGCGTGAGCAGCGCCTTGTCGATGCCGCCCGACTCCGATGCCTTGTGGGTGATGGCCGAGTCGATCACGAGTGCGCCGGCCAGGGCGAAGACCAGGCCGCGGGCGATGGTCCCGATCATGCCGAGCACTTCGACGACACGGCGCGTCCGGGGGCTCATCTGCGACGTCCGCAGGTACTTCGTAAACGTGCGGCGAGCGCCCTGGCTGACCAGGACCAGGCCGATGACGACGACAATCAGGCCGACGATCCCGACCAGCCACCGGCCCTCGGTGTGCCGCATGACCGTGGCCGTGACGTCTTGCTGCTGGCGGGACTGACTGCGCTGCGAACCGGAGATCACCGTGAACGTCAGATAGGCGAAACCCGCGTAGATCACTGCCCGGCCCAGCGAGATCAGCCGGGGGCCCGCGCCGTCCCGCTCACCGGTCACGCCGAAGGCGGCTTCGCTCAGCCGCCACAGGGCGTAGGCGGCGAAGCCGATGCCGAGCAGCCACAGCGAAACCAGCCCGTAGGGCTTGCCCGCGAGCAACTGCAGAGCGCCTTGCTGATCCGCCTCCCGCGAGCTGTGGCCGAGCGCGACCAGCAAGGCGACCCAGCCGATCAGCAGGTAGATGACACCTCGGGCGGTCAGGCCTGCCCGGGCCAGGATGTGCGCCGCTGGGCTGCGGGAAGCCCGCCTGGCTCTGCGTGTCGCGCGGGTGGCAGATATCGAGTGCATACCCGTCTCTACCTCGAGAGCGCGCGAGGAAACACGCGGCCCCGCAGCGCTGGCGTTTGACCCTGGCCGGGGCAGGTAGCAGTCAGCCAGGACCAACGGAGCACGACCGCAAGGGGGTTCAGCCGTGCGTGATGACGGGCCGATCGTGCGGGAGGTCACGGCCGCTGTCTACGTGATCCCCACGGATACACCCGAGGCAGACGGGACGCTCGCCTGGGATAAGACCACGATGGTGCTCGCCTCCGCCCGCGCCGGAACGGCCCGCGGCATCGGCTGGACCTACGCGGCGGCCGCGGCGCAGAGCGTCATCGCCGACGTGCTGGCCGACGTCGTGATCGGCCGCAGCGCGCTGGACGTGCCGGGAGCGGCCGAGGCCATGGCCCGCGCGGTCCGGAACATCGGGCGGCCGGGGATCGCGGCGACCGCCATCTCCGCCGTGGACATCGCGCTCTGGGATCTCAAGGCGCGGCTGCTCGGCTCCTCGGTGGCCCAGTTGCTCGGCCAGGCCCGGGACAGCGTTCCCGTTTACGGGAGCGGCGGCTTCACCAGCTACGACGATGGCCAGACCCGCGAGCAGCTGGCCGGCTGGGTGGAGAAGGACCGTATCCCGCGAGTGAAGATCAAGATAGGGGAGAGCTGGGGTACGAACGAGCACCGGGACCTCGAGCGGGTTGCCCTGGCCCGCGAGGTCATCGGGCCGGATGCTGAGCTCTACGTCGACGCCAACGGCGGCTACACCGCCGGGCAGGCGGTGCGGGTCGCGGACCGGCTCACGGACCACGGGGTGACCTGGTTCGAGGAACCCGTGTCGTCGCAGGACCTGGCCGGGCTCGCCGCGGTGCGGCGCCAGGTCCGGCCCGACGTGGCCGCGGGGGAGTACAGCTGGTCACTGGCTGACTCGGCGCGGCTCATCGCCGCCGGCGCGGTGGATTGCCTTCAGCTGGACGTGACCCGCTGCGGCGGCATTACCGAGTTCCTGCGCGGGTCGGCCCTGGCGTCCGCGCATAACCTCCAGGTCTCCGGTCACTGCGCTCCCAACCTGCACGCGCGGGTCGGCGTCGCGGTGCCTAACCTGCGGCATGTCGAGTATTTCCACGACCATCAGCGGATCGAGCGGATGTTCTTCGACGGGGCCCTGGACCCCGACGGCGGGATCCTGACCCCCGATGCGGACCAGCCGGGCCTCGGCTTGGTCCTCCGGGAATCCGACGCCGAACGCTACCGCCGCGACTGACGGCCGTCATCTGCGCAGGCTACGAGTGACCATCCGGCTCCTGGGCCGATTGGCAACTCGTGGTCCGGGACATCAGCGGCCCGGGTCGGCAGCCTTGCGCACCGGAGCTGTTAATGGCCATCAAGACAAAGAGCGTCACCAGGCCGAGGATGAGCGGGACGGCGATGATGGCGCGCGCCAGGTGGCGGTCAGCCGCCCGGCCAGCCAGGGGCACGTCTCCGCCTGGAGGGCCTCGGTTCGCGGCGCTCCTTCATCTCGGGTCAGCCTGGTAAAGATCTCGAACATCGACCTGAGCCGGGGCTCGCCACCTTCCAGGGCATTCTCGATCCCGTCGAGAACCCGCTGCTGACTGACCGGCAAGCTCACGGCGATCCACTGCCTGGGAAGGACCCGGCGAAACCCTTCGGCGCGTGGTGGTAACGGGGCTTCCCAAGCAGGCGTTTGCGATGCGGGTCCATCAAGCGCGTCCGCGGCCCCAGCCAGGGCGCAGGGAACCGATATCTCGGCGGTGCGCTGCGCGCGCCGCGGGCCCGGAGTCCGGGTTAGAACTCGCTCTTGAGCCGTTCAATGTCGCGGGTGTGCTCCCGCAGCTGCTCGTAGGCGGGGCGTTCGGGGATGCGGGTCAGGGCCCAGCGGATCGCTTCCGCGCGGTTGTTCGCGATGCCCGCGGCGATCAGCGTGTCCACGATGTCCAGCTCGGCCGTCTTGAGCCGGACCATCACGTGGGTGAACTCGCCATCGGCGGCCGCCGGGCACCAAGACCAGCGCCGCCCCGTAGGTAGCGCGGACCTTCTGGAGCCCGCGCGCCGTGGCCGTCACCGGCGACGTCCGCGCCATCCCGCGACGAACGCCCCGGCGACGGCCGCCCCGGCGAGCAACCCGGAAGACACCCGGGCATGCTGGGCGATCCACAGCTGCGGGCTGCGGCCGTGGGACTTGTCGTCGAAGATCCCGTGCGGGCCGTGATCGTGCCCGTTGCTCCCATCGACCGGGTGGAGCAGGTTATCGGGGCGGCCCGCCGCGACCTTCTGCTCGGTCTGCTGGGAGCGGTAGCCGGTCCGGGCCAGATACCGGTCCAGCACGGCCGGGACCACCCGGTTGGCCAGGAGGGTGGCCGCGGTGCTCGCCCCCACCCAGTACTGCCTCCGGCCCGGATGATCGGCGGCGAACAACACCCCGCGCGCCGCGACCTCGGGCTGGTAGATCGGCGGTACCGGCTGCGGGTGATTGGGCAGCCGGGACCGCACCCAGGAGAACTGCGGCGTGTTGACGGCCGGCATCTGCACCACCGTCACCTGCACGCCGGAGTTCTCGTGCAGCAGTTCGCACCGCAGCGAGGAGGTGAATCCGTTGATGGCGTGCTTGGCGCCGCAGTAGGCGGACTGCAGCGGGATGCTGCGCTCACCGAGCGCCGATCCGACCTGCACGATGGTGCCCCGGCCGCGGGGGCGCATCAGGGCCAGCGCCGCCATCGTCCCGTGCACGAACCCGAGGTAGCTCACCTCGGTCACCCGCCGGAACTCCTCCGCGGTGATCTCGCTGAAGGGCGCGAACACCGAGGTGAACGCCACGTTGACCCACACGTCGATCGGCCCGAAGCGCTCCTCGGCCTTCCGCGCGGCCGCGGTTACCTGCTCGTAGTCGGCCACGTCGGCGCTGATGGCCAGGGCCTGGCCGCCGGCCTCCGCCACGTCGCGCGCCGCGCCGTCCAGGCCGACCTGACCACGAGCGATCAGGGTGACGCGCGCCCCGCGCTGCCCGAACAGGCGCGCGGTGGCACGCCCGATTCCGGCGCTGGCCCCGGTTATGACCACGGTCTGAACGTCACTCACGCTGCCCTCCGATCCTGGGGATCCGCACGGCCCCCGCGCAAGGTCCCCGCCTGCCCGGCAGCAAGCTGGCTAAACACGAGGGCCCGGCGTTTCGGCCCGGCGCTACCGGACAGGAGCACGTCCATGACCGGATCGTTCCGCCCGCACGTCCTGCGCGAGTACTCGCTGATCGCCGACGGGGAGCGCGGGGCCCTGATCGGCCCCGACGGGGCGATCTCGTGGCTGTGCGCGCCGCGCTGGGACAGCCCCGCGGTCTTCAGCGGACTGTTCGGCGGCTGCGGCACCTACGCGGTCACGCCCGCCGATCCCTGGTACGTCTGGGGTGGCTACTACGAGACCGGGACCCTGATCTGGCGGAGCCGCTGGGTCGGGACCTCGCGAACCGAATGCCGGGAGGCCCTGGCCATGCCGGCCGATCCGCATCGCGTCGTGATCCTGCGGCGCATCGTGGCCGTCGACGGCCCGGCCCGGGTGAACGTGACCCTCGATGTCCGCGCCGGGTTCGGGCGCAGCCCGATGACGGACCTGTCCCGGGCCGGCGGGCGCTGGACCGGCCGTAGCGGGCGCCTGCGGTTCCGCTGGTCGGGCGCGGCCCGCGCGCGGCCCGGCGACGGCGGGCTCGCCCTCACCGTGACCCTCCCCCCCGGGGGCCACCACGACCTCGTCCTCGAGCTTTCCGGCCGGCCGCTCAACAGCGAGCCGCCCGACCCGGACCGGACCTGGGCCGCCACCGAGGAAGCCTGGTCCGCCGTGGTGCCCGCGTGCGACGACCTCACCGCCGCGCGCGACGCCCGCCACGCGTACGCCGTCCTGCGCGGGCTGACCGCGGGCAGCGGCGCGATGGTCGCGGCCGCCACCACGTCGCTTCCCGAGCGGCTGGAAGGCGGCCGGAACTACGACTACCGGTACGCCTGGATCCGCGACCAGTGCTACGCGGGCCTGGCCGTCGCGGCCCACGGCCCGCACCCGCTCCTGGAGGGCACCGTCCGCTTCGTCACCGAACGCCTCCTCGCCGACGGCCCCGGTCTCATGCCCGCCTACACGGTGGCGGGCGAGCCCCTTCCCGGGGAACGCGCGCTGCGGCTGCCCGGGTACCCGGGCGGGACGGCCCGGGCCGGCAACCGGGTGACCGGCCAGTTCCAGCTGGACGGGCTGGGCGAAGCGCTGGAGCTGTTCGCCGCAGCCGCCCGCCTGGACCTGCTGGCCGAGGAGAACTGGCAGGCGGCGGCGATGGCGGCCGAGGCGATCGAGAAGCGCTGGACCGAGCCCGACGCGGGCATCTGGGAACTAGAAGACCGGCACTGGACACATTCCCGGCTCGCGTGCGTATCCGGCCTGCGCTCCCTGGCCGCCGCCGCGAACGGGCCGCCGGGTGGTCCCGGGCACCGGCAGGCGGCCCGGTGGAGCGCGCTGGCCGACTCGCTGCTGGCCAGCCTGGGCGACGCGGTCCACCCGACGGGCCGCTGGCAGCGCTCGCCCGACGACGGCCGCGTCGACGCCGCCCTGCTGCTCCCGGTGATCCGCGGCACCCTGCCCGCGGACGACCCGCGGAACCGCGCGACCGTCCGCGCGGTCACCGGCGAGCTCACCGAGGACGGGTACGTCTACCGGTTCCGCCACGACGCCCGGCCGTTGCATAAGAGCGAGGGCGCGTTCCTGCTGTGCGGGTTCTGGATGGCGCAGGTCGCCCAGGCCTGCGGGGACACCACCGCGGCGGCCCGCTGGTTCGAACGCAACCGCGCGGCGTGCGGCCCGGCGGGCCTGTACACCGAGGAGTACGACGTGCACCAGCGCCAGTTGCGGGGCAACCTGCCGCAGGCCTTCGTCCACGCCGCGATGCTGGAGTGCGCCGTCCGCCTGTCCGCCGCCCCGGGACAGTGACCAGGAAGGCGGCGGTGCTGTTCGCCGCCACGTCGGTCATCTGGGGCAGCTCGTTCCTGTTCATCCGGGTCGCGGTCGAGCATCTGCCGCCGTCCGCGGTGGTGTTCGGGCGGACCGCGCTCGGCACCGCCTTTCTCGTTCCGCTGGCCATCCGGAACCACGCGTTCCGCGGGCTGCGCCGCGCCGTCGTGCCGGTGCTGGTGGTGACCGCGCTCGACATGGCCCTGCCCACGTTCCTCACCGCCTGGGGTGAGGAGCGGGTCAGTTCCTCGGTGGCGGGCATCCTCACCGCCACCGACCCGCTGTTCACCGCCGTGCTGGCGCTGTGGCTGATCCGGTCCGAGGCCGTGGACCGCAAGCGGTTCACCGGGCTGCTCATCGGCCTGGCCGGCGTGATCGCCCTGCTGGGCCTCGATTTCCGCGGCCAGGCCGGGGAACTCCTCGGCGCCGCCGCCGTGCTCGCGTCCGCCCTCGGATACGCGGGCGCGGCGCTGCTGTACCGCCGCTGGCTCGCCGACGCCCCGGCCCTGGGCGTCACCGCGCTCATGACCGCCCTGTCCGGCCTGGCCTTCCTCGGGCCGGCCGCCGCCGGCCTGCCCCGGCACCCGCCGGCCCTGACCAGTGTCCTGGCCCTGGCCGTCCTCGGGATGGTCAACACGGGCCTGGGCTACTGGCTGTTCTACCTGCTGATCGACGAGTCCGGCGCGGCCACCGCGTCGGTCATCACCTACGTGATGCCGGTCGTCGCCCTGTTCCTGCGCGTGGGCCTGCTCGGCGAATGGCTCACCGCCGGCGCCGTCGCCGGGCTGGTCCTGATCGCGATCGGCGCCTGGCTCGCGACCGGCCCGCCGCGGGTGTCCGCGACGCAGGCCGGGGGAGGTGACGCACATGACCCGTAAAGAAGCCCTGGACACCGCGGCAGCGCTGGCCTCACCGGGCCCGGCCAGCGTCGCCGCCTGGCGGATCTGCAACGACCGGGCCGAGGAGCTGGACCAACGTTTGCACGCGCTGGGTCGCCACCACCGGCAGCCAGCCCGTGGCTCCGAGCATCGACACGTTCGGCGTGATCGCCCGCCGGGTGCAGGACGCCGCCGCCGTGGCCCGGGCCGTGGCCGACGATCCAGCGCGGTTCACGGCCACCGAGAGAACGGGCGCCCCGCGCCTCGGCGTGCTCACCGCCGCGTTCGCCCGCCAGGTCGAGCCGGTCATGCGCGACCACTTCGACCAGCTTCTGCGACGCCTGGCCGGCGCTGGCGCTGCCGTGGCCGAGGTTTCCTGCCCGGTGGACCTTGACCTGGTGCACGCCGCCCACCGGATCATCACCTTCGCCGAGTGCGCGGCTGAGCACCCGGACGGCCATGCGGGCTACGGGCCGCGGGCCCGGGACCTGCTCGACCTCGGCTCGCGACACGGTCGACGGCTACACCAAGGTCCTCCTGCACCCGTCGGTTCGCGGCACCGTTCTGACCGGGGCCCTGATCGCCCGGCAGAGCTACTATAGCGAACTCGTGGCCGGGAATCCCCTGATGAGCGCGCTGGATCCGTCCTCGGGCCTGCAGGGCAAGGAGTACGCCAAGGACGTCGAAGCCGCATCCGACCGGCACCTGCACATGCGGGCCACGGGCGTCCGGGGCGGCGGCGAGGTGGTAGAGGGCCTGTGGCGCATCAGCCTGGAGGCCGTCGATGGATGGACCCTCCGGGCCGGCACCGAGGACGACCGGGGACCATTCGCCCGCCTGCTCGGCAACCCCTAACTGGCCCGGCATGCACCAGGCCCTGCTCGCCGCCGCGGCCGAGGCCGGCTGCTCGGTCCTGCGAGCCGGCGACGTCACGGCGGAGACTTCGGGCCGCCAGGCATGCGCGTGCACCACATGGGTTCAGCCACCTGCTGCGAACGCTGGCGCCTGCGCCACAGCGTCAGTTAGGGCAACGGAGGCTTATATGAGAGCGTCCTCCAGGCTCGCGTAAACAGGGATGACGCGGTCCACGCCGGTGAGCGCGACAATGCGGGCGACGGCCTCGCCGACGACGACCAGCCGTACCTCGCCGCCCTCGGCCCGCGCCTGCCGGGCCGCGGCGACTAGGGCGTTCAGCCCGGCCGAATCGCAGAACCGGGTCCGGGACATGTCGACTACGACCAGAGCGCGCCCGGGCTCAGCCACCTCGAGCAGGGCCGCACGCAGCCCGGTGGCGTTGGCGATGTCGATCTCCTCGGGCGCCGTCACCACCGGCACGCCCTCGACCACCTCGACCGGGAAGCTGATCTCCGGCACTGCGCCACCTCCTGGCCCAGACCGTAGCACCACGGACCGTTCGGATATATTTTGATCTTTTAATCTTTTTCCGAACGGACCGTGGTGCGTGCCTGCGGCTATGAGCGGACGCCGGGCGGGGTGAGGCGGAGGCCGAGGGCCTGTTCGCTCCAGCAGGCGGCGGACAGGAGCGCCGGTTCGTGGTCCCGGGCGGCGACGAACTGCACGGCCAGCGGCAGCCCGTCCGGGGTTAGCCCGGTGGGCAGGGCGAGCGCCGGGAACCCGCACAGGGTCCAGGGGATCTGCAGGCGTGAGTCGCCGGTGGTCCCGCGTCCCGGTGCGGGTTCGGGCGTCACGGGGAGCGCGATCACGTCGAGGCCGGTGAACATCGCGGCGAGGCGGCCGGTGGCGTCGTCGCGGACGTGCTGGGCGTGCCGGGGACCACGCCGGCCAGGGCAGCCTGAACGCAAACCTGATGACCGGCCACTTTTTAGTTGCTGCTGGTTTGAGCGCGGGTTCTGCTGGCAGTTAGCGAGATCGACCAGGTAAGCGCCGGAGCCGGGAGGCACTCGATGGCGACAGCTAAGCAGACCAAGGCAGCGCGGCGGAACGTCACCAAAGCGCAGGAGGCGGCCACGTCGAAGAAGACGATCGCGCATATGCCGAAGAAGACCCGGACCGCGCTGGGCCAGCAGGGAGCGGCCGTGGCCCGGCGCAAGCGGGCCGGCGGCGACTCCCCCAAGACGCGGGCCGAGCTCTATGAGATCGCCAAGCAGCGCGACCTGCCGGGACGTTCCAAGATGGGCCGGGACGAACTCGCCCGCAACCTCGGCGAGAAATAGGCTGCACATAAGCGCGAATGCTGCCGGGCAGCCACGGGCGGTACGCTGGCGTCCACGGCCGTTCATGGACTGGCGCAGCCTGGGGCTGGCCGGGCTGATAGCGGCGGCGGGCCTCCTGGACGTGGCGGCCGGGACCGGCCTGTCCTACGTGGCCGGCTTCGGCGAGGTGCGGTTTGTGCTGAGCCGCGTGAACTGGCCCTGGCTGGCCGCGATGGTCGGCGCCCTGTGTGTCTCGTTCAGTGGATACCACGCCGCCTACTGGGGTATCTACCGCGCCGAGGGCGGTTTCCAGCTTCCCCGCCGCAGGCTGCTTGCCGTGGTGATGGCCGGGTTCAGCGGTTTCTTCGCCCACCGCGGCCGCACGCCAGACGACGTGGCCCTGCAGAAGGCGGGCGCGGACCCTCGCGAGTCCTTGGTCCGCGCCGCGACGTTGGGCGGCATGGAGCAGGGGGTCCTGGCGCTGTTCGGATGCGCGGCGTCCACCATCGTGCTGTTCCGGGGCCTGGCCCTTCCGCCGGCGGACGTCACGTGGCCGTGGGCGACCATCCCGGTGCCGGCGGCCGTCATCGCCTTCTGGGCAGCCGGGCGGTACGCCTCCCGGCTGCGGGGCCGTCCCGGGTGGCGCGGCCGGATATCGGTCTTCCTGGATTCGGTCCGGCTGGCCGCTGCGCTGTTCCGCCGGCCGCTGCGGCACCGGATCGCGCTGGGCGGCATGCTCACGTTCTGGGCCGCGGAGATGTTCGCGGTCTGGGCGGGGCTGGCGGCGTTCGGGCTCACCATGGACGGGGCGGCGTTGATCTGCGGCTTCTGCACCGGGATGGTGTTCACCCGGCGCGTCACGCCGCTCGCGGGGGCGGGAACCATGACCCTGATCCTGCCCGTCACCATCTGGACCTGCGGAGCACCACTCGCGATCGCCGTGGCCGGGACGTTCGCCTACCGGGCGCTGACCCTCTGGCTGCCGATGCCGTTCGCCCTGGTCAGCCTGCCCGCGCTGCGGCGGCTCAGCAAACAGTCGCTGCCAGGCGAAGCTGACGACCATGGGTAAGCACTGGACGCCGAGCTCGGCGTCATCCGCCCCCGGCTGCTCGTGATGCTAGGCGCCGTGGCGGGCGAGGCCGTGTTCGGCCCGCGGTTCCGGGTCGGCGAGCACAAAGGAAAGGTAGAGGAAGCAGCAGTCGGGCCATGACGAGGGCTGGTAGTGAGCACCATCCATCCGTCCGCCGTGCTGCGCGGGGGCGACCCGGAGGCCCGGGAACGCTCCTTTTCCGGGCTCGTCGCCGACCTGGTGACGGCCCGCGAGGCACTTCGGCGGGGTGGCTCCGTGCTCCCGGCACACGGCGATGGCCTGCACGGCATCGTCCACGGTGCGGGGGACTACGACGCCGATCGGTATCTGGCGGTAGTTCGAGGCGTCGGTGCTGTATGCGCCGCGGCTGCCCGCGTCGAACCGGACCTCGCCGCCGGCCCGCTCCCGCAGGGCGCGCTCGAGCGCCCGGACGTCGACCCGTGGCGGCCCCGTGCGGAGGACGACCGGATCCGGCAGGGACACGCTGGTCATGAACGCCTCCTCAGCGGCGGAGCTGCTCGATCTTGTCCTTGAACAGGGTGGCCTACTGCCCGCGAAAGACCCGGGGAAACGGTGCGCGGCTTGCCCGCTGCTGCGTCACCGGCTGACACGGCTGGGTCAACGCGGGGTCGCGGGCCGGGAGCCGGACGAGGCCTGAGTGGGATCCAGGAACGCGTGCGGGACCAGCGGCAGCCGGTCGGCGAGCCGCCGGTCGACGACGTCGGCGACGTCCTCGGCCCGGTCGGCGCTGATCTCGTCGCTGAACGCCACCCGGGCGGCCACGATCAGGTGATCCGGCCCGACGTGCATGGTGCGCAGGTCGAGCAGCGCGTCCACGCCCGGAGCGCTCTCGATCTCGTCCCGGATCAGCTCCAGCTCTTTCGGGTCGGCGGCGCGGCCGATGAGGAAGTCCCGGCTGTCCAGGCCGAGCTTGACCGCCACCACCACGAGCAGGGCGCCGATGACGATGGAGGCCCCGCCGTCCCAGACCGGTGATCCGGTGACCTGCCGCAGGGCCAGCCCCAGCGCGGCCAGCCCGAGGCCGGCCATCGCCGCGCTGTCCTCGAACAGGGCCGCCTTGACCGTCGTGTCGGGGCTGCTGCGCACATGGTCGAGGACCTCCACGTGGCCGCGGCGGGCCTCGCCCCGGAGCTGGACCAGCACCCGGACCAGGGAGGTGCCCTCGGCCAGGCCGGAGACGCCCAGGACCACGTAGGCGAGGAGCGGGTTGTCGCTGTGCCCGTGCCCGAGCGCGAGCACGCCCTCGAAGATGGAGAACCCGGCTCCGGCGACGAAGATGCCGAACGCGGCCAGCAGCGACCAGAAGTACCGTTCCTGGCCGTAGCCGAACGGGTGACGCTGATCGGCGGGCCGTTCGCCGCGGTGCACGGAGGTCAGCAGGAACGCCTGGTTGAGCGTGTCCGCCGCCGAGTGGGCCGCCTCGCCAGCATGGCACTGGAGCCGACCATGATCCCCGCCGCGAGCTTGATCGCTCCGACCAAGATGTTCGCGGCGCCCGCGATGAGCACGGTCCCGCGAGTGGATGCCCGGTCCGCCAACGCTGCCCCCTTGTGGCTGTTCACCTGCCGATCAGCCTCATCTGCCCGAGGAAGCGCCCGATATGTCTGGTCAGGTTTGTCGGCCGGGTGCGGGGTAGTCGGCTGAGATGCCAGATCCAGGTCCGCTCGCCGGGGAGCCGCGGGACCGGAAGTACCACCAGCCAGGCCTAGCCCGGACCGGCACGTGGCTGGTCTGGTGGGTGCTGCTGATGTCGCTGTGGATCATGCTTGACGATTCCCTGGCCACCGACGAGCTGCTCGCGGGAGCAGGAGCGGCGGCGCTCGCCGCCCTGGTCGCCGAACTGGCCACCTATCAGGCCGCGGCCCGGTTCCGGATGCGGATCAGGTGGCTGGTACCGGCCCTGCGCCTGCCGGGGCAGGTGGTCCGCGACATGGTGATCGTGTACGCCGCGCTGTGGCGCAGGCTGGCCCGCAGTGAACAGCCGAACAGCGCGTTTGTCACCGAGCCGGTCCGGTTCGGCGATGACACGCCGGCCGGCGTCACCCGCCGGGTCCTGCTGATCGGGGGACTGAGCGTCGCGCCGAACGCGTTCGCGCTCGGCATCGACCCCGGTACCGAAACGATGGTCCTGCACCAGCTGGTGGCCAAGGGGGGCGACTGACATGGTCCTGGCCTTTACCGCCGCGGCGATCGCGATGCTGATCTGCCTCATCCCCGCTGGCATCGTTATCGCCCGCGACGACCTGCCCGCGGCGGTCGTCGCCTACCAGTTCATCACGGCGGTCGTGGTCATGGTGCTCGCGCTGCTGGCCCAGGCGTTCCAGCGGTCCAGCCTGTTCGAGCTTCCGGTCCTGCTCGCCCTGCTGATGTTCGGCAGCGGCCTGGTCTTCGTCCGAGCCATGGAGCGCTGGCTGTGATCGCTCGCGACGTCTGCGCCGACGTCCTGCTCGGCATGGCCGTGCTGATCGTGGCCAGTGCCTCGCTGGGCGTCCTGTTGATGCGAGACGCCTATCAGAAGCTCCACTTCGTCACACCCGCCGCGCTGGTCGCCCCGGTCCTGGTCGCGCTGGCCGTGCTGGTGCAGATGGGGCTCTACGAGAACACCGGGGAGACCTGCCTGGCGCTGTTCGCAATGGTGATCGCCGGGCCGTACCTATCGCACGCCACTATGCGTGCCATCCGGATCCGCCAACAGGGGGACTGGCGCCCGCCTCAGGAGGAACGAGAGCAGTGAGCACCCTGGCCGTCCAGACTCCGTACACGGTGCCCACCGCCATGATGGACGCGCTGCAGATTACGCTGCTGATCCTGGTGGCCGCCGGCGCCACGGCCGTGGTGCTGATCGGGGCGGGGATCCGGCAGGTCCTGATGCTCAGCATCTACGGCGTGCTGCTGGCCGTGCTGTTCCTCGCCTTCCAGGCGCCGGACGTCACGCTGTCCGAGCTGGTCGTGGGCGCGGTGGCGCTCCCCATCATCCTGCTGCTGACCTTGGCTAAGGTCAGGAAGCGAGAGCAATGACGCCGCGGCAGCGGCGCTGGATCTTCCTGGTGGCCGGGGCGGGCCTGGTGGCCTTCTACCTGTGGGGGCTGTCCGGCCTGCCGGGCTTCGGCCGCTATCCCGGACCGTACGGGCCCGCCATCCTGCGCGTCGCCGTCGCGCAGACCAACGCCACCGGCGTGGTGTCCGCGATCAACTTCGACTACCGCGGCTTCGACACCGTGGGCGAGGAGTTCATCTTGTTCGTCGCCGCGACCGGGGTCGCGACCGTGCTGCGCCGGCTGCGCGGCGAACGGGAACGCTCGGCGGTCGACGAGGCCGCCGGCCGGGACCTGCCACCCACCAGCAGCGCGGTCCGGATGGTGGCGCTGCTGTTCACCGGGCCCGTGGTCCTGGCCGGCTGGTGGCTGGTCTCGCACGCGCAGACCAACCCCTCCGGCGGCTTCCAGGGCGGGACCCTGCTGGCCACCGCGTTCATCCTGATCTACCTGTCCGGGGAGTTCCTGGTCTTCAAGCGGTTCAGCCCGGCCGACCTTACCGACGTGGTCGAGGCGGTCGGCGCGGGCGGCTTCGTCGCCATCGGGGTCAGCGCGGTCGCGATGGGCCTGCCGTACCTGAAGAATCTCCTGCCGCTCGGCCAGGTCCCCGGCGCGGTGAGCTCGTCCGGGACGATCGCGCTGATCAGCTTCTTCGTCGGGATCGAGGTCGCCGCGGCCTTCATCCTCATCGTCGGCGAGCTATTGGAGCAGACACTGCTCATCAGGCAAGGGGGGTAACCAGATGCAGGTCTTCCCGTTCGTCGTCGTGGCCTGGATCCTGGGCGTCGGCCTGTACGGCGTGGTCACCAGCCGGCACCTGGTGCACCAGATCGTCTGCCTGATCGTGGTCCAGTCGTCGACCTACGTGCTGCTGCTCGGGGTCGGCTACGTGACCGGGGCCGTCGCGCCCTACTTCTTCGATGTGCCGAACCACACCCCCGCGGTCGATCCCGTGGTGCAGGCGTGTGCCCTCACCGACGTGGTAGTCGAGGCCGCGGTCACCGCGCTGCTGCTGTCGTTCGCGATCCAGGCCTACAAGCGGTTCGGCACGCTGGATCCGCAGGAACTGGCCGTGCTGAAGGGATAGCGCTTCCCGTGGACCAGCTGCTCGCCCTCGTCGTCGTGGTGCCGCTGCTCGTGGCCGCCGCGGTCACGGCGTGCGGTCCGCTGCTGCGGAGCAGGCGCCGGATCCTCGACGTCGTGCCGATCCTGACCGCCGCCTGCGTGGCCGTCATGCTGGCCGTGATCATGATCCAGACGGCAGGCCGCGACCAGGTCTACTGGTTTGCCGGGTTCCGGCCCGCGCACGGGGTGTCCATCGGCATCGATTTCGAGGTCCAGCCGCTCAGCGCGGGGCTCGCCTGCCTGGCGGCGGTCCTGCTGACCGCGGCGATGACGTTTTCCTGGCGGTACTTCGACCGGGTCGCGACCTACTACCACGCCCTGATGCTGACCTTCCTGGCGGGCATCACCGGATTCTGCCTGACCGGAGACCTGTTCGACCTGTTCGTTTGGTTCGAGCTGATGGGGGTCTCGGCCTACGCGCTGACCGCCTACCGGCCGGAGGAACGCGGACCGATCCAGGGCGCGCTCAACTTCGCCATCACCAACAGCATCGGGGCCTACCTGTCGCTGTCCGGCATCGGGCTGATCTACGGGCGGACCGGGGCGCTGAACATGGCGCAGATCGGCGTGGCGATCGCGAAGCACCCGGCCGACCGGCTCGTGGTCGTGGCCTTTCTCCTGGTCGTCGCGGGCCTGTTGATCAAGAGTGCGATCGTGCCGTTTCACTTCTGGCTCGCGGACGCGCACGCGGTCGCGCCGACCCCGGTCTGCGTGCTGTTCTCCGGCGTGATGGTGGAGCTGGGGCTGTACGGGATCGCCCGGGTGTACTGGTCGGTGTTCGGCCAGGCGCTCGGGCACCGGGCGGCGATCAGCCACGTGTTCCTCGGTCTCGGCCTGCTGACCGCCGTGGCCGGGGCGTTGTTCTGCTTCCGCGAGCGGCACATCAAGCGGATGCTCGCGTTCTCCACCATCAGCCACGCCGGCATGTTCCTCATCGGCATCGCCCTGCTCACGCCACTCGGCCTGGCCGGCGCCGCCGTCTACGTCATCGGCCACGGGCTGGTCAAGGCAGCGCTGTTCCTGTGCACCGGCATCGTGCTGCACCGGCTCGGCTCGGTCAACGAGCCGTGGCTGCACGGCCGCGGCCGCCCGTTGCGGGTCACCGGAGTGGTGTTCACCCTGGCCGGGCTCGGGCTGGCCGACCTGCCGCCGTTCGCCACCTTCCTGGGCAAGGGCTGGATCGAGGCCGGCGCGGAGGCCTGGCTCATCCCCGTCCTGGTCGTGTGCTCGGCCCTGGTGGGCGGGGCCGTGCTGCGGGTGGCCGGCGGCGTGTTCTACGGCCTCGGCGACCGGCCGACCGAAGACCCGCAGATGGCAAAGGAGGCCGCCGAGGAGACCAGCGAAACGACCGGCGGCAAGGACCGCACGCCACTCACGATGCTCATCCCGCCCGCGGTCCTCGTGGTCGCTACCCTCGTCGTGGGCCTCATCGGCCAGCTAGGACCCGCGGTGCAGGCCGCGGCGGTCCGTTTCGAGGACCAGGCCGGATATAACGCGACCGTGCTCGAGGGTGCGCGCCTCACCCACCCGGTGGCCTTGTCCGCCTCCGGGCCCGCCAGCGTGACGGTCGCTGACGTGCTGACCGGTCTCGGCTCGGTCGCCGGAGCGCTGATCCTGGCCTGGCTGGCCCTGTACTGGCGGCGGCTGCCGCTGCTGCGCGGACACCGGCCGAACGCCTCGGTCGCCGCAGCCGCCCGCCGCTTCCATAGCGGCGTAGTGAACGACTATGTCACCTGGATCGTCATTGGCCTGACCTGCCTCGGCGCCCTATTCGCCGCAATTATCGGCTTACCTTCCGTGACTTGCCAGCCGGCATGCAGCGCCGCCCTTGCGCCGAGGCGGTGTTGGCCGCCGGCCAAAACATGCTTTCCTGGCTGCAGCTTCTGCGTGTCCATCCGCGCCGGTCAGCCCTTCCGAACCCAGCTTCCGCACGACGGGCAGCGGCACCGCCGCCAGTGCCTCCAGGGCCTGCGCCGCCGAGCCCGCATTTAGGTCTGTGATCCTCCACAGTGACGATCCGGCCCGTTTCGCTGGCCGCCTGGCACAGCGTCGCCGTGTCGATCGGCTTGACCGGGTAGACATCAGTCACTGCCCCGCCTGAATCAGGCTTACACGGGCCAGCGTGGGTAGTGAGACACCCATGACAGGAATCCGTGACCGGGATGGTGATCACGTGCGCTGTCGTGGTATCGCTGGTGGTCTACCTCGTCGCCCGGGCCGCCCGGCGGCCGGAACTGGCACATGCAGCCCAGGCGCGGGCTGGTCTAGGGCGGGGACGCGCGGTCTGCGGCCGATGGGGCGATGCTGAATACCGGACTTAAGGCGGCACAGACGTGTGGCACTTGCTCGAACATCACGAGATGAAGCGCCTGTCCCGCGGCCGGGCGGCCGCCAGGCGGGGCCCGCGTCCCCGGTCCGCCCTGCCTGCCGGGACCGATCTCCTTCCGCAAATCAGGCACATCGTGGTGCTGATGATGGAGAACCACTCCTACGACAACTATCTCGGCATGCTGCAAGGTCGCGGCGAGGGCTTCCCGATGAATCGCGGCGGCCAGCCTGAGGTGTTCAATCGCGGGGCAGATGGCGAGATCATCCGCGCTTTTCGGCTGCCCTCTCCCGTTCAGCGCCATGGGGTGCCGTCACAGAGCTGGCATGCGAGCCACCTTCAGTGGGGTGAGGGGAGAAACGACGGATTCGTGATCAGCGCCCAGACCGTGCAGTCGGAGGCCAAGGCCGGCACCGCCGCCGATGTCGATACCGCATCTGAGGCGGCAGCGGTGGGCATGGGCTACTGGTCCGAAGACGACCTGCCGTTTTACTACGGGCTCGCCCGGACCTTCCCGCTGGCCGATCGCTGGTTCAGCTCGTGCCTGGGCCCCACCTTCCCCAACCGCCGCTTCCTCATCGCGGGAACCGCGCACGGCCTGATCGACGACTCTCCCTACAACCTGCTCGACTACCCCGCGGCCGGGACCATCTTCGACCTGCTGACCGAACACGGGATCTCGTGGGTCAACTACCACCCCGTGGCCAGCGAGCAGTCCAGGTGGCGGCACTATGCCCGGCACAAGCACAAGATGGCCCGGCGCCGGGTGAAGTCGGCCGGCCGGTCCCTTCCCGCAGTGACCCGGGGCGCCCAGAAGGACCTTCAGTTCACGGCCGACGTCTTCCCGCTCGGAATCGGCCGGTACATGCAGCATGTCCGCGCCCTCGACCAGTTCTTCACCGATGCCGGTGACGGCACGCTGCCTGCCGTCAGCATCGTGGACCCGGACTTCGATGTCTACTCGGAGGAGAACCCGCAGGACATCAGGAAGGGCGAAAGCTTCGCCGCGGAGGTGATCAACCGGGTCCTGCATGGCAAAGGGTGGCCATACACCTTGCTGATCTGGGTCTACGACGAGCACGGCGGATACTACGACCACGTTCCGCCACCTCCCGCGCTCCCGCCCGATGACATCGAGGGCCAGAGCGTGATAGGGGGCGAGGGCAGGCTGACGGCGTTCCTGCGGCCGCTCTTCCCTGGTCTGGTCAAAAGCAAAGAGAACCTGGACAAGGGACCGGACCGGTATGACCGGTACGGGTTCCGGGTTCCCGCCGTGATCGTGTCCCCGTACGCGCGGCCCGGGTATGTCTGCTCCGAGATTCTCGACCACACCTCCGTGCTCAAGCTCGTCGAGGAGAAATGGAACCTGCCCGCGCTGACCGCGCGGGACGCCGCGGCTAATACGCCCCTGGATGCGCTGGACCTCACCAGCACTCCCGCCTTCCTCAAGCCCCCGTCCCTGCCCAAGCCCAGCCTCCCGTGGGGTACCTGGTAGCCGGGAGGCCGGACAGCGGCGGTTCGGCGAGCCAGCCGGTTTCCGCAGGTTTCCTCCGCGTTCTCAGGGTAGTGAGGGGCATGCAGTGCCGACCGGACATGGCGAGTCCCTTTAAGTCGGCCGGGCCAGGATCTCGCCACAGCACGGGACGAGGTGAAGGGCGGGCGGCGTCAGCATTCAGGGGCTTCGGCCCGCACTCGGCGATCTCTATCATCTCCTCAGACAGCGTGGTCGGGTGGCCCGGGGAATCGTCGCCGACCTCGCCCGACGCCAGGTGCCTCTTGAAGAACGACGCCGTCGCTGAGCGTGGCGTCTGCCCGCCATGCCGCGACGAACGCGCACCACTGGCGGCCTAGTTCCTTGCGCCGGCTCATGGTCAATCCGAGCAGGCAGTCAGGCAAGATGTCGCGTTCTTCACGCTCGAGGTGCTCGGCGCTGACCGTAAGGACGGTCCTGACCGCGCGCCACCGCGGCGCCGATCCGACGGGTTGCATGGACGCTTCACCGATGATCTCGCGAATGTCGTTATGGTCGGCAACCGGCTCCCGCATGCGCTCGGTGGCCCGCGGCCCAGATCTGAACATGGGCAGGTAGCAGATGTGCTCCTCGGCCTGGGTATGCACTACCAGCAGGTCGGCGAGGCGCTGCCAGACTGGCCGGCCATCCAGTCGGGCCCGGGGCCGCCGTCATGGCGGGCCGCGTCGTCCAGGACGTCACGGAGGCGGCCGATCCGGCGGTGATCAGCCATGATCAGCTCGAGGATGTCGGCCGGGACGAGGGCGGACCCCCTGATAGTCCGGGATGCTGGCGTGCCGGTCCGGTCATGGCTGGCCCCATTCCTGGTCAGCGTCGTAGCGACGCACGATTGCTCGTCACATAAGTACGTCGACCCTGCTGTTTCCCGCGGGCCGCAGTCCAGGACTGAAAACCGGCTGGTCACGATGGCGTAGAGAACTCACTTGTCCAGGTCCGGCCCGGCTTTCAGCGCCGGACCCGCGCACGCCGTCCTGCCGAGCTGGCTGTTACCCGGTCCGGAGGCCGAAACCCGGCCCCGGCTGGCGGACATCTCGTTTCTGCTGTCTGCGGCCGGGTAGAGCGCGTAACCGTGATCACCGTGACGCGGGAATTCGCCGATCATGTTGCTGATGTCGCTGAGCTGCTCGACGGGGACGAAGTCCCGGATGAGGCGCTGCACCGGCTGACCGCGCTGGGCGCCGAACTGGTCCCGGGCAGCACCGCGGCGGCGGTGGCGATCGCCATGGCCAACGGCGGGCTGACGTTCGCCGCTTCGGACCAGCGGCTGGATGAACTGCACCGTCTTCAGCTCGACAGCGGCGAGGGACCCGTCGTCGAGACCCTGCGGTACAACGAGCCGCGGCGGGTGGCTCATCCAGGGACGGATAGCCGCCGAAGAATTCCGGCCGCCACCAGGTCCCCAAGACAGCCATGGACAGGACACCACCTAGCTTCCCGGTAGCCGTGATCGGCCGCGGTTATGGGCGGGGACCTGCCTAGCGCTGAGTCACGACACCGACGTTTGCCCGAGAGCTTCTTGCAGGCTGGTGAAGTTGGGGATCACATGGTTGAGCCCGGTGATCGTGAAGATGCGCTGAACCGCGGCGCCGGATATCACCAGCCGTACTTCCCCGCCGTCCGCCAGCGCCCGCTTGTGCGCGCTCACCAGGGCATGCAGCCCGGCCGTATCGCAAAACCGGGTCCGGCTCATGTCGACCACCAGCCTGCCGGAGCCATGCGCGGCAGACTCGAGCAGAGCTGCGCGCAGGCCATCGGCATTGGTGATGTCGATCTCTTCCGGCGTGGCTACCACGGGCACACCGCTGACTATCTCAACCGGGAACATGGCGTCAGGCATCTTCGTCACGCTCCGTCCGCGCCCGCGATGTTGCCGGGTGGATCGGGCCAGGCCTGACGCCAGATCATCAGCAGCGCGACATCGTCACGGGCCGACTCGCTGCCGATCAGGGCACCCATCACGGCAGCGCAGGCAGCCTCCGGGGGCTGCGCCGACACTACCTGGCAGAGCCGGGTCAGCCCGTCGTCAATCAGCTCGCCCGGGCGCTCGACCAGGCCGTCGGTGTAAAAGCACAGCAGCGCGCCCGGCGGAATCGTCACGGCGGTCACAGGCCGCTTGACACCGCCGACAACGCCGATCATCAGGCCTGGCGTGGCGCGGACCAGCTCTGCGGGCCGCCCCGGCAGCGCGATGACCGGAGGGTAATGCCCGGCCAGGCAAACGTGCATCTGATCCGCCGCCGCGTCGATGACCGCGTAGAGCACGGTGGCCAGCGCATTGGGCTCGAAGTGCTGCATCTTGCGGTCCAGCCTGGCCAGGACCTCGCCCGGATCCAGGGTTTCCAGCGCGTAGGCGCGCAGCGCGCTGCGCATCCGCCCCATGATCACCGCGGCGGCCAGGCCAGATCCGGCCACATCGCCGATCACCACGCACAGCTCCCCCGTCGGCAGGGTGAACACGTCATACCAGTCACCGCCCACCCCACCGCGGCCCGGAACGTAGCGGGCGGCCATCTCCACCCCGGCCACCGCCGGCAGCGCCGAGGGAACCAGGCTGCGCTGAAGCGCGGCCGACGCGACACGATCAGCCTGGGCCGCCATGGACTGCACCGCCACGGCGGCCCGGTCCGCAGTCAGCTGCAGTAGCTCAGTGTCGTAGCCGGTGAACTGACGGCGCGCCAGGGAGCCGACATGCAGCACGCCGATGACCTTGCCGCCGGCCACCATCGGCACGCCCAACATCGACTGGATTCCTTTGGCCCACAGGATCGGGTTGAGCACGGTGGTGTGATCGACCCGGTCCAAGATCACTGGCCGGTGTTCGGCGGCGATCCGGCCGGCGAAACCCCGGCCCACCGGGATCCGCACACCCTGCCGCACCTCCTCCTCTAGCCCGGCGGCCGCGGTCGCGATCAGCTGCCCGGACGAAAAATCCACCAGCAACACCGCAGCGGTGTCGACCTGCAAGATCTCTCTTATCCGGTCGAGCAGCTCGGCCAGCAGCTCGCGGTCATCGAGGCGGGACAATGCCGCATCGGTGATCGACTGGATGTCCCGGAGCCTGGCCTCAACCGTCACCGGGTCTACGGCTGTCACCTCGGCGCCTCCCACGTCCTACCAGATTGTCCTGCCACCTTCTGCCCGTTATTTTCCGGACTCCCTGCCCATGCCACAAGAACTGAAACCGCAGGCAGCTGGCCATCATCTATCTGCTGTAAGGCTGCCGTCAGCAGCGGCCAGGCGACGGAAGGTCACCGCGCCCCTGAATGTTTCGCCGTCTGGCGGGTAAGCGCCTCGGAATTCAGCAGGCTCTGACCAGATGAAGGGGGCGATCCTCGTGGAACGTTCAAGCACGGCCCAGGCTCTGCATGACCAGCGGCACTCAACCGCGGAACTGGTCAAGATGATGTCCGAGCAGGTCTCCGTGCTCATCCGCGATGAACTGAAGCTCGCTCAGCTCGAGCTGGCGAGCAAGGGCAAACAGGCTGCGCTGGGCGCCGGGATGTTCGGGATCTCCGGCATGGTGGCTCTCTACGGCGTGGGCTGTCTGCTCGCGTGCGCCATCATCGCCATCAGCGGGGCCGTGGCGGCCTGGCTCGCCGCGCTCATCGTCGGCATGGTCCTGCTGGCCACCGCTGGCGCTGTGGTGCTCCTGGGCAAGCATCGCCTGCACAAGGCCGCGCCTGCGGTACTCGAGGAAACCGTCGCCAGCATCAAGGCCGATGTCGAAGAAGTCAGGGAGAGGGCGCACCGATGACGCAACCGGAAATCCAGCAGGAGATCGAACAGACCCGCGAGCGTCTCGGGCAGACCGTAGAAGAACTGGCGGCCAGGGCCGACGTGAAAGCCAGGGCCCGGGACAAAGCCGCGGAAATGCAGGTCAGGGCACGGGATAAGGCGGCCGAGGTGAAGGCCAGGACACAGGGCAAGGCGACCGAACTGTCCGCGCGGGTGCGGCAAAGCCAGATCGTGCAGCGCCGCTGGCCGATCGCGGTGGCCGCGGCCTTCTGGAGGCGGCGCACGACATGACCACGCTGGACCCGCGACGCGACCGGTCCGCGGCCGAAGGCGACCGGGAGGCCCAGGAAACGATCCCCCCGCAGAACGAGGTGTCCGGCGGCCCGGCCACGCCGCTGGAACTAGGCGGGACCGGCTGGAAGAACACGCTCAAGCGCACCGGGAAGAAGTTCGCCCTGGACCGGTGCGCCATGACCGCGGGCAGCCTGGCCTACCACTGGTTCCTGGCCCTGTTCCCGGCCCTGATCGCGCTACTCGGCCTGGCCAGCCTGCTGCACATCAGCTCGGGCACGGTGCAGCACCTGGTGCGCGGCCTTAACCGGGCGCTGCCGCCCGGCGCCGCGGACGTCTTCAGCCAGGCCGTCCAGTCGGCCACCCACCGCTCGTCGGCCAGTTCGCTGACGGCGCTGGTCATCGGCGTGGTGGTGGCCATCTGGAGTGCCTCCGGCGGCATGGCGGCGCTCGAGACCGGCCTGGATATCGCCTACGAGGTACCGGTCGATCGTAACTTCGCGGCCAAGCGCCTGTACGCCTTCCCGCTCATGCTGGCCACGCTGGTGATCGGCGGCATCGCCTCAGCGCTCATCGTGTTCGGCGCGTCGATCGGCACCGGGATCGCGGGTCACATCGGGATCACCGGAGCGGCGTTCACCGTCGTCTGGAACGCCGTGCGCTGGGCGCTGACCATCGTCCTGATCACGCTGCTGTTCTCGGTGTACTACTTCTTCGGGCCGAACCGCGAGACGCCCCGCTGGCAGTGGGTCAGCCCAGGCGGCCTGCTCGGCACGGCCATCTTCCTGGCCGCCTCGCTCGGCTTCTCCTTCTACGTGGCCAGGTTCGGCTCCTACGGCAAGAGCTACGGCGCGTTCGCCGGGGTCGTCATCCTCATCTTCTGGCTCTACCTGGCCGGGCTGGCGATCCTGCTCGGGGCCGAGCTCAACGCCGAATCCGAACGGCAGGCCGCCGCCCAGGCCGGCCATCCGGAGGCGCGGGCCAGCGCGGAGCAACTGGAGGCCGGCCAAGGCGACGCCGCGGGAGCTACCTGACCGGCTGGGGCTGCTCGGTGGCCGGGGTGATCTGGGCCGTGCACTGCGGGCAGCGCTGCGCGGCGACCGGGATGCCCATCGTGCACTCGGGGCAGTCCCTGGTGGTCGCGGCCCTGTTCCGCTCCAGCAGGTGCAGCAGGCGGCTGACCGGCATCACCATGGCGTAGTAGACCACCAGCGCCGAGATCAGGAACGTCAGGGCCTCGGTCAGGAACTGGCCGTAGGTGAACGTGGCCTTGCCGGCCTTGACGGTCAGGTTCCCGAAATCAGGCGTCCCGCCCACCAGCGACAGCAGCGGGTTGACGAACGAGGAGACGAACTGCTTGACCAGGTTGCTGAACTGGGTGCCGATCACGACCGCGACCGCGAGCTCGACCAGGTTCCCGCGCATGACGAAGTTCTTGAAGCCTGACATGCGCACCCACCTTCCCCGCTGGCGCGAGCTAACCATGGCGCTTCCGGTCAGGTAGAACGCCGACCGGCCCGACCTGGCTTGCTGGTAGGTCGGGCTGGCTCGCCCGCGTGACCAGGCCAGCGACCGTGAGACGGGAGCTAGGGCGATTGACCTAGGCGCTGCCGAGCAGGCGCTCGAACGGTCCCCGGTTATCGGCCTCGTCGTCGGCGCTGGCCCGCAGGGTCCACGCGTCTACGGCCTCGAGGCTGACCCGCCACAGACCCTCGGCGATCTCGCTGCCGCGGGTGCCAGCCGCCCGGACGTGCAGGTGATGATCGGACTCGGCTTCGGCGTCCTTGGCGTACTCCTTGCCGAGCAGCCCCGACGATGGCTCCAGCGCGCTCATCAGCGGATTCCCCTCCACAAGCTCGCTAAAATACATGCGCTGGGAGATCAGAGCGCCGGTCAGTGCCGTGCCGTGAACGGAAACGGTGACAGGCACCGTGGCCTGCCCTGACTCGTTGATCGCCCGGACCAGCTGCTGGAGCACCGGATCAACGTCGTGCCTGGCCATGAGATGACTCCTCACGTCGTAGCGGAGAACCTCCGCTACCCCGTGGCGGGATGAGAAACATCTCGCTGCAGAGCCGGGCAAAACACGCGGGCACGGTGTCGGTACGAGGCGCCAGATGGTGACGGAGTCCGTAGCACCGTCCCCGTTCGGGGAATTTTAGAGTTTGGTCCCGAACGAGCGGCGGTGCGTGCCACTGGCTCGGTGCAAGTCCGGCGCCGAGGGGTCACCTGGCCTGTGCTTGAGAATGCGCCGCGGTCTAGGCCAAAGCGAAATGAACGCAGCCGCGGGCCTAGGCGGCAGCAGCCGATCAGTAGTGGGAATATCTCCGATCGCGGGGTAGCTGGAGCCGGCCTTGGATGGACACGCTGAAGGGATAGGTTCGTCGGCATCATTCTTTTGGTCCTTCTTCTCGCCCTCGTACTGGGCGGGCTGGGATTCGCTATTCGCGTCCTGTGGTGGATCGCGCTGGTGGTCCTGGTGATCTGGCTGGTCGGTTTCGTCGTCCGGGTGGGCGAAGGCACGTCGCGCGGTCGCTGGTACCGCTGGTAGCAGGTCAGCCCATGACGGGTACGGCTGAACGGGCACGACGGACCGTGCAGTCGTGGCAACGCACCGCCACCATGGAATCTCCGGTGATCCGGCCGACGTCGAGTCGGTGACCGTCCGGTACCTGATGTATGTCCTGCTGCCGGCCTGGTTCGTTCCCGGCGCGGCGGACTACCTGATGCACCGCCGCACCAGGATCGAGCGGACCAGCGGCCTGGGCGAGTCGGCGATTCACGCGCTGATGATGGCCGAGATATCGGTCCCGCTGCTGCTCACCTTGCTGTGCGAGGTGAACCCGCTGCTGCTGGGGATCAGCGCGGCCACCGCGGGGGTGCACGAGGCGACCGCCACCTGGGATGTCCGGTCCGCGGTCGACGGCGGCCGCGAGGTGCGCCCAGCCGAGCAGCACATCCACAGCTTCCTGGAATCGCTGCCGTTCATGGCCATCTCGGCGCTGCTGTGCCTGCACTGGGATCAGGTCGCCGCCATCTGGCAGGGCCGGACTCAAGCCCCGGCGTGGCGGCTGCGGCTGCGCCGCAAGCGCCTGCCCGGCGGGTACCTGGCCGGGGTGCTGGCCGCCGTCGCGTCCCTGATCGCCGCGCCCTATGGGGAGGAACTGTGGCGCTCACCGCGGCGGACATCAACGACTACCTCCGCGAGGTTTCCGGGGGTGACTACACCGCCAAGGACTTCCGCACCTGGCACACGACCGTCCTGGCCGCCGTGGGCCTAGCCGTCTCCGAAGGCGCCGACAGCGACGCTGCCCGCAAGCACGCCATCGCCCGCGTCGTCCGGGAAGTCGCCGACTACCTAGGTAATACCCCGGCCGTCGCCCGAGCCTCCTATATCGACCCTCGCGTCATCGAGCGGTACCAGGACGGCCACACGATCACCTCCGCGCTCGGCGACCTTGGGCAGGACTGCGATTTCGGTGATCTGGCCACCAGGGGCCGGGTCGAGAGCGCCGTCGTGAAACTACGGGATGCTCGCCCATCACCTTCAGCGTCGGAACCGGCGTGACACGTTCATCCTCAGCGGCGGCGCGCCAGCGGGAACGCGAACCATAGCAGGCCGAACACGCCGGCGACGAAGACGGTGATCAGCGCCGCGGGCAGGCCGCTGGCGACGTAACCGGTCACCAGCAGGACTGCGGCCGACACGGCCAGGCCGACGGCGGCCAGCCCGGTGATGGCCATCACGCTGGCGGCGTGCACCAGGCGTTCCTTCTGGCCGCGGCGGAACACCAGCCGGTGGTAGGCGACCGGTCCGAGCAGCAGCGCCGTCGCGACCGCGGCCAGCACGAGGGTGGCCAGGTAAAGGTCACGCTGGCCGTGGCTGAGCCGGTCGAACCGGTTGGTGAACGGCAGCGAGAGCAGGAACCCGAACAGGACCTGCACGTCCAGCCCGGCCACCCGCAGTTCCTGCAGCAGCTCGGCGAGATTACGGTCGGCCCGCTCCGCCTCGGATTCGTCGCGCGGATCCGGAGATCTCGCAGGTACCATCGCAGCCCACCTCCTGATCCCCAGGACGGCCGGTTACCCGGGCCCGGCGAGCATAACCGGATCGTCTGGGAAAAGCCCGGACCTGCCTACCGGGTCCGCGCGACATATCCACCGCGCCGGTACCAGGGCTCTCAGGCGAGCGCGCTTCGGATGGCGGCGGCCAGTCCGCGGCCATTGGATCCGTCCGTGTCGATGTCGGGGTTGTGTAGATCGCGACCTGCAGTCCGGCCGCCTGGGGCGAGGCGAGGGCGGTGCGCAGGACCGCTATCCCGTCGTCCCAGGTGAGGCCGCCTGGGCGCGGGTCGTCGACGGACTGCATGACTGTCTCGTCGAAGACGTCCGCGTCCAGGTGGATCCAGAAGCCGTCAGGCGCCCACTGGGGCGAGTCAGGAATGTCATGGCCTGGCGGGCGGCGGCTTCGGCGCCGACCTAGCAGACGTGCTCGCGGTCCAGGACCAGCATGCCGCCTACGGGGTGTCAAAACTATGCCACCCCGGCTGACCTGCGACGTCCTGAGCTAGTCGGCGTTCTTCAAGCCGCGCCCGCACTCGCCAGCACAAGAGCCAGGCATACGCCCGGGCGGGTACACGCGAACACTATCGGGGGTAGATGAACAGTCAATCTGACGCGTTCAGCAGGAGTTCGAACATCTTCACCACGTCGGGCAACGGCGAGAAGTCGCGGTCACCGAAGATCAGCAGGGTAGGCACCTGCAGTGATCGCAGCTCGTCGGTCCACCCCGGGAACTCGTGCACCATTGTCGATGTCTTGGCCGCGAACTCGTCGAAGTGCGCGGGGTCGGGAGCGACCGCGTCGTAGGCGTCGCGCCACGCCTGGAAGTCGGCCGGTGTCGGCATGCGGTCCTCGCCGGGTGGCGCGCTCTCCCGGCCAGGCGGGCGGTGGGCGTCCGCCGAGGCGACGATCAGCTTGCCGACCCGGGTGGGCGCGCCGAGCGCGACCGCGTACGCGACGAGACCGCCGAGGCTGAAACCGAACAGATCGGCCTCGGCGATCCCCAGATGGTCGAGCAGCGCGACGACGTCACCGGCCAGCGCCTCGATCGTCATCGGGCGGCCGGTGTCGGCGGTGTGCCCGTGGCCTTGCAGCTCTACCGCGATCACCTGCCTGCTCGCCGCAAGGGGTTCGAGCAACGGCCCGAAATTGAGGTCGATGGTCAACAGGCCACCGTGGAGGAGTACGAGAGGCCGGCCGGATCCGCGCGTCTCGTAGTACAGCTGCAGGCCGTTCACTGGTGCATACGCCATGCCGGGTATGACGGTATGCGGCCCGCGAACTGATCGCGACGGGAGGGTCCACCCGGACCGGGATGACAGCATGCGCAATCTGCGGCGTCCGAACATGTAGTACACGGAGGGCGCAAGACCTACTCGTCTGCTGCCTCGCGCTCGAAGATCACGGTCTCCTGACTCAGGTTCACGCGGCGCACGCCAGCCCGCGTCACGGATGGCGCGCCCGGCGGCGGTGTTGGCGTAGCCGTACCAGTGCGGCAGGTGGCGTCGACACGACGCGGGGAGTGGAAAGCTGGTTATGGCCAGGAGTTCGACACGCAACTCTGGCCGTAGCTAGGTACCGAACAGATCGGCTTCGCGCGGTTCTGCGGTCTCGCTCGCCGATCGCGGACCACGGTGCGCCTGTCCACGAGCCATCGGCCGGGCCGGATGAGTGCTGCGACTGTCCCGTGCCACCGGATGTTGCCGTGTGTCAATGAATCTTGCTCGGTTCCCGAAGTGCGCCTAGACCTGCCTGGCGACTGAGCATCTGGCCCGGCAGCCGAGTGCCACCGAAGATTGCTCATCCCAGGTGAGAGTTCTCTCGGGGGCGCCTGACTGTCGTGCAACGTGGCGCTTGAGCACTCCGGAAGAGCTCATGCAACACGTCTCCGTGGGTGTGGTGCTCGTTAGCGTCGCTGATCAGAAGCCCGGGCATCGCGGACCGGCCACATGTGCAACACCTGTCGCGGCAGCGGTGCGTAGTTGATCATGGCTCTACCAGGATGGTCCGTGAAAACGCCCTATTTGTACCGGTTCTGACCCTCAGGGAACGTACGCACTGCGTCGTGCATCATCGATTAGCACGGGACAGCGACTTCCCCAGCCGAGAGGCCGCGCCGCGTCAGGAGTTGTCGATTCTCGTCTTTATTGTCACCTGATCGAGCAGGGCGACACGAGCGCATCATTAAATCCAGGGGGTGGCGGGGAAGTCGACAGAGACGATGGCCTCCCATGGCGGTGGCGTCCGGAATCCGCTGGAAATAGACAGGCGCGGTTCCCGGCTTCGTGATCCCAGGCGCTGGAGCGAACCGCTGACCTGCTGGCAGATCGCCTTACGGGACAGGCCCGAGCCGCGGGGCCGCCGTGCATCGGCCAGTAGATCTTCGTCGCCACGACGTTCTCACGTGTCGTGTACTGCTTGGTGGCACGCTCACGGCCGGATGGCAAGCGCCGGGCACTGTGGACCGGTCACCGGTTCGGCGGGGTTGTGACGATGGTTCATCCCAGCGCGCCGGTGAGGTGCAGGCCGACGACGGCGGCGGCGAGCTGCACGGGAACCAGTGCCGTCCCGACCGCGGTGAACTGCACGGCATTCAGGGCGGCGCCGGCGTCACGGGCGATCCGGCGGCAGATCAAGGTGGCGACCGAGCCGGTGAGCACCAGACCCGGCCCGATGGCGGTGGCGAGGATGGCAGCCCACAGCCCCGCCGTCCCGGCCGGGTGCAGCGCCGCGGCCGCGGGCAGGTTGTTCACCGCGCAGGCCAGCGCGGAGCCGGCTGCGACCTGGACGATAAGCCCGCCGCGCAGCGTGATGCCTGCTGCGAGGATGGCCCGGATCGCTGAGGCGGCAGCGAACATGGGGATCAGGTCGAGCGCGGCCCAGCCGGACGGCCTGGCATCAGCATCAGTCGCGCGGGCGGGGATGGCTGCGGCGGGGGTCAGCCATCCGGCCAGCGACCCGGCGGTCACCGCGACGACCAGCAGCCACGCCAGCCACGAGCCCTGCAGGTAGGCCAGGGCCGGCAGGGGTGCGCGGCCGAGCAGGAGGGTGGTGATATTAGAGGTGGGGAGGAGGAAGGAGGCGGCGTTGGCGGTGATCGCGACCGCCACGGCGAGCCGCCCGGCGGGCAGGCAATGCCGCCGGGCTGCCTGCAGCGCGACCGGCATGGCGACGACGACGGCGACATCGAGGTTCACCAGCCCGCTGAGCAGGGCGGTGAACGCCAGGACGGAGGCCGCGGCCACGGCCCGCGGCGCCCGGCCGGGTATCAGCAGCCGGGCCAGCGCGCGGAACACGCCGAGCCGGCCGGCCAGCACCGAGGCGGCGATGATCGCGGCCAGAGTCGCGAACGGCCCGGCCGTCGCCGTGGCGGCTGCGGGCAGCGCCTGCGGCCGCAGGCAGGCCGCAGTCGCCGTCAGGATGACGGCAGCCGCCCACAGCAGCGCCGGCAGCCGGTCGCGAGGTGACGTGATCCTGGCGGATGCTTCCGGCTTCTCAGACGTGATCGTATGCATGCCTCCTCGCATGTGGCTGAACTGGCTGGTCAATGGTGATCGCGGCGGCCGGACCGCCCGGTTATGATGTTACACGATGATGTCAGATTATGACCGGGACCGGGACCGGGACGACGAGCTGATGGCCATCCCCCGGCTCGCGGAGCGAATCGGGGTCACGCCCCGGGTGCTGCGGTACTGGGAAGAACAGCAGCTGATCAGTCCCACCCGCGAGCACGGCAAGCTGCGCTACTCACCGCGCGACCTGGCCATCGCCGGGCTGATCCGCGCGCTCCTGGACGCCGGCGCCGGCGTCGAGGGCATCCGGATGCTCAAGCGGCTGGCCGAACGCGACGTCCGCCGCGCCGCCGCCACCGCAGAGGAATCCGCGCTGGCTGAGGAGGCACTGCGCATCCTGTACCAGCGCAAGGCCTTCCGCGAGGAAACCGGAACCGACGAAGAGCACTACCCGCGGGGCACGCCGACGCCCCAGCCGCCACCGCCGCCCCCGCCGCACGGCCGGCCACACGGCCCGAAGGGCCGCGGCGGGCCCCGGCGCCCGGACGGACCAGCCCGCTAGGGTCGGGCGGCTCGGCGCCAGCGGGCGGGACGGGAGCAGGCGACTGCGCCAGGCCCGGACCGCGCGGATCCTGTCCTGGCTCACCCTGGCCTGGATGGGCATCGAGGGCAGGGGGGCGATCGGCGCCGCGGTGGCGGCCGGATCGGTTGCCGCTGCTCGGGTTCGGGCCGGACAGCGGCATCGGCCGACGACGGCGCGTCCAGCCGGGAATGGCGGGCATCGGCCGCCAGGGTGGCCGAGCCGGTCCGCCGACCGGCGGCCATCTTGTAGCGGGCCACCACCTGGTTCCCGGCGAAGCCGAGGGCGGCCCCGGCGATGCCTGCGGGGCACCTGCAGCGCGGAGAACCTGGGCGGGGCCGCTTATAGCCACCGGTCCTGCTGCGGCGAGCGGAGCTGGACGTGGCCCGCTGCCGCGGCCTGGATGAACTCGGCCAGCGGCGCGTCGGCGATCAGCCGCCCGCGGCCGATGACGATCAGGTGGTCGCGTCATGCCGAGGGAGAACCCTCCGACCCGCTGCCCGGCCACCCCGTCCAGCCCGGTGATGGCCAGCGCCTCATCGACCCGGCGGCGCCCGATCCGGTTGGCGGCGGCCAGCGCCAGCAGGTGAGCGCGGGCGCTGCGCCCGGGGTGGATGGCGGCCGACTCCAGCAGCGAGCCGACCTCGCGCAGCGGCCGCCGCACAGACCGGTAGCACCGCCCGCCAACGGGACTCGGCGGCCCCGTGTCTGCGGCCCTCGAGGCGGATCTGCGTTCGTGGGTACGCCGGCACAGCATCGTCGTCTGGCTGGATCAGGCCAGGGCCTACAGTGAGTTCGTCGAGCGGCTCCAGATACTGCGTACCGCCGGTGCCCTGCCCTACCTGGTCCAGGCCTTCCGGGGGAGCCACCTGGCGCTGATGATGGCGCTCGACGGCGTGGCCGCCGGCACGGAGAAGGCACCGCTGGTCATCCACCTGCCGGGGTTCACCGAGGAGACCGTGCGGCAGACGCCGCTCTTCGAGCTCTACGCGTCCGGCGTGCGGTACCGCAAGGCGCTCGACACCCTCGTCACCGAGGCGGCCTCGGGACACGTGCGCCCCGACCAGATCGACTCCTTCCGGGCCCAGCCCGGCATGACGCTCGCTGGTGCCGACGCCTGGCTCAGCGCGCTCCTCGACGGCGCAGAGGGCGGCATCGGAGCACATCTCCGGGCCATGAACCCGACAGCCGTCCTCGACGACCTGCTCACCGGGGGAATCATCGCCGGGCGGATCGGCGAGCTCGATGCCGAGGACGCGCTCTGGGAGCGGTTCGCCGCCTGGATCGGCCTCCCCTCCTTCTGGCGCGATGCCACGCTCCCCCCTCGCGGCCCCGCGCCGGGGACGTGGCGTTCGCCGCGGCAAGCTGGGCGCTGTGCGTGGAGTACACGGATGACCTGAAGCGCGCGCCCGCCGGCGACCATCTGGCGTCCGCTGCTGCCCTGCCGCGCCCGGTTATCGATGCCTGCCGCGTCGTGGCGGCCTATCTCCGGGAGCACCACGCGGGCTTTTACCAGCGGACGGCCGACGAGACGGAGGCGCTGCTCGCCGATGAGGTCGAGCAGGCCCAGGCAGAGGACCTCGGCGCCATCGACACGTTCCGGTTCGAGGAGGACAAGGTCCTCAAGGCGGCGCTGGCCGCGCTGGGCCGCGCGGCCTACGACCAGGCCGCCGGATGGGCCGACCCACGCGTGGAGCCCACGTCGGCCGACCCATCCTTCTGGCTCCGCGATGACCCCGCACGGCAGTCCGCCTGGCAGCTCGTCCGCGAGGCGGCTCGCCTCGGCCAGGAGATCGCCCGCGCAGGGATGCGGATCGGCGTGGATACGCGCGCCGACGCAGCCATCGAGGCTGCCATGGCGGTCTATGCCGAGCGTGGCGCCGCAGTCGACCAGGCGCACCGGCTGCTGGAGCAGCGGCGGGTGGCCCTGCTCTACCCGCTGCTTCCCGAGTTCGAGACCCTGCGGGCGCGCCTCGACGGGATGCGCCGCGCCTGGCGTGAGTGGGCCGATGCCTGGGCTCGCGAGTTCAGCGCGCTCTGCACGGCCCGCGGCTTCCTGCCGGGCATCTCGCACCAGCAGCGGACGCTCTTCGACGAGGTGGTCCGGCCGCTGGCCCAGGAACCCGGGGTTACCGCGTACTTCGTCGTCGATGCCCTGCGGTTCGAGATGGGCGAGGAGCTTTACCGCCAGATGGAGGGCACCCCGGCCACCACCGCGATGCTGCGGCCCCGGCTCGCCGAGCTCCCCACCGTGACGGAGGTGGGGATGAACGTGCTCGCACCCGTTGCGCGCAACGGCCGCCTGCGGGTCTCGCTGGCGAGCGACGCCGGCGGGGTTCAGGGCTTCCACACGGGTGAGTTCCGGGTCTGCGACCCCGAGACGCGCAAGCGGGCCATGCACGACCGGGTCGGCGGTGCGACCTGCCCGTGGCTCACCCTTGAGGAGGTGGTCAGTCGCGACACTGCCTCGCTCAAGCGGTCGGTCTCCCAGGCACGGCTGGTCGTGGTGCACAGCCGGGAGATCGACGAAGCCGGCGAGAAGGGCATCGGCCCTGCCGTGTTCGACCTCGCCCTGCAGAAGCTCCGCGCCGCCTGGCGCGTGCTGCGCGAGGCGGGCGTGCGCCGGTTCGTGTTCACTAGCGACCACGGGTTCCTCCTGCTGGAGGGCGACGCCGCAGCCGCCCAGGCTCATGGCCGCCGGATCGACCCGCAGCGGCGGCACGTCTTCTCGCCGGTGGCGGCCGACCATACGGGCGAGGTCAGGGTCGCGCTCGCAGACCTCAGGTACGAGGGCACGGGCACGAGCGTCATCTTCCCGGAGAGTACGGCGGTCTTCGACACCGGCCAGCGGGCGGTGAACTTCGCGCACGGTGGCAACAGCCTGCAGGAGCGTGTCATCCCGGTACTTACCGTGGTGCACCGCACGGCGGCCGGCGGGAGCGGCATCAGGTACGGCGTCACCGCCGAGGCCCGCGAGGGCGTGGCGGGGATGCACTGCATCGAGGCCAGGGTCGAGGTCCTCGCGCAGCAATCGCTGGACTTCGGAAGCCCGCAGGAGATCGAGCTGGCCGTGCGCGTCCCCGACGCGGAGGATGTGCAGGTCGAGCTCTGCCAGGCGCGTGGCAGGGCGCGGATCGCAGGCAGCACGATCGTCGCCGCCGTCGGCGAGCCCTTCGAGCTCTTCTTCCGGCTCTCCGGAGCCACGGACACGCGCGCGCTCATCCAGATCCACCATCCGAGTGCCGTCGCGGACGTGGTGCCGTGCATACCGGCCGCCCGCTTCCCTGTCACCGCGACGCGGGCGCCCGCGTCATCGGCCGTCCCCCCGCCGGCGGGCAGCCCGGTAGCCGGCACGAGATGGCTGGAGCAGTTCCCCGACCCTGGGATCCGGCAGGTGTTCGAGCACCTGGCGGCACATGGCGCGGTCACGGAGAACGAGGCCGCCGCGATGCTGGGAGGCCCTCGCGGCTTGCGCCGCTTTGCCCTCCAGTTCGAGGCCCATGCCAGAAGGCCCCCTTTGCCGTGCGCATCGACGTCGTGGCCGGGGTGAAGCGATACGTGCGGGAGGGAAGCGGATGAGCACACTGACCCAGAAGGACGTCGAGCACGTCTTCGAGGCGCTGCGCAAGGGCCTCGTGCCGGAGCGTGGACTCGATGCGTTCGCGGTCGGCATCGAGAAGCAGCGCGGGGAACTGCACCGGCAGCTCGACCTCGCGGGGGACGGCGAGGGCACCGTCAAGTTCCTGCGCGGGGGCTACGGCTGCGGAAAGACCTTCATAGCACGCCTTGCTGTGCTCGACGCGCAAGCCCAGGGGTTCGCGACCAGCTTCGTTGTCGTCTCCGACAATGACCTCAAGTTCCACCGGTTCGACGACGTGTATCGCAAGGTGCTGACCGAGCTGGGCACCGCGTCGTGCCCGCGCGGTGCCCTGGGCGATGTCCTCGACCGCTGGATCGGGCGGGTGGAAGAGGCGCTCATCGCGGCCGGGGAGGACGACGCGGACCCGGCGTTCGATGCCACGGTGGCGAAGCGCCTCGACGAGGACCTTGCGGCCATGACGGGCGGCCGGGCGCCTCAGGATTTCGTCCGCGTCATCCAGGCCATCTTCGAGCTGAAGCAGCAGGGAAACGTGGCGGAGGCGGGCGCCCTCATCTCCTGGTTGTGCGGCAGCGGCAACGTCGCCGCCTCGGTCAAGCGGACCGCGGGCATCAAGGGGGATATCGAGAGCCGCGATGCCCTCGACTACCTGCGGGGAATCCTGGAGATCGTGAAGGCCGCCGGGTACAAGGGGCTGATCGTCGTCATCGACGAGGCCGAGACCATCCTCCGGATGCGCTCGGACTCTCGGCACAAGTCGCTCAACGGGATCCGGCAGATCGCCGACGCCTCGGGTTCCTATCCGGGCATGCTCTGGGTCTTCACGGGCACGCCGGAGTTCTTCGACACGAGGCAGGGCGTCGCCGGCCTGGCCCCGCTCCACGACCGGATCCGGTTCCTGAAGCAGGGCCGCTTCGCCAGCCTGCGCCAGGCCCAGCTTGAGCTTGTCCCCTTCGACGCCGAGCGCCTCCGCTCCGTCGCGCTTCGCCTGCGCGAGCTGTTTCCCACCGCTGACCATGGCCGCCTCGACCAGAAGATCAGCACGGCCTTCGTGGAGCGGCTCGTCGCGGAGGTGTCAGCGGGCTTCAGGGGCGATGTTGGCGTGGTGCCGCGCCAGTTCCTGCGTGAGTTCGTCACGCAGCTCGATCTGGTCGAGGAGCACGCGGACTACGAGCCCATGTCCGAGTATGGCTTCCAGGCCACGGACCTCAGCCCCGAGGAGCAGCACGTGCTTTCCGGGACCGCGCTCACCAGCCCCGACCCTGCTCTCGACGACGAGGCAGACGGGCTGGTGCCGGCCGAGGACGTGTGGTGAGCGTTTTCGCCCGCTTTGCACCGCGCCTGCAGCAGGCGATCGTGTCCCGGCTCGGCTGGTCGAGCCTGCGCCCCGTACAGGAAGAGGCAGGAGCGGCGCTGCTGCCCGGCGACAACGCGATCATCCTGGCCCCCACCGCCGGCGGCAAGACCGAGGCGGCAGTCTTCCCGGTCCTCTCGCAGCTCGCCGATGACGAGCCGCACGGGGTAGGCGCCCTGTACGTCGCTCCGATCAAGGCGCTGCTGAACAACCAGGCGGACCGGCTCGGGCTCTACACCGAGATGATCGGGCTGCGGAGCTTCACCTGGCACGGTGACACGCCGGACCACTCCCGGCGCCAGTTCCTCAAGGAGCCCGCCCAGCTCCTGATGACGACGCCGGAATCACTTGAGGTGATGCTCCTGTCGGCGCGAGTGGATGAGAACAAGCTCTTCGCCGACCTGCGGACCGTGATCGTCGACGAGATCCACGCGCTGGCCGGGTCCGACCGCGGCGCCCACCTGATGAGCGTGATCGAGCGCCTGGCGCGCATTTCCCGGCATGACGTCCAGCGCGTCGGGCTGTCCGCGACCGTTGGCAACCCCGAGACCATCCTTACCTGGATGCAGGGCACGTCCAGCCGCACCGGGCGCGTCGTCAGCCCGCCGAGTCAGCCGAGACCCCGGCAGATCCTCGTCGTCCACCGCGCGGGTCTCACTGAGCTCTCTCGCGACGCGGCGCAGGTCGCGGCGGGCCTCAAAAGCCTGCTCTTCTGCCAGTCCCGGTCTACGACCGAGGCCGTCGCCGAGCACATGCGGCGCGCCGGCATCGCCGTGTTCGTCCATCACAGCGCCGTATCCCGGGAAGAGCGCCAACTCGCGGAGGAGCGCTTTCACCACGGCGGCGACGCCTGCATCGTGTGCACCTCCACGCTGGAGCTGGGAATCGACGTCGGCGACCTCGACCGGGTCCTGCAGGCGGAGGCGCCAGACACCGTGAACTCGTTCCTGCAGCGCATGGGGCGAACGGGGCGGCGACCGGGGCAGGCGTCTAACACCACATTCCTCTGCGAGACAACCGAGGGAGTGCTGCAGGCCATCGCCCTGGTCGAGCTGGCCAAGGCTGGCTGGGTCGAGCCGGTCGAACTCGACCACCGTTGCTGGCCGGTGCTCATCCACCAGCTGCTCGCCATGGCGCTGGCAGGGGACGGGATCACCGGCGACGACGCCTGGGAGCACCTGGCTCGCGTGCCTGACTTCCAGGGCATTCACCGGGCCGAATACGACCGCCTTCTGGCGTGGATGGTGCGAGATGGCTCGCTCCGGCTAGCCGGCGGGCGGCTGGTCCTGGGGCTGAAGGCGGAGCGCCGGTTCGGCCGCAAGAACTTCATGGAGCTCTTCGCGGTCTTTTCCAGCCCGCAGACCTACACGGTACAGGTCGCTGATGGCCGCCCCCTGGGATCGTTCAGCCAGGCCTTCGTCGACCGGCTTGTCGACGGGGTCAGCAGCTTCCTGCTTGGCGGGCGTGCATGGGCCGTCCTGCAGGTACGGCACGATGACCGCCGCGTTATCGTCGAGGCGGCGCCCCGCGGACGCCAGCCCACGTGGGGAGGGTTCCTTCCCCAGTTCCTGGGCCTCGACCTCTGCCAGCACATCCAGTTGGTGCTGCTCAGCGAGGCGCGCTACCCGTACCTTGACGACGCGGCCTGGGCGGTCCTCTCCGAGCAGCGTGCTTCCATGCGCGAGGTGATCAGCTCCGAGCGCGGCGGCGTGGAGTTCGATAACGGGGAGATCCGCTGGTGGACCTTCGCGGGGGGGCGCATCAACGCGACGCTCCGGCATGCGCTCGAAGCGGTCGCTGGAGACTGGCAGGTCATCTCCGACAACTTCCTCGTCAAGGTACGCGGCGCGGCTGTTGACAGAGACCGCTTCCGTGACGCACTCGGCAGGCTAGGGGAGCCCGAGTTCTGGGAGGATGAGCGCCTCTGGGCGCAGGTCGCCGAGTCGCCTCTCGGCCAGCTGCTCGCGAACGGCGAGACGACGAAGCTGATCCACCACGCCCCGTTCGAACGCGAGGTCCTCGGCCGGCAGGGCCTCGTACTGGACGGCGTGGTCGATACGCGCGAGGCTTCGATCCGGCTCCGGCGCGCCGCGAGCGGACACAGCCTCCGCGAAGTCTGCGCACGCGAGCTTGGCCTGGAACTCGACAAGAGGGAGCAGACCGGCGACTGGACCCGGCGGCCTCTTACCGAGAGCCAGGTGACCTACGCCGCCCTGGACGCCGAGGTGCTACTCCGCTTGTTCGCGCGCTTCGAGGAGGTCGCTCATACTCCTCCAGCTGCCAGCTCTCAAGCCGGATAGTTAGACCGAAGTTACGTGCTCTAGCGGATGCGAATGCTGACAGTGACCTGGGCAAACGATGGGTGAGGCCGGTCGGCGTTCTGGCTACATGCCACTGTCCGGCGCGGCATCCGGCCGTCCGTTGGTGATCAACTTGGTATCACGCAGACGGCATCGCCCGATTCTTCTGGCTACATCTCCGGGCCAAAATCCAACGTTTCTGCAGCTCATGTCCCCTTTTCATGCGACACGCGGACGTAACTTGGGGTTAGATCTCGCCGTTCTATGTCAACGGGGCGGCGGGGGACCGAGGATCCGGATGGGGCCCCAGCGCGCCGCCGTTCCTGCGCCCAGTGTCAGCGTCAGCCCCTCAGACCGAATGGGTCACTGATAGCGCATTCAGGGTCCGCACACGCGCAACGAGACCATTGACCACCGGCAGGCCAGGCACATCGCCGCGCGCTCACCCGGACTGGCGCATGGCCCAGTTGTCTGCGTCTGGGTCGAAGAGTAGTGCCACAACGCGGTCAACGAGTGCTCCGTCTCGGGATACCGGGAGCAGGCGGGCCGAGACGCGGAAGCGGCCAGGGACTATTCCTGTCTCTCCGGTGTAGTCGGCCGCGCCGTCGGCGAGCACGCTGGCCAGCGGCGTTGATTCACCAATGGACTTGTGCCTGGGCAGGAACGGGAGCTGGTAGCTGAAACTCTTCTGGACCCGCAAGCGAGGAGCCGGGCCCTCGGGCTGGAAGCCCGGCAGCGCGGGCTGCGACCGGCGGTGGGCTCTGCGGCTGAGATCCGCTGGCTTGAGGCTCGGCTCCAAGACGATCATGGCGGCCGGGACGGCTGACAGTGTGACTACACGAAGCGCCGTCGCCTCGGCGCTGGCTTGGAAGGCGTCGGCGAGTGTGAGCACGTCGTCCATATCCGGGTGCGAGGGGCAGGCCGCGATGAACGCCGCCTGCGGGAGGAGGAGTTCGGCCGCACCGTGGTCACAAAGTTCTTCTTCTCCTCGGCTCCACGAGTCTCGAGCGGTGCCGACCGTCCCGCCATCGCCGGCTTCCATGAAGTAGGTGTGGAGGATGGCGTGCGCGCAGCTGAACCGCTGCCGCCCTTCGGTGTCCGTCTGGCGTACCCGGACGACGAAGTGCCTGCCGTCCCACATGATCGTCTCGGCCTGTTCCTGGTCGAGCACGGTGATCGTGGCGTTGCGGAAGGAGGCGAGCATTTCAAGGTTCACGGGCGCGGTTGCCCCGGCGGCGTCGATGAGGTCAGTGCACAACCGGGTGATCGCCGCGATGGGGTCGCCGCTGCCGTGCCGGGCGAGGAACGCGGCGACCCTCGGGTCTGACCTCGCGTCAGGTCTCATCGAGCGCCCGGCTGGTGATGATGGTGTCGTAGATCATCGCCCAGCGGCGCGGCGTTCGCGGCGGGTCGCCGCGAAACCGGATACTGGCCAGCATCGCCACGTCGGACCGGGGCAGCTTCCTCTCCTTCGCGAACTCCAGGAGGCTGGGGTCCGGCACGGGAGGGGCCCCTTCCCCGGGCCGGATGTCCTGGCCTAGCAGCTCGGCGATCGTGACCTCCAGCGCGGTGGCGAGCCGCAGCAGGATCTCGCCGCTCGGCCGCTTGCCCAGCCCGCCCTCCATCTCGGAGAGATAAGCGGCGGACACGCCTGATTTCCGGGCGAGTTCGGCCTGCGACATGCCCAGGCTCTTGCGGTACTCCTTCAGCCTGTCGCCCACGCCGTTGTCGCCCACCACAGCCTCCTTCGCCATAGCGAAGCCTACATCGGAACTGGCCTGCGCACTCCTCCTGCCACTGCTATCCTGGCTTCGGAGTTCCGAAGATCAATTAGGAGGTTCGAATGACCACAGCGTCCGAGACCGGTGCGGTGCTGACTGGTGACCCGCGCGAAATCCAGGTGACCGTCGATTACCTACCCGCCGCCGAGCCGTTCCACCACCGCTACACACCGGAGACCCTCGCCGAGACCGTCCGCGAGGCGGCGATGAAGTTCTTCGGGGTCCAGGACCGGCAGGAGCGCGACACCTACCACTACTTCCTGGAGATCCACGGCACCCGGATCCAGAGCTCCGGCGTGTTCCGTAAATGTCCTCATCTGTCTTAATCGAGCCCGTGAAGGCGGAGGGTTTCGGCTGGGGTGGTGTGGTCGCGGCGGCCTTCGGGGATGTGCAGGTAGCCGGCGTCTTTGATGGCCGCGATGATGGCCGCGCGGATGGTGGCCAGGTTGGCGGGCCCGCTGCCGGTGCGGCTGGCGGCGGCATCTTCCCTGAAAGTAAGGTCGCGGACGTGGTGGTGCGCCTCGATGGACCACTGCTCGCGGACCAGGCGAGCCAGGTCACCGGCGGTGGCGTCAGCGCTGGTCAAGCTGGTGACGGCGTAAACGGTCTGGCGGGAGGCCCTGCCGGTGGCGGTGTTCTGCCGCCACCGGGTGATCTTGATGGCCTGGCAGGCGCCAGGGAAGTCCAGGCCGCTGACGTGCGCGGCCTTCAGGGTGCGGGTCTCGGCGCGGCCGTGCCCTTTTTCGCGGGTTACGCTGCCGACCGGGACCTGCCGCCAGGGCAGGGCCCTGACCTGGGCGTGCAGCAGCGGCTGGTTCTGCTTCACGACCGCGATGTAATGCGCTTTCTTGCCGGTCACCAGCCAGTCCAGGTTCGCCCGCACGGTGTGCAGGGCGTCGAAGGTCACCACGGCGCCATCGAGGTCCACCGGTCCCAGGAGCTCGGTGAAGTGGCTGGTCTCGTTGTGCTTGACATCGACCTCCAGGTGATCCAGGAGGTGCCCGCCGTGCTCGGCGATGCCGAGCAGGTGGACCCGGGTGCCGTCCGGGCGGCGGGCCCCCCGGCAGGTCTTGCCGTCCACGGCCACCGCCCTTAACCGGCTGCGGGCCAGCGCCTTTGCCTGCCGGGCGGCGCGCCGGGCACGGTAGCCGCGCACACTGGCCGCCGGCGGCCCGCCGCGGCCCCGGCAGCTGTCCGGGCGGCCGCCGAGCAGGGCACGGGCCAGGGCCCGCGGGTCAAGACGGTCCAGGACCACCCGGATCGTCTTCTCATCCGGCGCCCGGTACCGGCCGGCGAGCGGGTCCCACGGGGCGCGCAGCCGGGCCAGGTCTGCCTGGCTGGCTCGTTTGATCCACTGCCCGACCGCGGTGAACCGGTCGTTCCCGGCCGCGGTGAACGCGCACAGCGCGATCGCGATCAGGCAGGCCAGCGGGTAGACCCGCCCCCGCGGTGAGCGCGGGTCAGGCAGCGCCTCCAGCTTCTGCCACGCCCCGGCGGCCAGCTCCTGGCCGCCGGGACCGGACTCGACCACGCGCGCACCCACGCGCGACAATGCCAATGCGGGCATGCCACACCTCGTTCATGCAGACTTCAGAGACCTAGTGCGACATGAGGCCGCTCGTGATGAGTGAGTCCGTCATAGGAGGTCAGCGATGCTGAAGACGTGACTCCGGGCAGTGCTGAGGCTCGTCCCCGCCCTGACGTGCGTTGCCGGGTCCTGCTCAGCCGGGTGCGGAGCTCAGGGAAAAGCCCGAGGGTCCCCGTTCCGTCCGGGGACCACAGGCGAGGGGAAGGCTGGGAGGGGTGAACGGCAGTGAACCCTTGATGATGCCTCGTGACTGAGACTCCCCGGGACGGTTCGTTGCACCGGGGTGACAGGGACCGGCCGCTGTGAGGCGGCAGGCGGCGGTCAGGGATAGGTCCTGGCCGTGAAGGCACCGCCGTCCCCGGGGTAGAGAGGGCACCCGGCCCCAGCTGTGTCTCACGCGTGCGGAACATGGAAACCCCGTCATGGTCCGGCACCTGGTGCCGGTAGGCCGATCGTAAGAGGGGCGGAATACCAGGCGGGAAAGGATGCCCAGGAAGCTAATGCCGGCGGCCGAAAGGCAGCAGGAAACCAGCGCCGTCATGCCCGGTTCTTCCGCCGGGGGCGCTGCATGACTGGCCGGATACCGGGCCTGGTGCCCGGGCGCGAAAGCGCGCTGACGTGAGGCAGGTGAGCTGGTGAAGCCAGGCGGCCAAGACCGCCGGAACCGAAGGGCAAGTTAGACGCGATGACGGGTTACAGCTTCTCCACCCCGGTATGGGATGGCGGCACCTGGGTCACCCCTGCGGTGGCCGGGGTGACGGGCCGGGCCCGGATAGCGAACGGACCGGAGGACCAGCCTTCAGGCGCGCCCGCCCAGTGGGATCGGATCGACTGGCGGGCGCAGGAGGGGCAGGTACGGCGGCTGCGGCAGCGGATCTTCAAGGCGTCGCAGGAAGGTGACTGGCCGAAGGTCAGGAACCTGCAGAAGCTGACTGCGCCACGAGGCGCTCTGTTGTATCCCCGG
>WNGG01000647.1_pt1 | contig 49910 bp, 47 predicted proteins | sample 5400661 | NCBI WGS metagenome assembly WNGG01 (sample SAMN13153372, study PRJNA577476) | soil metagenome | isolation source: 100 cm soil or saprolite under Garry oak tree replicate 1 | place: USA:California | collected 2016-06-15 | reverse complement strand
CGCGGGCGATCCTTCGTGGCCGGACCCCGTGGAGATGTCCGCGGTGCCGGCGGGCGAGTTCTTGATGGGCTCCGACGATCCCGAGGCGGCCGCGGACGAGCGGCCGGCGGCGCCCGTGCATCTGGAGGCCTTCTGGATCGACCGCGTAGAAGTGACGAACGCCCGCTATGGCGCCTGCGTCGAGGCGGGCGCCTGCCTCCTCCCCGCGGGCGCGGCTTTCGGCGCGGCGACGAAGGCGCACCATCCGGTGGCCCTGGTCGGTTGGACCCAGGCGGCCGCGTACTGCCGGTGGGTGGGCAAGCGCCTCCCGACGGAGGCGGAGTGGGAGAAGGCCGCGCGCGGCGTCGACGGCCGCCGCTATCCCTGGGGCTCCCGCTTCGAGCCTGATCGCGTGAATGCCGGATACACGGCGGGGACGGCCGCCGTCGGCAGCTACGCCGGCGGCGCCTCGCCCTATGGGGTTCTGGACATGGCGGGCAACGTCTGGGAGTGGACGTCCTCCCTGTACCGGCCGTACCCGTATGACCCCGCCGACGGACGTGAGGATCCCACGGCGCGGGGCGCCCGCATCAACCGCGGGGGGAGCTGGTATTACGGAGCCTGGTACGTCCGGACGACGTACCGCGCCACCGCGGACCACATGTACCGGCGCATCGCGGACCTCGGGTTCCGCTGCGCCAGCTCCCGAAAGGCGGATCGATGAGTCCAGATCAGTTACGAGCACTCCAGGCCCCGCTCAAGGCGCGGTATCGAGAGAACTCTTTCTCGGCAGTGGTGACCCTCAAGGCCCGCGGGCGCCTGCACCTCGAGAACGTGAGTTGCAAGGTCGAAACCGGGAAGGCACCCGCCGCGAGTCGAGGTCACGCACGGTACCAATGGTCCTGAAGAGGGAGCCTCATGATCGCCGGTCCGCCGCCGTTCCAGCCGAAGCGGGACCATTAGTCAGTCCCACACGCTCTCCTCGCTCCCGGTCGCCGTCGGCGGTCCAGCAGCGAGCGCCGCTGTTGTTGAAGGAGGTCGCGAGGACGACTCCGCGCCCTTCCAGGCGATCCTCGACACGGCGGACCATGCTTCGCGCCGCCTCCTCGCCCCGCACGAGGCCGTACACCGCCGGACCCCAGGAAGACTGGCCAGCCCCCGCCGCGCCGAAGGCCAGAAGCTCGTCGACGAGCTCCGCCACGAGGGGATCGGCGAAGCGCTCGCCCTGCACCGGCCGGAACATCTCGCCGACCAGCCGTTGCACCTCGGTGAGGCCCGAGCCAAATGTCGTCAGATCCTCTTCGACCAGCGCGGGGAGGACGACCATCAGGATCAGGTGCGCGACACGTCCGACCAGCTCGGCGGGTGGCGGCGGGAGGTCGCGGAAGGCGTGTTCCTCGGCAGGGCCGCTCAGCCCCGGCGGGGCATCGGGAATCGCCAAGACGCAACGCCAGTCGGCAGGCATGGGGCGACGGAGCAGGAGCGGCGCCGGCCCATCGCCCGGGACGCGACGCCCCCCTTCGAGGAGGAAGCCGCCATGCTCGAACGCCCAAGTCCCGACGGCGGAGCGCTGGGCACGGCCCGTGGCCTCCGCCAGGCCCGGCGCGTCAAAGGGCCGATCAAAGAGCGCGGCGAGTGCGCGGGCAGTGGCCAGGGCGAGTTGCGTCCCTGATCCCAGCCCCGAGTGCGCGGGGATCGCACGATGGACCCGGAGCCATGCCCCCTCTTCGATCCGGTGACGGTCCAGGTAGCGCCGGGCATAGACAAGAAGGCGCTGATCCTCCCCCTCCGCGGACAGTCTCTCCGCCGGTCGAGCCTCGATGAGCAAGGAGGGCGCTTCGAGAGCGGCACCGATCCCGCCGAACCGGCGGCCGAACTCGCCCCCCGGGTCGATCAGGCCCATGTGCAGCCGCGACGGGGCCTCCACGAAGACGGCCCGCGAATCGCTCATCGGGCTCCGTCCTTGAGAGCCGCCGCCTCCGACCGCACGAAGTCGGTCAGCATCGCCATCGCTTCCAGCTCGGAAGGTCCCGCCGTCTTGTCCACGAGCACCTGGAGCCGCCGATACTCGGCCAGGATCTCGTCGATGGGGAGAAGGCGCGTGCGCGTGGCGAGGATGGTCGCCTCGAGCACCGCGCTTCGCGCGCGGTTGTAGCCCAGGAACTCGCGCTTGACCCCTCGGTGCACGACGTCGCAGACGAACCGCGCGCGCAGCTCGGCGGTGTCCGCCTCCCGCACCCGGAGCTCCCGCCAGGAGCACGCGGCCTCGAGCACGACGCCGCGGACCGCCACCGCCGGCACCGAAGGGAAGGTCGGAGAGCCGAGCGCGCCCCTCACGAAGTAGAGGACGTCGTCCACGAGATTGACGACCGCCTCCCCGGTCTCGAGCAGGTTGCCATAGGTCGTGGTCTCGCGGTACGGCTTGACCACGATCTCCTCCTCGCCCCAGACGACTCCCATCGGAGCGAAGTTGGCTCGCCCCTCACGGTCCAGCGTCGTGATCATGGTTTCGATGATCATCGATCGCCGCGTCCTTCGCCCGCCGCGCTCACGCCGCCCTCGCCCGCAACCTCAGGAAGCTGCGGAGCAGCGCGTAGCCGTGCTCCGTGAGCACCGACTCCGGATGGAACTGCACGCCCCAGAGGGGCAGGTCCCGGTGCCTCATGGCCATGATCTCGCCCTCGAGCGTCGAGGCCACGACCTCGAGGCATGCGGGCAGGCCTTCCCGGGCCACGAGCAGCGAGTGGTAGCGCGTCGCCTGAAACGGGCTCGGCAGACCGGCGAAGATCCCCTCGCCGTTATGGTGGATGGGCGACGTCTTCCCGTGCCGGGGGCGGCTCGCGCGAACCACCTGGCCGCCCAGCGCCGCGGCCAGGCATTGGTGGCCCAGGCAGACACCCAGTATGGGAACCCGGGGGCCGAAGCCCACGATCACCTCGTTGGAGATCCCCGCCTGGCGCGGCGTGCAGGGCCCCGGGGAGACGATGATATGACTTGGGGCCAGGGCGGCGATCTCGCCGAGCGTGATCGCGTCGTTGCGGTAGACGGCGGTCGTTTCGCCCAGTTCGCGCACGTAGCGCGCCAGGTTGTGGACGAAGGAGTCGTAATTATCGATGAGCAGAACCACGGACGCCCTCCAGCGCCGCCACCATCCCCCGCGCCTTGTCCAGCGTCTCCTCGTACTCCCGCCCCGGGTCCGAGTCGGCCACGATGCCTCCGCCCACTTGGAAGTAGCCCCGGCCCCCCTTGACGATGAAGGTGCGGATCGCGATGTTCGTGTGAACGGCGCCCCCGAACGAGAAGTAGCCGACGGAGCCAGTGTAGACGCTGCGACGTGTCGGCTCCAGCTCGGCGATGATCTCCATGGCTCTCACCTTCGGCGCCCCGGTGATGGAGCCGCCAGGCCAGGTGGCCCGCAGCAGGTCGACCGGTCCCAGGCCAGGTCGCAGGCGGCCCACCACCGTGGAAGCCAAATGGTGCACCGTGGCGTAGCGCTCGATCTGGCACAGCTCGGGAACCTCGACCGTGTGGTCCCGACAGACCTTCGAGAGGTCGTTGCGGAGGAGGTCCACGATCATGACGTTTTCGGCCCGGTCCTTCTCGCTTTCGGAGAGGGCTTCCCCCAGCGCCGAGTCATGCCGCGGAGTCCAGCCGCGGGGAGAGGTGCCCTTGATCGGCCTGGTCTCCACGCACTCGCCAGAAAGGCGCAGGAAGCGCTCGGGCGAGGCGCTCACGACCACCGCCCGGCCGATGTCGAAGTAGGCGGCGAAGGGGGCCGGGTTGCGGTGGCGCAGGCGGGTGTAAAGCGCGAACGGGTGGTCGCTGACCTCGGCCTCGAGGCGCTGCGACAGGTTGGCCTGGAAGATGTCCCCCGCCCAGATGTACTCCCTCGTGCGCTCCACCGCCCGCAGGTACCCGGCTCGCGAGAACGTGGAGGAGACCCCAGGCATCCCGCTTACGGCATGCGTGGGCGGCCCCGCAGCCCGAGCGGAGGAGGCCCACCGGTCCTGCGCGGGCGGACCCGGCTTGGTCGCCCCCGCGGCGAGTCTCTCCCGAACCATGCGGGCCCGCGCCTCGGCTCGCTCCGAGCGCGGCCCGCCGCCTTTGGGAAGGCCGGTCGAGAAGAGCCACGTTCGCCCCTCCACGTGGTCCCACGCGATCGTCCAGTCGTAGAGGCCGAGGCACAGTTCGGGCAGATCTAGGTCGTCGAAGCCCGGGGAGGGCAGCCGCTCGAGCTGGTGGCAGAGGTCGTAAGCCAGGTAGCCGGCGGCGCCTCCCTGGAAGGCAGGCAGGCCCGGCATGGCGTCGAGTGCGTTCCGGGCGAGAGCCGTCTGGAGCGCCGCGAAAGGGTCTCCCGCCGAGCGCTCGACGCCCTCCCGCGAGTGCCATTCGACCGCCGCTCCCTTGCTCCGCAGGACGAGCCAGGGGTCTGCCGCCAGGTACGAGAATCTCCCGAGTCTTTCCGATCGGAGGGCGCTCTCGAGGAGTAGCGGAAACGGCAGGTCCAGGAATCTCGCGCAGGCCTCGGAGGGACCCGGTGCATCCTTCAGCTCCTGGACCAGGATCTCGGTCATGAGGGCCTACCCGCGGGGAGCCTGTCGGCGGCCCGCCGCGCGCCGGCGGTCGGCGCGCTCGCGGGCCGCGCGCACGCGGCTCTCCCGCCGGGCGGTGGAAGCCGCGTCCTCGGGCTCCGGCGGCGTGAGATATCCCCAGGAAAGCTCCCCTTCCTGCCGGTACGTCTTGCCGAGGGTCACGGCCAGTCTCGCCTTCATGAGCTCCTTGCCCAGGTAGAACGCGTGCGTCGCCTCCTCCACGTCGAGCTGGGCGAAGATCTCGGAGACGTCCGTCCCGCTCACGAAGCGCTCCGCGTTGAAGACGTGGATCCGGTCGCCGTCGGTGAAAATGCGGTAGTCCAGATCGGTGATCTGCGCCTGCATCTGCCGGAGCTCCGCCTCGGTATAGGCAGCCGGGGAGGGATCCCGGGTGGTGACGAGCCGGCTGTCCACGTGCTTGGGCAGGCTCTTCTTCGCGACGGCGTAGTGCATCAGCCGGCGGGCGATGTCCGTCTCCCGCACCGCGCCTCTGGCCCAGGGGATCTCCGCGGTCGTGAGCACGTACCGGATCCCCAGCTCCTGACAGTAGCCGAGGAGCAGCGCCGCCATGCCGGTGGTGTCGGCCTCGGTCAGCTCCGTCACGTTGGCGATCCCCATCAGGATCTCCGCCTCGGGGTAGCGCGTACGCACGTCGTGGTAGCGGTGCATCGACTCTGCGAAACCGAACCCGATGGGCTCGAGCACGGGGTCGAGGATGAAGCGCGCCCCCCAGCGCTCGAGAGCGTCCACGTTGCGGTACAGGCTCTCGAGCCCGGCGCCGAAGTCGGGGATCACGACGACGGTGGCATCCAGCTCTCGCGCCACCTCCAGGTTCGAGCGGTTGACGCTCAGGACCAGCTCGGCGCCGGCCGCGACCGCGGTTTGGATCTCTCCGGCCTCGAAGCTGTCGATGCTGACCCGGTGTCCTTCCGCGCGCAGCGCGGAGACCACGTCCGCCAAGGCCACGAAGGGCCGGCCCTTCGTGCAGCCCACGTCGATGATCTCCGCGCCAGAGGCCGCGAACTCGCCGGCCCGCCGCAGGATCTCGGGCAGCGCCAGGCTCGGCGCATCGTTGATCTCGGCCACGATCTTGACGTCGTAGGCTCCGTAGTCCGCCCGGGCCGCGGCCATGCCGAAATGCTCGGGGAGCTGGCGCAGGTCCTTGGGACCCTTCTCGGCTCGCACGCCGAAGCGCTTCTCGAGGAAGTCGAGGTCGCCCTGGGCGTGTCCCGGCAGCAGGATCAGGTCGACGCCGGGAGGCACCTTCAGGAACCGAGCCACCCAATCCGTGGTCATGAGGGCCGCCACGCTGATTCCCAGGACGGCGACCTCGTGATCGAACTCGGCCCGCATCCCCTCCAGGGTGTCGCGCAGCAGCGGCGCCGCGAGTTTGCCGGTGACGAACAGGATCTTCATGGCGCGAGGACGCCGAGCGCGAAGGCGGCGGAATCCCCTGTCCCCACCCGCGCGGGGAGCCGGCCTCAGCCGCTCGCTTTCCCGGCCATCACGAACTTGTTGGGCGTTCCCTCGAGGGCCGAGCCTTCCGAGGGTCGCCAGAGGACGGTCTGCTCGATCCTCCGCGCCAGCTCGAAGTCCCTCTGCGTGATCCCGTTCTCCGAGTGGGTCTTGAGCTTCACCGTGACCTTGCCCCACGTCACCGAGAGGTCGGGGTGATGGTAGGCCGCTTCGGCCACGTAGGCGATCTGGTTCACCAGCATCAGGGTCGTGGGCCAGCCGTCCGTTTTGTACTGCCGGCGGATCCAGCCGTCCTCGTAGTACCACCCGGGCAGCTCCTCGAGCTTGCTACGGATCTCGGCCTCGCCGTACGTCCCGAGCTTCGCCTTCGTCATGGCCGCCTCCTTGGTGGAGAGCGGAGGCTACATCACCGTGCCGCCGCTCACCAGCATCGTCGCCCCCGTCAGGAACTCGGCCTCGGTCGAGGCCAGGAACAGCGCCGCCCGCGCCACGTCCTCGGGCGTGCCCCAACGGCGGAGCGGTGTCGCCTCGGCGATGCGGCGGCGTTCTTCCTCCGGGAGACCGGCCGCAAAAGCCGTGGCGATCCAGCCGGGCGCCAGCACGTTGACACGGACCTCGGGGGCGAAGCTCCGCGCCAGGCACTTGCTGAACGCGAGAATGCCCCCCTTGGCGGCGGCATAGATCTCGGCCACGCGCCCCGGTGCTCCCGTGAGGACGTGATCCCAGGAAACGTTGAGGATCACGCCGCGTCCCTGGGCGCGCAGGCGGCGTGCCGCATGCCAGGAGCAGAGGATCGTGCCACGCAGGTCCACGTCGAGCACATCGTCCAGCTTCTCCACGTCCGTCTGCGCAGCGCCCGCGCCCGTGAGGATGTCCGCCCCGGCGTTGTTGACCCAGACATCCACGCGGGAGAGACGCGCGAAGGCCTCCGCTACCAGACGGTCCACCTCGGCTTCGCGCGAAAGGTCGACGTCGATCAGAAAAGCCTGCCCCCCCGCTCCCTGGATCTCGCCCGCGACCTGGCGCGCCCCTTCAGCGTTGCGCCGGTAGGCGATGAGCACCCTCGCGCCCTCCTGCGCGAACGCGAGGGCTACCGCGCGCCCGATGCCGCTGGAAGCTCCCGTCACCACCACGCTCTGGCCCGCGAAACGGCTCTGCGCGCGCGTCGGTAGACTCGATTCTCCACGGGGCGGCTCGTCGCTCATGATCGGACGCTGCTCACCTGGTCTCGTGATACGCGCCCGGCGGGGTCAGAGACGTTTCCACGGGGCGTCGGCCGGAACTATGATAGCGCCGTGCCTGAGGAAGATTCCATGGCGGAGGAGCGGCGGGTGCGCCTGCTGGTGAGCGTCGTGAGTGCCGACGAGGTGGAGGCCGCGCTCGCGGGCGGCGCCGACATCGTGGACGTGAAGAACCCGGCGGAGGGCTCGCTGGGCGCCCCCGTGCCGGCGCTGCTCCGCGCCGTGAGGTCGCGGGTCGCTTCGCCCGCGGAAGTGAGCGTAGCGCTGGGCGATGCACCTCACCTGCCCGGCACGATGGCGCTGGCGGCGGCTGGTGCCGCGGCCTGCGGAGCCGATTACCTCAAGATCGGCCTGTTCGGATCGGCTCGCCCGGAGCAGGCTTTGGAGCTGCTCGCCGCCGTGCGCCGTGCGGCGGCGGATGTCAACCGGAGCACGCGGCTGATGGCCGCTGCCTACGCGGATGCCTCGCGCGTGGGCGCCCTGCCCCCGGGTGAGCTGCCGTCCATCGCACGGCAGGCCGGGTTTCACGGCGTGATGCTGGACACCGCCGTCAAGGATGGGGTCTCCACCTTCACCGCCCTGGGCGAGGAGGGGGTGGCCGCCTTCTTCGCGGCGGCCCGTGCGCTTGGACTCGTGACCGCCGTGGCCGGCGCCCTGGGTCCCGCCGATCTGCCGCGGGCACGGCGCCTCGGCGTCGACATCGTGGGTGTCCGGGGCAGCGCCTGCGTGGGAGGCCGCGAGGGAACCGTGAGCGCAACGCGCGTACGGGCTCTTCGCGCCGCCCTCGCCCTCAGCGCAGGCGTGTTCCCCGTGTTCGACCGTCCCTGAGCAGCTCGCAGAACCGCTGAGGCTCGCGCCCGCTGAGGACCCAGCACTCCAGGCCGGGCCCTACGGCGCGCTCGAAGTACTCGTCCACGATCCCGGCCAGAGCCGCTGAGCGCAGGGGCGCCTCGGCAACCACGTCGCCGCTCGTCCCGGGCACGCCCTCGAGCGACTTGAGGAGCACGAGGCGACGCGCGGAGAGCCTCGCGGCCACCCACGCGGCGATGCTGTCCGAGGTGACGTGCCAGCCGTGAGGGAGCGGATCCACCGCCCGCAGCCAACGGAAGGGAGAGAGCACGGGAAGGAGTCCCTCCGCCAGGACCTTTGCGACCTCACCGGGGCCCGTGACGAGACGCGCCGCCGGCTGCAGGCCCGCGAGCAAATGCGCGTGCTGGTCCATGGCCAGGATCGCCATCCAATGGGCCGCGCTCGCGCCCGGGTCGTGGAGCGAGCAGGCGCCGCGTACGGCGTCGGCGAAAGGTCCGCCGCCCGGTACCACGACGAGGCGATGCGTCCTCGCCAGCTCGGCCAGGGCCGTCAGGAGGGACGGCAGGCTCCCGCTCTCGAGCAGGCTGCCGCCCACCTTCACGACCACGTCCGTCGTCATCGCCCCCCCCACCCTATCCCTCCCCACGTAGGGGGAGGGAAACGCTGTGGGCAGAACGGCTCCGCATCATGCCTCGGCCATCCCCGCCAGCAGGTACGCCACCGCGGCTGCGGGCGCGGCCCGCGCCGCAGCCGATCCGAGGTCTTCGGCCATGTCGCGGGTCGCGAGGCCGACCTCCTCCGCGGCGGCCCGCGCCAGGAAGGTCCCCTGTCCGGCAAGAACCGCCACGCGGGGACAGGCCGAGCCCAGGCGCCGCATCACCTGCCGAACACCGCCCGCGATCTGCCGCACCTGGGCCCGCGCCACGTGCTCCGCGATCGCGGTGATGTCGCCTGGCCCGAGCATCTCCAGATCGGCGCAGACTACCCGCGCCAGCCGAGCGCCGGCCTCAGAGCGGCCCCGGCCCCGGCCGTCCGGCGTCTCGCAGGTGTAGTCGCCCTCCTCGATCCGTCCCCGCCAGAGGTGGACGTCGGCGACGACGGCGAAGTGCTCGGCGGCCACGCGGCACCGGCGGCCCCGTAAGGGCACCGAGCGCACGATGGCGCATACCGGCGTACGCAGCGCCCCCGTATAGACGAGCTCTCCGGTGCGAAGCCGGGCCGGGTCCGTCCGCCCCCGGGCAGCCACGCGGCCCGCGACGATCGGGATCACGTCGGTGGTCGTGCTGCCCACGTCCAGGAAGAGCGCGTCGGGAAACGTGCGCGCCACGAGGGTCGCGCTCGCCATCCAGTTGGCGGCCGCAACCTTGTGCGGTCGTCGCCGCGCCGCCGCCGCCGATCGGAATCGTCCGTCGACCCCGTAGACCCAGGGCTGGACGTCGGGGAACGCCGTCCGGAAGGCGTCGAGCACGAAGACGACACCTTCCCGCTTGGTGGCGAAGCAGTCGGCCAGCTCGGCGGTCATGGTGACCGCCATGGTGTGCGCGCCTCCTAGCTGGTCGGCCGCCTCCGCCAGCACCACCGGTAGGCGGTGGGGTTCGCGCCAGAGGCTGAAGGGGCGCTCGAACACCTTGGGCTCGGACTGGCCGTCTTCCCCGATGCGAGCGGCCTTGACGTTGGCCCCCCCGACGTCCCAGCCGAGGATCGGACCCTTCATGAATGCATGGGCACGGAGGAATGCGGGTGCGCGGAGACGATCCGGCCCGCTGCCGTGTAGCGGACATGCCGCCGGGCGGGCGGGGGCGCGGGGAGGACGCCGGTACAGGCGGCGAGCGCCAGGGCGGCGACGCTTCCCTCGAGCGCCGCACGCACGCCCAGGTAGGAGGTCGTGAGCCGAGGGTTCACCTCGATGACGACGGCTTCCGAATCCGTGAGCACCACGTCGACGCCGACGTAGCCACGGAGCCCCGGTAGGGCCCGACACGCACGCAACGCCGCCTCAACTGCCCGCCCCGCTAGAGGATGATCGAGCGGCGTCGTCCCCCCCCGATAGGCGAAGGGTCGCGAGGCGCGGACCCATTGGGCGTTCACCGTCAGCGCCACGGCGCGCCCGCCGTCGGCCAGGAGCGAGACACTCGCGGCCACGCCGGGCACGTAACGCTGAAGCAGCAGTGGTCCCCTTCCATTGGCCCGGCCAGCCATGTCCACGGCCCGGCGCAGCTCACGCGCGTCGCGGGCGAGGCACACCCCGTGGCAACCGGCTCCCCGCGTGGGCTTGACGACGACCGGATAGCCGACCCCACGCGCGGCCATCCCCCAGTCCGCGCCCGCGGAGAGGACGCGCGTCTTCGGGTGGGGCACGCCGTGGCGGGCCAGGCGGCGCGGGAGGCCCGCCTTGTCGGACGCCCGGCGGACCGCCGCCGCGCCGGGACCCAGGAGCATCGTCCCCATCTGCTCCACCCTCGCCGCCAGGCGCTCCAGGCAGCCCCCCGTCTCCGGCGCCACCAGCCAGACGGCGTCGGCCGACGCGATGAGGGAGTCGAGAAGCGCGGCGTTTCCGGATGGCAGCGTCACGACCTCGACGCCCGGTGGCGCTTCCAGGGCGAAACGGGGGTCCACGGTGGTCACGATCCGATGCCCGCGGATCGCCGCGAGGTCCGCGACCAGCGCGGTCAGCATGGCCACACCCTCGCAGGCGAGCGAGGCGGGAACCGGCCGCCCCGCGAGCCCACCCCCGCTCACGAACTCGTGCACCAGGATCCGCATCGAACGACTCGCGGTCGGAGCGCTCAATCCCGCATGCGTTCCCGGCACCACGCGGACTGGCCGAACGACTCCTCCACCTCCACCGCCAGCGCGCTCAGCCTTCCGGCCCCTGCGCTCTGAAGCTCTTCCTTGACCCGTCCGGCCAGATAGCGGGCCAGCATCTCCGCGGTGGTGTTGGGGACCGGGAGGAGGACGACGTCGCTCCGCGGGAACACGTAGCGCCGCTCCTTGTAGAGGACCTGGATGCCGTCCCCCTCCTCCGTGACCTTCAGCGAGGGGTTGTCGCGCGGCAGCAGCATCCGATGATCCAGCTCGTCGACCAGGCGCCGCATCAGACGCTTCAAGCTCACGAAATCCCAGACGTAGGAATCCTCGTCCAGATCCCCTTCAACCTCGACCCGCGCCCGGTAGTTGTGGCCGTGGAGCGTCTCGCACTTGCCGGTGTAGGTGATGAAGTGCCCGGCGGCGAAGACCAGATAGTCCTTCTCGACGCTGACCTTATACTCCGCCATCGAGCGCTCCCTCAAAGCTCCTCGCAGAGCACCACGAAGAGCGCGGCCGCCACGAGGTCCGCGGTGGTGCCCGGATTGAGCCCCTTGGCGTCCCCCCGCAGCTCGGAATCGAACGCATCCGTGGCCCGCGCGCGCTCGGGACTCCCCGGCTCGCCCGCACCCAGAACCTCCCTGGCGCGCTCGCTCACGGCACGCGCGGCCCCCTGTCCTCGCTTGCGCGCGATCAGCGTGTCCGGAACCTCGGCAAGAACGCGAAGGTAGCTCTCGAGCGCCGCTGCCGGCCAGCCGAGGCCGCACGCACGTACCCTCCGCAGAGCGGGGACGGCCAAGCCGAACGTCACATCATAGTCCGTCACGTACTCCCGCGCGATGGTGTCGCGCTCGGCGGCGAGGGCCATCGCCTGGCGGAGGGTGACGGTTGGCTCCTCGCGGACGTCCTGCGCCTCCACTTGCCCCAGCCCGCCGGGGTCGGCCAGGCGGATCGCGGAATAGACGGCCTGGGCATCGGCCACGGTCAGGGTTGCCAGCACGCGGGACAGGCGGCTGCGAAGAGGCGCTGCTTCCCCAGCGGCGGCGCGCGCGAGCGGCGCGAGGAGGAGGATGATCCCGAGGTTGGTGTTGACGGCCACCCACCGACGCGTGTCCTGGACGGCCCTCACAACCGTCTCCCCCACTCCGGCTACGCCCGAAGCGCCCAAGGCGGCCCCGACGACCACCGCGCTCAACAGGAAATCCTCGAAGGTCGTGTCGCCGAAGTCGTGGTAACGCGACACGTTTCCCGGCTTGGGGGCGGCGACCTCGAGCAAGCAGGCCGCCTGCGCGCAGAGAGCGATCTCGGGTCGCGAAAGGGCTCGGCTCAACCGCGGCTTCGGACAGGATCCTCGCCGCGCCCGCCGGGGATCCCGTCGACTTCGAGCCCAACCGTCGTCCGTCTCACGAGATGAGCGACTGCCGCAGGACCGCGGCGTTCACGCTGCCCGCCTCGAATGTGCGCCCGCTCTTGACGCTCGTCAGGGACACCTGGGCCGGGCTGAACAAGTGGGGATCGACCTTGTAGAAGTCCCCGCCATACCGCTGGAAGATATCGTAGAACGGTGTCCCGTAGTCCGGGGATGCGGAAGAAGGGACGCGGGGGGCAAGGGCCTGCAGCTCCTCGTCATCCCCCCGGACCGTGAGATGGACTATCCCGCCGTAGAGCACGCAGTCGTTCGTACGGCCGATGGCCCTCATGTCGCTCTTCGCGATGGGGGCGAGCGGCGCCGTCCCGAAGGCGGTGAGGACGTTTCGCACGTCGAAGCCCAGCTCCGCCATCTTGTGGAGCGCCGTCTCCACCACGCGCGCGGAGATCTGGACGCCGGCGGCGGGGCTGGCGGTGGGAGCGACGAGGAAGGTGAGGTGGTCGGGGGGCAGGCCGGCCTTGGTGGCCACGTACGAGGCCACCGCGGCGTCCGGGGCCTTCCGCGCCTCCAGCACCAGCACCCCCCGGCCCAAAGGCGGCTCGGCGTAGCCGAGCCGATCGAACAGGTCGTGCTCCACCCGTGCAATGGCCCGCAGCGGCCCCGAGCCCATGGCGAAATAACCCTCGGGCTTGATGGCCCAGCCGGCATACTGCGAGCCCAGGCAGGCGATGGCCGGATGGTCGGTCCAGACATGCACGCCGGGCAGCCGAAGGCCGTCGAACCCGACCGACGTGAAGGTAACCCGCCCCGCTCCGCCCAGGCAGATCTCGGCCAGAAGGCGCCCCGCCTCGAGCCCGCCCGGCGCCTCGATGCCGCAGTCGATGAGGCGCGCCCCGTTTTCGAGCGTCGAGCCCACGACCCCCAGGACCGCGGCATCGGTCACCACGGCATCGGCGATCGCCGCCGCACGTTCGTTCAGCCTCAGCGAGCTGCCCTCCACTCGGTTTCGGTCGCGACGCACCATGATGGATCGCGAGGGGAACTAATGGCGGCGCCGCGCGCCGCGAAAGAGCCTAGGCACGCGGTTTCCATACGAGAATCTCCCCCTTCCCTGGAACCGCCGCGTCTCCTGTATAGCGCTGATAGGCCCCGTCCTGCTCTTCATAGGGGATGCCGAACCCCAGCCTCGACAGGTGCCTTGCATACAGACGCAGGAAAGTGGGATTGTACGCGCAAGAATACGAGAACGTCGGCAACAGTCGAATCGGCGTCAACGAGATGATGGTGCCCCGGGAGATCCAGGCGCCGGTCCGAAGCTCCGCCCCACTGCACAAGAGAATGGTTCCGCCCTTCATCTCCAGGCCGGCGAAGTCTCTTGCCTGGCCGCCCACCGCGATGATCCCTCGTCTCATCCGCATTCCGACTTCGAGGCCCGCCGAGCCCGCGATGAGGATCGTCCCTCCCGTCATCCCGGAGAGACTTCCGCGGTAGGCCGCCCCGACCTGTCCGCCGGCGTTCCCGCGGACCCGGATGTGTCCACCGGACATCTCGGCGCCGAGCCAGTCCGTGACGTCACCGGACACCTCTATGGCTCCGCCCTTCATGTAGGCCCCCAGGTGCATGCCGGCGTTGCCGATGATCGTGAGGCGGCCACGAGTCATGCCGCGGCCCATCCACTTGATCCTTCTCGCGTCGCCTCGGATCTCCAGCTCGTCGCCGCCCGCCCCTTCGACCTCGAAAAAAGCGTCCACGCGGTGCGGTCGCTTTCCCAGGTAGACGGGAAGGGCCCGGACCGCGTCGAGCGCCAGCGCCGCCGTCACGTCCGGCGAGAGGTTCTCCGCTTCGAGGGGGACCGGGGGCGGCTCCTTGAGGGTCAGGGTCGGCATTCTCGTATGTCCGGTTGCGCGAGGCGTTCGATCGCCACGGGATAGTTGGCAAAGGACATCGTGTAGACCTTCTCGAACAACGGACGCAGGTACTCTTCGATCTGTTCATCGAACGTGGGATGGACGATGAACTCCCGGCCCTGCGTGACCGCGCGGATCTGTCCCTCCTCGACCACGACCACGCCGCCCTTGATGACGTAGCGCGGATGCTCGAACATGAGGCCGCTGGCCGGGTTCTCGTCATAAATGGCGATGTCGGCATCGGCGCCCACACCCAGGTGCCCTTTCTGCGACAGGCCGAGGGCGCGCGCCGGGCCCGCGGAGGTGATGATAGCGATCTCGGACAACGTGTACTGCCGGTCGAGGTCCGCAAGCACGATTCGCTTCTGCGCCTTGGCCGGCAACCTTTTCAGGCACTCCCGCCGGTAGTCCGCATCCCTCAGGAGACGGATCAACTCCGGGTACCGCCAGAAGCACCCTCCATTGGGATGGTCCGTGGTCAGGAAGACCCGCCAGGGGTCGTCGATGAGCAGCAGCAGCTCCAGTCCCACGGCCCACTGCACGGCGTTGACCAGGCTGCGCTCCTTGTACGTGTAGGACACGATGCCACACCCGGTTTCATTCTCGACGTCCACGTTGCTCCATTTGTGCCCGGTGAGCTCATAGAGCACGTGCTCCCACGGACCGTCGGCGGTAACCGTCATGGCGTCGCCGAACAGGATCGCCCCGGCGTCGGCGGTGAGGTTCGTATGGGTGTTGAAGTACTCGGCGACCGTCGCCGCCTCGGAGCGCAGCGTGCCCCAGCCGTCTCCGCCGTAGGCGTGGAACTGGAGATGCGCCATGTGCGCCCGGCGTCCCTCCAGGACCCTCATCGTCTCGAGGGTGGTGCTCACGTTGCCCGGGATGCCCAGGTTGTTGCAGTGGAGATGGAGCGGATGCGGCAACCCCAGGTCATCGATGATTCCCGCGAGGCTGGAAATGATCTGCGCCGGCGTCACCCGGCGGTAGCCGTCCACCGGCTCGGAGAGCTTGCTCGCGTTCTTCCCGAACTTCCAGGCTACGATCCCTCCGGGGTTGACCGCCTTCACCCCGTAGGCCTTGGCGGCCCAGATGAGCCAGGCCACGACATGCTTTGCGCGTTCGACCTCGCCCGCCTCCAGGAGGTCCAGCACGATCTCGTTGTTGGCCATCACCACCAGGGAAGCCTTGTCCAGGATGGGTATGTCGTGCAGCTCCTCGTGGGTGTGCCTGGCCGACAGGATCGGGACGGCGGCCTCGTTCACGGTCGTCCAGCCCATGCCGGCGTACAGGTACCCGGTCGCGAAGGTGGTGGGAGTGATGCCGCCGAGACCGGCGCGAAGCTCCGGCGTATGGACGAACGGACTGGCCCGCCGGTAATTCTCCGGGGTGATGCCCCGGGCGAAGTTCATCGCCGCGCCGGCGACGTGGGTGTGGACGTCGACCCCGCCGGGAAAGACGACCATGCCGCTGGCGTCGAGCGAGCGGCCGCCCGCGGCCTGGGGGACGATCCGGCCATCCGCGATGCAGATGTCCTGGACGACGCCGAGGATCCCGTTCGCCGGATCGTGGACCTTCCCGCCCGTTATCCGCAGCATGGGGTCTCCGTTCTGAGCCGGCCGGCGAGGACCTCTTGTCCGGCCTGCTCTAGGCGATCGCCATCCTTGCGTTCGGAGCAGGAGACCATACGGGCTTTGCCGCCACCGCTTGGCGGATGCGTCGGAGGACTTCCTCGTCGGTCGGATACGGCGATTTGAGGGCCGGCCGAAGCGGCAGGGGTACCTCGTCCATGCGATAGACGGTCCCGGGCGCGCTGATCCCCGTGGCCGCGGTGGTGATGTGCACGCGGGCCAGGCGGCTCGTGTGAGTCACCTTGGGATCCAGCACGATGGTCGGGACGCGTGCGAGGTGGTCGATGCCCGGCTGGGGCATCGTCGCCCCCGGATCAGCGCCCAGGATGAGCGCGGCGTCGTTGTCCCCCCGGACCAGCAGGTCCACGGTCGAGAACTCTCCCGGATTGAACCGCGGGTAGCCGCGGGCCATGCTGACCCCGAACGGAAACCCCGTCGTCCACCGCAGGACCATGTCCGACCCGGTCACGTTGCCATGCCCGCGCATCGGCATGCACACGAACTTGGTGAAGGCGTTCAGCTCCGCGGCAAGCCTCAGGATCGCCGCGGAGTTCATGTGCTTCCCGCGGGTCATCGAGACGCCCATCCCGAAGAAGATCACGCCGAACCGGGCACCCTTCATCCGGTCGACCAGATTCTGGCATTGCTCGACCGTGAGTCCGGTTTCTGCCACGCTCGCTTCGTCCACTGGTTGCTTCTTGAGGAGAGCGCGAAGGGTGGTCAGGATCTCGAAGTCCTTGCCCGGCCGTATCTGGAGGAACAGGTCCGCCGCTTTTGCGCTGGGGGTTTCCCGAATGTCCACCAGGACCATGGTTCGGCCCTTGCGCCCTTCGGGCACGAACCTGCCCTTCTGGGTCAGGGTGTACTTGGTGAAATGCCGCGGGTGGCATTCCGCCGGATTGCCCCCCCAGTAGACGATGAAGTCCGCTCGGTTCTTGACTTCACCCAACGTGCAGGTGACCTTGCCACCCAACTGGGCGGCTATCTCAGTGGGGCCGTGTCAAAGCGAAGTGTGGCTGTCGACCACACCCCCGATCAGCTCGGTCAGGGCCACGGCCTCTCGCTGGGCCTCGCACGTGATGTTGCTGAGGCCATAGACCAAAGGCATGTTGGCCTCGTACAGGAAGTCAGCCGCTGCTTCGACGGCAGCGTCGACCGTGGCGGGCTTCCCGTCGATCAGCGCATCGGGAAACAGGCGTTCCGCGGTGTGGTTCTTGAACCAGGCATCCCCGAGGCTGCAAGCGTTCGCGGCTTTGACGATTCGATCGCCTTCGGCGTGCAGCTCGATGTCGTCACAGACGCAGCCGCAGAACGTGCAGGTGGCGTTCTTCACGATGTTGAGGCTCATCACTCTTCCCCTTCACTCGGTCTTGGTCCTCCCGAACCGGGAGGAACGACGAACGTTCAGCCAAGCTCCCGGCCGCGGAAGCTCCCCCGGATGCGGCGCGGCATGTACCGCCCGGCCGCGACCATCTCCCAGGCCAGGGGATTCTGTTCCGGACCTCCCTCAAGACTTCGAGGGACCGGGAACTCTTCGGGTTGTCCGTGAGTTTTGGAAGGGCCCATGCTGCCGTCCACCGATAAGAGGCGCCTCATGAAGTCACCGGAGCCTCTGGTGTCTCCGACGGTATCGCCTCGACCTCGACCTCCCAGCCCTTGGAGGTGGGCATCCCGGTTCCGTCGGTGGACTGGCCCATGAGATGGCAGGTCGGCGGTCCATAGGGGACGAAGATCATGCCCTGGGGGACCTTCCCTTCCACGCATTTGAAGGTGGCCTCGCCGTTGTCGGACCGAACCCGAACGGTGCTGCCGGACAGGACCCCGATCGCCTTCATGTCCTCGGGATGCATGTTCAGGGTACTCACGATGGCCTGATACGCGGCGTGATCCTTGCCGGCGTTGATCTGCTGGCCCTGCTTGGTCGTGCGGCCCGCGTTCATGAGGAAGCGCTTGCGTTCCATCGGACACCCTTGGGGAGCCGCACCCTGCCCGGCGGCAGTTTAGCACGGCCGGCGTTCGCTCGGTCAATGCCGTCGCGCCAGTGCTTCGACGTGCTCGACGATGGCGGCCGCCACATCCACGTCCGTGACGGACTGCAGGCCTTGCCAGCCCGGGATGCTGTTGACCTCCAGGACGAACACGCGACCGTCGGGCAGGGGTAGGAGGTCCACGCCCGCGTACTCGGCCGCGACGGCTCGTGCGGCGCGCACGCTCAGGTCATGCCACTCGGGAGGAAGAGATGCTCTCTCGACACGAGCTCCCTGGGCCACGTTCGTGCGCCACCCCTCGGCGCACCGCCAAGCGGCCGCCACGACGCGGTCTCCGACGACGAAGGCCCGGACGTCGCGGCCTTCATGAGGCATGGCCTCCTGCAGGTAGTAGACGGCGCGCTCCAGATCCAGGGCGCGGAAGACGCGATACGCGATCTCTTCGTCGCTGACCCGGACCATGCCGGACCCGCCCGAGCCGAACAGGGGCTTGACGATCACGTCGCGCAATGCCCGGAAGGCCGTCATCGCGTCGTCCATGCGCTCGGCGACGACGGTCCTGGGCGTGGGCAGCCCCGCCGCCTCGAGGAGCGCCGAGGTGTAGAACTTGTCCACCGTGCGCTCGATCGCCGTGGCCGGATTCATCACCGGGATGCCGAGGCGCTCGAGCCAGTGCAGGGCGTCAACGCGGAAGATGACCTGCTCGAGGGAGCCCTTGGGGATGGTCCGCGGGAGCACGGCGTCGACGTCCTGCAGGGCGACACCTCCCGCATCGAGACACGGACGGTCCCCGATGCGGGCCACGAGAGCAGAGACACGGAGACCGTGCGCCTGATGCCCTCGGGCCCCGAAAGCCCGTTCCAGCTGGGCGAAGTGCCAGCCCTGTCCGCCGCCGAGGATCGCGACCTGCATGCGGGGTCAGGCCGGAAGGGACGGCTTCACGGGGCGGCCTCGAGGAGCGCGTGCAGGCGGAAGTGGTGCTTGCCGAGCTTGCCGCCGTAGTTCCCGGCCGAGATCTCGAGGACGCCGGGACGGCACGCGGCCTCGATGCCGACGCGCAGGGCCTCCTCGATCGCGGCACGGTCGAGGCCGTCCACGACGATCTCGAGGACCGAGTTCACGCCCTCCCGCAGCGCGCTCTTCACGCCCTTCCGCCCGCGGAGCGTCGGGCAGTACGCGTCGTTGGTGGACGCGGTCATGTGCTTGTAGCGCTTCGCGCCCACCTTGCTGCCGCTGCGCACGATCCCACCGGGGAAGGGAAGGACGACGCCACGGACCCTGCGCATGGCAGAGGCGGCCGCCTCCGCCGCCGCAAGGGCGGCGTCCTGATCCTCGGCCAGGATCAGGAAGTTACCGCCACCGATGGCCTTCTGCACGCCGAAGGTCTCCTGCACGAGGAACTCCCCCTCCATCACCGGGATCCGCCAGTAACGAAGGCCGTCCAGGAGCTTGCTCGACTGATAGCGGTCGCCGAAATGGCGCAACACGCCGCCGACGACGACCCGCTCGCCCGCCTGGGGCAGACCGTCGAAGCAGGCCGTGGTCGGGCAGGTGAGAACCGTTTGCCCCACCCTTTCGACCAGCCGCTTGCCGAGCCCGTCGGCGTCGAACGCGAAGAGGGGCACGCTCACCCCCGGGCGCCCGTCGGGCGTCTCCTCTGGGGCCAGCTCGGCCTCGATGCCGGCCTCGACTTTGCAGCCGATGACCGAGGTGGCGAACCCGGTCATGGCTCGGGCGGCCGTCAGCGCCCAGGCCGGGGAGCGCGCGGTGATGACGACGCGCGCCGCGAACATGTCGAAGGCCTCGGCGAAGGTGTCGTCGATCCGCACCCCGCGCCGCTCCATCTCGGCCCTAGCCGCTGCGGTCGTCATCCGCCGCTCCTCCCGTTTCCTCCTCGAGCTCCTGCTCCAGAGCCGAGGCCGCGGCCACGAGCCGGGCGTAGCACGTCACGCTGTCGGCGCCGCGCGCGAACACCGTACAGACAGGGTGGCCCCGCGGGATGCGTTCGCCGGGGAAGGGCACGTCGCGCACGTCATCGCGGAGCAGCCAGCGCCCGCTGTCGCCGACAATCACGTCCCGTCGGGCGTACAGGATGGCCTTGCCGAGCACTTCCGGCATCGGGGCCGCGCCTTCGGAGGGGAGAGCGCCACCGCATGCGGCCACGTGGGCCTCGAAGACGCTGAGCCTGCCGCTTCTCTCGATGAGCTCCATGGACGCCGCGTAACGCGGGTTGATCTCCAGTACGTACGGCTCCCCTTCTCGCAGCACGAAGTCGATCCCGTTGAGGCCGACGAGACCGAAGGCTTCGGTCACGGCGCCCGCGATCGCACTCATCCGATCGAGCAAAGCACGGTCGGCGGAGAAGGGATAGACACTGCCGCAGTACCGGTATCCCCGTGCGCCGAACGCGGGATCGCCGGCGAGTCCCTTCGACATGCCGAGGAGGACGGCTCGCTGGCCGTCGGCAACGAATGCCACCGAGGCCAGCAGGCCCTCTATGCGCTCCTGGACCAGCTCGTGCGGACGGATAGGCGCTCCGGGCTTCCATTCCTTCACGCCGCTCCCACCGCCGCCGCGCCCCGGCTTTCGCAGCCACCGCGCTCCGGCATTGGCATGTCGGGTCTGATCCGGCAGCAGCGTCAGAGGCACCCGCCCTCCCGCTCGTCGCACTGGCTCCGCGACGGCGAGGGGATCCCGGGCGCGGACAAGTGTCGCCGGGGTGTTGCCCAAGAGCCTCCGTCCCAGGGCAAGCCGTCGGACGGCCGTCGGGTGGTTCTCGAGGTTGCCCACGTAGGCCGTGGACCCGGCTGCCGACGCCACAGGGAAGCGCCGGCTGACGGCGACGGCCGCGGCCGCGCTATAGCGGCGGCCCAGGTCCCGCGAGAGGGAGACGTTCTGCGCTCGCGACTTCTGGTCGAGGTCGCCGAAGGCGTCGACGGTCACGCACGCGTATCCCGCCCGGCTCGCGGACTCGGCGAGGGCGCGCGTCGAGACCCCCACGATCAGGACCGAGCCGGGCCCAGCACCCACCTGTGCACCTTATCGGCGCCGGTCAGGTACAACTGGTCGAGGACCGTGCCCTGCGCCTCACGGAGACGCATCACTTCGACCAGCTCCCGGTAACGGCCTCCCGCCAAGCCATCCGCGATCAGGGCGGCGCCTCGGGCGGCCTCCTTGACCTTCGTGCCAACGTCGAGGCACCGCACTGGCCCCCAGCGCGACAGGGCGGCGACGACGGGCTCCCGGAAGCCGGGAATGCGCGCGAGCCGGCCCGAGAGGAGGATCTCTCGCGGGGGGGCGACCGCCGCCAGCTCTCCGGCCACGGCTTTCACCAGGCTCTCCACGAACGCCTCCCTCGCCAGCGCCGAGGCCTCATCCTGCCGCGACGCCAGCGCATCGGGGGTCGCGTCGGGGCTGCCCGCCACGAACGCGACCCCGCCGGAGAAGACGGTCTCCTTGCTGACGCCCCCGAGCAGGCAGGCCACCTCGCCGTCCAGGGCGCCGCACGCCAGGTAGCCGAGGGGGCCGCTCGAGCCTCCCTGCCCGCTTACGATGCGACCCCCCTCGATCGAAAGCACGGCCGTGAAGGCTCCCCCCAACTCCGCCAGCAGGAACGAGGTCTCGGCGTACGGGACATCGAGCCGCCGCCTCTGTTCCTCGATGGCCGCCGCCGCCGCACAGACCTTGTCCGCAGTGCCGAGGTCGACGCGGTTGACCTTGCGGTGCGCCGGCACCGTCGGCAGGTGGATCACCCCGGGAGTGAAGATCACGGGCAGTCGCGTCTCCCGCAGGAGGCGTATCAGGGTGCGCAGCCCCCCGATCGGCGACCCGTCTCCGGGCTGGGCGAGACAGAGAAGCTTCAGCTCGCGCTCCCCCACGGCTTCGATCGGGGTTAGCGGCAGACCGTATCCCGAGGGTCCCGCGATCAAGTCGAGAGGCAAGGCCGCTTGCAGGACGCCCAGCAGCGTCTCCGGGCGGCGGGCGACCTCGGGGGTCGGAACGCTACGCTCCAGGAAAGCGTCGCCGTCCTGCAGGCCGACAATGTCGAAGCCGACGGTTCCCGGATCGATTCCCACGACGCGCGGCATCAGAGCGCCGCGGCGAGGTCGTAGATCTGCTCCGCGTCCAGGACGAGGTCGTTGCGCTCGAAGAGCCCGGCGATGGCGGCCTTGTGCGCCTTCATCTTCAGGCCGCCGATCCCCAATGCGCCAAACGCAGGGATCCCCTCGCGCAGCGTGCCGTCGTCCGTGGCTTCCACTCCCTCGATGCCGAGGGGCGGTACCGCGTTTACGTCAGCGACGGCACGCAGCGCGGGCTGACCTGCCCAGAGCTGCCGCGGTACGAGTCTGACCCCGGGGGGGCCCGCGGCCAGGAGCAGCTGGGCCCACCCCAGCAACGGCTGCGCATCCGAAGGGTTCCGGACCGTGATCGACTCGACGGTGCCCTTGAAGCGCTCGCGGAGCAGCTTCGCCACCGCCGCGCCGTTGGTCGCATCGCGGGAGGTGATCCTCACCTCCGCACCGAGGCGAAGCAAGAGGCCCGCTGCGCGCGTCCCCACCGGCCCCGTTCCCGCCAGCACGGCCGCCCGCCACCCGCGCACGTCGCCGCCCGCGGCCCGCACGAGCTTCACCACGGCCGCCGCGGCCGTGGTGTTGGAGCCGTTGGCATCGAGCATGACCGACACGCGGAAGGGGCCGAAGAACGCCTTTCGTGCCGCCTCCAACAGGCGCTCGGCGACCGGCAAGCTGGAGCCGCCGACGAAGAGGGCGGTATTCTTCAGGTCCTTCGGCCCCCGCGTGAAGATGGCGCCGTGGACCAGCCCCTGGACGTCCGTTTCGGCGACCGCCCCGTAGCTCAGCACCTCCTCGGCTCCCGCATCGTAGGCCACGATGCGGTCGAAGGCGCTGGGCAGACGGTCACCGTCCAACTGGACGAGCAGTCTCCGCATCGGGTTGCAACGCTGACCCTTCACCTCGCGGGCCCAGCTGGAGCCGCGCCGGCGAGGTGGGGTCGAGCCTACTTGTCGGCGCCCCCGGCGAAGGGGTGCGTCGCCGTCTTCGCCCCGCTCAACACTTCGTCCACCGTCGGCTTTCCCTTGAGCGCGCGCTCAATGGACTGCTTGGTGGCCTCGTAGTTGAACTTGTAGATCTTCTTGTCGTCCGCCGCCTCCCAGTGAATGAAGACCCCCACCAGGATGCAGTAGTCGTCCGCCTTGCCCTTGGGGATGACGCCGGCATTGACCGAGTCGACGACCGCGCGCGCCACGGCCGCCTGGGCAGGACCGAACATCTGCACGGCCTGCTTGGCACCCTTGATGGTCACTTTATTGAAGAGGAGGGTGTCGGGCTTGGCCGGGAGATTCGGGGTCACCAGCGCGAGGAGGGATGTAAAGCCGTCCTTCTGGTTCGACAAGGCGTTCGCGAAGGCCTGTCCCGCCGGGCCGCTCTTCGACCCGATGATCAGATCGATGTGGGCGACTTCATTGCCGTCGCCGACCAGGGATTCGCCGATGAAGAAGTCCGCCATAGCCATACCTCCCAAACTCTATTGAACGGCTGAACGTGCCTCTCGAGGGGCAGTTACGCGAGCGGTCAAGGGTGAAGACGAAGCATTCTATTCGATGGCCGAACCGCCTTGTCAACACCCTTAGCAAGTGCTCTGCCATCGCGTGGGGGACGACGGTGCCTCTACTTGACAGGAGATCAGGGACCTCGTGAGGTGCGGAATGCAGCCCACGTTGCTGATCGCACCCGGATCGCTAGCAACCGTCGCTACCCCTGCGCCGGGCCCGTAGGCCTTCCGGCTCTCCCGGGCTCGCTGCTTCCTAGCGCTTCGCCAGCTGGAGGTCGAGCCTGAACGTGCGCCCGGCGCCGAAATGGGTCCCGCTGAATGGATTGTTGAAATTGAAGGCGTAACGAGCGTTGGTCATGTTCGACACGGCGGCCCGCGCCGATACCTCGACACCCCCGCGGCGGATCAGCCGCCGGCCGGCCTGCACGTCGAAGACGGCGTAGGGCTTGACCCGACCCGCCTCGAGGTCCACGAGGTCCGCCCCAGGTCGCTGGGCGAGCTTCGCAAGCTCCCCCTCCCCCACCTCGAGCGGCGTCCCGCTCCGGTAGCGTCCGGCCAGAGCCACCCGGAGGCCGAGGCGATCGTCCTCGTAGCTGACCTCCCCGGAGAGGGCATGCCGCTGGTCGTGGTCGGGCGTGAACTTCGTTCCGGGACCGATCTCGATGATGTCGTTTTCCAGGAACAGCCCGCCGTTGATCGGTCCGTACTGGTCGATTTTGGCGAGGGTGTAGGTCAAGAAGCCGGAAAAGCCCCTCCGCCGGGACATCTCCACGCGCAGGTCGAGGCCCTTGGCCTCGCCCCGTTCGACGGCGTTCGGGAAGATGACCGTCGTCCCGAAGAAGACGTTCGGATCCCCCTGGTTCCGGATCCGCCGGTGCCAGACGGCGACGTCGGCGCGGAGCGCGCGGCCCAGCCAGAACTCGGCGCCGGCCTCGACTGCGTTCTGCCGCTCGGCGTGGATGTCGGCGCCGCCGGCGCCCAGCTCGTCCACGAACGGGGAGAGCGCCTGGGCCGCGGGCGACGAGCTCAACAGCAGATACTCCGTCTGCGGAGGCTGGAAGAACCGGTTGAACGACGCTCGAAACGTCGCCCGGCCCCCGCGGTAGGACACGCCAAGGCGGGGGCTCCACTGGCTCTCGCCGAGAAGGAGCCGGGAATGGTCGTAGCGGACGCCCAGGTCGACGGTCAGGCGGTCCCGCGGACGCCACGAGTCCTGGACGTAGAACGAGTAGATCGGCCGGCGCACGCGGCCCGCGAAGTCGAACGGGTTCTCCGAGTCGTGTCCCAGGGCCTCCTCGCTCAGGCTCGCCCCCTCGCCTTCCTCCGGGTGGGTGACGAAGAACCGGAAGGTCTCGTCCAGGCGGACCTCCGAGGCCTCTACGCCCCCCTTGAAGCGATGCCGGCCGTGCTCGTACGTGACCGCCGCCCGCAGGCCCAGCCGGTCCTGCTCTCGATACGCCTCTGCGAAGAGCGGCGTGTCGAACGCGCTGCCGAGGAGCTGCCCGTCCGTGAAACGACCGAAGAGCGCGAGCTGTGACACCACGGCGCCCGACCAGGAGCGTTGCCAGGTCAGCGTCCCGAAGCTCTGCCCGAGCTCCTGGCGCTGGTCCTGGCCCGCTGCCTCCTGCTCCTCGTTGTTCGGCACGTCCAAGGGCGAGCGCATATGGCCACCGCGCAGCGTCAGGAGGTTCGCCCCGGGAGCCCAGATGATCTCGGCCTGTCCGCCGCCGGTGGAGCCCCGGTTGTGCAGGTTCTCCAGGCTGACCGGATCCAGGAAGCGCTGCGAGCGCTCGCCCCCGAGGCTCAGCGTCACCCTGGCGTCTCGGCCCAGGGGCCCCTGCACGAGGCCGGAGAGAGCCTGGCTGCTGTAGGTGCCCACCCCCGCGTCGAGAAGGCCCGACCAGGAATCGACCGACGCCCCCCGCGAGCGGACCTCGATCACGCCGCCGGAGCGCAAGCCGAACTCCGGAGGAATGAAGCCAGAGAGGACCCGCACGGACTCCAACGCGATGGGGTCGAAGCCGACGCCGAACTGAGGGTCGAGACGCTCGTAGACGGGCACGCCATCGAGCACGAGCAGGAGGCCGTCGTCGACGCCGCGGTAATGCATGAGACCGTTGTCTTCGGAGGTCCAGCCCGGCGTCGTGGCGACCGCGGCCCGGAGCGCGTTGCGCCGAAGCCCTGTCGGAGCCCGTCGCACGGCCTCGCCCGCAAGCGTGGTGCCGCTGCTGCCACCCGAGCCGCTCGTGTCCGCCGCCACCGCGACGCTTTCGCTGAGGTGCGGCGACAGCCGCAGATCGACCTCCACCGGCAACCCGTCCGAGACCGTGATCCGGTGCACCGGGGAGCGCAGCGCGGGAGCCTCCGCTCCCAGGTGATAGACGCCCGGCGCGACGCTCCGCAGGCGAAAACGGCCCGCTTCGTCGGAAGTGACGGTGGCGATCGCCTCGCCCAGGGGATCCCGCAAGGCCACCTGGGCGTTCCGCATGGGGGCGCCGTCGGGGCCGAGGACCCGACCGCACACGACGCTGCGCGGGAGCTGCGCCTGCGCCGCGGACGCGGCAAGAAACGGGAAGAACGCTCCGAGGACAAGCGCCAGAAGCCGGGTCGACGGACGAGAGCCCCGGAGTCCCTCGAAGCTGCGGCACCCGGGCGCGGCCTCTCGCCGGCGAGCCGCTCGATGCGGGAGGGTGGCACGCCGGCCAGGGCCGGTCCCGGGTTCCCGCGGCATGGTGGCCTCGCCTTTCGGCGCGATTAGACAATACAGGGCGAGGCCGGTCAAGGCCAGACCGCGTCCTTCCCGTCAGCGCTTGACATGGTTCGGCCGCTCGATCCAAGATCCGACCGTCGTAGAAGATTGGCGGGTCTCCCATCACCGACGGCGGTCGCGCGAGCGCGTCGAGGGTCACGTGTCTGGTGTGATGCGGATCGGGAGCGCAAGGCCGGCTGAACAGCGGGTCGCGTTCAGCAGCGCGAAGGCCACCCGCGAGATCACCCGGGCTTGGGAGGCCTTCCTTTCCTCAGGTGATCTGACGGCGTCCTGCCTTCGGCCCCTCATCGCCGAACGGTGGCGCCGCTGCCGAGAGCTCGGGATCGATCCCATGATGCGGCGCGCTCCCACGGCCCTGGGAGTCGAAGAGATAGAGACGATCCTCGCCCGCGAGGACCTGGGACGCGCGGGGCGGTCGGTCCTCGAGGATTTCGGCCGGGTGGTGGAGGGAACCGGGCACGTCGTCGTCCTCGCGGATCAGGAAGGCCGAATCCTCCACGCGGCCGGCCACTCGGGGGTCCATGCTCTCCTGGAGCGCGTGAACCTCGCCCCGGGCGGGGTCTGGTCGGAGGCCGCGGTGGGCCCGAACGGGATCGGCACCCCCCTCGCCCTGGGTCAGCCCGAGATGGTCTTCGGCCCGGAGCACTACTGCCAGGGCTGGCAGTCGTTTTTCTGCTGCGGCTTCCCGATCCGGGACCCCGCCAGCGGCCGGATCCTCGGAGCGGTGGACATCACGGGTCCGCTGAGCAAGGCCCACCCCCCCATGGCGGTCGCCCTGACCCTCTCGATCGCGCGCTGGGTGGAGCGGAACCTCAGGGTCCTCGGCCTGGAGCGCAGCAACGCGCTGCTCAGATCGTTCCGCGAGCTCGAGCGGAGATGGCCTACCGAGCCCATGCTACTCGTGGACGATGCGGGGAAAATCGTGGACATGAATTCCCCCGCGGCGCACGCGCTCGGCCTGTCTTCCGTGCCGTCGCCCACCCAGATCGCCGCGCTCGCGCCGGAGCTGCCCGGCCATGTCCGGGAAGCCTCCGAGAGCAGAGGTCCCCGCGAGCAGACGCTGCTCCTCAGTTGGGCCGACGGGCGCGCGCGGACGGTGGACGGCCGGGTCGAACCGGTGACGATGGACGGCCGGGCGGTGGGGTCGGTGGTCGTGGTGTCGGGCCGCCTTCCGCGGACGGCAGCCGGTCGCGCGGCCCCGCGGACCATCGACCCGCCGCCGGCGGGCGGTCATGTCCTGCGTTCGAGGTACAGCTTTGCGGACATCCTTGGCGAGTCTCCGGCGTTGCAGGATGCCCTCCGGCTCGCGCGGGCCGTGGCCCGGGGCCCGGGCCTGAAGCCCGCGCTGATCCTGGGCGAGAGCGGCACCGGCAAGGAGGTGATCGCCCACGCCATCCACTCCGAGAGTGAGCGCGCCGACAAGCCCTTCGTGGCCGTCAACTGCGGCGCCCTGCCGAGGGAACTCGTGGAGAGCGAGCTGTTCGGCTACGCCTCGGGAGCATTCACGGGGGCTCGACGGGAAGGCCAGGCGGGCAAGTTCGAAGCGGCGCAAGGCGGGACGGTTTTTCTCGACGAAGTCGATTCGATGCCCATGGAGGTCCAGGCGAAGCTCCTGCGCGTCATCGAGACGAGTGAGGTGGTGCGCCTGGGCAGCACCAAGCCCATCGGCCTCGATGTCGCCATCATGGCTGCCTCGGGACCGGATGCACGGCGACGGGTAGAGGAGGGGATGTTCCGCCTTGACCTGTTTCACAGGCTGAGTGTGGTGGAGATCGTCATGCCTCCGCTTCGAGAGCGTCGGGGCGACATCCCGCTCCTGACGACCGTGTTCCTGGACCGGGAGTGCGCCGAGCTTCGGCGGGAGCCTCTTGCCCTCTCCCGCGAGGCAGCGGATCTTCTCGCGGCCTTTGACTGGCCCGGGAACATCCGAGAGCTGCAGAATCTGTGCGCCCGGTGGGCCATCACCGTGTCGGGCCGTGAGATTCGTTCCGAAGACCTCCCCGCGCATATCCGTGGCGGCGCGGGTTCGGGGCCGAAAGGCGCGCTCCGGGAGAGCCTCCGCGGGAGAGAGGACACGATCATCCGCCAAACCCTCCTCGAGACCGGTGGTCACGTGGCGGAGGCGGCCCGGCGACTCGCCATAAACAAGACGACCATCTATCGCCGGATGAAACGCTGGGGATCCCAAAAAGGCAGTAGCAGCGTGCCATAGAAGTGGCTGATTGCATCCCATTTCCGGAGTGACCACCGCACTCAGCCGTGCGCCAGCGACCCCTTCGGTCAAAGGGCGTCATCTTCGGAATTAGTTGATGATAAAGCCGATGCACCTTCGTCGGTCTCCAAGTCGAAACGGCTCGAGCGCCTGTGCGGAAGGGGTGTCGAAGCCGCGGAGTGGACGGCAGCGATGTTGCCTTCCAAGGAGTCGTATGGTGGCTCTTTGACTGTCCGGGCGGAGGTCGGCACCTCCCAGAGAGGGAAGAAGCGATCTCCGTGAGGCATGCGTACGCCTTAGCGCCGGCGCCCATCTCCATGTCTTCCGCTCATCACCGTACTTAGGAGGTTTCAATGAAACGCGGTAGTTGGATCGCACTCGTGGCGGCGCTCTTCCTCCCGTTGGGGGCGTTTGCGAACGATGAACTGCTGGCTCTGCAGAAGGACGACAAGCAGTGGGTCATGGCGGGCAAGAACTACTCCGCCAACCGCTACAGCTCCTTGGCCCAGGTCACTACAGTCAATGTGAAGCAGCTGAAGGAGGCGTGGTCGTTCTCGACCGGGGCCCTGCGAGGCCACGAAGGGGCGCCGCTCGTGGTCGGGAGCACCATGTACGTCCATTCGTCCTTCAGCGATAGCGAGTCGAGTCCGGGTCCCCACATTTACGCCCTGGACCTCGCCAAGGAGGGGGCGCCGATCAAGTGGACCTATACCCCGAGAACAGACAAGCGGGCGGTTCCGGTCGCGTGCTGTGACGTTGTTCAGCGCGGGCTCAACTTTGCCGCGGGCAAGATCCTGTTTGCCACGCTGGACGGGCAGGTTATTGCGCTGGACGCCGGAACGGGAAAGGAAGTCTGGAAGATCAAGAACGCCAACCCGCAAAACGGCGAGACGATGACGATGGCCGGTCTCGTCGTCAAGGACAAGTACATCGTGGGCGTCTCGGGCGGTGAGTTCGGCATCCGGGGCTGGGTGGCCGCCTACAACGTCAGCGACGGCAAACAGGCCTGGAAGGCCTACAGCATGGGGCCGGACGAGGACGTCAAGCTCGCCGCTGACTTCAACTCCGCCAACCCCCAGCATGGCCAGAAGGGCCTGGGGACGTCGACGTGGCCCGGCGAGCAATGGAAGATCGGCGGAGGCAGCACCTGGGGCTGGTACTCCTACGACCCCGAGCTGAACCTGTTCTACTACTCGACCGGCAACCCCGGCACCTGGAACCCGACCCCCCGCAAGGGCGACAACAAGTGGTCGATGACGATCTTCGCTCGCAACCCCGACACGGGGGAGGCGAAGTGGGCCTACCAGATGACGCCCTGGGACGCGTGGGACTACGACGGCGTGAACGAGCACCAGCTCGCCGACCTCACGATCGGCGGAAAGCCCGTCAAGGCCCTCGTCCACTTCGACCGCAACGGCTTCGGCTACACGCTGGACCGCACCAACGGAACGCTGCTGGTGGCCCAGCCCTTCGTGTACGTGAACTGGGCCAAGGGGATCGACCTGAAGACCGGCCGTCCGATCGAGGACCCGGCGAAGCGCACGAAGCAGGGCGAGGACACCAAGGACATCTGCCCCTGCGCCATGGGCGGCAAGGACCAGCAGCCCTCCGCCTTCTCGCCGCTCACGAAGCTGTTCTACGTGCCCACCAACAACATGTGCATGAACTACGAAGGGGTCGAGGTCAAGTACCAGTCCGGAGCTCCCTACGTGGGCGCCAACGTCCTGATGTTCCCCGGCAGGGCCAACATGGCCGGAGACAAGGCGGACGGTCACGTCGGAGATTTCATCGCGTGGGACGCGACAACGGGGAAGAGGGTCTGGACCATCAAGGAGGCGCAGCCGGTGTGGAGTGGCGCTCTGGCTACCGCCGGGGGCGTCGTCTTCTACGCCACCCTGGACGGGTGGTTCAAGGCAGTAGACGCCAAGACCGGCGCCCCGCTCTGGAAACACAAGCTGGCCTCCGGGTCGATCGGTAACCCGATGACGTACGTCGGTCCCGATGGCAAGCAGTACGTGGCCATCTACTCGGGCCCCGGTGGCTGGTACGCCGCGCCGGTGGCGGCGAACCTGTCCAAGGACGACCCTTTTGGCGCGCTGGGCGCGGTGGGCGTCGCCTTTGGGGCCAACCTGGACAAGGCGACGAGCGTCGGCGGCACCCTCCACGTGTTCTCCATCCAGTAAAGTCGCCGATCGAACGCGCAGGCCCTGACGGAGGTCCATGATGATCCGGAAAGCAGCGGGCACAGGGCGTTGCCTGCCATCCTCGAGGGTGTTGCTCTTGGTGTGCGGCCTCGCGGCCGCCGCGTCCGGAGAACAGGGCGAGCCGATCAGGGTCTGCGCGGACCCCGATAATCTTCCGTACTCAAACCGCGAGCTTCAGGGTTTCGAGAACAAGATCGGGGAGGTCATCGCCCAGGAGCTCGGGGCGAGCCTCGACTACTACTGGTGGCCGGCCCAGATGGGGCTGGTCCGAAACACGCTCCAGAGGGACCGCTGCGACGTCCTGATCTCGATCCCGAAGGGGTACGACCCGGTCCTCTGGACGAAGCCGTACTACCGTTCCACCTACGTGCTGGCGTATCGCAACGACCGAAAGCTCAACGTGCGGTCGCTGGACGACCCGGCTCTCAAGGGGCTCAAGATCGGCGTGCACGTGAACACCCCTCCTTACGACGCTCTTGCGAATCAGGGGCTCGCCGAGAACCTGGTGAGCTACCGGCTCTTCTTCGACCCGCAAGATCCCGATCCGTCCAGGCGCCCGGAGAAGGTGCTCCAAGACGTCCTTTCAGGTGCCGTCGACGTGGCGGTCGCCTGGGGGCCGATGGTGGGCTACTTCGCCCGGCAACATCCGTCGCCCGCCCTCGCGATGGTTCCCCTCGGCGACGACTCCTCCCAGGCCATGAGCTTCGAGTTCTCCATGGGGGTCAAGAAGGGCAACCGAGAGCTGAAGACGCGACTGGAAGGGGCTCTCGACAGGAGGGAAGCGGACGTCAAAAGGATCTTGGCAGAGTACGGCGTCCCGCTCCTCCCCTTGAAGCCGCCCGGTGCGCCTCCCGAGGAGAAGCCCGCGCCGCCGGGGAGTCACAAACACCATCACGACGACAAATAGCCCCAACGAGGTGGCGCAGAGGAGTGGTGCTCAGAAAAGGGACGAGTATTGGCGCGTTCCTTACTCGGGTGGCTTTCGTCTGCCTCCTGCCCACGCGAGCCGGCCACGCGGAGGAGAAGCCGAAGATGCTCAACCCTTTCGCGGGCGATCCCGAGGCAGTCAAGCAGGGACGGAAGCTTTTCCAATCCAACGGCTGCTCGGGCTGTCACGGCCTCATGGGCGGGGGCGGGATGGGCAAGCCGATTCTCGACGACGAATGGGTCTACGGGAGCGACGACGAGACGCTTTTCCGCCTCATCAAGGGACAGATCCCCGGGCAGGCGATGCCCAGGACCTTTGTGGGTCTTCCCGCCGAGCAGGTGTGGAAGCTGCTCACTTACGTCCGCTCGTTATACAAGGGCGACCCCAGCCTCATCAACTGGCCGCTCACTCCACCGGAGGGGTCTGCGGCCATGATCGCCGATTTTTCCAAGCCCCGGGCCTATACGCCCCCGAAGGGCCTGCATGACCAGGAAGTCCCCACCCCTTCCGACAACCCCATCACCCCGAGCAAGATCAAGCTCGGCGAACAGCTCTTCTTCGACAAGCGGCTCTCCAAGGCCAAGAACATGTCCTGCGAGAGCTGCCACGTCCCCGAGAAGGGCTGGACGGACGGGCTGGCTTTCTCCAAGAAGTTCGACGGGAGCCTCAACCCTCGTCACACGCCGACGCTTTTCGGCGCCGGCTTCCTTCCCGAGCTGTACTGGGACGGGCGAGCGCAGGGGCTAGAGGCCCTGATCCCCGATGTGATGAAGTCGCAGATGGGGGCGGACCCCGAGGAGGTTGCGAGGGAACTCAACGCGGTCCCCGCCTACAAGTCGGCCTTCGAGGCGGAGTTGGGCGGACCGCCCACTCCCGACCGCATCGCCAAGGCAGTGGCCACGTTCGTGCGGACCATCCACGCGGGCGACACCCCCTTCGACAACCTCCCGGAAGGGGCGGAAGACGATGTGGCCCAGGGCTTCAAGGTGTTCTCGGAGGTGACCCACTGCACCCTTTGTCACCTGCCTCCCCTCTTCTCGGACACGCTCTTCCATAACATGGGGGTCGGATCCGACCGCGAGAACCCCGATCCTGGGCGCTTCAAGTTCGTGGCTGACACCGCCCTGGCGGCGCACACGCGCATTCCGCCCGAGGCGGAGGCTCTGACGGGAGCCTTCAAGACCCCCAGCCTGCGAGGCCTGCTGCTCAGAGCCCCGTACTTCCACGATGGCCGCGCGAAGACGTACGACGAGGCCGCCGGGATCATGATGAAGGGGGGGATCCCGAACCCCCATCTGGACGAGAAGCTCCAAGAGTGGCCGGTGACGCCCGAGCAGCGGACTCAGCTCCTGGCGTTCCTCCGGAGCCTGACCCCGGAGAGCAAGCCGTACCCGCGCCCCGAGGTTCCCTGAGAGCCGGCTCATGAACGGCTGGCCTTCACTTCGGTTTCTTTCCCAAGTCGTCGGTCAATCGGTCCCCGTTTCAACTCAGGAGGAGGAGCCATGAAGCGCTTCAGTTGCGTGTTGGGGGCCCTGGTTCTGCTGCTGACCGCAGAAACTGCCCATGCCCAGTTGACGATGCAGATGACAAACGGCTGGAATTTCACGTTTTCGGGCAACGTGAACGCGTTCCTGGATTACGAGAAGGAAAGCACGAACGGCAACACCACGGCTCCGTTCGGGGTGGTAGGGTCTTCCGCCGATCAGACGCGCATCCAGACGGGCCTGCTACCTGCGATCGCGGCGCTCGAGGCCAAAGGAAAGGAAGGTGACACCGACCTCGCGGTCCACTTCGGCTTCTTCCCGGAGATCCAATGCGGCCGAGGCATCCATGACTGCTTCGGGGCCCAGATCGACATGCGCCAGGTCTACCTGACCGCGGGCGGGAGCTGGGGCCAGATCCTCGCCGGCCGTGAGATTGGCCTCTACGGCCGTCAGAACATCCTGACCGACCAGCTCCTCTTTGGCGTCGGCGCGACGGGCGCCGGCGGAGGGGCGCTCGGCAGCGGAGGCGGCACGACCCTCGGTCGCATCGGCTTCGGTTACATCTATCCGCAGTTCAAGGCCCAGTTCACCTACTCGACCCCGGGGGGCAAGCCCGGGCAGCTCTCGATTGGCCTGTTCGAGGCGGACGCGGCTGCGCTTCCCGGGGTCGCCGTAAGCCCGTACACCAAGACCAACATACCGCGGGTCGAGGCCGAGTTCGTTTACACCAAGAAGGAGTTCAAGGGCTGGCTGGGCGGCCTCCTTCAGAACACGAAGAACCCCAGCAACAACAAGAGCGCCACGGCAACGGGTGTCAGTGGTGGCTTGCGTTGGGACAACAAGAAGGTCTCGTTGACGGGCTCTGGCTACTACGGCAAGGGAGTCGGGACCACCTTGATGTTCCTGGGCGCCGCCTGCGACACCGGGACCTGCGGCTCGAACGGCTCGGATGACCTGCGCACCTCCTACGGCTACATCGGCCAGATCACCTACACCACCGGCAAGGTCACGCTCGCGGGCAGCTACGGGGCGAGCCTCATCAAAGACGCTTCGGCGGAGCTGATCGGCTTCAAGACGGAGAATGCCCTGGCATCTGGCGGCGTCTACTACCAAACGACCAAGTCGTTGAAGTTGGTCTTCGAGCTCGACTACGCGACCACAAAGGACAAGGATGCGAATTCCAAGAAGAACAGCTCGTTCGCGCCGGCGGTTGGCTTGATGCTGTTCTTCTAACCGGAGGTGTCGACGAAAACGCGTGAACCGAAGAGGGGAGCCTCCCGCGAACCGTGGCGGGACCTCCCCCACCCCCCGCGCTGACGGCTAGCATGCTGCGGCCCTCTTGCCTCGCCCTGACTGTCTTCCTGCTGCTGCCTGGCGGGTGCGGGGGCACGCTCTACCTGGCGATCAAGGGCACGTCGCCCCGACCGGCGGTCGAGGTCTTCGACTGCGTGAGGAGCCAGATCCTGGTCCTTGGCTACACCCAGACCTCCTTCGACGTCCAGGACCACAGGATCACCGCTCGGAAGTACGACTGGGAGACTCGCTTGGCCGATAGCCAGTTCCGCCGCATGACCGAGCGTCTGTTGATCGAGGTCGGAAACTCCCCCCAAGGAAGTACTCAACTGAGGATCGGAGCGCACACCTTCGCGGAGTTGGCGACGCAGCGCGGCCCCACGGAGATCGAGCAGGACGCATCCCCGGCGGTGAGGGCGGCCGCGCAGAAGCTGCTGGAGGCCTGCGGGAGCTGACGGGCCGCGAGTGCTCTTGCGCTGGAGCCATCACCGTCGTTGGGCGGAAGGGCCGCACCGGAGGTCCACCGTCACAAGTAGTGCAGGAGCTCCACCTTCCGTAATGACCATAGGGTTCCCAGAACCCCAACCCCAACGATACCCGCCACGATGAACAGGAATGGAAAGCCACCGGCTATCCCGACTGTCAGCGCGGTGACGACGATGAACAGCCGGATGATGACCGTCCCCAGGACCATCTCCTCGATCTTCTTCTGCCAGATGCGGAACGTAATCAGCGTGAGACAGAGCAGGAACATGCCCGTCAACCTTACGAACGGAGCTTGGTCCACCATGGACGCGTCGAACCCGATCAGCGGGAGCGCTGACTTGGGGAAGAAAAGAAGAGGGATGCCAAGCAGTGCTGTATACGACGCGATGTACAGTTGCCAGTAGAAAGCCTGTTTCGGCATCGCCAACTCTCCTTCAATCCGCGAATCCTTGTCGCCCTGGCAGCACTCGTGTTACCTAGTTCCCTGTAACGACTGAAGCGGAACCATGGGTGCGGATTCTGTGGGAAGGATCGGAGTAGCGCCACTTGACGGGCTTGGGGTGCTGGTTGTAGCGCTTGATGTAGCGCATGAGCTTCCGCGCAAGATCCTTCACAGAGGTGAAGACGCCACGAGCGATGACGTCCCGCTCGATCTTCGAAAACCAGTTCTCGATCTGATTGAGCCAGGACGAGTAGGTCGGAGTGAAGTGGAAATGGATTCTCGGGTGATCCGCGAGGAAGCGTTGCACGTGGCGGCTCTTGTGGACCGAAAGGTTGTCCAGGATGACGTGGACCTCCTGCTTTCGCGCCACGCTGCAGAGCAGGCCGTCCAGGAAGGCCACGAAGGCCGCGCTGTTGTGTTGCTCGACGGGCGCACCGAGCACCTCGCCCGTGCGCGTATTCAGCGCTGCGTAGAGAGACAAAGTTCCGTGTCGGTAGTACTCGAAGCCGTGGCGTTCCAGCCGTCCCGGCGAGAGCGGCAGCACCGGGTCCAGGCGATCGAGAGCCTGGAGCTGCGTCTTCTCATCCAAGGAAAAGACTGCAGCGTGCTGGGGAGGGTTCAAATAGAGACCGATCACGTCGGCCGCTTTGCTTTCGAAGTCCGGGTCGTTGGAGGCCATGTAGCGCTTGATCCGATGCGGCCTGATCCCCGCCCGGGACCACACTCGCTGAACCAGCATGTGGCCGATCCCCAGCTCCTTCGCAAGCTTGCGCGTGCTCCAATGGGTCGAACCGTCCTTGGGCTCGCGCTGTGTTCGAGCGAGGATCCGCGCCTCCATCCGCGGTGTCATCGCCGTCGGTTTGCGGCCCTTGTGCCGGGCGTACATTCCCGCTACTCCCTGCTCGAGGAAGCGCCCCCGCCAGCGGCTGATGTACGCCCTCCCGCAGCCCACCGCCTCCTGAATGCCGTCGTAGGTCTCGCCGTCGGCGAGCATCAGAATCACCCTTGCTCGTCGCGCATCGTCGGCTCGGCCATTGCGCGACCGAACCCGAGCCTCGAGTCCCTGTCGGTCCTGGGGTGTGAGTCGAACCGGATCCTTCGAACGCATGCGGCATGATGCCACAGTATAGTTCCGAAGTCAATGGTACAGAGCACTAGGTAGCGGCGAACTCGGTGATCAGTTCCTCGACCTCCCGGGGGCGGTCCAGGGAAAGAAAGTGGCTACCACCCGCCACGATGTGCATCTTCGCGCCCGGGATGTCGTGGAGGGTCGTCGCGCGCTCATTGGGCTTTGACCAATCGCGTTCCCCGTAGACCAGTAGAACGGCCGTCCTTATGTCAGCGTACCGGGTATGGGCCTCGTCCCACTTGTGGGCGTTGCGCAGCAAGTTTAGGAACGCCCCGTAATGACCGGGCCGGGCTCCCACGAGATACAGCTCCTCCAGCAGCGGCGCTGGTATAGCATCGGGCTCCGCAACTCCACCTTCGAAGATCGGCCTTTCCACCATTCGATTGCGGAAACGCATGACTGTCTCGCCCAAGACCGGGATCATGCCAAGGCCGAAGATCACGTTGGCCACAGCGGAGCTACGCCGCAGGCCGCCCCCTCCCCCGTAGTCATACGCGTTGATGGCGACGACCTTCTTCACCCGCGGGTCGTGCTGGGCGGCCACGAGCAGCGCGACGGTCCCGCCGATGGAGATGCCTGCCAGAGTGGCGTCTGTGACCTCCAACTCATCGAGGAAACCCACGGCCGCCTCGACGAAGAGCTTTGGCTCATAGTCCACCTTCGGAATGTCCGAGTAGCCGTGGCCGGGAAAGTCCAGGGCGTAAACCGTGAAGCGCTGGGCAAGCGTCGGGATCACCTTCTGAAAGATGTCGAGCTGGGTGCGTAACGTATGCAGCAACACGAGGTTCGGCCCCCGCCCGGCCTTGATGTAACGCAGACGGTGACCCTTGACGGCGGCCCACTCGATGGGTATCTCGCGGGCCCATGCGAGCTCTCCTGGGATGGGCGGGGCGGGGCGCAACGCCTCGACGATCAGGGAGACGAGGACCGATCCGAACAGCAGGACCACGACGAGCATGACGAGCATTGTGAGGGTATATACCCCTTTTCCCACACCGACGCAAGGACTCGGGTGGCTCAGTCTTCGGTGCGCGCGGCGTTGGAGGCGGCACGGAGGCCCTTGAGCAGGCCCCGCAGAACCGAGCCCGTGAGCGCCGAGGTCAGCTCCCGTTGGGCCTGCTCCCACAAGGGATACGCCGTACGCAGCGACCACCTGCCTTCGCGGGTGAGGCGTACGAGTCGCGTGCGGCGGTCGGCACCCACGGTAACTGTGACCCAGCGCTTTCGCTCCAGGGGCTTCAGGTTGCGCGCCAAGGCGCTACGCTCCATGCCCAGAATTTCCGCCAGCTGGGTGATGGAGAGCGCGCCGCGCAGGCCCACGGGGACCATGAGGTTGAACTGGCCAGCCCGAACCCGCCGGTTTCAACGCCTGCTCATAGTAGCGATTCACCAGCCGCGAGGTGCGCCTCAGGTTGTAGTTGAGGCAGTTGGCCGCCTCGCTCAGGCGCACCTTCGAAGAATCGCGCATCGTTCGAACCTACAGTGGCGAGCCCGCATATTACCCTTTAGAGAGCGAAATAGGATCCCGGAGCCAAGGCGACACCCAGACGCCGAGGACACGCCGAGGCCCTCCGCCTGTCGAGGCCCTCCGCCTTGACGACCCGGCAGGCCGTGGCGTACGGTGCGGCCAATGGCGGAGCCGAATAAAGGCGTCGTAGGCGAGCGAGGACCGGGCAGCCTCCGTGTCTTGGCGCCCGGCGTTCCGGGGCGCCGAGGCGACACGACCGAAGCCCAGGTCTGGACGGTAGAGGGACGCCGCGCGGGGATGCGATCCGATCAGCTCGCGACGGAGGAGCCTCTCGAGATCCGGCTCTTGACCGAGGAGAGAAGCTGCGGGCGGCCCAGGCGATCTTCGGCGCGACCGGAGGCCTCCACGCGGCCGCGCTCTTCGACGCCGAAGGCAAGCTGCTCGCATTGCGAGAGGACGTGGGCCGCCACAACGCCGTAGACAAGCTCGTGGGCTGGGCCCTCATGGAGGGACGGCTGCCGCTGCACGGGCACGTCGTGATGGTCAGCGGCCGGAGCAGCTTCGAGATCCTCCAAAAGTGCCTGGCGGCGGGAGTGCCGATCGTCTGCGCCGTCTCCGCCCCGAGCAGGTGGCTCTGGCCCGCGAGTTCCACGTCACCCTGATCGGTTTCCTGCGTGGCGAGCGGTTCAACGTCTACGCCGGGGTCGAGCGGGTGAGAGGGGCGGCCGAGAGTTCCGAAGTCATCCCGTCCTCTCTCTGATCCCGTGGCCCGCGTCCCCTGAAACCCTTCGCGGGCAGATAGCCAGCCCTCCGCTCGTGCACCGAGACACCGTGCTGAGCCCGGAGCTCCTCCGCGGCTTCTTGCAGCCTCTGTGCATCACGGGCCACAACCACGAGGTCATACCCGTCCGCGCCAAGAAGGCGGGCCAGCTCCAGCCCGATCCCGCTGGAGGCGCCGGTCACGAGCGCCGTTCTGGTAGTCACGCTGCGCTCTCCCTGGTCCAGGCCAACGTGTGCCAAGCTGCCGGCGTCACGACCTGCTTTGGTGATTCCTTCATCTCGATACCTCTCTATCGGTTGGGCGTGGCGGCCACGCGCGTCGACTCCACCTCTCGCTGCGACGTTGAAGCCGCTCCGTCGAAGGACCAGCCGCCCCCAAGCGACTTGTAGACCGCGATGAGGCTGACCACCGCGTTCCTTTCACTCTGAACCAGCTGATCTTCCGCCGCGTAGACCGAGCGCTCTGCGTCGAGAACCGAGAGGAAGCTTTCCAGACCGCTTGTGTAGCGCTCCATGGCGAGCTCCAGGGCTCGACGGTTCGCCGCAACCGAGGCCCGAAGAGACTCCTGGCGCCGCAACTCCCGCGTGTGGGACGAGAGCGCGTTCTCGACCTCCTCGAGTGCGGTCAGGACCGCCTTCTCGTACTGCCGGAGCGCCTGCTCGTGTCGCGCGTCCTGGACGCGGATGTTGGCCCTGATGCGGCCCCCCGAGAAGATCGGCCAACGCACCACGGGCAGCAGGTTCCAGAACTGGCTGATCCCCGAACTCAAGTCGGCCACATCCTCGCTGCGGCGGCCGAGGCTCCCCATGATCAGGACCCTGGGGAACAGGTCAGCCTTGGCGACCCCGATGCGGGCCGTGGCCGCGGCCAGGTCCCGCTCGGCTCGTCTCAGGTCCGGCCGCCGCGACAACAGTTCGGAGGGAAGCGTCAGCGGAATCTCAGGAGGCGCGAAAGGGATTGCTCCCGGCGTCTCCAGCTCCGAAGCGAGCGCGCCCGGGTCTTTGCCGAGCAGGACGCCGAGGCGGTACACAGCTTGCTTGGCGAAGCGCTCCAGTCCCGGGCGTTGAGCGGCGTTCGCAGCCAGGAGACCTTCGGCGCGCGCCGTGTCCAATTCTGTACCGAGCCCCGCTTCGAGGCGCGCATTCGCCAACTCCAGCGTGTCCCGCTCCGACCGCAGGGTCTCCTCGAGGATCTGGAGCTGCTGCTGCGTTCCCCGCAGCTCCGCGTAGTTACGGGCGACGTCGGCCAGGAGCGTGATGAGAACGTCCCGCCGAACCTCTTCCGCCGCCTGAAGCTGTGCCAGGGCAGCTTCCTTGTCCCTCCTCACGCCGCCGAAGACGTCGATCTCCCAACCGGCATCGAATCCTGCCTCAAAGGCGTTCTGCTCCCTGGGGCCGAAGGGTGAGTTCCCCCCGGGAGCCGACTTGAAGGGGGGCACTGCGTCGCTGCGTTTCGCCCGCGAGTAGGCGCCCTCTACGTCGACCTGTGGCAACGCGGCCGAAGCCGCGATCCGGCGCGCCGCCCTCGCCCCGCGGATCCGGGCGGCGGCGATCTTGAGGTCCAGGTTGCCCTCCAGGGCTCGGGTGACCAGGCTGTCCAGGATCGGGTCGTGGAAGGTCGTCCACCAGCGCTCGAGCGAGGAGCCGGTTGCGGGCACCCCGGCTGCCGGGGACTCCCTCCAAGCCTGCGGGACGGGCATCTCCGGACGCTTGTACCGAGGCCCGACCGCGCACCCCACGACCGTCAGTAGCAGAAGCGACAATGACAGGGCTCGGCGCCTCATCGCTCTCCTCCGTGATCCGCCCGCGCATCGATGAAGACGTCGAGCTGCTGGCCCACGAAGAGCGGAAGGTCGTCCCGTTCGACGCGGTAGATGATTTGCAAGACTCGGGTGTCGACGCGCTCGGTGCTGTCACCGGTCAGCGACCTCTTCGGGACCACGAACGGCTCGAAGCGCACGAAGTGCAGCGGTGCCTTCAGGTCGGCGTTTCCCCGCACGTACCCCGTTGCCTCGGCGCCCGGCCGCACCCGCCATCCTTCGTGCTCGTCGACGTCGACGCGGACGTGCAGCGGCTTCGATCGGCCGAGCAGGATCAGGGGCGACGACGTGGGAGTCGCGGGAGCGAACTCCCCCACGTGCAGCTTGACCTGCAACACTTCCGCGTCGATGGGCGCCCGGACGGTGCTCCGTTCCACCTCCACGAGGGCGGCGTTCGCCTGCGATTCGGCCGCCGCGCGCTGAGCCATGGCCTCCTGAAGCTCGGCCGCCGCCGTCTCTACGGCCGAACGCCGGCGAGTCACTTCCTCGGCGCTGATCGCGCGCCTGTCTTTGACTTGCTCGGCAAACTCGAGCTGTCGCTTCAGGTCTTCGAGACGCGCTTCCGTCACCGCCGCCCGCGCCCGGGCTACGGCCACCGTCTGCTGTCTCACGGCAAGGTCGGCCCGAAGCTGGCGCTGGTCGAGCTCGAACAGGGGGTCGCCAGTCTTTACCGCCTGGCCAGCCGTGACGAAGACGTTGGCGACGACCCCTCCCAGTGGAGTGCCCACGGAGATGTTCTCGGTGCTGGCCTCGACCAACCCGACGGCCGCGACCGTCGTCGGAAAATCCGATACTGGAGGCGGAGCTGGCGGCTCCGTGCGTTCCCGTCGGGGCTGCGTCCGGGCGACCGAGAAGGTTGCCCAAAGGGCGGCCAGAACGCCGATGAAGGGCAGGATGAGTCTTTTCACGCGAATACCTCCTTGGGGGACGAATCGGTCTTGGCGGGACCAGGCGTGAGGGAGGAACCGTTCGGGCGACTGACGTCCACGATCCGTCCATCGTCCATGTGGGCGATTCTGTGGGCGTAGTGGAACACCCGCGTGTCGTGCGTCACGACGATGACGGCCCGGTCGGGGTGAACGGCGTTGGCCGCCAGCAGCTCCATGACGGCCTCGCCGCTGGCATGGTCCAGGGCGGCCGTCGGTTCGTCGCACACCACGAGGCGCGGTTCGTGGATGAGCGCCCGGGCCAGAGCCACGCGCTGCTGCTGCCCCCCGGACAGCGTCCTGGGGAGCGCGTCGGTGCGGCTCCCGAGACCGAGCCGCGACAGGAGCTCCTTGGCCCGCGGCACGGCCTCCTTCAGCGGGACTCCAGCCGCGAGTAGTGGCACGGCGACGTTCTCGGCCGCCGTGAAGGCCGGGAGCAAGTTGTACTGCTGGAAGACGAAGCCTACGTTCTTGCGCCGGAACAGGACGCGCTCCGTCTCCGAAAAGTCGTCCATCCGCGTTCCGAGCACCGCCAACTCCCCCGCCGTTCGGTCCAGAAGGCCGGCGACGACCGAGATCAGGGTCGTCTTGCCGCAGCCGCTGGGTCCGACGAGGAAGCTGAGTTCGCCGAAGAGCACACTGAAGTCCACGCCGCGGAGTGCCTCGATCCTGGCCTCCCCCTCCCCGAAGTGCTTGCGTACGTCGCGGCACGACACGGCGATATTGGTCGTTGTCATGGCGCTCACCCCCGGAAAACTTCGGCCGGCTCGAGGACCAGTACTCGGCGGATGCTGAGGATGCTGGCCAGGATCACCACGAAGAGGATGCAGCCGCCGGTGAGAGCGACGCACTGCCACATGAGGACGATGCCGCGCGTCGCCAACTTGTGAAGAAAGATCTCGAAGAAGGTGGCCGCCATGCCCGTACCGATGGCGAAGCCGAGGGCTGCCACGCTCCCGGCCTGCAGCAGGATCATGCCGATGAGTCTGGGGTTCGTGACGCCCATGGCCTTGAGGGCGCCAAACTGTTTGAGGTTCTCGACCGTGAACAGGTAGAAGGTCTGGCCGGCGACCACGGTTCCCACCACCAGGGCCACGGCGATGGTGATGCCGAAGTTGACCGGGATGCCCGTGTGCTTGAGGTAGTAGCCGACGCAGTCCCACATGAACTCCTCGGCCGTGCGAGCACGCAGAGCCGTCTGAGCTCCGATGCGGGCCGTGAGCTCTTTGGAGCTGACGCCCGGCGCCGGCCGCGCAATGATGAAGGAGAGCTCGGCGCGCTCCCGGCCCAGGAAGTTGACGGCTTCGCTGTAACGGGCGTGCATCACGGGCAGGCTCACGAATGGCGCCGAGGCGTCGGAGATCCCCACGATCGTGACCCGGTGGTCGTTCATCTCGAGCGTCCGACCCAGCTCCAGCGGTTCGTCCGGAAAGAGCAGGATGTAGCCCGCCTTGTCGACGACCACGGAATTCGGCTCCCGCAGGCGCTCCCAGGAACCCATGAGCATCTTCCGCGGCGCGCCGGCGAGAGTCGCGTCGTCCAGGCCGACGAGGAACGACACCGCGAACTTCCCCTTCAGAGTCTTGGCGACCGGGTTCCCCTTGAACAGCCGGACCGCCCACTGAATGCCGGGAACCCCGCGGACGCGAGTCAGGTCCGTGTCTTTGAGCGCCTTGGTCTGCTCCCAGTATTCCGTCTTCGGGTCCATGACCCACACCTCGGCGTCGGTGACGTCGAGGATCTGGCTCGCCGTGCGCCTCATGATGTTGGCGAAGATCGAGGTCTGGTTCTCCAGGAGGAACGTGCAGAAGGCGATGGCGAACACGAGGCCGAAGTACTTGGCCCGATCGCCGGTGAGCATCCGGAGGGCTACGAAGTTCATGACGCCCTGCCTCTCCTGGTGTGCATATACACAGGCGTTCCCAGAAAAAAGCAGTTCCCACTCTGAGCGCCAACGCCTCTCACGTAGCCCGGCGTTCGCGTTGCCGAAGCCGTGATCTCGCCAGCCCTGGTTGTCGTCTCAGAAACCCTACGCAGAAGCTGGGCGTCCTGCTTCCGTCCGGGCACGCACCACCAGGGCCGGACTGCGAACGTCTGGTCCTGGTGGTGTGGAAGGCCGCCCGCGGGGGGCATCTTGCTGTCCATCTCGCTTCCTGTTGATCCGGAGTGCTCAGTTCCGTAGTGCCGCATTCGCGTGCGTCGTCTTGGGCCCGAACGACCTCCCGAGGAGCGCGCGCTCTCCGTCAATCGAATCCGCGCCTCCGAGGGTCGGGCGGCTGCTCCCCGCCGGCTGGTAGACCTGCGGAGCGCTCACACCCGGCCGGCCGAGCAACGCTTGCGCGCCGTCGATGACGGGAGACGCCGCCCGCACTGAAACCCCGAACGGCGCGTCGGTCTTGTTGAGGAGTGCCCGCTCGCCCTCTATCGTCTGTGCGTAGCCCGCGTTGGGCAGAGCCAGGCTCCCAAGGGCGAGGAACCCGGCGAACGTCGCCGCACGGTGCGGCAGGGACAACGTGATTCGAGACTTCATCGTATCCTCCTTTGGGTTTGTGGTTTCAAGTCCAGCAGCGCTTGCTTGTTCTCCGGTCAGCATCAGTCGGGTCACAGGTTTCATGAAGCGCCGCCTCCTGATTGGCTCTACGTGTGCATATGCACATTTGTTCCCACAAAAAAACGCTACCTCGCGGCCGAACGAGCCATGCGGCTGAGCGTGTCGAGGCTCCGCGACCAGTCCGATCCCTCCAGGCTTTGGAGAGCCTGCCGTTGTGCTCGCCTCCAGTCGGGATAGACCCGCGCCAGAAGGGCACGCCCAGCGGCCGTCGCTCGGATCTCGGTCCGCCGTGAGTCCGCAGCCGGCGCGACGTTTACCAGCCGGCGACGAACGAGGGGGCGGACGTTCCTGAGGAGCGTCGTCCGGTCCATCCCTAGCTCTTGGGCCAGCGGCGCCAGAGGCGCCGACTCTTGCCTGCTTGCTGCCACCAGGATAGGGAGCTGCGTGGCGCGCAGGCGATGCGGCTTCAAGGCGCTGTCGTAGAACTGAGTGACTGCCCGAGTTGCCCGCCGGAGGCCGAAGCACACGCAGCCACTCATCTCCTGAAGATCGGCCGGGCTCGGCTCCACTCTCACAACTGTGAATATACACACGACAGGATCGTCTGTCAAGGGCCTACCCCCTGCTGGCGGAGCAGGCGCAGGCCCTCCGGGACGCGGGCCTGCGCCGGGTGACGGTCAGCCTCGATACGCTCAGGCCCGAGCGCTTCACGGCCCTCACCCGGGCCGACACCCGCCACCGCGTGCGAGAAGGGATCGAGGCGGTGGCAGGCTTGGGCTTCGGGTCGCTCAAGCTCAACGTCGTGGTCATGCGGGGTTTCAACGACGACGAGTTGGTGCCCCTTGTCGAGTACGGCAAGCGGGTGGGCGCCGAGGTGCGCTTCATCGAGTACATGGATGTGGGCGGCGCCACCCGGTGGTCCCCGAACAGGGTGGTCTCGCAGGCAGGAGATGCTTCGCGCGCCGGCGCCGTTTTGCCACTCCTTCGACCGGAGCCGGCTCACCGCCGATGGCCTCTGGTACCTCTGCCTCTACGCGCCGCAGGGGAGCGACCTCCGGGGGCCGGTCGGTCCGGGGCCTCGACGGAGGAGATCCGGTCCCTGATCGTGTCCCGTTGGCGCGCGCGGGGGGACCGCGGAGCGGAGGCGCGGCTGGAGCTGGAGCGGCGGAGTCCCCTGGTTCCCCTCGACTCCCTCAGGGCGCGGGCGCCATCGTCCTCGTGGAGACCGAGGCGAGGTACTACCGGGGAGAGCAGATCCTGCTCGGCTGGGCGCAGGAGAGACTGGCGTCCCTTTACGAAGTGCTCCTCCCGCGCCCGGACCAAAGCCCCTTCGAGACGCTTGCTCGGCTGACCCACCGGAGGCAGCGGCCGTCGCCTCGCGTCGAGAGCGTGCCCCTCAGGGTTCTGGACAGGCCCTCTCCAGAGCATCCCGTTCGTGGGGCAGCAGGATGGCGTCGGCCGCGGGATAGTAGACGCCCTCCATGCCTGCCTCGTGGGCGGCCAGGCGGAGGTTGAGGTTGTCGGCGAAACCGAAGAGGTCGGCGGGACGGAGGCCCTCGGCCAGCCGGCGCCGCAGGAGGGCCGTGATCTCGCGGATCTGAGCGTACTCCAGGCGCAGCTCGCGCTGAGGATCGCGGCCGGCGAGGACAAGCCGGGCCAGGGCCGGAAGGAGCGTCTGCTCCTCGGCCAGCGACCACCGCCTGAAGTTTTCGTCGAAGGCGATCAGAGCGACCTCGAGGGTCGCCCGGTCGCCCCTCTTGAGGGCTCGGTGGAAGTCATCGAAGCGGCTCCGCAGGGCCCTCTGGGCGCCCATGAGCCGCTCCAGCGAGGAGCCCACAATCAGATCCCCGCCAGCCCCGGCGCAACCCGGGCGTAGCCCTGCTCTTGCGCCCAGAGGTCCATCCCCAGTGACACCAGGTCGTCCACCTCCGGGATGGCCCGCGCGTCCGCCGTGAGGTCGATGGACTTGACGTAACGGCGGCAGGTTTCGCAGGCCTCGATCCGCACCGTCGGATAGGTCTCGCTCCGAAAGGACGGGAGCTTCGTCGGATCCTCCTCGAAGCAGCAAGGGCATCGGATCCGACCGAAGGGCCACTCCCCGCCACACAGGGCGCATCCGAGCAGACGCTGGGCGCCGTCGGCGTCCGATTCCGACCGCCGGGCGGCGATCCAAGGGGCGCCGCCGCAGAACGGACACTTCCCCGGCCGGTGGACGCAATCGGGGGCGATCCCTAGACCTCTCAGGACCTCGACATAGGGGCGCAGCAGCGCCCGAGAGAGGTAGTAGCCCTCGCCCGGCTCGCTGTCGCCGCTCCAGAAGGCGAGCAGCCGGGACCGCGCCGCGGAGGTTTCATCCCGGCCGCGGGATCGCGCCTCCTCGGCCAGGGCCGCGGGACCGCTCTCCGCGGCGAATCGGACCACTTCCACCAAGCCGTGCTGGAAGCTGTCCAGGTCGGGCTCCAGCCGGCCGCAGAGTGGACGCCCGGCGTGGGCCGATTCGACCGTGGCGGCAAGACGCCCCTGGACACGGTACAGGCCCGCCGCGAAGCGGAGGGGCTCCGCCGCCGTCCGCGCTTCGCTGGCCAGGGCTTCGGCGCGCGCCGCGCGCCGCTCGAAGGCCGCTTCGACCAGGCCCTTAGCTGCGGCGGGTCCCCTCACCCGTGACATCCCGATACCAGCGGGGATGGTGCAAGCGCGCCCATGCCTTGGTGACGGTCCCACGGGTCATCGCGCCGAACGTCCCCGGGAGGGCCGCCGTGCCCAGGTAGATGTGGAACACGATGGCAACAGCGAAGAGGATGAAGGTCAGGTCGTGGAGCAGGATGGAGGCGACCCTCAAGAGCGGGGGGAAGCTCAGGGGGAACCAGAGGACGACACCGGTGAGGACCAGTCCGAGGGCTCCCAGGGCGGTCGCGAAGAAGAACAGCTTCTGGCCGCCGTTGTACTTTCCCACCTCCGGGTCGTCGCCCTCGTGCTTCATGTACTGGACGGTCTTCTTCGGCCTCAGCCACTCGCGATCGCTCGGCAGCAGGCGCATGTCCCGCCGCCAGTGAAGGAACATCACCAGCGAGGAGGTGACGAAGAGGACGCCTGCCCATGGGTGAAGCCAGCGGCACACGGAGAGCCCTCCGAAGAGGGCGGCCATCCAGCCGAAGATGGGGGTCCAGATAGGCAGGCCCGACAGAAGGGACAGGAAGAATAAGGAGGCAACGGTCCAGTGGATCGCCCGGGAGGTGAGGCGGTGGCGGACGATGTCCTGGCCGACCACGACGTCTTCCGTGGCCCGGGCCCTGGCCGCGACGCCAAGAGAGGTTTGCGGGGCCACCGCGCTCATGGACTCCTCCGCCCTTCATCCTTTACCTCTTTGGGCCCCTCGGTCATGAAGTGCGCGAACGCCCCGATCACCGACCCGAAGATGGCGAAGATCCCGAGGGGCCGCAGCACCGACTTCCAGATGCGGACCGTCAAGGGGACGTGCGGGTCCGCGGGAAGCCCGTACCATTCGGGGTGGTTGCCGTGGGCGAGGACGGTCACCACACCTGTGCCGCCCACGCCGGGCGGGTCGTAGAGGGCGGCCTCCGCCAAGCCATTGGCCTTGAGCTGCTCCACCCTCGAGTTGCCGAGGGCCACCATGTCCTCCTTGGTCCCGAAATGGAGGCAGCCCGTCGGACAGGCCTTGATGCACGCGGGCTCCAGGCCCACCGAGACCCGGTCCACGCAGAGCGTGCACTTCGCCATCTTTCCCGTCTTGGCGTGGAAACGGGGCACGTCGAAGGGGCAGCCCGTCTCGCAGTAACCGCAGCCGATGCACTGCTCCGGGTTGACGTCCACGATCCCGTTCTCGTACTGGACGATGGCGCCGGGGGCGGGGCAGGCCGCGAGGCAGCCCGGATCCTCGCAGTGCATGCACTGGTCCTTGCGCATCAGCCAGACGACGCCGCCGTCGAACTCCTGCTCGTTGAAGCGGATCAGGTTCCAGAACTCGGCGTCCAGGGTGGGCATCGTCTGGTAGGTCCCCACCTGCTGCGTGGACACCGTCTCTAGGTCGTTCCATTCCTGGCACGCCACCTCGCAGGCCTTGCACCCGATGCAGGTCGTCGTGTCGATGTACTTCGAAACGACGGGCAGGTGGCGCATGCCCGTCTTCTGTCCCCAGAGTGAGGCCGAAGAGCGGCGGATCTCCAGAGTCTGCTGGGTCATGGGCCTACTCCTTCATCGACCCCCCACCCTATCCCTCCCCACGTAGGGGGAGGGAAATGCCGTTCCACGGATCGCCCCGCGTTCATGCTTTCTCGAGCCTCACCAGGAACGCCTTGTACTCCGGCGTCCAGGTGTTCGGGTCCATGGCCGATGGGGTGAGCAGGTTGGCCAGCGGCCCGGTGTGGCCCGGGTCCCCCGCGTAGCCCCAGTGGATGGGGAAGCCGATCTGCCACACGTCCTTGCCATCCACTTTCAAGGGGGCGAGGCGTCGCGTGACCATGGCCACTCCCTCGATCTGCCCCCGCGCGGAGATGACCTTCACCTGGGAGCCGTTGGCGATGCCCTTCTCGCGCGCCAGCCCTTCCGGGATCTCGACGAAGAAGCCCGGTTGGAGCTGGTTGAGGCGTCCCTTGTGCTGGTGCTGGGTCCAGTAGTGGAAGTGCTCGGTGAGCCGGTAGGTCGTGCAGACGATGGGGAAGTCCTCCTTCCCGCCGTAGACGTCCTTGTCGGTGGAGAACTTCTTGGACGTGGGGTTCGAGGTCACCTTCGGATGGAGCGGGTTCGCGATCGGCGCCTCCACCGCCTCGTAGTGCTCCGGGAATGGTCCGTCGTTGAGGCCAGGGGTGAAGAGCCGTCCCACGCCTTCGGGGAGCATGACGAAGGCCCCGTAGGTCCCCGGCGGAGCGTCCGGCTTCATGTCGGGCACGTCGCCCACCCAGTGATCACCGTTCCACTGGATGCCGACGCGCTCGGTATCCCAGGGCTTGCCCTCCGCGTCGGCCGAAGCCCGGTTGTACATGATCCGGCGGTTGGCGGGCCAGGAGAAGGCCCAGTTGTGGAACATGCCCAGGCCCGTGGGGTCGGCGTTGTTGCGGCGTTGGGCGTTGTTCCCCGCCTCCGTGTACACGCCCGAGTGGAGCCAGTTGCCGCACATGGTCGAGCCGTCGGCGGCGAGTTGGCCGAAACCGTCCACCTGCTGTCCCGCGAGCTTGACGATCTTCGCCTTGTCCTTGGGATCGGCCAGGTCGGCCAGCGCCTTCCCGTTCATCTCCTTCAGCACTTCGGAAAGGTCGGGATTCGTGGGGTTGGTGTAGGCCCAGGTGACGCTCAGCACCTGCTCGGGGAAGGCGCCGCCCTCCTTGCGGTAGAGCTCGCGCACGGCGAGGAAGACGTGGGCCAGGATCTCCTGGTCGGCTCTCGCCTTCCCCGGCGGATCCAGGGCTTTCCACTTCCACTGGAGCCAGCGCGCGGAGTTCGTGAAGGTCCCGTCCTTCTCGGCGAAGTCGGCGGCCGGAAGCAGGAAGACCTCGGTCTGGATCTTGGAGGCTTCGGGCCCTTCGTACTCCTTGGGTGCCTTCCAGAAGATGGCCGTCTCCGTCTCGACGTTCTCGACCACCACCAGCCACTTTAGCTTCGAGAGGGCGGCCACCATCTTCTTGGAGTTGGGTCCGAGCCCGACGGGGTTCATGCCGAACGTGATCAGGCCCTCGGGGCCCGGCTCTTTCCCTCCCGCCATCGTCGAGCTGCCCCGGTACATGTCATCGAAGATGTACATCCAGGAGGAGTTCCCATCCACCTTGGGCAGCCAGGAGTAGCCGAACTCGTTCTCCTTGGTGGCCGCCTTGCCGTAGACCGCCTTGAGCAGAGAGACCATGAACTTCGGGTAGTTCACCCAGTAGTTCATGCTGGCCCAGGCTTGCTTGTTGAGGGTGGTGGGCGTGTTCTTCTCGAGGTAGTCCGCCAGGGTGGTCAGCGACCCGGTGGGCGTCCTCAGGTAACCAGGGAGAGTTTCGAAGGTGCCCGCGGTGTCGGTCGCGCCCTGGATGTTGGAATGACCGCGGAAGGCGTTCA
>WNGG01000767.1_pt1 | contig 49942 bp, 44 predicted proteins | sample 5400661 | NCBI WGS metagenome assembly WNGG01 (sample SAMN13153372, study PRJNA577476) | soil metagenome | isolation source: 100 cm soil or saprolite under Garry oak tree replicate 1 | place: USA:California | collected 2016-06-15 | reverse complement strand
CGGCGGCCGTGTCGGAGCAGTGCGTGCCGCTGACCCGCAGCGGCGGGACGGTGCTGTTCTACGGCGTGACCGAGCCCGAGGACCTGGTGCGGGTCAGCCCGTACGACGTGTTCAGGCGCGAGATCACCATCAAGGGGTCCTTCGCCGAGATCAACTCGTTCCCGGCCGCGATCGCGGCGCTGCGGACCGGGCGGGCCCGCACCGAAGGCCTCATCACGCACCGGTTCCCGCTCGACGACTACGCCGGCGCCCTGGACGCGCTGCGCGGCGACCGGACCGTCCACAAGATCATCATCGAGTGCTGGCCGCAGTGACCGCGGGGTGCTGGCAGCAGTGAACGTGAAGTGCTGGCGGGGATGAGCGCGGTCTGCACCCTAGGGCTGGACCTTGGCACCAGCTCGGCCAAGGCGGTCGTGGCCGACACCGGGGGCAGGGTCCTGGCGCAGGCGTCGGCCGGCTACGCCGTGACCTCGGCGCGGGCCGGCTACGCCGAGAGCGAGCCGGCCCACTGGTGGAGCGCGGTGACCGGCTGCGCCCGCCAGGCCGTGGACGCGGCCGTCGACGCGGCCGGGGCCCGGCCGTCGGCCATCGGGCTGTCGGGGCAGATGCACGGCCTGGTGCTGGCGTCCGCCGACGGCAGCGCGCTCCGTCCGGCCCTGCTGTGGGCCGACAGCCGCGCCACCGGGGCGCTGCGCGGCTACCGGCGGCTCGGCGACGCCGCGCTGGCCAGGCTGGCCAACCCGCTGGCCCCCGGCATGACCGGACCGCTGCTCATCTGGGTCGCGGAGAACGAGCCGCGCACGTACGCCGCGGCCCGCTGGGCGCTGCAGCCCAAGGACTGGCTGCGCGCCCGCCTCACCGGCGAGGTCCACGCCGAGCCCAGCGACGCGTCCGCCAGCCTGCTCTACGACGTGCCGGGCGACCGCTGGGACCTCGAGGTGGTCAGCGCACTGGGCCTGGACGCCGCCCTGCTGGCGCCGCTGCTGCCCTCGGCCGGCGCGCCGGCCGGCCGCCTGACCGCCGGGGCCGGGGCCGAGCTTGGGCTGCCCGCGGGCATCCCGGTCGCGGCCGGGGCCGGCGACACGGCGGCGGCGGCCCTCGGCAGCGGCATCGGCCCGGGTGACGTGCAGCTGACCGTCGGCACCGGCGCGCAGGTCATCCGGCCGCTGGCCGCACCGGTCAGCCGGGCCGACGCCGGGGTCAACCTGTACCGGTCGGCGACGCCGGACGGCTGGTACCAGATGGGCGCCACCGTCAGCGCCGGGCTCAGCCTCAACTGGGTGCGCGAGGTCATGAACGCCAGCTGGGCGGAGCTGTACGCCAGCGCCGATCACCCGGTCCTGGCGCACCACCCGATCTTCGTCCCGCACCTGTCCGGGGAGCGGACACCGTATGGCGATCCGGCGCTGCGCGGCTCCTGGACCGGGCTGTCGCTGGCCGACGACCGGACCGCGCTGCTGCAGTGCGCGCTGGAGGGAACCGCGTTCGCGATCCGCGACGCGCTGGACGCGCTGCTGGCCGGCCATCGCCCGCCGCGGCTGCGGCTGGCCGGCGGGGGGACCCTGGCCGCGGGCTGGCGGCAGCTGCTCGCGGACGTGCTCGGGCTGCCGCTGTACGCCGTGGACGTGCCCGCCGCGTCCGGCCGGGGCGCCGCCCTGCTGGGCGCCCACGCCGCCGGCCTGCTGAGCTTTGACGACATCGCCGGGCCGCTGGCCCCGCCGGCCGACCTGGCGGCCGAACCCGACCCGGCCATGGCCGCCTGCCACGCGGAACGCTACGCCAGGTTCCGGCGCGCCGTCTCGGCCCTGCGAGGGGGAACCGCATGACCGTCCTGACCGAGCAGACCCTGGCGCAGCTGAGCGTGCCGGGGCCCCGATACGATCGCCGCCAGGTCAGCACCGGCATCGTGCACATCGGCGTCGGCGGTTTCCACCGCTCGCACCAGGCCATGTACATCGACACGCTGATGAACCGCGGCGCGGCGCTGGACTGGGGCATCTGCGGGATCGGCCTGCAGCCGTCCAACGTCAGGATGCGCGACGCGCTGGCCGCCCAGGACGGCCTCTACACCCTGGTCCTGCGGCATAGCGACGGCACCTGGGAGCCCCGCGTGATCGGGTCGATCACCGAGTACCTGTTCGCGCCCGACGACCCCGAAGCCGCGATCGAGAAGATGGCCGGGCCGGCCACCCGGATCGTGTCGCTCACCGTCACCGAAGGCGGCTACAACCTCGACGCGGTCACCGGCGAGTTCAACGCGTCCGACCCGCCGGTCGTGGCTGACCTGCAGCCGGGGGCCGCGCCCCGCACCGTCTTCGGGCTCGTGACCGAGGCGCTGGCCCGCAGGCGCGCCCGGGGCATCCCGGCCTTCAGCATCCTGTCCTGCGACAACGTCCAGGGCAACGGCCACGTGAGCCGGCGCGCGTTCACCGCGTTCGCCCGCCTGCGCGATCCGGAGCTGGCCGGGTGGATGACCCGGCACGTTCGGTTCCCTAACTGCATGGTGGACCGGATCACGCCGCAGACGACCGACGGGGACCGGGCCGAGCTCAGCCGCCGGTTCGGCCTCGACGACCGGTGGCCCGTGCTCTGCGAGCCGTTCACGCAGTGGGTGCTCGAAGACAGCTTCTCCGCCGGGCGGCCGCCGCTCGAAGACGCCGGCGTGCAGATCGTCCCGGACGTGGAGCCGTACGAGCTGATGAAGCTGCGGCTGCTCAACGCCAGTCACCAGGCCCTGTGCTATCCGGGCTACCTGGTCGGGTACCGGCTCGTGCACGAGGTCACGACGGACCCGCTGTTCGCCGGGTTCCTGCTGGACTACATGACCGCCGAGGCCATCCCCACGCTGCGGCCGGTGCCCGGCATCGACCTGCATCAGTACGCCCGCCAGCTGATCGAGCGGTTCTCCAATCCCGAGGTACGCGACACCGTGGCCCGGCTGTGCGCCAACACGTCCGACCTGATCCCCAAGTTCCTGCTCCCCGTCATCAGGCACCAGCTCGCCGCCGGCGGTCCCGTGACCCGCGCAGCCGCCGTCGTGGCCAGCTGGGCCCGCTACGCCGAGGGCGCCGACGAGAACGGCGAGACGTACGAGATCGACGACGTCCTCGCGCCGCAACTGCAAGCCGCGGCGCGGCGGCAGCGCGGCGATCCGGCCGCCTTCCTGGCGGGCAACCGCGCGGTCTTCGGCGACCTGGCCGACGACCCGCGGTTCACCGGCGTGTACCGCTCGATCCTGGCCGCCCTGCTCGAGCAGGGCGTGCGGAAGACGTTCGCCGACCTCGACCAGTACGCCACGGCATAGGAGGACCATGCGACGCGTCGTCGTCTACCCGGGCCGGATCGCCGTCGAGGAGGCGGAGGTACCCGCCCCCGGCCCGGACGAGGCCCTGGTCCGCACGCTGGCGGTCGGCGTGTGCGGATCCGACCTGCACGCGGCCCGCGGGCACCACCCGTTCGTCCCGCTGCCGTACCGGCCGGGCCACGAGGTCGTCGGGGTGATCGAGACGGGTGCGGGGCCCTGGACGCCGGGACAGCGGGTCATCGTGGAGCCCGACCTGCCCTGCTGGGCGTGCAAGATGTGCACCTCCGGACGCGAGAACCTGTGCGAGAACCTGCGGTTCTTCGGCTGCGGCTACGCCCAGGGCGGCATGGCGGACTACTTCACCCTGGCCGCCAACCGGCTGCATCCCGTGCCGGAGGAGTTCGACGATCACACCGCGGCGCTCATCGAGCCGCTGTCGACGCCGGTGCACGCGGTCCGCCTGGCCGGGGACGTCGCGGGCCGGTCCGTCGCCGTGCTCGGGGCCGGCACCATCGGCCTGTTCACCCTGGCCGTGCTCCGCGCGCACGGCGCGGGCACGGTGGTCAGCACCGATCCGAATCTCGCCAAGCGCGAGCGGGCGCAGGCGCTCGGCGCCGATGCGACCATCGACGCGCGCACCCCCGACGTCGCCGGGCAGGTGCGCGAGGCGCTGGGCGGGAGCGCCGACATCGTCTTCGACTGCGTGGCCATCCAGTCGTCCATGGACCAGGCGATCGCCATCGCCGACAAGGGCGGGACGGTCATGGTCGTCGGCGTCCCGGCCCGGGACGTCACCGTCCCGCTGCCGATCGTGCAGGACCACCAGATCCGCATCCAGGGCAGTGCCACCTACCTGCCCCAGGACTACGCCGAATCGGCCGGCCTGCTCGGCCGGGGAGCCGTCCGGACCGCGGACTTCGTCACCGCCACCCGGCCGCTGGCCCAGGTCGCGGAGGCCTTCGAGCTGGCCTCGTCGGGAAATCACGTGAAGGTCCTCGTCACCGTCGGCGAGCGGTGATCACGGACCCGCTGCGCGGCCCTGCCGACTCAACTGAGAGGTGACTCCATGTCTGCTCCTGCCGGGGCCGTCCGCCGCCTGGACCGCAAGCTGGGCCACATCGCGGCGGGCGGGTACACCCCAGACGACTTCGTGATCGCGGACGCCAAGGACGCCGACATGGCGTTCGGCCTCACCTCGGCGGGACCCGGGCCGGGCGGGCGGTACCGCACCCGCGGCGACTACCTCGGCGCGATGCGCGCCCTGGTCGCCCAGGGCGAACTCGACATCGTCCTGACCTCGGCTTCCAACGGGGAGCGCCTGGCCCAGGACCGCTCGCTGGCGGAAATGACCCTGGCTATCCGGGCCAACGACAGCACCGACATCTGGAATCAGCGGGGCGGGCACTACACCGCGGCGCCGTCGCGCCCGTTCCGCACGGCCGACCTGGCCGCCGTCCGCCCGTTCTGCGATCTGGTGCTGTACTCCGTGACCTTCAACAACGAGCTGGAATACGACCTGGCCACGCTCGAGGCGTACGGCCGGTTCCGCCGGGAGGCCGCCGCGCTCGGCATCCGGCATTTCCTCGAGGTCTTCAATCCCAACGCTCCGGCCGGCCTGGCACCCAGTCAGGTCGGGGCCTTCGTCAACGACTCGATCATCCGCGCCCTGGCCGGGGTCACCCGGGAGCAGCGGCCGCTGTTCCTGAAGGTGGCCTACAACGGCCCGGACGCGCTGGCCGAGCTGGCCGGGTACGACCCGTCGCTGGTGGTCGGCATCCTGGGCGGGTCGTCCGGCACCACCAGGGACGCCTTTGAGCTGCTGCACCAGGCCGAAAGGCACGGCGCCCGGGTCGCGCTGTTCGGGCGCAAGATCCAGCGCGCGGAGTCGCAGCTGGACCTGGTGGCCCTGATGCGGCCGGTGCTGCGGGGCGAGCTGAGTCCGGCCGATGCCGTCCGCGCCTACCACGCTGCCCTGGCCAAGGCCGGGACCGCGGCCCATCGCGAGCTCGAGGCCGACCTGCAGGTGACCGATCCCGTACTGGGGGCCGGATGAGCGAGGACCCGGGAGGGATCCTGTGTGCCGGGACGATCCTGGTTGATGTCGGGAAGGTGATCGACGCCTATCCGGCTCTGGATCATCTGGCCACGATCGAGCAGGTGTCCCTGAGCACCGGCGGCCCCGGCCTCAACATGGCCGTGGACCTGCGCATGCTCGGGGCGGCCTTCCCGATCGGGGTGCTCGGCGCCGTCGGCGATGACGAGCACGCCGCCTTCCTCCTCGCCGAGTGCGCGCGGCTGGGCATCGACACGGCCGGCGTCCGGAAGCTGACCGGTGCGGTCACCTCGTTCACCGACGCGATGATCGAGCGGGGGGGCGGCCGGCGGACCTTTTTCCATCACAGCGGGGCTAACGCGCTATTCGACGCCTCGACCGCCGACCTGCAGGCCTCGGGCGCGCAGATGATGCACGCGGGTGCCCCGGGCATCCACCCCGTCATGGACCGCCGGCGGCCCGGCGGGGGCAACGGCTGGTCGGCTCTGCTGCAGCGGGCGCACGCCGCGGGCCTGCACACCAACCTGGAACTGGTCAGCCTGGAGCCGGACCGGATAGCCGAGGTTGCCCTTCCCTGCCTGCCCTACCTCGACAGCATCGTGATCAACGAACTCGAGGCCGGCGCCCTGACCGGCATCGAGGCACCGGTCCCGACCGTCGACGGGCCGGTGGACTGGCCGGCGCTTGAGGCGATGGCGCTCGCCCTGATCGAGCACGGTGTGTCGGTGCTCGCGGTGGTGCACTTCCCGGCCGGCTGCGTCGCCGCCGCCCCCGGCGGCCGCACCTGGCGGCATGGCTCGGTCCGGCTGCCGCGCGAACAGGTACGCAGCACCACGGGCGCGGGCGACGCCTTCGCCGCCGGCGTCATCCTGGGCCTGCACGAGGGCTGGCCGGTCGAACGATGCCTGCGGCTGGCGGTCGCCTCCGCCGCGGCGTCCGTGCGCAGCCCGAACACCTCCGATGGCATAAAGCCCGCGGACATCTGCCTCGCCGAAGCCGACCAAGCCGGCTACCGCCCGACTCCGCCGGTGCGGTTACGCGGGGGGCCGCGCCTGCCGGCGGGGTGTTACACCCTCGGGGACGCAGTAGCATTCCGCACAGAGCTGGCCGTGCGAGCGGTTGAGCAGCTACCGAAATTGGTGCACTGTGGACGAGCGCCTGCTGCTGGTCGAGGACGACGCGTCGATCCGTGAGATCGTGTCCATCGGGCTGAAGGCCGCTGGTTTCCGGGTGGCCGCGGCGATCGATGGCCGGGAGGGACTGGCGAGAGTCCGCGCGGACGGCTTCGACGCGGTGATCCTGGACGTGATGCTGCCGTCGCTGGACGGATTCGAGGTCTGCCGCGAGATCAGGAAATTCAGCCGGGTTCCGGTCGTGATGCTGACGGCAAGGACCGACCTCATCGACGTGGTGGTGGGGCTGGAGTCAGGCGCAGACGATTACGTCAAGAAGCCATTCGAGTTGCCCGAGCTGATCGCGCGGCTGCGGGCCATGCTCAGGCGGGCGGCCGCCCCGGCCGGGGCCGAGCCGATCGTGGCTGGCCGGCTGGAGATCGACCCGGCCGGTTTTACCGTGCGGAAGGATGGTATCGAGCTCGCGGTCACCGCGACCGAGTTCCGGCTGCTGTTCGAGCTCGCCAGGCGGCCGGGTCAGGTGTTCACCAGGGAGTTGCTGCTGCAGCGGGTGTGGGATTACGAGTACCTCGGGGAGTCCCACCTGGTGGACGTGGCGATCGGGCGGCTGCGGGCCAAGGTGGAAGACGATCCGTCGCATCCGGCGCTGATCAAGACGATCCGCGGGGTTGGCTACCGCCTGGACCGGGCCTGAAGGCATGGCCCGGCAGCTGATCCGGCCCGGCGGGCGGCGCGGGCGGATCCGGTCCGGCGGCCTGCGGCGGCGGCTGGTCGTCGCCTTCGTGCTGGTAGCGACGATCTCGGCGGGCGCCCTGGCGGTTGCGTCGTACCTGCTGGTGCGCGAGGCGCGGCTGGACGGTTCGCTGACCACGAGCGCGGCCGAGGCTAGGGAAGACCTGAACCTCGCCGCCACGATTACCGGCCAGGCAGCCGGTGATTTTGTCCGGGCCTACGAGCAGCGGGGCACCCACGCGGTGCTGATCTTCCCCGGAGGCGGCAAGGTCGTGTCCGATCCCCAGGTGAATCCGCCGATCCCGGCAGCACTGCAGGGCTTCGTCCGCCAGGGGCAGCTTGGCTACCAGCGGATGGATGTCGCCGGACTGCCCTACCTGGTCCTGGCGGGCCGGGTGCCGGGGTCGAGCGCTCAGCTTTACCTGTTCTTCTCCGAGCAGAGCATCCAGCGCAACCTGGCCCAGCTGCGCAACACCCTGGCGGCGGCCTGGCTCGGCGTGCTGCTGCTGGCGGCGCTGGTCGGGCGAGCGCTCGCCCGGCGAACGCTGGGACCGGTCGCCAAGGCCAGCGAGGCGGCCAGCCTGATCGCCGGCGGCCGCCTCGATACCAGGCTGCCGGCCGGCGCGGCGGACGAGTTCGGCGCCTGGGCCGCCGCGTTCAACGAGATGGCCGATGCGCTCGAGGCGAAGATCGCCGCGCTCTCGGCGGCGCAGGCACGCGAGCTCCGGTTCACCGCGAACGTCGCGCACGAGCTGCGCACGCCGCTGACCGCACTGGTGGCCGAGGCCTCGCTGCTCAGCGGCCAGGTCAACCACCTGCCTGACTCGGCCCGCCGCCCGGTTGAGCTGCTGATCGCCGATGTGAGCCGGCTCAGGACGCTGGTCGACGAGCTGATGGAGATCTCCAGGCTCGATGCCGGGTCCGAGCCAGTCCTGCAGCGGCTGGTCGACGTCCGGTCCGTCGTGGTTGCGCTGATCAGCGCGCGGGGCTGGCAGGACCGGGTTGCCGTACACGGTGGGTCGCTCACGCTGACTACCGATCCGCGCCGGATCGAGCGGATACTGGCGAACCTGGTCGGCAACGCGGTCGAACACAGCGGCCGCGATGTCGTGGTGCGGACCGGCACCGACGGCGCTCACGGCTGTATCGACGTGGCCGACACGGGTCCGGGCATCCCGCCGGAGCACCTGCCGCACGTCTTCGAGCGCTTTTACAAGGCCGACTCCGCACGGGCTGGCCTGGGCAGCGGTCTTGGCCTGGCTATCGCGCTCGAGAACGCCAGGCTGCTGGGCGGGGATATCAGCGTGTCCAGTGACGTGGAAGGCGGGTCGGTGTTCCGGCTAACCCTGCCGCTCGGGTCGGCCGGCGATGTGAGCGAACGGTGATGTTGTGGTGAGCCGCCGGTTGGCTGGCTGGCGCACAGTGGGGCCGTAAGGGCAATGAAGGAGACCCCATGAAGCGCCTGCCCATAATGATGATCGGCGTCTGCCTACTCGCCGTTGGTTGCGGGACACCCTCGTCCGGCTCGCTAGGTCCGGCTCCGACCACTACAGCCAGGGCATCCAGTTCGGCCTCGCCCCCTGGCAGCGGGACCGCGAGTGCTGCGGCCTCACCAAGCGGCCAGCGGCCGACGGAGGGCCCGGCCCGCCAGACCGGCCTGCAGGCCTGGTTCAGCCGGAACGGCAAGCTATTCGTCACCGAACGGACCGTGCCGGCGACGACAAGTGTCGGCCGAGCCGCGCTTGACCGCCTGCTGGCCGGTGCTTTGCCTGCCGAGTATGCGGCCGGACTGCGCTCGCAGATCCCGGCCGGCACCACGCTGCTTGGCGTCCGCATCTCCGCCGGGATCGCGACCGCCGATCTCAGCTCGTCGTTCGAGTCGGCAGCCAGCCCTTCGGCGATGCCGCTGCGGATCGCGCAGGTTGTGTACACGCTGACGCAGTTCCCGACGGTCACCGGCGTACGGTTCGCGATCAACGGCCAGGGTGTCACCGTGGTCGGCGGGGTTCCGGTGCAAAGCCCGCAGACCCGCGCGATGTACGGCGGCTACCTGCCAGCGATCACGGTGCAGAGCCCGGTCATCGGTGCCCAGGTGACCAGCCCGGTCACCGTGTCTGGCACGGCTGACGTGTTCGAAGCGGTGGTCAGCGTGCGCATCCTGGACTCGGCCGGCCACGAGATCGCCAGGACGTTCACCACCGCGAGCTGCGGAACAGGCTGCCGCGGCGACTACTCGGTAACGGTCTCCTACTCGGTTCCGCGGACTGAGCCTGGCACGATCGAGGTGTTTGAGAGTTCAGCCAAGAACGGGCTGCCGGTCAACGTCCAGCTGATCCCGGTGACAATGGCTCCGTAACCAGCCATCGCGCGGTTAAAGCAGTGTTGTTACGCTGGGGGCGCCGCGTCGGCCGGCACGGCGGGGATCGCCTGGCTGGCCTGGCCCGGCTTGAGCGAGCCCACCTTGATGCTGGTGATGCACAGCGCCGGCCCGGGCTGAGCGAGCCGGACGCTGACTATGTCGCCCTCACCCGTGACCGGGATATAGGCGGTATGCGTGCCCGCGGGGAGCGCCGCCGTGATCCAGTTCCCGCCGTAGCGGAACTCCAGGACCGAGGCGGTGCCGTAGTAGTCCACCCGCGCGGTCCACGGCCACCGGAACAGCGGGCCGGTCAGCGGTATCCGCATGGCCGTGTCGGTCACGTTCCAGCAGCTCTGCCCCGGGGGCGGCAGCCATGAGACAGGTCCCTGCACCGTCATCGGCAGCAGCTGACCCAGGTTGTTGAAGGTCATCAGGTGGTCGGCCACGCCACGCGGCGACCCGGTCCAGGACAGCTGCCTGGCCGGCTCGCCGCGGGCGAGCGCGCCGACGACCAGTGAGGTGTTCCCGAACGGGCCGAAGATGTTGGGGTTCATGATGGACCCCGGGGTGGGGCCGTCCACGATCAGCGTGCCGCGCGGCGCGCCGGCCATCGCGGCCCGCACGGTGGCGATGTAGGACCGGGCGGCCGTCGCCGCGCCTGCGTTGAGCGATTCGAACGCCTGCAGGGACCAGTACGAGCCGATCAGGAACAGGCTCATGACGGACAGGACGCCAGGCCGGGCGGCGGGCAGCCGGTACCTGACCGTGTCCGGCTCCCCCTTCAGCGGCAGGAAGGCCAGCCCGAGGCACAGGGCGAGCACGGGCGTCGCGTCCATCAGGTACCGCGCCTGCACGGCGACCAGGCTCGCGGGCAGGGCCCCCAGCCGGCCGAGGACCACGGGCAGGATGTCCGCGGCGACGACCCAGGCGGCCAGCAGGGCCCAGGCCCGCCACGCGCGCACGCGGCGGGCGCAGCTGGCGACGACGACCATGATGGCCACGGCCCAGGACAGCTGCTGGAGGGCCACGGGCGGGTTGACGGTGTCGTAGCCGATCGTCGACCATCGCCACGGGCCGCCGAGCACCGTGGGCAGCAGCGTGGTCCCGGTGAAGGTCGACACGAAGTTCAGGACGTCCGGGGCAGATTCAGGCTTGACCGCGGCGCCGGAGAGCTGGCTCACGTAGACCGCCACCCAGGCGGCCAGCAAGACGCCGTACCCGAGCCACAGCCGCCAGTACCAGACCACCGCCGTGATCACCGTGGCCTTCAGCGGCCCCGCGACGAAGTACGCGGCCGTCAGGCCGAACAGGAGCAGCGGGACCACCGCTCCCTTGTCCGATGCGGCCAGGGCGACGAGCACCCACCAGGACGCGGCGACGGCGTGCCATACCCGCCCGCCGCGCAGGTAGCGGACGTGCGCGTCCACCGCAAGCAGCAGCGCCAGCTCCAGCGGGAGGATGTTGATGACCACCGACCACCAGGAAAGCCCGGCCAGCTGCAGCGGGCTGAACAGGAACACCGCGAGCGGGATCAGGATGGCCGGCCGGTTCCCGAACAGCGTGCGCAGCGTGCGCAGCATCGCGAGGCACACCGCGGCCAGGAGCAGCAGGGTGACGACGCAGGTCAGCGCCCAGTTGTACAGCGAGACCCGGGGCAGCACCCAGGCGAGCGCCATGCCGAGCGGCTGCAGGTGCCCGGCGTCCTCAAACATCAGGTACTTCCAGCCCAGCCCGGAGTGGAGGCCGCCGTACAGGTAGCTGAAGTCGTCCTGGCGGAAGTAGGAGTGCGCGAGCAGGTACGCCATCCACAGCAGCTCGATGACGATGAGCGTCAGCGCGGCCAGGGTGATCCCGTGGCCGCGGAGCCAGTCGGCCGCTTCCCGCGGCTCCGCCAGGTCCGGATCACTGCGCAACCCGGTCATAGGGTCCATCACGCGCTTACCGTAGCGAACCGGGTGAAAGACCGCTAGGGCCGGACAGGATCAGGCCGCTGGTGGGGACGCCGGTGCCGGCCGTGACCAGGACGGGGCCGTCGCCGGGGACCTGGTTGACGGAGCTGCCGCGGACCTGCCTGACCGCCTCGGCGATGCCGTTCATGCCGTGGATATAGGCCTCGCCGAGCTGGCCGCCGTGCGGGTTGACCGGCAGCGCGCCGCCCAGCTCGATGGCGCCGCCGGCGATGAAGTCCCGGGCCTCGCCGCGCCCGCAGAAACCGAGCTCTTCCAGCTGGAGGAGCACGTACGGGGTGAAGTGGTCGTACAGCACGGCGGTGCGCACGTCGGCCGGGCCGATCCCGGCCTGCCGCCACAGCTGCCCGGCCACCAGGCCCATCTCCGGCAAGCCGGTCAGGTCGTCGCGGTAGTAGCTGGTCATGGTGAACTGGTCCGGGCCGGCGCCCTGCGCGGCGGCGCGGATCACCGCGGGCGGATGCGGCTGGTCGCGGGCCCGGTCCAGGCTGGTGACGACCACGGCCACGGCGCCGTCGCTCTCCTGGCAGCAGTCGAGCAGCCGGAGGGGCTCGGCGATCCAGCGGGACGCCTGGTGCTCGGCGAGCGTGACCGGGCGCTGGTAGAACCAGGCGTGCGGGTTGGCCGCGGCGTGGCGGCGGTCCGCGACCGTCACCAGGCCGAAGTCCTCGCTGGTCGCGCCGCAGAAGTGCATGTAGCGGCGGGCGACCATGGCGACGGTCGCGGCCGGCGTGGCGATGCCCATCGGGTAGTGCCAGCCGTTGTCGACGCCGGACGTCGTGGGCGCGGCGACCGCGCCCGCCGCGACCCGGCCGAACCGGCGGCCGGAACGCTCGTTCAGCGCCCGGTAGCAGACCACCACGCGGGCCGCCCCGGTCGCGACGGCCATCGCCGCGTGCTGCACGGTCGCGCACGCGGCGCCGCCGCCGTAGCCGACCTGGCTGAAGAAGGTGAGCCCGGGGATGCCGAGCTCGCGCGCGACCGCGATCTCGGCGTTGCTGTCCATGGTGAAGGTGACCAGGCCGTCCACGTCGGCCGGGCGCAGCGCGGCGTCATCGAGCGCGGCCCGCACCGCCTCGGCGGCGAGCCGCAGCTCGCTGCGGCCCGAATCCTTGGAGAACTCGGTCGCGCCGATGCCGGCGATGGCCGCCGCCCTCACCGGGCGAGCCCGATCCGGACGGTGCCCGTGACGTGGTCGCCGAGGCCGCACCGGCCGGTGACCGCGACCACCCGCTCGTCACCGTCATCCGCGGTGACCTGGCCGCTGAGGGTGAGCGTCTCGCCGGCGTGGCAGGGCACGCCGAGCCGGATGGAGACGGCGCGGACCACCGCGTCCGGGGCCCAGGCGGATACATAGCGCTGGACCAGGCCGGTCGTGGTCAAGATGTTGACGAAGATGTCCCGGGAACCCCGCATGACGGCGCGGTCCCGGTCGTGGTGCACGTCCTGGAAGTCGCGGGTGGCCAGGGCCGAGGCGATCACGAACGTGGGCGTCACGTCGATCACCCGGTCGGGGAGCATCCCCTCGGCGGGACGCCAGGCGGGCAGCGTCAGGTCGTCGTCGACCTGCATGAACGTGGCGCGCACCGGCAGCCCGATCCGCACCTGGTCCGGGCGGACGCCGGGCATCTCGCCGACCATCCGCACTCCCTCCGGCAGCTGCACGAGCGCGACGACCATCGGCAGCCGCTTGCCCGGCACCGGCGGGTGATGGTGCACGACGTAGCTGAAGACCTCGCCGGTGCCTGCCGCCAGCACGTACCCGCCGTCGCCGGCGGCGCCGCAGGCCGGGCACATCGGCCCGGGCGGGTGGCGCAGCGTGCCGCACCGGCCGCAGCGCTGGATGCGCAGTTCGCCGGCCGCGGTCCCGGCCCAGAAGAACGCGGTGTCCGGCGTGACCTGGGGACGCATGGGACTGGCCGGGTTTCCGGTGCTAGAGGTGGGGGGCGGAGCGGCTTGCGGGGGGCGGAACTTCAGGATGCGGAAATCCATCGTGGCCACGGGCTCTTCGGCCGAGAACCAAGTACTCCGGGTGGTGACGAACCAGCCCTCGCCGAGGGCGGTGCGCTTGGGTCCCGTGACGTCCAGGAGCCTGGTCCGAACGGTCAGCTGCTCGCCTACCTTGAGGTAGCGCTGGTAGGTCTGGTCGCAGTTGGTCGCGACCACCGAGGTGAACCCGGCCTCGTCCATGACCTGGTTGACCTGGCCCAGGGGATCGTCGTCCGCGCGGACCCCGTGCAGGCCGGGCATCGTCCAGGCCTGGATCATGGACGGCGGCGCCGTGTCCGGATCGGGGTCGTCCGGGCCGGCCGGGTCGATCGCCTCGATCCAGTTGCGGATCATCGGCAGGTTCACCGGGTCGCGGGCGGCGCGCGGGCGGCTCTCCCCCGCCGCGGCGATGCGGGCGGCGGCGGCTCGGATGGCGTCGTCGGTGGTCATCGGGGCGCCCGGGGCAGGCCGAGCCCGGCGGTCGCGATGAGCTCGCGCTGGACCTCGTTCACGCCCCCGCCGAAGGTCAGCACGATGTTGCGCTTGAGCTGGACGTCCAGCCAGGTCATCAGGGCCGCGGTGTCCGGCTCGCCGTCCGCGTGCCGACCCACCACCTCGGCCAGGGACGGCCCGATCAGCTGCATCTGCTCGGAGGAGAAGACCTTGGTGGCGGACGCGTCGGCCACCTCGACCGCCGGCGCGGCCGCGACCTGCCAGTTGAGCAGCTCGTTGACCCGGATGACCGCCGACGCCCGGGCCAGCGCCCGGCGCACGTCCGGCTGGGCCAGCAGGTCGCGTTCGGCGGCCCACGCCCGCACCCGGTCGTGCAGGGCGGCGATCCGCCCGGCCGGGCCGAGCATCACCCGCTCGTGGTTGAGCTGCGTGGTGATCAGCCGCCAGCCGCCGTTCTCCGCGCCGACCCGCATCCGGACCGGGACCCGTACCCCGGAGTAATAGGTCGCGTTGACGTGATGGGCGCCGTCGTGCGTGATGATCGGGGTCCAGGAGAACCCCGGGTCGGCGGTGTCCACGATGAGGATCGAGATCCCCTTGTGTCGCGGCGCGTCCGGGTCGGTCCGGCAGGCCAGCCAGATGTAGCCGGCCTCGTGCGCGCCGGTGGTGAAGATCTTCTGCCCGTCGACGACGTACTCCTCCCCGTCGCGGACCGCCCGGGTGCGCAGCGCGGCGAGGTCGGTGCCGGCTTCCGGCTCGGTGTAGCCGATGGCGAAGTGCACCTCGCCCGCCAGGATCTTCGGCAGGAAGAACTCCTGCTGCCAGGGCGTGCCGTGCTCCTGCAGGGTGGGCCCGACGGTCTGCAGGGTGACCGCGGGCAGCGGCACGTCGGCGCGGGCGGCCTCGTCCGCGAAGATCTGCTGCTCCAGCTGGCCGAACCCGCGGCCGCCGAACCGGACCGGCCAGCCCACTCCGAGCCACCCGTCCCGGCCCATCCTGCGCACCACGTCGCGGTAGACGGTGCCGTGCCGTTCGGTGAGCAGCGCCGCGCGCTCGGCCGGCGACATCAGGCCGGCGAAGTAGCCGCGCAGCTGGTCGCGGAGCGCGCGCTGGTCCGGGGTCAGGTCGATGAACATAGGTCCAGCCGGTAGTCCGCGCCGCCGAGGAACCGGACCAGGTCGGCGACCAGGGAGGAAAACTGGTGCAAGGGGTAGCTCACATCCATCCCGAGCCCGCCGTGCAAGTGATGACATATCCGAACGGACCGGGGTGCCTGCTCCGCGCACCAGTATCCCGCCACGTCGAGGTCGGCCGCGGCGTCCAGGCCCCCGGCCAGCCGCCAGCACGCCGCCAGGGTGGCCAGGTGCATCGTCCTGGACGCGATGTAGGTGTCCGCGACCTGCTGCGAGACCGCCTGGAAGGCGGCAAGCGGCCGGCCGAACTGCTCCCGGGTGGCGACGTGATCCCTGGTCAGCGCCAGCGCCCCGGCCACCGCCCCGTCGGCCAGCGCGCACGCCCCCGCCACCGCCAGCTGGTACAGGTCCCGGGCGCACTCCGTCCCGCCGAGCATCCCCTCGACGGGCGCCCCCTTCATGCGCACCGTGTACTCCGGCTGCCCCGACGAGCTAGGCGTCCGCGTCAGCGTGACGCCCTCCGCGCTCGGATCAACCAGGGCGACACCATGATCGTGAACAGTTTCTGGCGCTATCTGCCCCGAACTGTTCACGATCATGGAAGAGGCAGGGGTTCGGGCGGCCGGGATTAGGAGGCGGTGGGCTTCGGCGGCATAGAGGACGCCTACTTTGATGCCGGTGATTGTGCCGTTGGTGATGGCTGTGGCCGGAGGGGCGGGCTCCGGGTGGGAGGGCTCGCGGAGGGCGGCGGTGAGGAGCAGTTCGCCGGACGCGACGCCGGGCAGCAGCGCCTGCTGCAGATCGGCGTCGCCCCAGCGGGCCACCGGGAGGGCGCCGGTCATCAGGGTGGCCAGGGCTTGCAGGGACGGGGCGTTCCTGCCGATCTGGGTCAGGAGCACGGCGGCGTCGAGGACGCCGAGGCCGTCGGGCGGGGACACGTCGAGCAGGCCGGCCTGGGCGAGTTCCTTCCAGGGATCCGCGCCGGCCAGCACCTGCGCGGCGAGATCGGCGACGGCTTGCTGGCGCTCGGCCAGGGCGAAGTCCATCATCGGGCCCTCCATCACCGGGGCAGCCCCAGAACGCGTTCGGCCACCTGGTTCAGCAGGATCTGGGTGGTGCCGCCGGCGATGGACAGGCACCGGGTGAGCAGGAACTCGTAGCTGGCCTCGCCTTCGGCGGCGCCGTCCGGGCCGAGCAGCTCCAGGGCGGTCTCGGCCACCGCCTGGCGGTGCGCGGTGCCGAGCAGCTTGCGGATCGCCGGGTGCGCGCCGCGTTCGCCCAGCAGGGCGACGGCGCGTCCGGCGGCCACGTGATACCCGGCCCGTTCGGCATCATCCGGGTCGGCGGCCAGCAGCCGGCGCACGACCTCGTCCTCTCCCCCGCCGATCGCCACCCGCTCGGTGGCCAGCGTGGACATGGCGACCCGCCAGCCGTCGCCGGGCGCGCCGAGCACGCCGTCGTCCGGCACGAACACGTCGTCCAGGAAGACCTCGTTGAACACCGAGCGGCCGGTGATCTCCCGCAGCGGGCGGATGTCGATGCCGGGTGCGTGCATGTCGACCAGGAAGAACGTGATGCCCTCGTGCTTGGGCACCTCCGGGTCGGTGCGGGCCAGGCAGATGGCCCAGTCCGCCTGGCGGGCCAGGGACGTCCACACCTTCTGGCCGGTCAGCAGCCAGCCTCCGTCGGTGCGCAGCGCCCGGGTCCGCAGCGAGGCGAGGTCGGACCCGGCCTCGGGCTCGCTGAACAGCTGGCACCAGGTGATCTCGGCGCGCTGCGTCGGGCCGAGGAAGCGTTCTTGCTGTTCCGGGGAGCCGTACCGGGCGATCGCGGGGCCGGCCCACGCGCCGATGGAGGTAGGCGGCGCGGGCTCCGCGGGCGGGACGTGCCGGGCCGCGGCGGCAGCCAGGGCGGCGGCGCGGGTGCGCCAGCCGCGGCTGCCGCCGAGCAGCTGGCGCAGCGCGAGCGCCCGGCGCAGGTACAGGTGGGCGTCGTGTTCCCAGGTGAAGCCGATGCCGCCGAGCACCTGGATGCAGTCCTTGGCGTTCTCCACCGCGTCGTCAAGCGCCAGCGCGGCGGCGGCCGCGGCGGCCAGCGGATGCTCTGCCAGCGGATATTGGGCGGGCGCCTCGTCCGCGGCGCGGGCGGCGTCCCAGGCCAGGGCGGCGGCCCGTTCGGCCCGGCAGGCCATGGTCGCGCACAGGTGCTTGACCGCCTGGAACGAGCCGATCTGGCGGCCGAACTGGCGGCGGGTCCCGGCATAGTCGGCGGCCGTGCCGCAGCACCAGGCGGCCACCCCGGCGGCTTCGGCGGCGAACAGGGTCGCCGCCAGGTCGCGGACGCGTTCGGTGCTCAGGCCGGGCCGGAGCTGAGCTGGGAGGACCAGCACGTGGTCGAGGGTGACGGTGGCCAGCTCGCGGGAGAAGTCGACCGGGGGGAGCCTGGCGACGGTGACGCCCGGCCGGTCCTGGCCGAGGAGAAACCAGGCGTCACCGTCGGCTGTGGCGGCCGGGGCGAGCAGGTCGCCGCCGGCCAGGAGGACCGGGCCGGTCTCGCCGGTGACCTGGAGGGTGCCGTCCGGCTGGCGGATCCCGGTCAGCGTGCCGGTGTCGAGCGCGACGGCCGCCGGGGCCTGCTGGCGGAGCAGGAGGCTGGCCAGCGCGGCCGGCAGGACCGGGCCGGGGGTCAGGGCGGCGGCCAGCTGCTCGAGCGCGGCGGCCAGGTCGGTCACCGTGCCGTCGGCCGGGATGGCGAAGACACCGAGGGCGGTCAGGTCGTTCATCAGGGCGGCGGCGGGTTCCGGATCCTGCTGACGGGCGACGGCGATCGTGCTGGCGCGCTTCGCCCAGTCGCGCAGCGACGCCTGCAGGGCCTGCTGCTCCTGCGTCATCGCGATCGGCACGCTTGCCTCCCGTCCGTATAGTCAGAATTAGAACACGTTCCACCTGTAGGCGGCCAGGCCGCACGAGTAATTACGCGACTAATCACCGGCGATGCGCTTGGTAGTCTTGATGCGGGCGGACATGGTGAGGAACCTCTATGGCATCAGCGAGAACACGTACCACCGACGCGCTGAGCGCGTCCGGCGACACCGAGTTCGGCTCGGCGGCGCAGCGCGAGCGGCGCAAGCGGATCCTGGACGCCACGCTGGCGCTGGCGTCCAAGGGCGGCTACGACGCGGTGCAGATGCGGACCGTGGCCGAGCGGGCCGACGTCGCCCTCGGCACGCTCTACCGGTACTTCCCGTCCAAGATCCACCTGCTGGTGTCCGCCCTGACCCTGGAGTTCGAGCGGACGCAGGAGAAGCTCGACCGCCGGCTCATCCCCGGCGCCACGCCGTATGACCGCATGCTGTACGTGCTGTCCCTGCTCACCCGGACCATGCAGCGCGAGCCGATGCTCACCGAGGCGATGACCCGGGCGTTCATGTTCGCCGACCCGAGCGCGGCGGCCGAGGTGAACACGGTCGCCCGGCAGATGGAGCGGATGTTCACCCGGGCCATGCACGACGGCGAGCCCTCGGCCGACGACGCCGCGATCGCCCGCGTGATCGGCGACGTGTGGCTGTCCAACCTGGTCGCCTGGGTGACCAGGCGAGCCTCGGCGGACGACGTGAGCAGCCACCTCGAGCTCGCGGCCCAGCTGCTGCTGCGCTGAGGTCTTCAGCGTTCTCTGGCGGGCGGGGGCCCGCCGGCGTCTGGCCCCTCGGCTTCCGGCGGCTGCGCGGTGACCTCGGGCGTCTCGGATTCCATGCCGGGCACGATGCCGGCGAGTTCGGCGGCCGGCCCGGCGGGATGCGCGGGCGCCGGGGCGAGCTTGTGTGACAGGACCCGGAGCTCGTCCTCTATGGTCGGGCGCGCCTTCAGGCCGAGGATGAGCCCGGCGATCAGCGCGACGCCGCCGACTATCCCGAGCACCAGCGGCAAGGTGGTCTCGAGCAGGCTGAGCTCGTTCCGCCCGGTGTTGTCCAGGCCCACGACGGTGGTGATGGTGGCCGGCGTGGCGATCAGGTCGGCGTCGAACAGCAGCAGGGCCTGCGCGCCGGTCGCGGGGTCGCGCAGGGACACCGTCTGGTGCTCGTTGACGTTGATCAGCGCGCCGGTGTCGGGGTCCACGTCGTAGACCAGGTGTATCGAGTAGAACTGGGGCAGCGTGACCGTGGCCGCGCTCATGCCCACCAGCGAGCCCGGCACCACCTGGGTGCCGACCTGCACCGGGGCGATGTTCTCCACGAACACGTAGGTCGGGATGCCGCGCACGCTCGAGGTCCCGGAGTACGTGAACGGCACCGGCCGGTTCAGCGTGGGGTCGAAGATGTCGTAGGTCTGCTTCTTGGTGCCGATCGGGAACACGTACCCGAGGTAACCCCGCTGCTCGACCGACGAGTCGCCGTTGATGTTCGCTCCGCAGCAGTTGACGAGCACCGCGGTCTTCCTGTCGAACGCGAACCTGCGCGTCATCTGCTGGACCGCCTGCCGGTTCGTCAGGTCGTAGACGTAGCTGTACTGATTCCAGACGGCGGTCGAGGAGCTGCCCGCGGCGCCGTCGCCCTTGATCGTGTAGGTCGCCTGCATGGTGACGCCGGTCTTCTCGGCCAGCGCGCTCGCGCTGAAGTACGAGGCGTTGCTGGCCTTCAGCGTCGCCGTCTCGTACTCATTCAGCGGGAACTTGATGACGTGGCTGCCGATCCAGGTGGGCAGGAGCACCGCCAGCGAGATGAGAAAAGTCCCGAACCCGGCGAGTATGAGACCGATGACCCGACGCATCGTTCCTCCAGGAAAGACCGGCCGCGTGACCGCGGCATGGCGTCACTCTCGCACCGAAACCGCGGGCGATCCAGACACATAACTGTAACGAGTTCTATTTTCATGATCGGCTCGGCTCGGGACGGCCAGGTCGGTGCGGGACCGGAGCCAGATCGAGGCGATGTCGCGGAACGAGCCGGCCGAGTGCCGCCACACCGAGAACGAGGAGCCGGGCACGTCCTGCCAGCGGACCGGGATCTCGGTGAGGGTCGCGCCCAGCCGCAGGCAGTTCGCGATGTGCTCGATGTCGAAGGCGAAGCCGGCCGTGCGCAGCGGCCGCGCGGCCGCCCGGACCACCGGCCCGGAAAAGAACTTGAAGCCGCACTGGGTATCGGTGACGCCGGGGACGATCCCCCGCGCCAGCGTCCGGAACGCCGCGGCGCCTATCCGGCGGGTCGCGCTGTGCCTGCTGCCGACCACCGAGCCTGCCAGCGCTCGCGACCCGATGACCACGCCGTGCCCGGCCGCGAGCAGCCCCAGCGCGGCGTCCAGCGCGGACAGGTCGGTGGCCATGTCAGCGTCGCAGTACCCCACGAACGGCGCGCGGGTGGCGAGCAGGCCCGCCCGCACCGCGATCCCCTTGCCCGCCTGCTGGCAGCGCAGCAGCCCGACCGGCACCTGATGCCCGGCCCAGTTGCGCACGACCTGGCCCGTCGCGTCGGTGCTCGCGCTGTCTACCACGAGGATGGCGGTGCGCACCGGGAGCGTCGCGGCCTTGCGGCACAGTGCCGCCAGCCCGGCGGGGAGCCGGCCCGCCTCGTTGCGGGCCGGCACGACGATCTCGAATGACGCCGGGTAGCTGGCCGGCGGCGTGGTCGTCACGGCCGGGCGTCAGCGGGTGCCGTACTGATAGAGCGAGGCGTTGCTCGGCGTGCCGTTGGCCGCGTGGGACAGCACGTTCTCCGTGACGGCGACCGCGCCGACCGCGATCACGAGGCCCACGACGACGGCGATAATCAGGCGCATCATTGCGCTCCTCCTCGGGGGGCGTGTTGCGCTGGCGAGTCTCAAAATTGTAGTTAACTGCTCAGTAACATCACCAGAACTGTAACAAGTTCTCGTCTTGAGGGCTAGGGCAACTGCCGCTACTCCAGGCCCGTGCGGGCGGCGCCGGCCGGGCTCCCGGGCGGAACGGGCGCAGCCGCGGCGGCGGCAGCGGGCGCGGGCCGCCGGCCCTGGCGGCCGCCGCGGCGTCGCCCGGGAGGATGACCGAGTAGAACTCCGGCTGGTAGGCCGCCACGTCGTAGTACGGCGCGTAGTTCAGGCAGGCACGATCATGGGCGAAGCTGTTCACGCTGAACCCGATGACCACGCTGGCCCCCCGGCTGTAGGCGGGGGCGATGTGAGCCTGGTAGGCCAGGAAGCCGGGAACACCGCGAGACCCTGGCGCGGAGAACAGCCGGGCGAAGCGGGCGCCGGACAGCCCGGGGTCCGGTGCGTACCAGGCGACGATGCCGTCGGCCGGGCTGGAGCCGAGCACGACGTAGCCGCCGCCGGGCAGCCGGTACACCGAGCCCACGCCAAAGGACGAGCCGCGGCCGAGCGGGGCGGCCAGGCCGGACGGCGACCGGGACCAGCCCGCCGCGGTGTCGTACCACCACGTGCCCGGGTCGGCCAGGCTGGCCCGGGGCGCGACGGCCACCACGAGCGTGCGCGAGCTGGCGCCCGGCGACGGCCACATCTCGCCGTAGACGTACGTGCAGGCGGCCAGGCCGCGGGGGCAGGACGTGGCGTTCACCAGCCCGACGCCCCACTGGACGCAGCCGGCCCCGCCGGCCCCGCCGGCTTGGTTGGCCCCGCCGGCCCCGCCGGCTTGGCCGGCACTGCCGATGCCGCAGCCGGCCGTCAGGCTGGCCGGGCCGAAGCCGGCCGGCGTGATGACGTAGCTGGACGGCCGGGTGAGCGAGGCCAGCGGCATCGTCACCACCTCGTTGGCCACCGGGACGTAGTCAAACGGATCCGGTCCCTCCGGCGCGAACACCGTGTAGATGGCCTGGACCGAGTTTCCCGTCACGATCCCGCCGTCGGGCCAGGCCCACGAGCGGTCCGGGGATCCGGCCACCGGGGGCACCGGCGCGGCCGGCGCCCCGCCGGCGGACGGCCCGGTGATCGTCCGGATGACCCGGAACGAATCACCGGAGCCGCTGGTCAGCAGCAGCATGTTGCGCACCAGGGGGGTGCCAGGGCGGACCGTGCCGTCGTCGCCGACCGGGCCGTAGTAGCTGTCGTTGAACAACCACAGCGCGCGGCCGCCGGGCAGCGCCACCTGAACCGCGTTGTCGCCGCTGTTCCACTGCCCGTCCGCGGCCGCGTAGTGCTCAAGGCCGCCGTTCAGCCAGCCCGTCCACGACGCGGACAGCGGAGCCTGTGCCCGGAGCAGCTGCGACGCCAGAGCGCCCAGGGCCGCGGCGGCCAGGAGCGTCGCCACCAGCCCCGCGCGCCGCAGCCGCGGCGACGTGATCAGCATGACTCAGTGTCGCCTCCCCCGGCGGGTAGTCACGAAAGGATGGCGGCGGCGGCCAGGCGCCCCACGATGACCAGGCAGATGGCCTGCGGAATCCCGTTCAGCAGCGCGGTGACAGCCAGGCCCGAGTTACCGGCCTGCTGCAGGTGCTCGCCGACCGCGGCGCAGGCCGACGCGGCGATCAGCAGGCCGGCCAGCACCCGCGGCCGCCACAGGCGTCCCACCGCGTCCCGGCCCTCGGCCAGGGCCGGGAGGTCGGCGTTGGAGACGAGGAACAAGCACGTGGCCGCGGGCACGATGACCGCACCCGCATATCCGCCCAGCAGCAGGCCGGTGATCACCAGCGCGCCCAGGACCACCGCCGTCCCGGCCAGCCGGGCGAATCGCCGCGCGCCGGCGGCTCGCGCCTCCCGGTCCGGGCGCGGGCGGCGCGGGCCGCCCGGGCCGCCCGGGCCGCGCGGTCCGCGCGGGCCGCGCGGGCGCTGGCGCTGGGCGCGCCAGGGCAGCGCGATGGGCCCCACGGCCACCAGCATGACCACGGCAGTGGCCGCCAGCCCGCCGACGACGAAGGGGTGGTACAGCTGCCCGGGCTGGTACGTCACGTGCACGAGGCCGCTGGTACCAGCGGGAAGCAGCCAGGCCTGCATCCACCCGTCGAGTCGCACCGCCCGCAGCTGGCTGCGGCCGATGACCGCTCGCCACCCCGCGTTGAAGTTCTCCTGCACGACCAGGTAGGAGGCCGTGGCGGCGTTGACCCGCAGCACCCGGGACGTCGACGTCCAGGACACGACGCCGGCGGCCGCCGGCCTGGCCGCCGCGGCTGGCAGCCCGGCGTTGACCACCACGTCCTGCACGGAGAAGGCGTCAGTCGCAGGCTCGGCCACGCGGTTGGCGCCCCCGGTGAGGGTGACCGGGGAGCACGCGGTGAAGTGCAACGGGCGGCCGGTGAGCAGGCTGGCGAAACTGCCGGACACCCGCGTCGGCACGACGGTGCCGTTCAGTTCGATCAGCGGCCCGAGGCCGCACTGCAGCCGGAACGTGCCCGACGGCGGGCGGAAGGACGGCACGCCGGGGATGGTCACGTCAGTTATCTGCAGCGGCGCCTGGACCTGGGAGAAGGTGAACTTCAGCCCCGTGGTGCGCATCCGCGCGAAGTTCACTACCCCGCTGGCGTCGAGCAGGGCGCCGCGCACCTGGCCGCCTGACCCGGTGATCAGCACCTGGAGCAGGCCAGCGGCACCCGGGGGCCGCTGAATCGTCAGCTTGCTGACGGCCCGCCGGTAGCCCCACCGGATCGACAGCGTGGGATGCGCATCGGCGACACTCGCGACCCACGTCGTCGCGGGATCGCCGTCGAAGGCCGACAGCGCCTGGTCCTGCGGGTCGCGGGTGTACGTCGAGGACGCCGTGACCCGCGGCTGGCGGGGGCTGAGCCGCACGAACCGGTCGGCCAGCGCCGGGTCCGCGAGGACAGCGGAGCCGCGGAGCGTGGCCTGTCCGGGAGCGGGCGCGGTGAACGAGTGGTCGAAGCCGGACTGCTCCTCGGTCAGCGCGGTCAGGTCAGGCGAGCAGACCCAGCGCAGCGAGGTGAGCATGCAGCCGGAGGGCTGCGGCTCGTCCTTGGCCAGCACCACCGCCGACGGGTCCTCGCCGGCAACCGACGGGGCGGTTATCGTCCGGCCGGCCCGGACGCCCGGTACCGCGATGTCGTAGATGCTCACCTGGGTGCCGACGGCCAGCGCGGGCTGCGAGGTGAGGCCGGTGACCGTGATCCGCAGCCAGCCGGACGCCCCGGCCGGGACCCGGAGCCGCTGCCTGGCGCTGGTCGCGGCGACCCGGTCGGTGACCTGACCAGCGGCGCTGGACACCAGGACCCGCGCGACCGGCGGGCCGAGCGACTTGTCGTCGAAGGCCACGGATATCACGCCCGGATCGACCGGGACATTGAAATCCAGCTGGATCCACTGGCCGACCGGCCCGGTCCAGCTGCCCGATTCCCACCTGGTCCGCATGTTCCCGTCGACGGCGGCGAACGGCAGCAAGCCGCTCGCCCACTGGGCGGGAATGGCCTGGATGTCAGCGGCGGACGAGGATGCAGTCACGTTCTTGATGCCGGTGTACGCCGCCACGGCCTGGTACCTGTCCCAGCCCGGCTCGGTGTAGTCATTGGCCGCGTCGAAGGTGACGGCGGGCTCGGTACCGGTCAGCGTCGGTGAATACGAGGAGTTGATCTCGCCGAAGTTCCTGACCCGGCGGCGGAGCGAGTCCGTCAGCACCGACCCGGCGGCCGGCTGGCCCGCGCCGTCCCCGTTGAGGAGCACCGGCCGCTGGCCGAGCAGGCCCTCATCGGCGAGCGTCAGGAGGGACTCGGGCCCGCCGTAGACCCGCAGCGTGCCGGCCGCGGGCTGGACGGTCGCCTCCGGTTGAGCGCCCGGCACCTGGAATATCTCCACCGCGGGATAGGGCGCGTAGAGCTTGGTCACGGCGTTGTCGGGGGTGAGGTCACCCGCGAGCGGACCGAACTGAGCCACCCTGGTCAGGCCCGGCGAGGCGGCGAGCGCCTGGTTGACCCGGGCCGGCCACGTTCCGTTCTGCACGGCGAGGTCGTTCCTGACCACCACGTACCGCACGCCCATCCGCGCGAGCACCGCGGCGAGGCCGGCCGAACCGTCGCCCGCGGCGAGCCGCTGATCGATGGTGTTCAGCAGCCGCTCGTTTCCCGCGGACCCGATGACGGACAGGTTCCGCTCCGCGTAGTCCACGTTGGTGAGCGCCTGCAGCACGTCGTCCATCGGGCTGCCCCACAGATACTGGCCGAAGGGCAAGCCCGGCTCGACCAGGACAGCCTGGTTCCCGGCATGCGCGGTCAGCCAGTTGGCCGCGGCCACCCAGTAGGACGGGACCTGGCCGAACGCGCCGGCACTGGCCAGCCCGGTTGTGACGGCGGGCACCGCGAGGCCGGCGAAGGCCGCCGCGACCCCCCCGGCCAGCGCGGCCTGCCGCCAGGACGGCCGCACCACGGCGAGCAGGTGAGCGAGCCCGAGCGCCAGCGGCAGGCGGATCATCGGGTCGAACTTCCACAGGTTGCGGAACGGTGACGCCGGGCCGTTGATCAGGCTGACGAGCGGACCTTCCAGCGGGCTGCCCAGGCTGCTCACATGGCCGAGCGAGATGACGAGCAGCCCGCCGAGCGCGGACCACAGCAGGAACCGGCGCTCCGGGATCGCGCGGTGAATCAGCCCCGCCAGCCCGAGGGCCGCCAGCAACCCGGTGAGCAGCGCCGGCACTACCTGCGTGGAGATCTGGAACGCGAGCGGCCACCAGGGCGGCCCGTTCACGATCAGGTAGCTGACCCAGATCTCCGTGCCGCGGAAGATGTTGAGCAGGCTGGTCGCCGACGAGGTTACCTGCGCGCTTTCGGTGTAGGGCACGACGGAGACGCCGTACCGCGACAGCAGCACGAGGGGGACCGACCAGGAGCAGGTGACCAGGACCACGGCGGGGAGCCACCAGGCCAGCATGCGGATTTTCGGCCCGGCGCCGCGCCTGGTCAGGATGTAGATGAGCACGGGGACCAGGACGGCGACGGCCGACGCCGCGTTCATGCCGCTGCACAGCGCCACCGCGGCGGCCGACCGGGCCACCGCACGCACCCGGCTGGCCGGACGCCCGCGGCCCTCAGCCTCCGTGCTGTCGGATGGCGTGCCCTCGGCCCCAGTGCCGTCGGGTGGCGTGCGGTCGAGCCAGGGGCGCATGTCGGCGAGCGGGACCAGGATCCAGGGCAGCATCGCCATCGGCAGGAACTCACCGGACATGTGGCCGACGATGCTGAGCGCGATGGGCGACATCGCGTACGCCAGGCCCGCGGCGGCGCGCGTCCCCGGCGTGCCGGTGCCCATCCGCCCGGCCAGCCGCACGGTGCCGGCGAACGCGGCGACGAGCAGCAGGCCGATCCACAGCCGCTGCACGATCCACCCCTCGACGGACAGCTGCCTGAGCACCTGGAAGAACGGTCCCATCGGGAACAGGTAGCCGACCGCCTGATTCAGCAACCCGCCGAATTGCTGCGGATCCCACAAGGTAAACGCGCTGGACAGAAAGCGCGACGGGTCGACCACGAGCTCGAACTTGGTGTCCGCGATGATGTCGCCGGGCGCGGTCGCGAACGGGAGCGCGGCCAGGAACAGGCAGCATGCCAGCCACCGGGACCTGATCGCGACTCGCCGGGCGCCCCGCCGCCAGGCCCCCCCGGCCGGCCGCGTATCGCTCGGGCGGGGCGAGTCACCGGCCAGGCGGATCGTGGCACTTCTCCTTAGGGACTTATTACGTAACCCTACAAATCCGCGATGATACCTTCGTCCGCTGAGATGGCGCCGTGGCGGTGCGGGCCTGCCATTGCCAAGCCTGGCTGCGGCGCACTAGCATGCCGTACCGCTACTCGCCAGTAGCACCCGGTACGCAGACACCACTAAGGCTGTCATCATGCAGGGCACTACAGGGCTGGTCCGGTGGGCAGCGCTGCTCCCGGCCGAGGGCGCCGCCCCGAATCTCGTGTCGATCGTGAGGTGCGCGAGATGACGATACGCGCCGGAGCCCGGACGGCCGTCCGGCGCGCCCCGGCGTCGGCTGACTACCGTGCGTTCGGCATCGTGGACGAACTGAACTGCTACTTCGACTCTCCGGCCGAACCCAACAACGTTCACCTGGAGATCTGGCTGCCCGGCCACCTCGACCCGGACCGGCTGCGGGACGCGGTCACGGCGATGCTGGCCGGCCAGCCGCGAGCCGGGGCCCGGAGGGCCGGCCGCGGCTGGTGGCGCCGCGCCTACGCCTGGGAGTTCCCGCCGCAGGCCAGTACCGACCCGGTGTCGACGGCGCGCTGGCAGACCGAGGCGGACCTGGACGTGGCCCGGGCGCGCTTCCTGGCCAGCGCGCCCCCGCTGGACCGCGCGCCGCCGTTCCGGCTGCTGCTCGCCCGCGGCCCCGGGCGGGACAGCCTGATCCTCAACGCCCATCACGCGGCGTTCGACGGGCGATCGTGCCTGCGGCTGCTGCACCTGATCGCGGACCGGTACGGCGCCGGGCGGCCGGCCGGGCCAGATCGCACGGATCCGGCCCGCGGGCCGGCCGGGCCCTCCGGCCAGGAGCCCGCAGAAACGCGGCCGCCCCCGGGAGGGCGGCCGCCGGCCAGCCCGCTGCCAGGGAACCGCGCGCCGACGAGGCGGTTCCTGCCGCCGGCGAGGCGCACCGCGCGGATAGCGCCGCGGCATGCGCGGGGCCGCCGACCGCGCCGCGCGCCAGGCTACGGCTTTGCCCTGCTCCGGTGGCCAGGCGTGCCGGCCGCACCGCACGCGGCGAACGGGCCGGCCGTCACCGTCAACGACGTGCTCATCGCCGCGCTGATCCTGGCCATCCTGCGGTGGAACGCGTCGGCGCACCGAAGGCCGCGCCGCGTCCGGATCAGCATGCCGGTGGACATCCGGCCGCCCCGCGGTGGCGACGAACTCGGTAACCTGTCCCGGCTGTGCACGGTGACCGCGGACCCGGTCAGCACCGCCGCCCTGACCGCGGTCGTGGCCGGCCAGACCAGGCGAGCCAAGCACGAACCCGGCCCGCTCGTCAGCCCGGCCCAGGCGGCGATGGCCAGGACGCCGCTGCCGACCTGGGTCAAGCGGCGCGTGCTGCGGCTGGCCGTGCGCTGCCTGGGCTGGCTGGAGTGTGACTCCTCGCTGCTCTCGAACCTGGGCAACATCACCGATGCGCCCCGCTTCGGGGCGCTTTCCCCGGCGCGGATGTGGTTCTCCACCTCCGCGCACATGCCGCGCGGCCTCTCGGTCGGCGCGATCACCGTCGACGGGCAGCTGCACCTGTGCTTCAGGTACCGGCACGCGCTGTTCGACGCCGCCGCCGCGCACGATTTCGCCGCCGGGTACGCCGCGGCGCTGACCGCACTGACCGGAACGCAGGCCGACCTGTGAGCCGGCGCGGCCAGCCGTTAGCGTCCGGGTCCGGCGGGGCCTCGCTGCTCAGGGCAGATCTGCTCACGGCAGCGGGCGGGGCTTTCCCTGGCCGCCATGCCGCAGGCTGGAGGCATGGCTCACGAAGACAAGAACCCCCTGTTCAGCGAGCGGGCCCGGGAGCAGCTGCTGCAGCAGCGGATCCTCGTGCTCGACGGGCCGCTCGACGACGACAACGGCACGCTGCTCGCCACGCAGCTGCTCACGCTGGCCGCCGGCGATCCCGTTTCCGACGTCGCGCTGTGGATCAACTCACCCGGCGGTTCGGTGCCGTCGATGCTCGCCATCCGTGACGTCATGCGGCTGGTGCCATGCGACGTCACCACCCTGGCGCTCGGGCTGGCCTGCAGCGCCGGGCAGTTCCTGCTGTCGGCCGGCGCCAGGGGCAAGCGGTTCGCGCTGCCGCACGCCCGCATCCTGATGCACCGCGGCTCGGCCGGGATCGGCGGCAGCGCGGTCGACATCGAGGTCCAGGCCGACGACCTGCGGCACACGGTGGACACCGTGCTCGGGCTCATCGCCGAGGACACCGGCCAGCCGGTCGAGCGCATCTTCCGCGACTCGCTGCACGACCACTGGTACACCGCCGCCGAGGCCCGCGACTACGGCTTCATCGACGGGATCGTCGACTCGTTCGGCCAGGTCATGCCGGCCAGGAAACACCGGATCGGCCTGCAGGGAGCGGTCTCATGAGCACTTATACGATCCCGAACGTCATCGCTCAGCATCCGCGCGGTGAGCGGATCATGGATGTGTACTCGCACCTGCTGACCGAGCGCATCGTCTACCTCGGCACCGGGATCGATCCGGGCGTCGCCAACACGCTCATCGCCCAGCTGCTGCACCTGGAGGCGGAAAGCGCCGAGCAGGAGATCAGCCTGTACATCAACTGCGAGGGCGGCGACCTGCCCTCCATGCTCGCGGTGTACGACACCATGCAGTACATCGAGGCGCCGGTCGCGACCACCTGCGTAGGCCAGGCGATCGGCGTCGGCGCCGTGCTGCTCGCGGCCGGGACGCCCGGCCGGCGCGCCCTGCTGCAGCACGCGCGGGTGGTGCTGCACCAGCCGGCCGCCCGCGGCCAGGGCCCGATTCCCGACCTGATCCTGCAGGCCGACGAGCTCGTCCGGATGCGCGCCGATATCGAGGCGATCCTGTCCGTGCACACCGGCCAGTCCGTGCAGACCCTGCGCGCCGACACTGACCGGGACCGGGTGCTGACGGCGCAGGCCGCGCTGGACTACGGGATCGTGGACCAGGTGCTCGGGCAGCGGCGGCGGGATGACCGCGTGGCCGCGGCTCCGGTCAGCTGACCCCTACGCGGCGAGGGAGAGCAGCACCGGGCCCGCCGCGCGAGACCGGGGCGCGCGCGGCGCGGCGGCCCGGGCCATCCAGATCGCCTGCTGACGGCGCAGGTCGCCGGCGACCTGCTCGGTCAGCTGGACGAGGGTGATGCCCAGCGCGCTGGCCAGGGCCGCGATCATCTCGCTCGACGGCTCCTTGCGGCCGCGCTCGATCTCGGAGAGGTACTGCGGCGATATCCCGGCCCGGCCCGCCGTCTCGGACAGCGTCTCCCGCTGTTCCTGACGAAGGACCCGGAGCCGCTGGCCGAGCACCTCCCGCCACAGCGGCTCCTGAGAGAAGGGCTCCTGGGCAGGAGGCTCCTGGGCAGGAGGCTGGTGAGCAGGGGGCTCCTGGGGTACCGGCTGGGGTGCCCGCCGCAGCGGATAGACGCGCGCGCTCTCGGCCATACCTCAGCGTAAAGCGGCCAGCCGCCCAGCGGGCCGCGGTTTCGCTACCGGCAAACCCCCGCCCCGGCCGCGGCGAGCGCGGCGTCATTCCATGGTTGTGACACCGTATTGACTCTTTTAAAGACGCTGTCACAACCATGGAAATGCGCGGAGCAGCGGGCTGGGGTGGGTGAGGTGAGTAGGGCGGGTGAGGTCGGTGGGGCGGGTGGGGCGATCGGGCGGGCGCGAGCGGGGCTTGGTGCTGGCGGTGGTTGGGGGTTTACTGCCTGGCGATGACAGCGTCGGCGAAGCTGCGGAGATGGGCGAGCTTGTCCTCGAGCGGCTCGGGGTCGGGACCGGTCACGTAGGGCCAGCGGAAGCCGACGATGACATCGGTCACGCCCTGGTCCTCGAGGCGGCGCACGCCGTCCGCGGTGTAGGCGTCGGCCGAGATCGCGTGCACCTCGAACGGGCGTCCCTCGGTGCCTTCCTCGCGGCGGAACCGGGCCAGCCGGTCCAGCAGGCCGGGCAGGTCCGCCGGGTCTCCCCCGCCGTGCAGCCAGCCGTCGCCCTGCCGGGCGGCGCGGCGGAGCGCGGCGTCGGAGTGACCGCCGATGAGAACGGGAATCGGTTCTCGCGGCACCGGCGCGATCTTGACCGGCGGCAGGTCGAAGACCTCGCCGTGGTACTCGAAGTAGCCGCCGGCGGCCAGGCCGCGCAGGATGGCGATCGACTCGTCCATCCGCCGGCCGCGGCTGGCCCAGTCCACGCCGAGCACCTCGTAGTCCTCGCGCCACGGGCTGGTCCCGACGCCGAGGACGAGGCGGCCGCCGGTGAGCACGGCCGTCGAGGTGGCCTGCTTGGCGGTCAGCACCGGGTCGCGGACCGGCAGCTTGAGCACGAACGTGACGAACCGCAGCCTGGAGGTGACCGCGCCGAGCGCCGGGATCAGCGAGAAGGGCTCGAGGAAGGGCTTGTCCTCGAGGAACTCGCGGCTGCCGTCCGGGTTGAACGGGTAAATGCTGTCCGAGTGCCGCGGGTAGCAGATGCTGTCCGGGATGACCATCGAGTCATAGCCGGCCTCTTCCGCGGCGCGGGCGAGCGAGGGGTAGAAGGAGGGGTCGGTCATCGATTCGGCGTAGCTGAAGCGCACGGGCGCCTCCCTCCTGGTGTCGAAAAAACTAGAACAGGTTCTTGTTCTGGTCAACTGGATGCCCCAAGCTTGTGCACATGGACCTTGCCACGATCGAAGAGATCCGCCAGGTGAAGTACCGCTATCTGCGCTGCGTCGACCTGAAGCTCTGGGACGAGCTCGCGGAGGTGTTCACGCCGGACGCCACCGTGGACTACGGGACGCCGGTGTACGGCAAGCCGCTGAAGATCGCCGGCCGGGACGAGATCGTCGGGTTCCTGCGGAAAAGCCTCGGGCCGGACATGATCACGGTGCACCGCGCGGGCCAGCCCGAGATCACCGTCGACGGCGACACGGCCACCGGCACCTGGTCGTTCGAGGACACGGTGATCGCGACCGAGCACCGGATCGTGATCGCCGGCGCGGCCTTCTACCGGGACCGGTACGAGCGCGGCGCGGACGGCCGGTGGCGGATCGCGCATACCGGGTACGTGCGGACCTACGAGGCGATGCTGTCGCTCGACGACCTGCCGAGCTTCCGGATCACCGCGAAGCTCGCGGCGGCTGACGGGGCTGACGTTGCTGACGCAGCCGTTCGCTGAGGCGCTGGCCGAAGCCGAGAAGATCATCGCGGGCGCCCCGTTCGTGGCGTCGGAGCAGGACCTGGCCGAAGGGTATGACTACCTGGCGGGCAGCATCCAGGCCTCGCTCCGGATGGCCTGGGCCTACCAGCGGGACTTCCCGTACTTCGTGCAGTCGACCGGGCCGTACGCCAAGATGGGCCTGGACAACCCGGACACCTTGTACTTCCACGCCTACCTGCGCGACGACGCCGAGTACGTGGTGACCGGGCACCGCGGCAGCACCATGGACCTGAGCTTCCAGGTGCTGAAGGGGGACTACTCCCCGGTCGAGGTGCCGGACAGCCTGAGCGCGTTCGACGACCGGGCCATCGAGATCGGCGGCGACGGCTCGTTCGAGCTGCGGTTCGGGCCAGGCAGACCCGGGCGGAACTACTTCAGGCTCGGCGCCGGGTCATCGATGCTGCTGGTCCGCGAGGTGTACAGCGACTGGAGCACCGAACGGCGCGGCACGATCAGCATCCGCCGGGAGGACCGGGCCGGCTGCGCGCCGCCGCCGGCCGGCTCCGACGTGCTCGCCAAGCGCTACGGCGTGGCCGGCAAGATCCTGCTGTCCCGGCTGCGCACGTTCCTGGCCTTCCCCGAGTGGTTCTACCTGAAGGAGCCGGTCAACACGATGACGCCGCCCCGGCCCACGCCGGGCGGGCTGGCCACCCAGTTCTCCTCGGCCGGCCACTTCGACCTGGGCGAGGACCAGGCGATGATCGTGACCGTGCCCGCGGCCGGCCGGGACGTCGCGCCCTACCAGGGCATCCAGCTGGGCAGCATGTGGTACGTCTCGCTGGACTACATCAACCACCAGACCAGCCTCACCGCCGACCAGGCCCGGGTGGACCCGGACCAGCGGATGCGCTTCGTGATCAGCGAACGCGACCCCGGCGTCGCCAACTGGCTGGAGCTCACCGGGCGGCGGCGCGGGTACGTGCAGATCCGCTGGCAGCGGCTGACCCGGGACCTCGCCGCGGCGGACGGGCCGCAGGTCGCGCTGGTCCCGTTCGCCGGGCTTGGTGACGTGCTGCCGTACTACCGGCAGGCGCGGGTGTCGCCGGGGACCTGGCGGGCGCGGATCGCCGCCCGCCAGGCCGCTATCGCGGAAAGGATGCTGGGCTGATGATGCTGCAGGACAAGGTCGTGGTGGTGGCCGGCGTCGGGCCCGGCCTCGGGCGTTCCATCGCGCTGGCCAGCGCCAGGGAAGGCGCGGACGTGGTGCTGGCCGCGCGCACCGCGGCGCGGCTCGACGACGTGGCCAAGGAGGTCGCCGGGCTGGGCCGGCGCGGGCTGGCGGTGCCGACCGACCTGGCCGACGCCGCGGCGGCGGATCACCTGGCCGAGGCGGCCCTCGAGGGGTTCGGGCGGGTCGACGCGCTGGTGTACAACGCGCTGGCCATGCCGCCCATCAAGGACCTCGGCGAGGTAAGCCTGGAAGCCCTCAACGCCAGCTTCGACGCGAACGTCGTGTCCGCCCTGCGGCTGACCAGGCTGTTCACCCCGGCGCTTGCGGAAGCCGCGGGCTCGGTGGTGATGATCAGCTCCATGGTGGTGCGGTTCTCGCAGCGCACCATGGGGCCGTACAAGCTCACCAAGGCGGCCCTGCTGGCGATGGCGCAGAGCCTGGCCACCGAGCTGGGGCCGCGCGGCGTCAGGGTCAACTCGGTGGCGCCCGGGCACATCTGGGGCGACTCGCTGAAGTGGTACTTCGGCTACCTGGCGCACAAGCGCGGCGTCGAGGTCCAGGAGATCTACGACGAGACCGCGGCGAGCATCGACCTGCGGCGGCTGCCCGAGCCGGACGAGATCGCGGACGCGGCGGTCTTCCTGGCCTCGCCGCTGGCCCGGGCGATCACCGGGCAGTGCCTCGACGTGAACTGCGGCGAGTACCACCATTGAGGCCCGCCGGCCGGCCCGGCCCCGCCAGCACTGTCAGCACCATTGAGGAGCTGCACGCCGCGGCGTCGGAGGTCACCGGGCTCGGCGATTTCGGGCCGGATGACTACACCGACGGGCTGGCCGTGCTGCTCGCGTCGTGCGCCAGGGACGCGGGCCTGACCCCGCGGGGCGGCAAGGTGATGCGGGCCATGCTGCGCGGGGCGCTGACGGCCCGGCTGTTCAGCGAGGCGGCCTGGCAGGCGCACCCGGAGCACGCGCAGGTGCGGATCGACCGGCCGCTGTTCGTCACCGGGCTGCCCAGGAGCGGCACCACCGCGCTGCACCGGCTGCTCACCGCCGACCCTGCGCACCAGGGCCTGCAGCTGTGGCTGGCCGAGGTGCCGCAGCCCCGGCCGCCGCGGGCGACCTGGGCGGCCAACCCGGTCTTCCAGTACGTCCAGGCCGGCTGCGAGCGGCACCACGCCGAACACCCCGAGTTCATGGGGGTCCACTACATGGCGGCGGACCAGGTCGAGGAGTGCTGGCAGCTGCTGCGGCAGTCAATGCGGTCCATCTCCTGGGAGTGCCTGGCGCACCTGCCGTCGTATTCCGCCTGGCTGCGCAGGCAGGACTGGACCGGCGCCTACCGGCGGCACCGGCGCAACCTGCAGCTGATCGGCCTGCCGGACGCCGGGTGCCGCTGGGTGCTGAAGAACCCCAGCCACCTGTTCGCGCTCGACACGCTGCTGCGGGTCTACCCGGACGCGCTGATCGTCCAGACGCACCGCGAGCCGGGCACGGCGATCGCGTCGGTCTGCAGCCTGGCGGCGCAGGCGTCGGCGGGCTGGTCCACCACGTTCACCGGCGCGGTCATCGGCCGGGACCAGCTCGAGCTGTGGGCGTCCGGGCTCGAGCGGTTCAGCGCCGAGCGCGCCAGGCATGACCCGGCCCGGTTCTTCGACGTGTACTACGACGACCTGACCGCCGATCCGGTGGGCACGGCGGAAGCGGTCTACGCGCACTTCGGCCTGCCGTTCAGCGGCGCCGCCGCGGATGCCATGCGGACGCTCGCCGGACCGGGTAAGGCCAGGTCAGCGCACCGGTACACGCTCGCCGAGTTCGGCCTGACCGCGGCTGACGTCAGCGCGCGCTTCGGCGCCCTCGGAGACCGGGCCGCGGAGCTGCGATAATCACAAGGTGAGCACGACAGGATCGGGGCGGCGCGCCGACGTGGTGCAGCTCGCGGGCGAGCTGTTCGCGCAGAAGGGCTACCGCGCCACGACCGTACGACCGTGCGCGAGATCGCCGACGCCGCGGGCATCTTGTCCGGCAGCCTGTACCACCACTTCGACTCCAAGGAGTCGATCGGCGACGAGATCCTGTCGGGCTTCATCAACGACGTGCTGGCCGACTACCGGGCCGCGGCGGCGTCGGGCGGCACCCCGCGGGAGGTGCTCGAGCAGGTCGTCCGGTCGACCAGCCAGACCCTGGCCCGGCACCGGGCCGCGCTGGCCATGCTGCAGAACGACTGGAGCTACTTCAGCGGCCAGCCCCGGTTCGGGTACCTGCGCAAGGCGGTGGGCGAGATCGAGCGGACCTGGGTCACCCAGCTCGAGCGGGGCAAGGAAACCGGGGCCTTCCGCGCGGACCTGGACGCGCGGCTCACCTACCGGCTGCTCCGGGACGTGCTGTGGATCCCGTCGCAGTGGCGTCTCGCGGAGGGCTACGACACCGGCCAGGTGGCCGACGCCCTGCTGCGCCTGCTCTTCGACGGCATCACGGCCCGGGCCTGATCAGCCGAACGGGCCGGGTATCCGCACGCGCCCGGACTTTACGCCGCCACCGGCGCCGAAACAAGAACACGTTCTAGTCGGCACCTGGTGATGTTAGGCTCCTGCCAAGCAAGCGTTTGGTTCAGCGGAAACGGATGGGACCGGAGGGGCCATGGGCCGGCTCGACGGCAAGGTCGCCCTGATCACCGGCGGAGCGCGGGGCATGGGCAAGTCCCATGTGCGGCACTTCGTCGCCGAGGGCGCCCGGGTGGTCTTCGGCGACGTGCGCGATGAGCAGGGCCAGTACGTGGCGGCCAAGCTCGGCGAGCAGTCCTGCCGGTACGTGCACCTCGACGTCACCAGCTCCGGCGACTGGGCCGCGGCGGTGACGGCGGCGGAAGAGACGTTCGGGCGGCTCGACGTGCTGGTGAACAACGCCGGGATCCTGACGTTCGCGCCGATCGCCGAGATGACGCTGGAGGCCTTCCGGCGGGTGCTCGAGGTCAACGCGGTGGGCTGCTGGCTCGGCATGAAGGCGGTGATCGAGCCGATGAAGCGGGCGGGCGGCGGGTCGATCGTCAACATCTCCTCGATCGAGGGGTTCACCGGTGCGGCCGGGCTCTCCGCCTACAGCGCGAGCAAGTTCGCGGTGCGCGGCATGACCAAGGCGGCCGCGCAGGAACTGGCCGCGTTCGGCATCCGGGTCAACTCGGTGCACCCGGGCGGGGTGCTCACCCGGATGGTCGTCGAATCCGAAGATGCCCGGGCCGAGAGCGCGGAGGCATTCATGAAGGCCATGCCGCTGCACCGGTTCGCCGAGCCCGTGGAGATCTCCCGGCTGGTGGCGTACCTGGCCTCGGACGAGTCGTCCTACTCGACCGGCAGCGAGTTCGTCGCCGACGGCGGCCTGCTATCCGGTCCTGGCTACTGATCGAGAGGGTGAGATGGACGACGCGCTGACGCTGTCCGGCCGGGTGGCCATCGTGACCGGGGCGGGCCACGGCCTGGGGCGGGCCGAGTCGCTGGCGCTGGCCCGGGCCGGGGCCCGGCTGGTGCTCAACGACCTGCCGGGAGACGCCGTGCAGGCGGTGGCCGCCGAGATCGGGGCCGCGGGCGGGCAGGCGGTCGTGGCCGCCGGGGACGTCGCGGAGTGGTCGACGGGCGAGGAGCTGCTGGCGGCGGCGCTCGAGACGTACGGGCGGCTGGACATCCTGGTCAACAACGCCGGGGTGCTGCGCGACCGGATGATCTTCACGATGTCACCCGAGGAATGGGACCTGGTCCTGCGGGTGCACCTGCGCGGGCACTTCGTGACCACGCGGCTGGCCACCGCCTACTGGCGGGAGCAGCGCAACGCGGCCGGCGGGCCGGTGTACGCCAGGATCGTGAACACCTCCTCCGAGGCCTTCCTGCTCGGCTCGATCGGCCAGCCCAACTACGCGGCGGCCAAGGCCGGCATCGCCGCGCTCACCGTGACGACCGCGCGCAGCTGCTCGCGGTACGGCGTGCGCGCCAACGCCATCTGCCCGCGCGCCCGCACCGCTATGACGGCCGAGCTGATGGGGCCGCCGCCGGAGGGGGCGGTCGACCCGCTCGCGCCCGAGCACGTCGCGCCGCTCGTGGTGTACCTGGCCGGGCCGGCCGCCGAGACGATCAACGGCGAGATATTCGTGGTGCACGGCGGCGTGGCCGCGGTCATGGATCCGCCCCGGGTCCGGACGGTGTTCCACGCGGACACGCCGGACGGCATGTGGACGCTGGACTCGGTGCAGGCGGCGCTCGGCCCTGCTTTCGAGGGCGGGGCGTTCGGCGACCGGGCGCCCTCGGTGGGCTTCCTGTGCGAGGACACGCTCGAGCTGGCCACCGAGACCATCGGGTTCCCCCGGCGGGGATAAGCGCGGACGGACCGGGCATCGCCCTGCTGGCGGGCGCCGCGGCTGTGACCTTGTGGCGGCTACATCATCTCGTCGGTGAACGGCAGCAGGACGGTCTTGAGCTCGGTGTAGGCCTCGATCGGTGCCGACGTCCGCGTCGCCGAACACCACGGACGGGCTCTTGCCGCCGAGCTCGAGGCTGACCCGCTTGCACCCGGCGGCCGCGGCCATCATCACCTTCTGCCCGACGGCGCGGCTGCCGGTGAACGAGAGCTTGTCCACCATCGGGTGGCTGATCAGGGCCTGCCCGGCCGGGTCGCCTGGGCCGGTGACCAGGTTGAGCACGCCGGGCGGCAGGCCGGACTCCTCGGCGATCAGCGGGCCAGCCGCAGCACCGCGAACGTGGCGTACTCCGACGGCTTGAGCACGATCGTGCAGCCGGCCGCCAGGGCCGGCGCGACCTTCTGGGCGAACAGCGCCAGCGGCGCGTTCCACGGGATCACCGCGCCCACCACGCCGACCGGCTCGCGCAGCGTGAGGACCAGGTGATCGCCGCCCTGGTAGGGCGGCAGCGTCTCGCCGGCCAGCTTGTCGGCCCAGCCGGCGTGATGATCGAAGACGTCGGCCACGAAGTCCGCCGACATGGCGTAGATCTGGCCGAAGCTCAGCGGGACGCTGTTGTCCAGGGCCTGCAGGCTGAGCAGCTCGCTGGCGTGCGAGCGGACCAGGTCCGCGATCGTGCGGAGCACCCGGACCCGCTGGCCGGCCCGGGCGCGCGGCCACGGGCCCTCGTCGAACGCCCGGCGCGCCGCGCGCACGGCGCTGTCGACGTCGGCCGCGCTGGCGACCGGGAACGAGGCGACCTGCTCGCCGGTGGCGGGATGGGTGTGGCTCCAGGTGCCGCCGTCGGCGGCCGCGGTCCACTGCCCGTCGATCAGCATGAGGCCGTCGCCGAGACCGAGTTCGTCGCGATGCGGCTTGATGGATGCGACCATTGCCCCGCTCCCTTGCGTTGCCCCTTGCCGTGCCCTTAGTAGAACACGTTCTAGTTATTCGGAGCGTACACCGGCCGCGGAGCGCCCGCCAGGAAGGGCGTCACGTCATCGTGGATCGATGTACCTGCCATGGCAGGTATGGCGATCCACGGTCATAGGGGGAGCGTCAGATGCCGTCCCAGACGTGGGTCACGTAGAACACGTCGTGGTAGTCCTTCTCCGGGACGGTGCCGAATTTCGGGGCCCGCTCCAGGGACTGCTGCCAGCAGTCCTCGCAGAAGCCTTGGGGCAGGGAATCCAGGATCTCGGCCCGGGACATGCCTTCAATCATCAGAGCTCCGAAAGTCCGGCGGAGATGGAGGTCGGGCCGGGCCCGCCGCCAGGAACAATGTTACCAGACGGTAGCGGAGCCTCCGGCTCAGGCCGGAGGCGCCGGGCCCGCGGTCAGGAAGGCGGGGGGTTCGCCGCCGCCGTGCAGGGTGAGGCAGGCGCCGCTGACGTAGGCGGCCCGGGGGGAGGCCAGGAACAGGCAGGCGTCGGCCACGTCGTCCGGGGTGGCCATCCGGCGCAGCGGCACGGTGGCGGCGACGGCCGCCACGGTGTCGGCGTCGCCGTAATGGACGGCGGAGTCTTCTGTCGCCACGAAGCCGGGCACCACGGTGTTCACCCGCACCTGGGGGCCCCACTCGATGGCCAGGCTGGTCACCAGGTGGTGCAGGCCGGCCTTGGCGGCCCCGTAGGCCGCGGTGCCCGGCGACGGCCGGGCCCCGCTCACGCTGCCGACCATGATGATCGACCCGCCCGCGGGCTGGCCCTGCATGACTTCGTTGGCGCCCTGGGCGACGTGCAGCGGCGCGATCAGGTTCAGCTCGATGACCCGGGCGTGGAACCGCGGGGACGCGGTGGCGGCCGGGACCTGCGGCGAGCCGCCCGCGTTGCTGATCACGACGTCCACGCCGCCGAGCACGTCCAGGCCGGCCGCGATCAGCCCCCGCGCCTGCTCCGGGTCCCTGACGTCCGCCCGGGTGAACGCGGCGGTCACGCGGCCTGCCGCGCTGTCCGCTGCGGGCAGCGCGCCGGGGTCGTGCCGGCCGCAGACCAGCACCCGGGCGCCGGAGCGCAGGAACCCGCGCGCGATGCCCGCCCCGATGCCCCTCGTGCCGCCGGTGACGATCACCCGGCAGCCGGAAATGCCGGGAAACGATTGGTCGACGGGCTGCATGGCGCCATGTTAGGCTCACGCCCAAGCAAACGCTAGGTCAAGCGCCTGGGGCAGGCATGCGGTGAGCGTCGAGGTGCGCGCGGCGGGCGGGATCACCGAGGTGATCATCGATTTCCCGCCGGTCAACGCGCTGCCGGTGCAGGGCTGGCACGACCTGGCCGCGGCGGTCGCGGCGGCGGGCGCCGACCCGGGGACCAGGGCGGTGATCCTCGCCGCGGAGGGCCGCGGCTTCTGCGCCGGGGTGGACATCAAGGAGATGCAGCGGCCCCAGGGCCAGCAGGGGGGGCACGAGGCGCTGCTCGGCGCCAACCGGGGCTGCTTCGCCGCGTTCGCCGCGGTGTACGACTGCGCGGTGCCGGTGATCGCCGCGGTGCACGGCTTCTGCCTGGGCGGCGGCGTGGGCCTGGCCGGCAACGCGGACATCGTGGTCGCGGCCGACGACGCCACCTTCGGGCTGCCCGAGGTCGACCGGGGCGCGCTGGGCGCGGCCACGCACCTGGCCCGGCTGGTGCCGCAGCCGCTGATGCGCGCCATGGTCTACACCTGCCGGACCGTCACCGCGCGGCAGCTGCTCGCCTTCGGCACCGTGCTCGAGGTGGTGCCGCGGGCGGAGCTGCGGGCCGCCGCGGGCCGGCTGGCGGCGGAGATCGCGGCCAAGGACCCGGCGGTGATCCGGCTGGCCAAGCAGTCGCTGAACGGCATCGACCCGGTCGACGTCAGCCGCTCCTACCGGTACGAGCAGGGGTTCACCTTCGAGCTGAACCTGGCCGGCGCCGGCGACCGGGCGCGCCAGGCCTTCGTCGACCGTGAGCGACCGTGACGCGGGGGGTTCCGGGGGGTCGCCCCCCCGGGCTAGCACTGACCCCGGACGAGGTCGTGGCGGAGCTGCGCGACGGGATGACGATCGGGATCGGCGGGTGGGGATCGCGGCGCAAGCCGATGGCCCTGGTCCGCGCGATCCTGCGCGCGCCGCTGAAGAACCTCACCATCGTGTCCTACGCGGGCCCGGACGTCGGGCTGCTGGTCGCCTCCGGGCAGGCGAAGCGGGTCGTCACCGGGTTCGCGTCGCTGGACTCGATCGCCCTCGAGCCGCACTTCCGGCGGGCCCGGCAGGACGGGACGGTCGAGCTGACCGAACTGGACGAGGGCATGCTGCACTGGGGCCTGCTCGCCGCCGCGCACCGGCTGCCGTTCCTGCCGATCCGGGCCGGGCTCGGCTCCGGCGTGCTCGAGGTCAACCCGGAGCTGCGCACGATCCGCTGCCCGTACGGCGAGGAGGAGCTGGTGGCCATGCCGGCCCTCCGGCTCGACGCGGCGCTTGTCCACATGAACCGGGCCGACGCCGCGGGCAACGGCCAGTACCTCGGCCCCGATCCGTACTTCGACGACCTGTTCTGCCTGGCGGCCGAGCGCGCCTACGTGTCGTGCGAGCGGATCGTGCCGCACCTGCTCGAGCACGGGCCGCCGCAGAGCCTGCTGCTCAACCGGGCCATGGTGCACGCCGTCACGGAAACGCCGAACGGCGCGCACTTCACCAGCTGCGTCCCGGACTACGGCCGGGACGAGGCGTTCCAGGCGCGCTACGCGGCGGCCGCCGCCGACCCGGCCGGGTGGCAGCGGTTCCGCGCCGAGTACCTGGACGGCGGCGAGGCCGCCTACCAGGAGGCGATCCGGCGATGACCGGCCAGCTAACCGGGGCGACGCGGGCGGAGATCTGCGTGGTGGCCTGCGCCGAGGCGTGGCGCGGCGACGGCGCGATCCTGGCCAGCCCGATGGGGGTCATCCCGTCCCTGGGGGCGCGGCTGGCCCGGCTCACGTTCGCGCCGGACCTGCTGCTGACCGACGGCGAGGCGTACCTGCTCGACGCGGACGGCCGGGTGGAGGGCTGGCTGCCGTTCGCCAAGGTGTTCACGATGCTGGCGGCCGGCCGCAGGCACGTGATGATGGGCGCGGCGCAGATCGACCGGCACGGGAACCAGAACATCTCCTGCATCGGCGACTGGAAGCGCCCGAAGGCGCAGCTGCTCGGGGTGCGCGGCGCGCCGGGGAACACGGTGAACCATCCGGTCAGCTACTGGGTGCCACGGCACTCGCCCCGGGTGTTCGTCCCGCGCGTGGACATGGTCTCCGGCGTCGGTTACGACCGCGGAGCGTGCGAGCTGCGCGTGGTGGTGACGAACCTGGCGGTGCTGGACTTCGGGACGGGCTCCGGGGGCGGGGAGCGCGTGATGCGGGTCCGTTCGGTCCATCCCGGGGTTGAGGCCGGTGACGTGGTCGCGGCGACCGGCTTCCCGCTGGCTGTCCCGGCGGAGGTGCCGGTGACCCGGCTCCCCACGGCGGCGGAGCTCGACCTGATCCGCACCCGGCTCGATCCGGGCGGGGCGCGGGAGCGCGAACTGGCATGATCCGCACGCCGCTGACCGAGCTGTTCGGCATCCGGTACCCGATCGTGCAGGCCGCGATGGGGTACGTGTCCGGGCCGCGGCTGGCCGCCGCGACGTCGAACGCCGGGGGCCTCGGCCTGATCGCGTCGGCCACGATGAGCCTGGCCGAGCTGGCGGGCGCGATCAAGGAGACGGCCGGGCGGACCGAGGCGCCGTTCGGGGTGAACCTGCGGGCCGACGCGCCGGACGCGGCCGAACGGGTCGGGCTCATCGTCTCCTCCCGCGTCCCGGTCGCCTCGTTCGCGCAGGCCCCGAAGCCGGAGCTGATCAAGGTGCTCAAGGAGGCCGGGGTGATCACCATCGCCTCGGTGGGCGCGCGCCGGCATGCGGAGAAGGCCGCCGGGTGGGGCATCGACGCGGTGATCGCGACCGGCGGCGAGGGCGGCGGGCACGTCGGCGCGGTGCCGACCAGCCTGCTGATCCCGCAGGTCGCGGCGGCGGTGGACATCCCGGTGATCGCCGCGGGCGGGTTCTTCGACGGCCGCGGCCTGGTCGCGGCGCTCGCCTGGGGCGCGGCGGGCATCGCGATGGGCACCCGGTTCCTGCTCACCAGCGACAGCCCGGTGGCCGCCGCGGTCAAGCAGGTCTACCTGACGGCCGGGCTCGACGGCACGGTGGTCACCAGGCGGGTCGACGGGGTACCGCACCGGGTACTGCGGACGAGTATGGTCGACCGTCTGGAGCGGGCGGGCGGCCTGGGCGGGCTGCTGCGCGCGGGCCGGATCGGCTGGCTGCTCCGGTCGGCCCGCAACGCGGCCGCGTTCCGCGCCGCGGGCGGGCTGAGCTGGCGGGAGATGCTCAGCCAGGGCCGGGCCCTGCATCAGGGAACGGGGCACCAGGGAACGGGGCACCAGGGAACGGGGCACCAGGGAACGGGGCACCGGGATACCGGGCTGAGCTGGGGTCAGGTGCTGATGGCCGCGAACACGCCGGTGCTGCTGCACGCGGCCATGGTGGACGGCCGGGCCGACCTCGGGCTGATGTCATCCGGGCAGGTGACCGGGCTGATCGACGACCTGCCGTCGTGCGCGGAGCTGATCGAGGCGATCATGACCGAGGCGGAGGACTGCCTGGGCAGGCTTACCGCACTCGCTCGATGATGGTCACGTTGGCCTGGCCGCCGCCCTCGCACATGGTGAGCAGGCCGTAGCGGCCGCCGGTGCGCTCCAGGGCGTGGACCAGCGTGGTCAGCAGCCGGGCGCCGGTGGCGCCGAGCGGGTGGCCGAGCGCGATCGCCCCGCCGCAGGTGTTCACCCGGGCCAGGTCCGCGCCGGTCTCGCGCTGCCAGGCCAGCACCACCGAGGCGAACGCCTCGTTGATCTCGATCAGGTCGATCTCGTCCATGACCATCCCGGCCCGGCGCAGCGCGTGCGCGGTCGCCGCGATCGGCGCGGTGAGCATCAGCACCGGGTCGTCGCCGCGCGCGGACAGGTGGACGATCCGGGCGCGCGGGCGCAGGCCGTGCTCGCGGACCGCGTCCTGCGAGGCGATCAGCAGCGCCGCCGCGCCGTCGGAGATCTGGCTGGCCAGCGCGGCGGTGACCGTGCCGCCTTCGCGCAGCGGCCGGAGCGCGGCCATCTTCTCCAGGGTGGTGTCCGGGCGGGGGCCCTCGTCCCGGCTCACCTCGCCGTAGGGCGCGATCTCGGCGGCGAACGCGCCCTCGCGGCTGGCGCGCACCGCCCGCTGGTGGCTGGCCAGGGCGTAGCGCTCCATCTCCGTTCGGCTGATCCCCCACTTCTCGGCGATCAGGTCCGCGGCGCGGAACTGGGAGATCTCCTCGGCACCGTACCTGGCCCGCCAGCCGGCCGAGCCGCTGAACGGGTCGGTGTACGGGGGGCTCATCGCCGCGCCGATACCGATCATGCTCATGTTCTGCACGCCGCCCGCGACCACCAGGCCGGCGGTGCCGCTGAGCACCGCCTGGGCGGCGAAGTGCACCGCCTGCTGGGACGAGCCGCACTGCCGGTCCACGGTGACGCCCGGCACCGCCTCGGGCAGGCCCGCCGCGAGCCAGGCCGTGCGCGCGATGTCGCCGGCCTGCGGGCCCACCGTGTCCACGCAGCCGAACACCACGTCGTCGACCTGCGCTGGGTCGGCTCCCGTCCGGTCCAGCAGGTGCCTGATGACGTGCGCGCCGAGATCGGCGGGGTGCGCCGCGGCCAGGCTGCCCCCACGGCGGGTGACCGGCGTGCGGACGGCGTCGATAATGAAGGCCTCGGGCATCGGCGCCTTCCCGGGTAGACTATGCGGCTAGAACACGTTCTATTTTAGGGGACCGCATGCGCATCGCCTACACCCCGGAACAGGAACGGCTGCGGCATGAGCTGCGCGCGTACTTCGCCGGGCTGATGACGGCCGAGGTCCGTGCCGCGCTTGCTGACGGCGAGGGCGACTACGGGAACGGCGAGGCCTACCGCCAGGTCGTCCGGCAGCTCGGGAAGGACGGCTGGCTGGCCCTCAGCTGGCCCGAGGAATACGGCGGGCGCGGCGGGACCATGCTCGACCAGCTGATCTTCACCGACGAGGCGGCGGTCGCCCGGGTCCCTGTGCCGTTCCTGACCATCAACACGGTCGGCCCGACGATCATGCGGTTCGGGACGCCGGCCCAGAAGGCGTTCTATCTCCCGCGGATCGCGGCCGGCGAGATTCACTTCTCGATCGGGTATTCCGAGCCCGAGGCCGGCACCGACCTGGCCTCGCTGCGTACCACGGCCGTCAGGGACGGGGACGAGTACGTGATCGACGGGCAGAAGATGTGGACCAGCCTGATCCAGTACGCCGACTACGTCTGGCTCGCCTGCCGGACCGACCCCGCGGCCGACCGGCACAAGGGCCTGTCGATCATCATCGTGCCGGTGGGCTCCGCCGGATTTTCCTGGACGCCGGTGCACACGGTGGCGGGCGTGACGACCAGCGCCACCTACTACTCCTCGGTGCGGGTGCCGGTGTCCTCCCTGGTGGGCGAGGAGAACCGGGGCTGGCCGCTGATCACCAACCAGCTCAACCACGAGCGGGTGGCGCTGACCTCGGCGGCGCCGGTGATGACGGCGCTGGCCGAGGTGCGGGACTGGGCGGCGTCGGCCAAGCTGGCCAGCGGGGAGCGGGTGATCGACGCCGAGTGGGTCCGGCTGAACCTGGCCCGGGTCCACGCCAAGGCGGAGTTCCTGAAGCTGATGAACTGGCGGGTGGCCTCGGGCGTGCCTGGCGGGGGGGACAGGGGGGGTCGTCCCCCCGGGGGGCAGCTGGGGCCTGCCGATGCGTCGGTGACGAAGGTGTTCGGTACCGAGTTCGCGGTGGAGGCATACCGGCTGCTGATGGAGGTACTCGGCGCCAGCGCGCCGGTGCGCTCGGGGTCGGCCGGGGAGGTGCTGGCCGGGCGGATCGAGCGGGCGCACCGCGCTGCGCTCATCCTGACCTTCGGCGGCGGCACCAACGAGGTCCAGCGTGACATCATCGCGGCGGCCGGGCTCGGGCTGCCCCTGTCTCGTCGGTAGGGAGGGCTTGATGGACTTTTCCTTGAGCGAGGCGCAGGGCGAGCTGGCCGGGCTGGCCAGGAAGATCCTGGCCGGCCGGGGGGTTGCGGGGGGTCGTCCCCCCGGGCCAGCAGAGCGGGACGCGCCGTGGGCCGGCCTGGCCGCGGCGGGCGTGCTGGCGGCCGGGCTACCGCCGGAACTCGACGGCGCGGGTCTTGGCCTGGCCGAGCAGTGCTCGGTGCTGATCGAGCTGGGCCGGGCGGCCTCGGACGTGCCCTACCTGGCGTCGGTCGTCCTCGGGGCGGGGGCGGTGGCGGAATTCGGGACGCCTGCGCAGCAGCGGCAGTGGGCCGTCCCGGCGGGCCAGGGCTCGGTCGTGCTCACCGCCGCGCTGGCCGAGGAGGACGGCGACGACCCTGGTGCGCCGTCGGCTCGCGCGGTGCGCGGGCCGGACGGCCGGTGGGTGCTGTCCGGGGTGAAGACCGCGGTCGATTCCGCGCCGGAGGCCGGCCTGTTCCTGGTGCCGTGCGCCTCGCCCGACGGCGTGCGGTTGTTCCTGGTGTCGCCGTCGGACGCCGGGGTGACGGTGGAGCCGCAGCGGCTGACGGATTCCGCCCCGGCGGGGCGGGTCGTGCTGGACGGGGTCGCGGTGGAGGACGATCGGGTCCTGGGGAGCGCGGACCGTTTCGGCGAGGTGCCGGGCTGGCTGGTGGCGCGGGCCACCGTGGGGCACTGCGCGGCGCAGGCCGGGGTCATCGAGCGGGCGCTCGAACTGACCGCGGAGTACGCGCGGAGCCGGGTGCAGTTCGGCCGGCCGATCGGCTCGTTCCAGGCGGTGGCGCAGCGGCTGGCCGACGCCTACATCGACGTCGAGGCGGTCCGGCTGACCATGTGGCAGGCCGCCTGGCAGCTCGCCGCCGGCGAGCCCGCGGACATGGCGGTGGCCACGGCCAAGTTCTGGGCCGCCGAGGCCGGCCACCGGGTGGCGCACACCGCGGTCCACGTGCACGGCGGCCTGGGGATCGACACGACCTACCCGGTGCACCGCTACTTCACCGCGGCCAAGCGCCACGAGTTCGCGCTCGGCGGCGCCACCGCCCAGCTCCGGCGCATCGGCGCTGGCATGATGTGACGGGTGAAGCCGGCCCTTACCGGGGCCGGCGCTAGTCGGCGCAGATGGCCCAGGCTTCGATCTCGATCATGAGGCCGGGCATGGCCAGGGCTGAGACCTGGACCGCCGTGCTGGCGGGGGGGCGGGCGGTGTCGACGTACTCGTCGCGGACCGCGCGCACGGCCGGGAGCAGCGTGATGTCGGTGAGGTAGTAGTTCAGCTTGATGACATCGGCGAACGAGGCGCCGGCCGCGGCCAGCGCCCGGTCGAGGTTGGCGAACACCTGGCGGGCCTGCGCCTCCAAGTCGCCCGCGCCGACCAGCTTGCCCGCGTCGTCGAGGGCCACCTGCCCGGCGGTCGCCACCCAGCGGCCGCGCCCGGTGACCGCGTGGCTGTATCCCGGGCCGGGCGCCAGTCCGTCCGGAGCCCGGAAATGCTGTAGTGCTGACACGCGCAACCCCTTCCGTAGCGATCCCGGTCCAAGGCTAGCGGCGGTCAAGGGGGCGTTCGCGCGAGCGGCCCGCGGCTTACGCCCGCGTCCTGGCCCCCCGGCGGGGTCGGCGGCCGGCGCCGGCTGCGCCGCCGGACCCGGAACCCGATCAGCGGCCGGGCCCCGCCGGGGCCGATCCGGAGCAGCCGCCACCAGGCGATGAGCGTGAAGACCACCACCAGCAGGACCTGCAGGCCCATGGCTAGCAGCCAGGCGGAGGGCCGGTGATCCCAGAGCGAGTCGGCCGGCTTGCCGCTCCCGATCAATAGGGCGTTGAGGTTGACGGTGGACGCGGTCGCGCCGAAACCCCAGCGTGCGGGGGCCACGTAGGCGAGCTGCCGCAGCCCGGCCCCCAGCGCCAGGACCCCGCCGGACAGCATGACCTGCGCAATCGCGATCAGCACCAGCGCCTGCATCGTCTTCTCCGACGAGTCGACGAACGCGGACACGGCCAGGCCCACGGTCATGGAGGCAATGGCGAGGACGACCACGGCGAGCAGGATTTCGGCCAGCGGCGACGGAAGGTACGCGCCGTGGCGCGGCAACGGCACGCCGGAGACGCCGATGAGGACCAGCACGGCGGCCTGAATGCCGGTGATGAGCCCGAGCACCGTGACCTTGGACAGCAGGTAGGCGCCGGCCGACAGGCCGGCCGTGCGCTCCCGGATGTACATGGCCCGCTCCTTGATCAGCTCCCGCACCGATCCGGCCGCGCCGCCCAGGACGGCGATGAGGGCCAGGAACAGCAACGTGGTCTCGGCGTTGATGTTCCTGGCGCCGACCAGCCCCGGCCGGCCGGCCAGCAGCCTGACCAGGCCCCCGAACACGATCGGCACGACCGCCAGCGAGATCAGGAAGCCCCGGTCGGCGGCGATGAGGGTGGTGTACCTCCGGCACAGGATGGCCAGCTGAGCCAGGCGGCTGCGTGGCGCCGGAGGCGGCTCCGAGGGGCCGCGGGCGGAGTCCGGGACCTGGCCCGTCAGCCCGCTGGCCACGTACTGGAGGTAGCAGGACGACCGCTCGAATTCTCCCGCCCAGTCGCGCTCCGGTTCGGCCCGGAGGGCCCGGTACACCTCAACCCAGCGCGATTTGCCGAAATAGCGCAGCCCCTCGTCCGACGGTCCGTAGAACGCCATCTGGCCGCCTGGCTTGAGCAGCAGGACCCGGTCGCATTTATCCAGGTATTCGAGGTCGTGGGTGACCATGATGATGGTACGGCCGTCCTCGGCCAGCTCCCTCATGCTGTCCATGACGTCCTCTTTGAGCTCCACGTCCAGGCTGGAGGTGGGCTCGTCCAGGAAGAGCACGGACGGCTTGGTCAGCAGCTCCAGCGCGATGTTGACCCTTTTCTTCTCGCCCCCGGACAACGCACCGGCCGGGGTGTCCGCGGTCGGCTCAGGGCGGTCCTTCGTGGTCGTGTTGAGCTTGAGCTCGTCGAGGACCTCCTGGACCCGGACGCTGCGCTCCTCGTCCGAGGTGTCACCGGGGAATCGCAGCTCGGCCGCGTAGCCGAGGGCGCGCCGCGGGGTCAGATGGGGATAGATGACATCCTCCTGGGGCACCAGGCCGATCCGGTGCCGCAGTTCGGCGTAATGCGAGTAGAGATCGCGGTGGTCGTACAGGACCGCGCCCTCGGTCGCGGGCGCCATTCCGGTCAGGGCGCGGAGCAGCGTGGTCTTTCCCGCCCCGCTGGGCCCGATGACCGCCACCATGCTGCGCTCGCCGATCGGGAAGCTGACCCGGTCGAGCAGGACTCTGCCTCCCGGCCCGCGTACCGTGAGGTCCTGCGCGATCAGCGAGACGTCGCCGCTGTCGATGAACTGCCGGAGCTCGCCGCCGAACAGGCGGAACGTGGCGGGGCCGATGCCGACGATGTCCTGCTCGGTCACCGGTGAGGTGAAAATGACCCGCGCGCCGTTGAGGAAGGTCCCGTTGCTGCTGTCCAGGTCGACGATCGCGTAGCGGCCGTCGCCGGTGTTCCGCAGTTCCGCGTGGTGGCGGGAGACGCTGAGATCGGACAGCACGATATCGTTGTCTTCCGCGCGGCCGATGCGCAGCGCGCGGGCAGGCGCGCGCATCACCACGCTGGGCCGCCGGTCCACGCTCGGCCAGTCGGAGCGTCTCAGGCGGTACAGCGAGCAGGACATGGCCGGGCCGTCATCACGGCCGCCGAAGTGCAGCACGCAGTCGTCGGTGATCTCGAACACGTCAATATTCCGTGACGCCACGAACGTCCCGTTCGTGCTTCCGCAGTCTTCGGCGAACCACGCGCCGCGCTCGGTCCGCAGCACCGCGTGGTTCCAGGACACCCGGATGTCGTCGATGACGATGTCCGACCGCGGGTCGCGGCCCACCCGGTACGACGGGCCCGGCCGCAGCGTCTTCTCGGTCCCCTGGATCTCCACGACCAGCATTGGCCCGGCAGCCTGCCAGGAGAAAGGCCCGGTCATCGGGCTAACCTCAGAGCCTGATCTGGCCGGCCGCCTCGGGCCGGCGGCACACCCCGGGAGCTGAGACCCACGTAGCGGCCGAGCGCGCTGATGGGGAAGGCCAGCCGGTACAGGTGATAGTTGATGTAGACGTCGCCGGGGAACCCGGTGCCGGTGTACTGCGGCTGGTCCCAGGACCCGTCGGCCCGCTGCGTCCGGGCCAGCCAGCGGATCCCGCGCTCGGCTGCGGCGCCGCGGTGCTCCCCGGCCGCGAGCAGGGCGAGCAGCGCCCAGGCGGTCTGCGACGCGGTGGACTCCCCCTGCCCGGCGAGCGCCGGGTCGTCGTAGGAGCGC
>WNGG01000539.1_pt1 | contig 50055 bp, 47 predicted proteins | sample 5400661 | NCBI WGS metagenome assembly WNGG01 (sample SAMN13153372, study PRJNA577476) | soil metagenome | isolation source: 100 cm soil or saprolite under Garry oak tree replicate 1 | place: USA:California | collected 2016-06-15 | reverse complement strand
CCCTCCGACCCGTCCGGCGAGGTCCCCGACGCGATGCCCAGGCCGAGCCGGCAGTGGTGCGGGTCCAGCAGGTTGGCCAGGTGCGCCGGGGAAGAAGCGATGGCCTCGTGCGCGGCGAGAGGATCCACCGAAAGCCCGATGTTCTCGCCCGCCGATCGGTAGGCGTAGCCCGCCTTGCGGAGCCGATCGGTCATGCTGCCGTCCGAAGGGAGGACGTGGGCGAAGGTCCGGGTGCGGGCCATCTCCCGGCTGTGGCCTTCGGCGACGCCGTCCAGCGCGGGGTCTCGCTGCAGGGGCGGAAGGCCGCGCGCGGCGCGGAGACGCCCGATCGCGTGCTCGACCGCTGCCAGCCCCGTATCGGTCCGCGGCTGCTCCGGCGGGGGCGATCCCGGCGGCTCGACGCCCACGAAGATGCGCCGGATGGCCACCACCTCGGGACCTCCCGGGCCGGTGGCCAGCACTTCCAGGGTGTGCTCCCCCCGCGCCGCGAGCGTGACCCGCGCGCGGAGCCTGCGCCCCTCCCCGGAGACCGGCTGCTCCTCGGTGCGCCCGCCCGGGCCCAGGAGGAAGAGGCGCGGCGACGAGAGTGAAGGTGAAAGCGTCGCGTCGACCTCCACCACGGCGCCGGGTCGCACCCGCCCGGGGATGGGCAGGAGGTCGGTCGAGTGCGCCACCGTCACCAGCGCGACCACCGCCTCGTTCCCGGGCAGCACCGCCGCGGCCACACCGGCGCGGTTGAACCGGCACTCCCGCCCGAACAGGTCCCCGACCGCGCGGTCGGCCGTCGAGGGCGGCGATGCCTTGGCGATCCCGGAGACGGGGGAGGGCTCGTAGCTCTCCAGCGCGGCGTAGAACCCAAGCGAGCTTCCGGTGACCGGCGCGCGGCCCGCCTGCGCGGCGGCCACGAACGCCTGGGCGGCGCGCGTCAGATCGGGATCGACCGCGAAGGTGAGCGATGGGCACGATCCGGCGACTGCCTCGCGCAGGGCCGCCTCGAGCGCCCGCTGGCCGGGGAGGCCCGCGTGCGCCGGGACCGCGAGCGCGGCGGCGAGGGCGAACAGCAGGAGGGGCACGCTCCGAGATTACTCGAATCCGGCCGGAGCGCTCGCTTTTGCCGCCTCCGAGCGGCCGGCGCCGTCTTCGGCGGCGCAGCGCTTTCTTGTCGCGGACCTTTCGGGGATGCGCTCCGGGCGGGTCCTGGTGTAGACATCCTTCCCGGAGGCTTCGATGAGGCTCGGTTTCGGCGAAATCATGGTGGTCCTCGCGCTCGCGCTCCTCTTCTTCGGCCCGTCCAAGCTGCCGCAGCTGGGTTCCAGCCTCGGCGAGGCGATCCGCGGGTTCAGGAAGGGCATGTCCGGGCTCGGCGAGGAAGAGAAGCAGCCGGAGAAGCTGCCTCCGCCGCCCGGCGCCTGACCCGCGCGCGGTAGGCGCAGTTCCGGTGTACGGTTGGAGCCGCATTGTCCTTGAGGCTCCAGCTGGTTGCGCTGTTCGCCGCGGTGCTCGCCGCGACGTTGCTCGTCGCCGCGGGATTCGGGCTCCGCATCGCGCAGAGATCCGTCGAGACCGAGGTGCGGGACCGCACCGTCGAGCTTGCCCGCGCCGCCACCGCGGCGCTGCGGCGCGCCGGCACCGACGACGAGCAGATCTCCGAGGAGCTGGCCGCCACCATCCGCATGCACCGCGGCCTCTTGCGCGCGGAGCTGGCCCGGCCCGCCGCGCTGGGGCTCGATTCGGACTTCGTCTCGGCGCGGGTGACGGTCGAGGGGATCACCCTGACGCGCTGGCGCGGCCCGCTGCCCAGCCTGCCTCGCGCCTCGGCCATCGTCGAGGAGCCCGAGCAGGGACGCGCCCTGCGGTGGGCGGAGCCGTTCACCGACGGCCGGGGAGCGCGTGCGCGGCTGGTCCTGATCGCTTCTCTCGCCGAGGCAGAGCGGCTGGTCTCGGCGGAGCGGCGGGCCCTGCTCGCCACCGCGGTGGCGGCCGGCCTGTTCCTGATCGGCGCCTTCTGGATCCTGCTCGGCCGGATCCTGGTGCGCCGCGTGGACCTGCTCTCCTCCACCATGCGAGCGGTGGAGAACGGGCTCTACGACGTGAGCGCCCCCGGGCCGGCGGAAGGCGGCGACGAGCTTGCCTACCTGGCGCGCGGCTTCAACCGGATGCTGGCGCAGATCCGCGGGTTCAACGCCGAGTTGCGCGCGAAGATCGAGGACGCGACCGCCGAGCTGACCCGGAAGAACCGGGCGCTGGAGGAGCTGAACGAGCTCCTGGTGGCGGCCCGGCGCGACCTCACCGCGCAGGAGCGCCTGGCGGCGCTCGGCCAGCTCGCCGGGACCATCGCCCACGAGCTGGGAAACCCGCTCAACGCCGTGAGCGGCCACGTCCAGCTGCTCGCGCGGCGCACCGACCTGCCGGAGCCCGCCCGGGCCCAGGTCCAGATCGCGAATGCGGAAGTGCAGCGGATGGCCGAGACCATCCGGCGCTTCCTCGACCAGACGCGCGGGTTCAAGCCTTCGGCGGAGACGGTGCAGATGCAGCCGCTGGTGGACGAGGCGCTCGATCTGACGCTCGGGACCGAGGCGCGCGCCAAGATCCAGGTCCAGCGGGAGGTGCTGGACGGCGCCTCGGTGGTGCGCACCGATCCGGGACTCGTCCGGCACCTGCTCACCAATCTGGTCGCCAACGCCGTCGATGCGATGCCCAACGGCGGCAAGCTGGAGGTGCAGGCGCGCCGCGATGGGCCGGAGGTGGTCCTCCGGGTCGCGGACACGGGAAGCGGCATGGGTCCGGAGGTGAAACGGCGCATCTTCGAGCCGTTCTTCACCACCAAGGCGGCCGGGAAGGGCACCGGGCTGGGACTGGCCATCTGCAAGGAGATCGCCCGCGCGCTCAAGGGCCGCATCGACGTGGAGTCGGAGCCCGGCCGCGGGTCGACCTTCACGGTACGGTTCCCCGCGGAAGCGACCTCCTGATCCGCCTCCTCAGCGCGGCGGTGGCACCCCCATCGACGGCAACAAACGAGCCGGGCTCGTCTGCGCGATCGCGTTCCTCGGCCTCAACGGCCTCGAGCTGATCGCCGATCCGGATGACCTCGTAGAGCTGGTGCTCGGAGTCGCGGAGGGAAGGACGGACAAGGCGCAGGTTGCGGTCTTCCTGAAGGCAAACACGCGTTAAGCTGAAGCGCATGGGCGAGCTGGCTCGCATCCTGGTGGTGGACGACGACATGGCCTCGCGCGGGCTCATGGCGCAGATCCTCGGGGAAGACGGCCACCAAGTGGTGGTCGCGACCGATGGCGCGGAGGCGCTGAAGCTCCTCCGCGAGGAGCAGCACCGAGGCGGCGAGGGCTTCGACGCCGTGGTCAGCGACATCCGCATGGTCGAGGCGGACGGGCTCGAGGTGCTCGACTGGGTGGTGAAGAACGCCGTCGAGACCCCGGTGCTGCTGGTCACCGCTTTCGGCAACGTGGACGGTGCGGTCGACGCCATCCGCCGCGGGGCGTACGACTACATCTCCAAACCTTACGACGTGAACGCCATCAAGCTGGTGGTGGACCGCGCGCTCCGGCACCGCAGGCTCAGCGCCGAGAACCGGCGGCTCAAGCGCGAGATCAGCGAGAAGTACTCGCTGCAGAACGTGGTCGGGCGCAGCGAGGCCATGCTGCAGGTCTACAAGACGGCGGCGCGGGTCGCGTCGACGGACGCGACCGTGCTGGTGGTGGGCGAGTCCGGCACCGGCAAGGAGCTGGTGGCGCGCGCCATCCACGGGGCCTCGCGCCGGGCGCAGGGGCCGTTCATCGCCGTCGATTGCGGGGCGATCGCCGAGGGAGTGCTGGAGAGCGAGCTCTTCGGCCATGCGCGGGGCAGCTTCACCGGCGCGACCGGCGCCCGGCGCGGCCTGTTCGAGGAAGCGAGCGGCGGCACGCTGTTCCTCGACGAGATCGGCGACATCGGGCAGCGCATCCAGGGCCAGCTCCTGCGCGTGGTGCAGGAAGGGGAGATCCGCCGCGTCGGCGAGTCCTCCGCCGTGAAGGTGGACACGCGGGTGGTCGCGGCCACCAACAAGGGCCTCGCCGCCGAGGTGAAGGCAGGGCGGTTCCGCGAGGACCTCTTCTACCGGCTGAACGTCGTCACCATCCGGCTGCCCCCGCTGCGCGAGCGCCCCGAGGACATCCCGCTGCTGGCGGAGCACTTCGCCGCGCGGCACGCGGGCGCCCGCGGCGCGAACATCACCAACGAGGGCCGCGAGGCGCTGATCGCCTACGACTGGCCCGGCAACGTGCGCGAGTTGGAGAACGCGGTCGCGCGCGCGCTGGCCCTGAACCCCGGGGGGACGATCCTGCCCGAGGACCTGCCCGAGGCGGTGCGCGAACAGTGGCGCAAGTCGCGCGGGCTGCCGGAGCGGGCGCCCACGCCGCCCCAGGTGGCCGTCCTTCCCCCGCCGGCGGCCCCGGATCCGCTGCTGGCGGACCGTCCGACGCTGGACGAGCTGAACCGGCGGTATGCCGAGCGGGTGCTGCGCGATCTGGGCGGCAACAAGACCCGTGCCGCCGAGGCGCTCGGCATCGATCGGAAGACCCTGTCACGCCTGGTCGGCCCCGAGGAGTGACAGTCCGTCACCCGGTTGGGAAAAAATGACGGCCGCTGCCCGTCGGATCCTCGACGGTCGGCTGGATCTCCGACACCTCTGGTCGGGCACCCGCCTGCGCTCCTCAATGATTCCAGTGGGTTATGGTAGACTGAAGAACTGGCCGGTCGCGTGCATCCAACCGTTGTTCAGCGGGGGCAGCAGCGCTCGCGTCGGAGGGACGAAAGATGCGCAGCCAGACGAAGCGGGTGGGACAGGACAGGGCCAGCCGGATCGTGCTGATCGGCCGCGTGCAGCTGGCCTACGAGCTGCTGAAGGAGACGATGCAGCGCTACCACGACGACTCGCCGCGCGCGCGCGCAGCGATTGCCGCGGCCCGCCGCCGGCTGTCGCTCCTGAACCGCGCGCTCGCGATGCTGGCGCTCGAGGTCGCGCAGCAGCCGGCCTGAACGCGGCCTCGGGCTATCCCGGGAACGCGGCGACGGCGCTCGCCAGGCCGTGCAGAGCGGAGAACGGCGTGTGCGCGACGCGGTTCTCGACGCACCAGCGGTGCAGGAGGCTTCCTTCGCGCGCCCAGATCGAGTCGGCCGACCGCGCCAGGCAGCGGTCCGCGAACCCGTCGCCCGCTCCGATCACGTGGCGTGCGCCGGCCTTGCGCGCCTCCGCCACGGCGACGCGCTTGCACGAGCCGCACGCCGTGCAGCCCAGCTTGCGAGCGGCGTCCTCGGTGGGGAAACGCACCTCCAGCCCGCCGGGGCCGAAGACGCCCTCGTTGGCGAGGATCCGGACGTGAGCGCGCAGCTCCGCTGTGAGATTTGCCTCGAGGACCGCCTCGATGTACTGCCGCAGCCCGCCCGACGCGAGGACGAACGGAGCGCCGCGCGCGCGGCACGCCGCGACCAGCTCCGGGAAGCCCGGCCGCAGTCTCGCCTCGCGAGCCGCGAACGCGCGCAGCTCGTCCTCGCTCGAGGACACCTCGGCATAGATGGCCTGGATGATCCCGCGCGTGTCCAGCTCGCCGCGGCGGAACCGCGCGCTCTCCGCCTCCCAGTGCGCGGCGCCGCCGAAGTGCTTGCTGATCTCGTCGCCGATATCGAGGAGCGTCGCGGTGCCGTCGAAGTCGCAGACGACCGCGACCGGAGTGGTCTGCACTGTAGGTGAATAACCGGGCGGAGCCGATTCTCGCAAGAACGAGCCGCACCGCAACGTGCTGGTGGTCGGCGACGACGCGCAGAGCATCTACTCCTTCCGCGGCGCGCATTTCGCGAACATCCTCGAGTTCCCCCCGGCGCTACCCGGACTGCCAGCCGCGCCCGCCGTACGAGAAATGGGCGATCGAGGTGGAGGGGGCACCTCCACGCTTGACGGAGTAGCGCGCCCTACCTGCTGCGATCCAAAGCGCAGCGCCGCGTTATGGGCGGCGGCTGGCGCGTGCTAGCGTCGCTGCGTGCAACCCGCCACCGCCACCGCCCGCGCGAGCGAGGTGCCCAGGCAAGGCATCGGCACCTTCTTCCGCAACATCGTCGACTTCATCGATGAGCGCGGCCGGAAGGCCCAGGTGCTGGAGCGCGTCTCTTCGCAGACGCGCGCGCTGTGCGACAAGCCGCCGGGCTGGTTCAGCTGGGTGCCTTCGGTCTACATCGACGAGCTGGAGGCTGCCTTCCTCGCGGTCGCCGGACGCGAGGCGACCGTCGAGCTGGGCCGCGTCTGCTCGCAAAACCTGGGCACCACCGTGGTCCGGCCGGTCCTCCGCATGGCCTTCCTGCTGCTCGGGCAGACCCCCGCGGTGGTGTTCGAGAACCTGGATCGCTTTTTCGCCCTGGTCACCCGGGGGATCACCTTCTCGTACATGGCGGACTCACCCCGGGCGGGGGTCGTGGTCGCGCGCTTCGACGGCCCCGACACGCCCGAGGCCGCCTACCACGTCCTGCAGGGCTCGCTGCACTTCATCTTCGAGCTGTGCGGCGTGAGCGGCGAGGTGGGCCCGGGCGACGTGTCGGAGTCCACCCCCGCAGGTGCGAGCGTTCACTACCGGGTGCGGTGGTAGGTTCGCGCCGGCACGGGGTTTTCTTGCGCCCTCCCTGCCGCCCACCGTAGCATCGGCCAACTCTTCGAGCCCCGGAAATGGCGGAAAAACCCATCCTGCTCGGAATCGACCTCGGCACGACGAACACGTGCGTCGCGTACGTGCGCAACAAGATCGCGAAGGTGGTGCCGAGCGACAAGGGCGCGCTCATCCTGCCCAGCGTGGTGGCGGTCTCCGAGAAAGGCGAGCTCCTGGTCGGCAACGTCGCCAAGGACCAGATGGTGGTGAACCCGCGCAACACCATCTACGGAGCCAAGCGCCTGATCGGGCGCAAGTACAACTCGAAGGTGGTGCAGGACATCAAGCACTACTTCACGTACGAGATCGTCGAGGGCTCCGAGGGCGAGGCCGCGGTGGCGCTGGCCGGCAAGGTGTACTCGCTGCCGCAAATCAGCGCGTTCGTGCTGAAGCACTGCAAGCGCGTCGCCGAGGCGACGCTGGGGCAGGAGATCAAGGAAGCCGTGATCTCGGTGCCCGCGTACTACAACGACAACCAGCGCCAGGCGGTGAAGGAGGCGGGGCGGCTGGCGGGCTTCGAGGTGAAGCGCATCGTCAACGAGCCCACCGCGGCGGCGCTCGCCTACGGCTTGAACCGGGGGTTCGACCACAAGGTGCTGGTCTACGACCTGGGCGGCGGCACGTTCGACGTCAGCGTCCTGCAGCTGCACGGGAACGTGATGGAGGTGCTCGCGACGGGCGGCGACACCTTCCTCGGCGGCGTGGACTTCGACAACCGCATCATCGATTTCGTCCTCGAGGAGTTCCGCGAGGAGACCAAGATCGACCTCACCGACAGCCCGATCGCCATGCAGCGGATCAAGAACGCGTCGGAGGCGGCGAAGATCGACCTGACGTTGCTCTCCAACGTGGTGATCGAGCTGCCCTACGTGGCGGAGCGGCGCGGGAAGCCGGTGGATCTGAAGATCCCGCTCTCGCGCGAGCGGCTCAACTCGCTGGTGATGGACCTGGTGGACCGCACCTTCCAGATCGTCGACCGCGTGCTGGGCGAGAAGAGCATCCCGCCCTCCGACATCGCCGAGGTGCTGCTCGTCGGCGGGCAGACGCGCACGCCGCTGGTCCAGGGCAAGACGCACCAGCACTTCGGCCGGCCGCCGCGCAAGGGCGTGCACCCGGACGAGTCGGTGGCGCTCGGCGCCGCGCTGCTCGCCGAGTCGATGTCCGAGATCGATTCGGTGACGCTGGTCGACGCGCTCTCGATACCAATCGGGTTCGCCATGCCGGGCGGGCGGTTCCGCAAGGTGATCGAGAAGAACACCCAGATCCCGGTGCGGCGCAGCTTCCGCCTGCCGCCCACCAAAGGCGCGGTGATGGAGCTGGACATCTTCCAGGGAGACAGCGAGCGCATCATCGACAACGAGTACCTGGGCACGCTGCGCTTCCCGCCGGAAGCGGCCGGACAGCGGGTGAACTTCAACCTCGACGAGGAGTGCCTGCTGCACGTCACCGTCGAGGGTCTCCGGGGAGAGACGCAGCCCAAGGAAGTGCTGCTCGCCACGCGCGACACGCCGGAGACGCTCAAGGCGGCCTGGGCGGAGGAGAACGAGCGGCGCCGCCTGCTCGCCGAGCAGCAGGCCGAGGACGAGCCGCGCAAAGGGATCTTCGCCTCCATCCGGAAGGTCTTCGGGGGGCAGTAGGCAGTGGGAAAGACCCTGCGCGAGCGCGCCACGGAAGTCGGCATGAAGGTCGTCGGGAAGCTGTTCGAGGACCCGAGGCGCGCGGAAACGATTGCCTCCGCCATCGGCGGCCTGCAGAGGGCGAAGGCCGCTCTCGACGATGCCCAGGAGAAGGCGTTCCGCGCCGCCGGGCTCGTCACGCGCCAGGACTTCAAGTCGGCGGGGAAACGCCTCTCGCAGCTCAAGCGGCGCTGCGCCGAGCTGGCCGACGAGCTCGATCAGCTCCTGGCCGCGCGGAAATAACCGTCAGGCCGCGGCGCGGACGACCTGCTCGAAGACGAGGTTGCCGTCCTCGACGTGCACGTGGGCGATGGCGATGTGATGGCAGGCGCGGCACACGCTGACCGCGCGGGACCGGGAGAGCTTCACCGCGACCGGGCCGCCGCAGAGCGTGCAGCCGCCGTCGACCTCCATCTCGCGCTTGTCATCGTTCCTGCCGGCGGTATCTCCTCGCCGAAGGAGGAGATCGCGTTCCCCTGGCCGACCTGCACGGGCGTGAACGGACCGGACGCGGGGAAGGCCCAGATGTGTCCCGAGCCGAAGTCTCCGTACACGTAGTTCCCGGCGAGCTGCGGCACGGCCGCGCCTCGGTAGACGTACCCGCCCGTGATCGAGGCGCCCTCGTCGTGCGAGTACTCGGCCACCGGATCGCGGAATGACCCGGCACAGGAGGACGTCCCGGGAGGATAGCAGTGCCTTCCTTCGCGCCGGTTCCAGCCGTAGTTCACGCCGGGCTCCACCACGTCGACCTCCTCCCAGTCGCCTTGCCCCACGTCGCCGAGCCAGAGGGCGCCCGTGGCGCGATCGAAGCTGAAGCGCCAGGGATTGCGCAGGCCGAACGCGTAGATCTCTTCGAGGCCGGCTCCGCCGAAGAACGGGTTCGACGGCGGGATACCGTAGGGAGTTCCCGAGTCGACGTCGATCCGCAAGAGCTTCCCGAGGAGGCTGGAACGATTCTGGGCGTTGCCGAGCGGGTCGCCTCCCAAGCCTCCGTCGCCGAGCCCGAGGTAGAGCAGTCCGTCGGGTCCGAACACGACGCTGCCGCCGTTGTGGTTCTCGAACGGCTGCTCGACCGTGAGCAGCACCTGCTCGCTCGCCGGGTTGAGCGTGGCGCCGCCGTCGGTGCTCGCGAAGCGCGAGATGGTGCTCCTCAGATTCGCGTTGCTCGCGGCGCTGGGGGCGGTGTAGTTCACGAACGCCTGCCGGTTCTGCGCCCAGCGAGGGTGGAAGGCGAGGCCCAGCAGGCCCGCTTCGCCGGGCGTCGAGTTCACGCGCGAGCGGATGTCGAGGAAGGTCGCCGCTGCCCCTCCGGAGACTGCCTGCACCGTCCCGCGCTTCTCGACCACGACGAACCGGGTCTCGCCCGGGACCTGCAGGACCTGGAGCGGGGCCTGGAAGCGGAGCCCCGAGAAGGCGTCCTGCAGCGCGACGGAGCTCGGCGGCGCGGTGCGGCTGCTCTCGCGCGAGCACGCCGCCAGCACGGCGATCAGGCAGCACGCTCGGGCCGGGCTGCGCATCGCGCCCAGGGTAACGGCTCTTGACTGCGCTTGCCCGCCGTGCGAATTCAGCGCGCCTCATCGGGCGCTTAGCTCAGCGGTAGAGCACCGCCTTCACACGCCTCTGCTGCTAGGTCCGCAGTTCCGGCGTGCGCGGGAGAACCGAGCCGATCGGACGAGGTCGGATGTGGCGAGCGTAGTACCCGCGTAGTAAGAAGCTAGCAGGACGTTGCAGGTAGTCGCTGGTCCCAGCAAGTACCGGGCGCTTGACTCAGCGGTAGAGTGCCACCTTCACACGGTGGAAGTCGCAGGTTCGAATCCTGCAGCGCCCACCACCCGCGTCCAATGAAGACGAGCTTGCCTCCGTAGACTCGCCGGAGCCAAGCTCGTCGGCCTTGGTCTACTTAATTAAGCCAACCCCTCTGATCATCGGCGATGGCTGCGATGACTTTCTCCGCGAGCCCTCTCTGCATCTGCCTCGACTGTGGGTGGTACGTCGCATAGGCGCGCGCGCGACGACGCGTGGCGGTCCAGAGCGCGTTCGGAAGGAGGACGTGTTTGTCCCACGCGGGCTCCCCACCGCAGAAGACGATCTTCTCCACGAGGTTCCACTCGTAGTCGTTCGTGAGTAAGACGATACGGGTGGGATCCAAGACGCGGATCTCCAGCTCGAGGAGGGCCGCGCTGAGGTCCGCGAGCAACCCGACGGGGTTGCCCCCGGCTTTCGGTCCGCACCTATCTTCATCAGGTTCGTGGACGCTCCGTGTCGGCGGGCAAGCTCGCCGTCGGGCAGCGAAAGAACCGCCTTCACGCAGCTGTCTTGGAAACGATGGAACGGGTAATTCAACTGAGCGAAACACTGCGTGGCCTGGCGCAACATCTGCTCAAGCTTCCAAGGGTGCGCGCCGCCGTCGATCGTGAATCCGAAGGGCGCCTTCCCACGAACAGAAGCCTTGGCAGACCGTCCTCTCCGTAATGGTCACCCACGACCGGAACACAAGGATGCTCGCCGCCTAGGTCCCGATCTTCCGCCTCTCGCCACAGGCGGTTGAGAACCTCCTCTTCCTCCCGTCCATACGGATGATCGAACACCATCGTCATCGTCTACCTCATTTCGGGGCGGTGGCTGTCAGCGGGGCGCGGTTCAGGCGTCCTGAGCCGCGGCTCAGCTGCCGTCATTCCGCGGGCTCGTCACACAAGATGGCGTTCAAAACCACGCCGATGCTGTTGGCGCCTGAGAACACCCACAGGTCCTCCTGGTCCCCGGCTGCCGCGACCGCTCGCGAAACTTGCTCGTGTGTTGTTTCGGGGCCCTGAGGCCTCTCGACGATGCCCCAGACGACGTATCGACCCTCGGGGCGTCTCGCAAATCTCGGGCAGCGCGACCCGTCGGCCGCGCCTCGGCAATAGTGCTTCATCATCATGAGCTTGCTCCACCACCGCAAACGCACTCGGTCAGTCGTTGGCCACAGCTCATCACCGGGATCCACGGCGTCGCTCGGAGAGTCGCCCGTCGCGGTACGCGAGTGCCGAGGCTCTGTCGACGACCGTCACGTTCCCTAGACGGATCGCATTCAGCGCACCCCTCTCGATCGCCTTGTAGACTGCCGCTCGCGAAATCCCGATGAGGTCCGCCGCCTGCGAGGCGCTGATCATCGAGGCGTCCTTCGGCGCTGCTACCCTCTCGTTGGCGTGCTCGGGAGCGAGAACAAGTCCCTGCTGAATCCCGGCGCGCGTGGCGATGTCCCGTGCGGCTAGGTAGAGGGACGACTCGACGATCTGACCGTCGATGCGATTGCGGCCCCGAAGTGCCGGCGAGCCCGGACCCGTCGCAGTGCGATAGACCTCGAAGTAGCTGACGCCCTGTCGCCACATCTTCTGAAGGTCGCGGAGGAATGCCTGCTCTCGCGAATCGAGCTCTCGCAGATCCACGGTACGGCCATCGAGTAGCCGATGGCTCTTTATGCCTGCCGTCGAGGCACTTCCAAGACGTCGTCGCACCAGTTTTGGAGCAGCCTTGGGCTTGAGACTCGGCGCACGCATGGGTGTCTCCCGTGCTAGGTGTGCAAGGTTGACAACGTTAAACTAGCTTGCGGGTTGACGATTGTCAACCTAACTGCCGTTCGCCGGGTCGTAAACGGGATCCCAGACGAAGTCGGCCTCGCCCGCCCGCTCGAAGTACAGGCACTTCTGGCCGAAGTCACGCGCGGTGTCCTTGACGAACTCCCGCAACTCGTCAACGCGACTGGGCTCGACGCCGACCTTGTACCAGTTGTTGTGGTCCTCGATCGGATTTGCCTGGCGTGGGAGTGACTGGTCAAACCAGAGACCTCGCAGGGCCACGCCCATGACCGTCGCACCACCGAAGCGTTGGACAGTCGCGAGAAGCCACGAGTCGAATTTCTCGGGCGCATGAACGATGCCCGTCGCATTCTCCGTGCACGGGATGAGAATGTTGAAGACGATGAGGTCGGGCATCTCGAGGTGAATACCACGGTTGGCTGAGCTGACCTTCGCCTTGGCAAGGCCTTGCGGAGGCTGCACAGGCCGCTGCAGGGCGAGTCAAACAGCGAAATTTCGCCAGGCCCCCTCAAGGATTTCGCCGAGGCTGCCTGAACGAGAGGGACTCGTTTGCTGGGCGCAAAGAAGTGACGAAGGAAGAATCTACGGTCATCAGTCAGTCCGAGGAGTTTCGCGTGCGCCGCGAGCACGCTCTGCATGGCTTCACGATTCGGGGACGCTCTGCGCAATTCCCCATGCCAACCCTGCTACCGTGGTACGTCGTCACCGGGCCCGGACGAGCACAATGCGCGCTGCCTCGCTGATCATAGGCCTCCTCCTCACGGGCTCCGGTACCGCCGCGCCCGCACCGCCGAAGAATGCGCCCCGCGCTGGCACGTCGGCCCGCTCGTGGCGTGAACTGACGAGCGATCATTTCGTGCTGAAGACGGACCTATCGTCCAAGGCCGCCCGAAAACTCATCGCTCAGATCGAGTTCTCGCGAGCGGGGCTCGTTCAGGTCCTTCTGGACGGTCGCGACGAACGCCGCACAAGGCTCGAGGTCGTGGCGTTCGCCACGCAGCGAGAGTACAAGCCGTTCGCCGGGAAGCACGGGGCGGAGGCATTCCTCGAGCACCGAAGAGGCAAAGAGCTCATCGTGCTCGGACCTCTCAAACATTATCTGCAGGCGGCCGACGTCTCGCACGAGCTTGCGCATCACCTCTTGTACATGCGCATCCCGCTGCAACCGTTGTGGTTCCGAGAAGGAATGGCTGAGTTCTCCTCGTCCCCCTTGCGGGCATCCAGTCGCTCCTACGTGGCTGGCTTGCCGTCTCCGTGGAATCTGAGAATCGTGAACAACAGCCGCGTTCCGGTGCGCGATCTGCTCGCCTGGCGAGGGGACGAGTCGTATCGCGTGGAGTATTACCCATGGAGTTGTCTGCTCGTACATTACCTCATCAATCGGCACGCCGACGCGCTCCGCGACTTCGAGACGCGGCTGGCCAACTTCGAAGATCCCACCGACGCGTGGAATGCCGCGTTCCCGGCATGGAGCCTAAGAGCACCCGGTCGAACGGAGGTGCTCGATGAGGAACTCGACGCGTACAAACGAAGTCCGGACCAACGGCCGCAAGTCTTCCGTGTGAGTGCATCGGCGAAGCTCTCGGAACGCTCGCTCTCGCCGGCCGAAGCGATCACGACGCGTCTGAGGCTTGAGCGCCGGTGGGCCCCCGGCCAACTGGAACCCGAGCTCGACCGTGCGCTCGCGCTGGACCCTACGAACGTCCAAGCGTTGACGATGAAGGCGCAACGAGATCTCGCCAATGCAGCGAAGTTGGCCCAGCGCGCCGTAGAGGCCCACCCGAACGATCCCACTGCGTGGGTTCTTCGCGCTTGATGGCCCGGAAGCATTGGGCGAGAAGCGGCGAAACGAAGCGAGACCTACTTCCGAAAAGCGCTCGAGTTGGCGCCTCACGATCCGAACATCGCGTTGGACTTGGCGTCACAGCTCCTCGACATAGGGAATTCGAAAGAAGCGCTGCCGTTAGTGCTCCAGGCGCAGCGGGCTGAGCCCTGGAAAGCGACCGCGTTCTTCGTGGGTGCGCTCGCGAGCGCCGCACTCGGACAATGTGATGAGGCTGACAAAGACGCGATCCGCTATGCCAGGCTGATGGCGGTCGACGGTACGGAGCCCCCGCCCGGCCCAGAGCAGCTCCTCGCCGAACGGTTGCGCGCTTGCAGGACCGCGCGCGCCACGATGCCGATGCCGCGCACCGGCGGGACCAAGACACGGCCAGGTAGAGCGACTTGTGGACGGCGGCAGGCAGCGTAGTCAGACCGTCCACCAAACCGGATCAAGTCCGAGCAGTGGGCCGGGTCTAGACGTCAGTCACCGGCCAGAAGTGCACCTTGCCCCGGTCATCGTTTAGGGAGCCGTTAATCCTAATGCGGTGGAGGCCGTCGGACGGATCCAGCCAAAAGGTCAGCATGCAGTCGATGGGAATGCACACCTCTTGGTTGGGCCATTTCGGGTGCGCCTTGAAGTAGGCCACGCCATGGTCAGGGTCCACTCTTAAGAGGGCCGCGGCGTAGTAAACACCCTTGTTCAGGAGAAGAATGGGGGTTGGCTCCGATTCGCCGGTAGCCCGCGGTATCGCAACAAGGCGCAGCAGCTTCCGTCGGTACTCTGCATCCATAACGGTTGCCAACTCCTCCGGCCTGAGGTTGCGGTTCTCATCTCCGCGACGCGCCGGAAATGCCCACCACCGCGGGCCGCCCTTCTCGTCGCTTCGCTGGACGCCGATGGGCGGTGCCGCGTAGGGGTCAACGTTGACCGCAACCACCCACTCTCCGTTCCGCTCGAAGGCGCGTGGGTTGATGATCGGACGTGGCGAGCATAGGTCCCGGACTGCTTGTTGGTAGAGCGTGACTACCTGCGCGGCGTTCTCCGCGGTCATCGCGACGTATGCCTTCAGAGTTCCACGCGGCTCCTCGTGAGCGCCGACAAGGATCACGCCTCCGTTTGCGTTCGCGAACGCGGCCATGTCACATGCGAGATCCTCGGGACCGGCTATCCCTTTCAGGACGGGAGGCGGCACCTGCCCCTTGATGTCGAAGTGCAGGTGCTCAGGGAACCGTTGCCCTGCCGGCGGCAGCTCTGCTGCATCGAGGATAGGCTTGTAAGGCATGTTCGAGCTCCGGGCGCGCCAGCTTACTCCCGTGCCGCAACCTAGGGGGTGGAGCGGCGAGCACCGAATCATGTGCCAACGGCGGCGGACGCCTCGATGAATCCGAATCATCGGCGCCGCTGGGTCATGAACGCCGTCAGGGCGGCGGGATCGACGCGAATTGCGCAGCTGACTCTCAAGTGCGCGAGCTCGCCGCGCTCGCACAGGCGGTAGACGGTTGCGGTGCTCACGCCGAGCAGCTCGGCGACCTGGGGTGCGGAAAGCAGTCGGCGAGACCCCGCGCCCTGAAACTGCTTTGACGTCAAACGTTGGACCCAATTTGGACCCAACTGACGGAAAAACGGTGCCGAATCGTGCCGATCGTCGTCGTGGTGCGCACGTCGCGATGACGTAACAGTCGCTGCACGCGATGCGCGTCGTCGCCGGCGCGAAGCACCTTTTCGTGCCAGATATGCGACCACGCTCCCTGGATGCGGATACAGACTACATCTGGCGTAGAGTGCATGAATGGCACAGAAGTTCGTCGCACCGTTTGGTCGCTGCGTCGCACGGCGCGTGTATCATTCGCGTTCCAACGACGGCCGCGTTAGGAAGGTCACGGTCGAGATCGGCACACCTGCAGCCGTGCCGGGTAGTGATTGGGGTTGCCGCGTCCGGATCAGCGGATTGTCGACCGCAGTGGATCGCACGGTGTTCGGTGTCGACTCCGTGCAAGCCCTTTCGATCGCGCTCGTGTACTTGGGCATGATGGTTACGTCCTCGCGCGAGTTCTTGGACGGCCGGCTCCATCTCTGGGACTCGCCAGCCAAGAGCGTGTTCGAGGTCGCGCTGCCGTTGCCGCTGCATTCCGTGGAAAGCGCACTGGAGCAGCTGAGCTGGATACTCCAACGCATGAAGGTGGATACGAACATCGACAAGGAATGGCGCGCGGGAGTCTTGACGGTTCTTCGCAACGTCGAGAAAGAGCTTCGGTTGCGACGCCGGTGGACACGGATGTCAACAACGCCGTCGTCACGCAAGCGTAGTAGAGGCTCTAGGGATTCGTGAGATGCTCCAACAGTGGTCGAGAACATGAGCCCGTTTCACACCAAGAAGCTCAGTTGGGTTGCCGTCGAGCTGGATCGCAGCAGCTATCCTGTGACAAGTCGTCCCGTCACGGACGTGAGATTCGAGTGTCCCTGTTGCGGCTACCCAATGCTTCAGGAACGAGGCGCTTTCGAAATCTGTCGGCTCTGTGGGTGGGAGGACGACGGACAAGACGAAGCTGACGCAGAGCGAGTGCTTGGCGGTCCCAACTATGAAATGTCTCTCGTTGCGGCGAGAGAGAACTTCGTTCGGCACTTGGACACGCATGCGCCAGGATCGAAACGGTTCCGAGCACCAACTCCACGCGAGAGGCTGGCCAAGCAGCGCATCATTGCAGCATTCGATGGTTTGAAGCGGGGCGGAGCTGACCGGGTTAATCTGTGGCAACAGGTACTCGCCGCGGAAGGGGTGCTCGACGAGGAACTTCGAGAACGTGTGAGAGCTATAGAGAGCAAGGCACGGAAAACTCGTCCCGTGAAGACGGACGAATGATGTGACGCCGCGAGGTGTCTTCGGGCAGGGCTGTCGCTCTGCGCGGTAAGAGGGAATGATGTACTCCGGTGGCGCCGATCTCGAAGAAGCTCACCGCCACTCCATCTATCATCGGGCAGAGGTGCTATCGAGCGAGTCGTGCGGCTGCTTCCACTGTCGCCGTGTGTTCAGCCCACTGTGCGTCTACTGCCGTCTCCCACCGACTTGAAGGCAACGGCAAACGACTCCAGTGGCCAAAGCGTCTCGGTGTAACTGTGGGTCCCCGCAGTTACTCCTCTGCCTGGACCTCCGACGGCATTCATGTGCGCGGTGGCGCGCGAACCGCCCGCGGGAGGATTTAGGAGGGATGTATGTGTCGTAACTGTCGGCTGGCCACGGCTCCACAGCCCGCGCAAGGCCGTTGCTGGGCGGCGGCAGGTTGACACACTGGAGGCTGACAAACCCGGGCTCGTCGGGATCTGCGAACGCCCCCCGTAGGCAGGGGTCCGGCGGACGCCACCGAGCGACGATCGCCGATTTGCCCGCTGGTGTCGGCCGCCTACATGACGGCGGATCGCGGCGGCGACCAGGGCTCTTTCTCCTGCTTCGAGCCCCGCACGCTCGCGCGCAGCTCGTCCCAGCCCTTGCCCTGGACGATGAGGTCGCGGCACGCGGGACACACCTGCTGGCGCGTCCCATCGTTCCGCGGCGCAGTCACGAGCTCGTCGACGTCGCGCTCGCAGCAGCGTGCAGATGAGCTTCCCGGCTCCCATCGCTCCCCGTCTATCACCGGCGCCCGACGTCGCAAGCCCCGCCTGGCTCGCCCGCTTGCCGGCGGTTCTTCCACCGCTCGAGCATCATCCGCCGCGCCGCCTCGGCGACGCGGGCGCGCCCTTCGGGGGTTCGGGGCCCCGTCGACAGTCCGCCGTGCATCCGGCAACGGTCATTGCGGCTGTAGCCCGTCTCCGGGTCCCGCACCGGCGGCGCCAGGCAAGCGTGGCCGTCCCGGCAGCGCGCGCCGCACTTCGTCCACGTGCGCCGGGGGGCACGGTACAGCTGCTGGTGCAGGAATTCACGTTCCCCGACTGGTCCTGGGCCGAGTACCCGACCACCGTCGTTCCCAGCGGATACGAGCCCGCCGGGGGCCCCGTGACCGTCGCGGAGGTGCACTCGGGCCCATCTTGTCGAGGATGGACATGTCGAGCCCGGCTTCGTCGGCTCCCTTCTCGTGGCCGACCTCTCTACATGCTCCTCAGCCGCACGAGACGCTGCAGATCGCGCTCGGAAAGCACCCCATGATGCTGGTGCGTCACGTGAACTTCTTCTGGGACGGCGACGTCCAGCCGGTGGCCGCCTCGGAGCAATTCAAGGTGAAGGTCGGGGGCGCGGAAGGCGCGATGGGGCAGTTGTTTGACTCTTTCGGTCCGCTGGCGTGTCATGCGGGACGCCGATGAGCGCGACACCGCGGGAAACCCGCTCCCGGACGAATTGCGGGACGCCATCTACAGCAACGTGAAGCTGCTTCTTTCGACCACCTTCTGATTCGGAGGCTCTCATGCGCGCGAAGGCAATCGGCATCTGGTTGGCGGTGGCTCCCGCGTTGGCGGCGGTCGCCGGCGACCCCGGCGTCACCGATGGGGAGCTGGTCCTCGGCGAGGCCGCGGCGTTCAGCGGTCCTTCGGCGGGACTCGGGGTGGAGATGTGGCGCGGGGCCAGCGCGGCGTTCTCGGCGGCCAACGAGGCCGGCGGCGTCCACGGCCGGAAGATCCGGCTGGTCCTCTCCGACGACGCCTACGAGTCGGAGAAGGCGGCACCGGCGGTCCTGTCGCTCATCACCAAGGAAAAGGTGTTCGCGCTTTTCGGCGGCGTCGGGACTCCCACCATCGTGAAGGCTCTGCCGGTGGTGCTGAAGTACTACAACGACAGCGGGCTCTTCTATTTCGCCAACTTCACCGGCGCGCAGCCGCAGCGCGAGCCTCCTTACGACAGGGCGGTATTCAACGTGCGCGCCTCGTACCGCGAAGAGACCAAGGCGGCGGTGGACGCATTCGTCGCCATGGGCAAGAAGCGAATCGGCATCTTCGTCCAGGACGACGCCTACGGCGCGAGCGGCCGCGACGGCGTGAAGCGCGCCCTCGGGGCCCACGGGCTCACCATCGCCGCAGACACCACCTATCCGCGCGGCCAGAAGTTCGAGGCCTCCAACGCGGCGCAGGTGAAGATCCTCCGCGACGCCAAGGTGGACGCCATCATCATGGTCGGCGCCTACCAGGGCTGCGGCGGGATGGTTCGGGACTCCCGCGCCGCCGGCTGGGACGTTCCCATCCACAACGTTTCCTTTGTCGGCGCGGATCAGATGATCAAGATCCTGCACGACGACGAGAAGCGGTCCGGCGCTGTGCTCACCGCGCGGCTCGTCAACACCCAGGTGGTTCCCTACTACCAGGACACGAGCTACCCGGTCGTGGTCGAGTACCAGGCGGCGATGAAGAAATTCAACCCGGGCGTCCCCGACCTCGCCAAAGCGAGCGGCTACGCGCCCTCGCAGGCCTTCACTTTCGGCTCGCTCGAGGGCTATCTCAGCGCGCGGATCTTCCTGGCCGTGCTCCAGAAGGGCGGCCGCGATCTGTCGCGGAAGGGCTTCCACGCCGCGGCCGAGGCCATGGGAAAGTTCGACGTCGGGCTCAAGGCCAAGGCCGAGCTCAGCCCCACTCGCCACCAGGCGCTCGATAAGGTCTGGTGGACCTACGCGACGCCTGCCGGCTGGGCGGCCACCGAAGATCCGTCCACCGTTCTGAGGTAGGCGTTGGGCGAGACTCGCATCCGCCGCCGCTTCTGGTCCGGGCTCGCTCCCAAGCTGGGCGGGGCCACCTTTCTCGCCGTGCTGCTCATCGCGGGGGTGATGACCTACCAGGCGAGCAATCAGCTGGCGTCCAACATGCACATCGCCTTCGAAGTTCGCGGCGAGGCCATCGCGCTGGCGCTCGCCGCGACCGCGGAACAGACGGTGGGGACGAGCTCGTCGAACGTGCAGGGCGCGGTCGATTCGAACAAGGTCATCGCCGGCGTGAGCTACATCTACATCGAGGACGCCGAGAAAGCGGTCGTGGCCCACACTTTCTCGCCGAGCTTTCCCGAGGGCATGCTGGCGGTGAATCCGGTGGAGGTCGGCGAGGACCTGGGCGGAAGGCGCGTCAAGGTGGACGGGAACGTGGATCTCATGCTCGGGGACAAGCGCGTCCATGCCATCGACGTGGCCGCGCCCGTTGCCGGCGGGGCCCTCGGCGTGGTCCACATCGGCATGGACAAGGACGAAATCGACACCTCGGTCCGCGAGCTGCGCGTGTCGATGGTGAAGTACGGCGCGGTGGCGGGGCTCTTCGGGATCGTCCTGGCGCTCCTGCTCGTCATCGCGAGTGTGGTCCGACCGGTGCGCGAGCTCACCCGCGTGACCTCGGAAATCGTGGGCCGGGGCGACCTCACCCAGGAGATCGCCATCACCTCGAACGACGAGATCGGCCAGCTCGCCGAGTCGTTTACGCAGATGGTGGAGAAGCTGCGCGAGATTCCGCACAGCCTGATGGACTCGGTGGACCTGCTCGGCATCTCGGTGGCGAACCTGTCCAAGTCGGCGCAGGAGCAGAGCAACAGCGTGAGCCGCGAGGCGTCCGCGCTCCAGGAAACCCAGGTGACCGCGCAGGAGATCAAGCAGACCTCGCTGCTCGCCTCGCAGAAGGCCGAGGCGGTGCTCAGGTTCGCCGAGCGCGCCGACGAGATCAGCCGCACCGGCGAGGCGGCCATCGAGCTCTCCAGCGCCGGTCTGGCAGAGATCCGCAGCCAGGTCGCCGACATCGCGCAGAAGATCTCCCAGCTGGGAGAGCGCACCCGCCAGATCGGCGGGATCACCGAGACGGTGAAGGACCTCGCCGATCAGTCGAACATCCTCGCCTTGAACGCGGCCATCGAGGCGGTTCGCTCCGGCGAGCACGGCAAGAGCTTCGCCATCGTCGCGCGGGAGATCCGCAGCCTGGCCGACCAGTCGATCCAGGCCACCGCGCGGGTGCGCGAGATCCTCGAGGACATCTCTAGCGCCGTCCGCGCCGCGGTGAGCATCAGCGAGAGGGGCGCCCAGAAGATGGAAACCGGGCTGACCCAGATCCGCTCTTCGGGCGACAGCCTGCGGGCGCTCTCCGGAATCGTCCGCGACAACTCCGGCGCGGTCCGCCAGATCGCCGCCGCGGTGAATCAGCAGAACGCGGGCATCACGCAGATCTTCACCGCTGTGACCGATCTGTCGAAGCTGATGGAGGAGACGGTGAAGCAGCTGGAGTCGACCAACCGGGAGTCCGACGTTTTGAAAGACGTGAGCGAGAGGCTGTCGAAGGTCGTGCGGAGCTACCGGGTTTAGCGATCACTTCGCTCCCTCACCTCTCTCCTCTCCCTTCGGGAGAGGAGGATCGACTCTTGGGTGAGCGGACGAGGAAGGAGGATCTCGCCCGGCAGATTGCCGAACGCGATCGGATCGACGAGGGGCTGGTCTGCGTCTTTGCCTTGCTCGAGGTATCGAGGACGTTCTCCCTGGCCTGGAAGGAACGCACCTCATTCGTCCAATCGACCCGGCGGAAGTGCCTGCAGCTTTACTACTACTTCGTCGATCGCGAGCTGGGACTGATCCACGTCAAGCTGCAGACCTGGTTCCCGTTCCAGATGCAGGTCTACCTCAACGGTCTCGCTTACGCCGCCGGCGTGTCTCGCTCTCGGGCCGACGGCTGATGGCCACCACCATCAAGCCTCGCAGGTCTGCGACGAGCTTCCGCACGACCAGTACGCGCAAGGACCGCCGCCGCCGCTGTCTGTGCAGGTGGGCTCGAGGACCACGTGGCGCTGGCGCGCTGCCACCGCCAAGTGATTATCGAATTGCAAAATATGCCGCGACGTGGGTGCAGGTAGGATTTCTGCGCGGCTCTCGGCAGACACTTCCAGCGCGCGCGTGGTTTACACTCCTCCTGCAGGGCTTATCGATTGTCCGCACGCGGCGCGGGGGCCGAGGGATGACATTTCGATCCGAGATCGTCACGGTGCTCGCGCTGGTGGGAGTGGTCCCCATGCTCCCGCCCGGCTGGCTCTCCTTCTCGATCAACCTCGGGGAAGTAGAGAAGACGGTGGGCCGCGCCCAGGCCGCCACCGCGCAGGAGGCGGCGCGCTATTGCGAGCGGTACGTGGCGCAGGGCGTGGAGAGCGTGCCGCTCTCGACGAGCTACCTGCCGCTCGAGCGGCTCGGCGGGTCCGACGCGGGGCGACCCGGCGCTCCCGCAGCGCGAGGCCATCGGGGAGGCCGACCTGGAGCTGTTCTCGCGCCACATCCCGCTGGAGCTGGAGCTCGATCCGGGCACAGCCAGCGCGAGCAGACCTGCACCATTCCCTGCGCCGCCCGGGAAGCGGGCGCGCGCATCGACGACTTCGCCATCCGCTGGCGCGCCCGGCGGGGCGACTGAAAGGACCGCGTGCTCGCCGCCCTGTGCCTTCTCGCCGCTCTCCCGTCACCGGAGCCTGGGGTGCCCGGGAAGACGGCGCAGCCCGCCGGTGCGTCCGGGGAGATCGAGATGGCCGCGGAGCCGTCTCTGTTGCGCCTCGGGAGCGACCTAGGCGCGACGCTGCGCATCGTCGCCGGCGCGGGCGCGACCGACATGCGCGTGACGGCCAGCGTAGGGAGCGTCGCCCACGTCCGCGCCGTGGGAGACGGCGTTTTCGCGGCCGACTACGTGCCGCCGGAGGACTCGATCCCGCAGGTGGCCATCATCAGTGCGGTGGCGCGCGCGCCGGGCGGGACGCGGTGGGGTTGGCTGGCCATCCCGCTCTGGGGAGAGGGTGACGCGGTGGTGAAGACGCGACCCTTCGCGAGCATCTCGGTGCAGATCGGCGCGCAGACCTTCGGTCCCGAGAAGGCGAACGCCTCGGGGATCGCGCTGGTCCGGGTGGTGGTCCCGCCGGGCGTGCGGGAGGCGTGGCACGGGCGGCGCGCCGTCGACTTGCACGTCCCACCCACACCCACCCTGCACGTCGCGCTGGATCGCGTCTCGGCGCCGGCCGACCGCGGCGAGCAGGTCCCGGTGCGCGTCTACCTGTTCACGACGCAGGGCGTGCCGCGCTCGGACGCACAGATCGAGCTGCGCGCGAGCCGCGGGACCGTCTCGGCCCTCAGCTCGCCGCGCGCGGGGGTCTACGAGGCGCGCTGGAGCCTGCCGCCGGGCCCGGCCGGGCGCGAGCGGCTCACCGCGGTGCTGCGGGAAGCGCCCGATCTGCGCTCCACCGCGGCGCTGGAGCGGGAGCCGGGCCCGCCGGCAGCGATCGAGCTGTCGGCCGACCGGGAAAGCATCGTTGCCGGAGCGGGCGTCGACGTCGTCCTGCGCGCTCGGGCGCGGGACGCCGCCGGCAACGTTTCCCTCGACCCTCTGGAAATCTCGACGCCGGAGGGTTTCGGCGCACCCGTCGAGGCGCGGCCCGGCGAATGGCGCTTGCGTCCGCCGGACTCCTTCGGGGGGCGCCAATCGCTCGAGGTGGTCGCCCATCCGCGGGGGAGCTCGGAGCCGCACGCCTCGACGTCGTTGCGTCTCTTGCCGGGTCAACCTGCCTCCGCCTCCATCGAGCCAGGCTCGCCCGCGGTTCGCATCGGTCCAAGCGGGCGGCTGCAGCTCCGGGTGCTGCAGACTGACCGCTTCGGGAACCTGGTGCCGGGCCCCGCCCCGGCGGCCACTGCCCAGGAAGGCAGCATCGGCGCCGTCGAGCGGCAACCCGACGGCGCATATCTCGCCACGTACCGGCCGCCCCACCACTGGGATCGGGAGGATACGGTCGTCGACGTGCGCTGGCCCGAGGCCTCGGCGCGCACCCGCGTCCTGCTCTTGCCGCGGCTCGCCACCCTCGCGATCAGCCCGAAGGCGGGCGTGCTCAGCAACTTCGCCAGGCTCACCTCGCCGCTAGCGGCGCTCGAGGCCTCGCTGCGCACCGACCGATTCGGGCCGCAGCTCGCGTTCTCCACCGAGCTGGCCTGGTATTTCTCCTCGACCCAGCAAGACGCCGGTCCGCTGGGCACCGCGCAAGGTCGCGTCGACTTCTTCGCCCTCTCTGCGCAGCTCGCCTTCCGCTTCCCGATCGGGATCCGCACCACCGTCTGGGCTGGCGCGGGCCCCTCGTTCGAGGCGCTCGCCAGCAGGGTGAAGGTCGGCGCCGAGCCGCAGGTCTCGGAGAGCACGATCGTCGTCGGCGCGGCCGTCTCCATCGGAGTGGAACGGCGATTCGCCAGCACGGTGCCTTTCGCCGAGCTGCGCTGGTCCCGGCACCGCGACCCTTCGCTCTCGACCCTCACCGGCGCGATCAGCGCCACTTCGCTCGTCCTGGGGACCCGCTTTGAGCTGCTCTAGGCTGCGAGCCACGCTGCTTTGCGCGGTGGCGGCTGCTGCCTGCCACAGCGGCGCGCCGCCCTCGCTCGCGCCGCGGCCGATGAGCATCGATCCGGCCGGCGGACCGCGCAACGTCGACGCGCAAGTGACGATCCTCGGGGAGCAATTCTACGCGCGCGGCACCCAGTCGCTGTCGGCGCACGGAGGCATCTTCGTCGACGACGGCTTCACCGTCACCGTGGGGGTCGTCCCGCTGCGCGAGGTGGTCCGGGTCAGCGAGAACGAGCTGCGCGGCGTGCTTCCGGCAGGCCTCGACGCCGGCGTGCACGACCTGGTGGTGACCAACCCGGACGGGCTCTCGGGAACGCTGGCGCAAGCCTGGCTCGCGTCCGATCTCACGCCGACCAACCTGGTGGCCACGGCGGCCGCGCCTTCCCAGGTGAGCACTGGCCAGTCCTTCACCGTCGCCATCCAGGTGCAGAACACCGGCGGCGCAGCGGCGCTCAACGTCTCGCCATCGCTGCCAGCGTTGTCCGGAACGGGCATGGCAACCTTCTCCTCGGGAAATCCGCCACCCCAGGACATCCCTGGCGGAGAGTCGCGCACCTTCACCTGGTCCGCGCTGGCCACCCAGGCAGGCACCGTGACGGTCGCCGCCGGCGCGGCCGGCGTGGACGAAGTGTCCCAGCGCACCGTCAGCGCCTCGCCCGGCGCGGCGCAAGTGCTCATCGAGCTGCGCAGCGCGCTCGACGCGGTCGCCGCCGCGCCTTCGCCGGCAGTGGCGAGCGTGGGCCAGACGATCGCATTCACGCTCGTGGTGACGAACACCGGCACGGCGACGGCGCAGGTGGTCTCGTTTCCTTCGCTGCAGACCGGACCGGGACTGCAGCTGCTGTCGGCACCCGCTCCGCAGGACGTGCCCGGCGCGATGACCAGCCGGACCTTCACCTGGACCTTCTTCGCGGCGCAGGCGGGGCAGGCCGCGCCGGCGGTCGCGTACGGCTCCGGCACGGACGAGAACGACGGGCTCCCCGTCCCGGTGCCGGCGGCTTCGTGGCCGGCGGCGACCGTCCAGGTCCCGGCGCAGCTCTCCGCGTCACCGGGCCAGCTGCCGGCCACGGTCAGCCTCGGCCAGTCCTTTGCCGTCAACCTGCTCGCGTCCAACACCGGCGAGGCCACGGCGACGGCGGTGACCGCCACCTTGCAGCAGGGCGGCGCCGGCGCGGTGGCAGTACTGAGCGCTCCGCCCGCGGCCGATCTGCCCGGTGGAGGATCGACCACGTTCTCCTGGACAGTCCAGGCGACCGCGGCGGGGGCCGTGTCGCTCGCCCTCTCCGCCAGCGGCGCCGACGCGAACAGCGGCGCGGCGGTCCAGGCCTTGCCGCCGGCGGCAGGACCCGTGCTCGTGCAGACGCCGCCGCAGCTGACCGCGGCGGCCAGTGTCTCGCCAACGCAGGCGAGCACCGGACAGCCGATCCAGCTCCGGCTCGACGTGACGAACTCCGGGCAGGCGACCGCGGCGGCGGTGCTCCCGAGCGCGCCGATCGCCAGCGGTCCGGGGACGCAACTGCTTCAGGCGCCCGCGGCGCAGGACGTGCCGGGCGGAACGACGCGCAGCTTCCTCTGGAGCTTGGCGGTGAACGCGGCCGGAACGGTGGATTTCTCGGTGTCGGCCACGGGCAAGGACCAGAACACCGGCGCGACGATCCAGACCCCCGTGGCGACCTCGAACGCAGTCGCGGTCTCCACCGCCGCGTTTCTCGAGGCAGTCGCCGCGGTCGATCACACCCAGGTCAGCGTCGGCCAGGACGTGGTCCTGACGGTGGACGTCTCGAACGTCGGACAGGCCGACGCGCTCGGCGTCACCTGCACCGCGACGCTCTCCGGGAGCGGTTCCGCGACGGTCGTCAGCTCGCCCGCGGCGCAGGACGTTCCGGCGCAGACGAGTCGCACGTTCCAGTGGACGTTCCACACGACCGGCGCGGGGTCCCTGAGCTATTCGATCGGCGCGAGCGGCACGGACAAGCCCAGCGGGGCGACGGTGTCCACGGCGGTGAGCGCGGGTCCCATCAACGTGCAGACTCCGCCGGCGCTCACCTCCGTCGCCCAGATCACCCCCGCGCAGGCCAGCACCGGACAGCTCCTGACGCTGCGGCTCGACGTGACGAACGGCGGGCAAGCCACCGCGGCCGCGGTGACCGGGACCGCCACCGGCGGCACCAGCATCGCGACGCAGACGGCCGCACCAGCCGCGCAGGACGTCCCCGGGGGGCAGACGCGCAGCTTCTCCTGGACGTATCAGGGCACGGCGTCCGGCGCGCTGCAGCTCTCCGCCTCCGCCTCCGGGACCGACGCCAACACGGGCGCCTCCGTGTCGGCTGCACCGGCTTCGGCCAGCGCAGTAGTCCAGACCCGCGCGGCGCTCTCCGCGGTGGCGCGCCTCTCGCAATCGACCGCGAGCGTCGGACAGACCGTGAAGCTCTTCCTGGACGTGACGAATACCGGCCAGGCCACCGCGCTGCAGTTCACGCCGACCGCTCCAGTGCCCAGCTCGCCGGGCGCGCAGATCGCCTCCTCGCCGGCCCCGGCGGACATTCCCGGTGGAGCGATGGTCACCTTCACCTGGACCGTGTCGGCGCAGGCGGCCGCGAGCGTGAGCTTCTCGCTGGGCGGCTCGGCGACGGATGCGAACAGCTCGGCCACCGTTTCGCTCGCTGCCGTCACCAGCCCTGCTCTGCTCGTCCAGACGCCGGCGCAGCTGTCCGCGGCGGCTCGCCTCTCCTCGGCGCAGGTGGACGTCGGACAAGCGTTCCAACTGCTCGTCGACGTCACCAACACCGGGCAGGCCGGCGCCGCCGTCCTCCCAGGGACGCCCGCGCCCTCGGGAACGGGGGCCGCGCAAGTGACCAGCGTTCCCGCCGGCCAGACCGTGCCCGGTCTTTCCACCCGCACCTTCTCGTGGGCGCTCTCGGCCGTGCAGAAAGGGAGCCTGCAGTTCACCGTCGGGGCTTCCGGCACCGACGTCAATTCGGGGGCCGCCGTCGATCCGGCTCCCGCGACCAGCCCTTCCTTGCTGGTGCAGGCCCCGGCGGCGCTGTCCGCTTCGATCGGCGTCAGCCCATCCACGGTCGATATTGGCCAGGCTGCCACCGTCTCGCTGGTGGTGACGAACTCGGGCGAGGCCAGCGCCCAGGCCGTCTCGCCTACGCTCACGGTGGGCGGCGTCGGCGCGACGCTAGTCTCCGGGCCGGTGCCGGCGACCGCGGCGATCGCCGGTGGAACGGCGCAGACGTTCACCTGGACGTACAACGGCGCGGCGACCGGGACGGCGACCTTCTCCGCGACCGCGGCAGGAAGCGACGCCAACACCAGCCAGACCGTCTCCGCCTCGACGCCTGCGGCTGCCAGCCTCGTCGTGCAGACGCCCGCCGCGCTTTCCGCCTCCTTTTCGGTGCCGGCCCAGCCGGTCAACGTAGGCCAGGCATTCAGCGTCAGCCTGGTCGTGTCGAACTCGGGCGACTCTGCCGCGAATGCGGTTTCGCCCTCGACCCTCACACTCACCGGCACCGGGGGAGCTTCGCTCGCTACAGGGCCGAGCCCCGCCTCGGCGAGCGTGCCCGGTCACGGCACCCAGGCGTTCGTCTTCGGGTACACGGGAAGCGCGCCGGGCAGCGTCACTTTCGGCGGCGCGGCGAGCGGCGTCGATGCGACGAGCGGCAATTCCGTATCCGCCGCACCGCTCACCTCGGGGAACCTGACCATCCAGACTCCCGCCGCGCTGTCGGCGACGATGCAGGCTACGCCGAGCCCCGCCAACCTTGGGCAGACGCTCACCGTCACGCTGACCGTGAGCAACTCGGGCCAGGCCTCCGCCGTTGTGGTGTCGCCGGGCTCGGTCTCGCTCTCCGGATCCAGCACGGCCACCCTCGCGAGTGGCCCGACGCCCTCGGCTGCCACCATCGCCGGCGGCGGCTCGCAGGCCTTTACCTGGGTCTACACCGCCAGCGCGACGGCGACCGGGACGGTGGCCTTTTCCGCCGGAGCCTCCGGGCTGGATGGCAACAGTGGCGCCGCGGTCTCGCTGTCGCCCGCCGGCTCGTCTGCGGTGACGATCCAGCGGCCCGCGGCGCTGGCCGTTTCCGTCACCACGCCGGCAGCGGTGAACAAGGGGCAGCAGTTCCAGGTGCAGATGTCCGTCACCAACTCGGGCGGTTCCGACGCGACCCAGGTCGTGCCGTCGGCGTTCACGCAGAGCGGGACAAGCTCCGCCCAGCTCAACAGCGGGCCCACGCCGCTTCAGGCGACCGTCCAAGGCGGACAGAGCAAGACCTTCAACTGGACCTACACCGCGGGCACCGTCGTCGGCACGGTCGCGTTCACCGGCACTGCGTCCGGCACCGACGGGACAAACGGCAGCACGGTCAGCTCCCCGAGCGCGAGCTCCTCGCCGGTGCAGATCCAGCTCCCGGCGGCGCTCTCCGTTTCCATCTCGATCCCGCCCTCCATCGCGGACACATTCCCGGTCACGATGACGGTGACCAACTCGGGCGGCGCCACCGCCAGCGGAGTCACCCCGTCCGCTCTCACCGCCAGCGGGACGGGATCGGCGACCATGGTCGCCGGGCCGGACGCGACCAACTCCGTCATCCCCGGCGGCTCCAGCGCGACGTTCGGCTGGACCTACCTAGCCACCGGCGTGGGGACCCTGCAGCTCAGCGGCGGCGCCAGCGGGACCGACGCCAACAACGGCGCGGGCGTGAGCGCGAGTGGCACGTCCAACTCGGGCGTCATCGACATCTTACAGCAGCTCTCTTCCGACCCGTTCGGGAATGGAACTACCTTTTCCTACATCTTCTCCTTCGGCGGGCTCGTCTACCTGGGGCCCGACCAGAACGGCGCCGGCGCGGTGCGCATGAACCCGAACGGGAGCGGGCAGCAGAGCGTTGCGTTCGCGTTCCGCAAAGATACCGTCGGCCCCAACACCATGCGCAACACCGCGAGCGCGACCGGCCCCTACCCCTCGCTCGGCCACGGCGCCTGCGTCGCCAACACCTTCGACTGCGGCCCCGACAACGAGGACGACGCCCGCGGGCTCTTCGCCTCGGCCACCATCGCGGGGACCGAGTGGCTCCTCATGGGTGGGGCGCGCAGCGCCGGGGACGTCAACTACGTCTACATGACCCCTTTCACGACCACCCCGCTCGATATCGCCTACGTCGACCTGAGCTCCGTGCTGGGACCGGCGACGACCAGCTGCTCCGCGCTGCACGTCTTCCACGACCGCGTCTACATGGGGTTCGCCGATACGATGGGGCTCCCCTTCTTCCTCGCGCTTCTGACCACCCCGGCACTCCCGCCCCCCGCACCGCCCACGGCGTGGGGGGTCGATGCGGCCGCGGGCACGCAAGTCCTGAACCTGGGCGGCGGCGTCACCCCCGCGCCGAACCCCTTGATCATCGACACGATCGGCGAGTTCAACGACCGGCTCTATGTGGCCACCAACAACAACGACTGGGCGCGCTCGACCACGATCTTTCCGGCCCCTTACTTGACGAGCCCGGGCGACTGGGCCGTGAGCACACCCACCGGCCCGAACTTCGCGTCTAGGAGCCAGGTGATCACCAACAAGACCTTCGGCCTGGAGCCCTCCGACCGGTCCGTGGTCGCCTTCGTCCCCTGGAAGGGGAAGCTCATCGCCGCGCGCAACACCGGCAACGGCAGCACCAACATCGGGGCGCAGCTCTGGTCGTGCAACCCGGCGGGGGCGCCCGATCCGCTCCAGTGCGACCCCGGGGACTGGACGCTCATCGCTCCCAACAGCACGGGGGATGTGCGGCTCTCGCAGTTCAACAACGCGAACAACACCGCCATTGGCCTGCTGGTCGCGACCGCCACCCACCTCTACGTGGGGTACGACAACGCCACCGACGGGGTCACCATCTTCCGCACCGCGGCGGCGAACCCGGCCAACCGCTCCGACTGGGAAGGCAACGGCGGGTGCAATGCCTCGGTCTATCCGGCGGTGGGGTGCGCGGGCCTGGGCGGCAATGGCTTCTTCGGGACGGCGACGAACATCTTCGACGCGAAGGCCTTCACCTTCTCCGGCACCGACTACGTCTACCTCACCGCCGGGAACGGGCTCGCGCCCGTGAGAGTGTACCGGATCACTGGATGAGAGGAGCGAGATGCCCAGGATCCTGTTGGATTGGAGCGGGAAACGGGAATCGAACCCGCGACCCTCGGCTTGGGAAAACGAATCGGCCCGTTTATAGGGCGATGTAGGCGCTCACAACCTGTGGAAGACGCTGGCGATTCTCGATCGGTCGGTTTGTATTCAGGAGCACGGTTTTCCAGCCCGTTTGCTGCACCGGTGCTGCAAGGTCTCCTGACCGTCCACGACGTCGCATCGCAGCTGAACGTATCGACGGCGACGGTCTACAAGCTCTGCGCGGCTGGCAAGCTGGCCCACGTCCGCGTCGTCGGAGCGATCCGCGTCGCGCCCGTCGACCTGGCTGCGTTCATCGAGCGCCACTCCATTTGACGGCAACTCGATTAATAGCTACACTGTAGCTAGTGAAGCTCTCGTCAGACAGCAGCCTGGACGAGTGGCTGAGCAGACTCACAGGAGCTGCCGGGCAATTCGACTGGGACGCCGGGAACGGGAGCAAGGGCCAAAAGCACGGAGTCGAACCATCGGATGTCGAGTCGCTCTTCCACCGCACCGTCTTCCTCGCCGGCCGCGTCATCGAGCCCACCCACGACGAGCTGCGCTGGCTGCTGCTCGGAGAAAGCGATGCGGGCCGGCGGCTGGCGCTCATATTCACCCGCCGCGGCAACCAACTCCGGCCGATCAGCTGCCGGCCGATGCGACGCAACGAAAGGAGGCTCTATGACGAAGCGAAGCGGAAGCTCGAAGGTGGCTCGGAAGAAGGCGAATAGGCGCGACCTCCAGGTCGAAGAATTCGAGAAACGCGATCTCGGAGAGGACATCCGGGCAGCTGGTGGGCTGCGACCGGTCCGCAAGACTCTACCGACCTCGATCGTGCTCGAGCAGGACCTGATCGACAAGCTGCGCAAGAAGGCCGCGAAGCGGGGACTGGGCTATCAGACTATGCTGAAAGTGATCGTTCGGGAGCACGTCGACGAGTATTGAACCTGCATGGAATCGGTCCTCATGACCGATCGTTTCAAGCCGAGAAGGGGATTATGAGCAAGCCCGTAGACGACCTCGATGCGGTCCGCCAAATCTCCGAGGTATTCATTAAGCAGGTCGGCCAAATCAGCGCGCAACTGGTCCTTTCCGCGTTTGAGGGGGAAGAGGGGGAGGGCGAACCTCGCAGAGAACGACTTGCGCTAAGCGCACGTATGCGCTAATGTTCAGTGATGGGTCCAACGCGGGCGCGCCGGCGGATCCGGGAACTCGCTCGCGCTGGCCGCTGGGAGTTCACGGCGCACGCTTTGGAGAGTCTCGTAGACCGCGACGCTAGGGTGGAGGACGTGTTCATTGTGCTAACGACTGCCAAAGCGTGCCATAGCGAGCCCGGTGGGCGATGGAGGCTGTCCGGCCCGGATCGTCTCGGTGATCCCCTCACCCTCATCGTTGAGTTGCGCGCACACGTGGTCGTGGTGACGCTCTTCCGAGGTGACGAATGAAGAAGACCAGGTGTCCTGCCTGCAGCAAGACCGCCTTCCAGCCTGCGGCATACGCTGCCCGGCGCGATCTGGACGGCAGGCGCTTCACTGCCGATGTCCCCGCGCGAAAGTGCACTTCGTGCGGCGAGTTGCTCATTTCCGGCCCGGGCATGGGAGCTTTCGAGCGCGCCATCACGCTCGAGTTGGCCCGCGGTGGCGACGTTGGACCGGAAGGGTTCCGATGGCTACGCAAGGCAGCGGGACTCAAGGCAGTGCGCCTCGCCGAATTGCTCGACGTGACCCCAATGCAGGTGTCACGCTGGGAGAACGGTCGCAAGCCGCTCGAGCGGCGGGCGGTCGCTCTGGTATCGGCGCTCGCGCTCGAGCAGATCGAGGGGAAGGCAGCGACTCGGGCTGTGCTCGAGGCCCTTGCAGCGAGCAAGAAGCGTCCGAAGAGCGTGCGACTCGATGTAAACGCTGCCGGCTGAACTCAACGTTCGTCCTCCATCGAGCAACGGAGATACCTTTCAAGATGGGTGTCACGAACCGGCAACTCGATCGCGTGCGCGATCCGACGTGGCCCGCTTGCTATCCTTCTGCCTCTCTCGTCCGTCCCTCGTGCATGGACAAGCCCAATCCGAAAGTGACCGACGCGCTTCGCCACGACCTCGAGGCGTCGTGGCACCGCTTCCTCGATCTCTACGAGCCGCTTCGCCCCGAGCTCTACCGCTACTCCCGGCACCTGACCCGCAGTCCGTGGGACGCCGACGATCTCGTTCAGGACGCGCTCTTCCGTGCGTTCGCGAAGCTGGGGTGCATGAATGAGCCGCCCGAGAATCCGCGCGCGTGGCTCTTCCGGATCGCGTCGAACCTGTGGATCGACCGCGTCCGCGCCCTCCAGCCGGAGCCCGAACCGGATCCGGAGCGCGCATCCAGCAGGGAGCCGCGCGCGGTCCGTGAAGCGGCGGGTACGCTCCTGTCGCGCCTCTCGCCGCAAGAGCGCGCGGCGATGGTGCTCAAGGAGGCGTTCAACCTCACGCTGGAGGAAATCGCCGAGGCGCTCTCCACGACGCCGGGCACCGTCAAGTCCGCGCTGCATCGCGGGCGGGGCAAGCTCATCGAGCCAAAGGATCTGGGTGAAGCTCCGCCCAAACCACAAATACTCGATGCCTTCTGCGCCGCGTTCAACGCCGGCGATCTCGATCGGCTCATCTCGCTCCTGCTCGACACGGCCGAAATCGAGGTCGTGCGGGTTCACACGGAGTACGGGCCCGAGGCGGCGCGGCGCGGCGTCTTCCAGGGCATGCTCTTTGGGCTCGCGGATCCGGCGCGGCTCGACGGCCTCGATCCTACGTTCTTCCGCAACGTGCTGCCGCAGGTCCCGCGCGTCGAGCCGCGGCTGCACCGCGGCGAGTGGCTCCTGGTCCACTGGTATGCGCACAGCGACGGCGACGCGGTGCGCGCCATCAGCCGTGTGGAGACCGACGACGATCGGCTCACGCGCGTGAGGAACTACTTCTACACGCCCGACGTCCTGGCGGAGATCTGCGCCGAGCTCCAGGTGCCGTTCCGCACCAACGGCTACCGGTACTGGAAGCCGTCGCGCGAGGAGGCGTGAGCGCATGCGCACCCTCGTGGCCGTGACGCTCGGCTGGACGAGTCTCACGCTCACGGCGCCGGCCGGCGCCGTCGAGCGCGGTTACGCGCCCGTGAACGGGCTCGAGCTCTATTACGAGATCCACGGCAATCCGGCGAAGGACGGGGTCCCGCTCGTGCTGCTCCACGGCGGTGGCTCCACCATCGAGACCTCGTTCGGCAAGCTCGTCCCGCTCGTCTCGAAGGCGCGACGGGTGATCGCGTTCGAGCAGCAGGGACACGGCCACACCGCGGACGTGGACCGCCCCTTCTCCTTCGAGCAATCCGCCGAGGACGCCGTCGCGCTGCTCCGGCACCTGCACGTCGCGAAGGCCGACTTCCTCGGCTACAGCAACGGCGGTCACATCGCGCTGCAGATCGCGCTCGCGCATCCCGAGGTCGTTCGCTTGCTCGTCCTCGAGTCGGTCATGTTCAGCCGCGACGGCGCCGACCCGCGATTCTGGCAGTCGTTCGATCACGCGAAGCTCGACGACATGCCGCTCGACCTGAGGAAGGCGTACCTCGCGACCGCGCCGCATCCCGAGCAGTTGCCCTCCTTCTTCGCCAAGAGCGTGCAGCGGATGCGCGAGTTCAAGGGCTGGACGCCTGCGCAGCTCCAGACCATCCGGCCGCCCACACTTCTAATAGTGGGCGATCGCGACATCGTGCGTGTCGAGCATGCCGTGCAGATGCAGCGCCTGCTCCCCGACGCGCGGCTCGCGGTGCTTCCCGCGACGGAGCATCTCACCATGCCGGACCGCGCGGCGGATGTGGCGCCGATGCTCGACGAGTTCCTGCTCCGCGGTGTGAACGCGAGCCGAGACTCCCGCCGTTAACGACGCCGCGCCTCGACCGGGACAATCGGGCTAGTTGTCCGCGCCGCCGGCGATCTTCGCGCGCGCGTTCAGCTCCGCGACAGCGCTTCGCCCGCCGACCGGACCACCGATCGGAGCCACGAATGCGCCGCGTCGCTGTCCAGGCGCGGATGCCAGATCATGAGATAGGGGAACCCCTTCATCTCCGCCGGTGGCTGCAGGATCTTCATCGGAGGGCGGCGCCAGCTCGACGAAGCGCAGACTGCCGCCCTCCTGCACGAACGCGCCGTCCGGTATGACGCAGTGAAAGTGCACGCGCGGGGACCTCGGCGAGCAACGGCGGAACTTCCTCGGCGCGGAGAGTCGCGTAGATGGGCCCGCTTCGTTCCTTTCCCCCCGCGGTGGTATGGGGAGATGACGGAAGCACGGTCATCCTGGCCACCTCCTGAATGGAACGTCGCGGGCGGTTCTCGGTAGCGTTGTCACCAAGAAGCCTCACGGGGAGAACACATGAAACGGACACTTGGGACTGCCTTCGCAGTACTTGCGGCCTTTGCGCTCCTGACGACCGCGCCGCCATCGTACGCGGATGAGCTCTCGATCGAGGTGCTTTCCGGCCGGGCCGACATGGTCGCAGGTGGCGACGCGCTCGTGCGCATCGACGTGAAGAAAAAGGAAAAGACGATCCCGCTGAGTCAGGTGACGATCACGCTGAACGGCGTCGACGTCAGCTCGCAGTTCCTCGCCGACGAGGCGGCGCGCACGCTCACGGGCCTGGTCACGGGCTTGCGCGTGGGCGAAAACCGGATCGCGGTGGATTCCAACCGCAAGGGCCGAGGCCGCCCGGACGAAGAGATCGCGATCGTCAACCACCCGATCGAGGGGCCCATTTTCTCCGGGCAGCACGAGAAGCCCTTCGCCTGCGCAACGGAGCAGTTCAACCTGCCGGCCGGCCTTGGCAACCTGGGCGCCGCCCTCGACGCGAACTGCTCGATCAACCGGCGCGCCGATTACCTCTATAAATCGACCAGCAATACGGGGAACAGCTTCACCCGTTGGCCGGTGGGGGCGACGGCTTACCCGGCCGATCTGGCATTTACGACGACGACCCTCGGCAAGCGGGTGCCTTACATCGTTCGCATGGAGACGGGCACGGTCAACCGCGCCATCTACCAGATCACCATCTTGCACGACCCGCTCGCCGAGCCGACCCCCAACTGGCATACCCAGCCGCAGAACTGGAACAAGCGGCTCATCTACACCTTTGGCGGTGGCTGTATCGGCGGCTGGTACCGACAGGGCGCCTCCACTGGCGGCGTGACCGACAACTTCATGTTGTCCAACGGCTACGCGCTCGCCTCGTCTACGCTCAACGTGTTCGGCAACAACTGCAATGACCTCACTGCTGCCGAGACGATGATGATGGTGAAGGAACGGTTCATCGAAGCTTACGGCCCGCCCGCCCACACGCAGGGCTGGGGTTGCTCGGGCGGCTCCTATGCGCAGCACCAGATCAGCGACAACTATCCCGGTCTGCTCGACGGCATCATTCCGGGCTGCTCGTTCCCCGAGGTCGGCTTCGCCACCATCAATTTCATCACCGACGCGTGGCTGCTCGACAACTACTTCAAGTCGCGTCAAACGGCGATGGGTTGGAGCGACGAGCAGAAGCGTCAAGTCACGGGGTTCATGAATTACGACACGGCGCCCAACGTCGCGATCGGCGCGCACCGCATCGACCCGAAGCCGGGCTCGACGAGCTGCAACGCAGTGCCCCTCGCCCAGCGCTACGACCCGGCGACCAATCCGACCGGCGTCCGCTGCACCGTCTACGACCATACGGTGAACGTGTACGGCAAGGACCCGGTCACCGGCTTCGCCCGGCGGCCGCTCGACAACGTCGGCATCCAGTACGGCCTCAAGCTGGTCGACAACGGCGACATCTCGGTCGAACAATTCCTCGATCTCAACGAGCGAATCGGCGGCTTCGACCGCGACGCGACCATCGTCCCGCAGCGCACCAGGGCGGACCTGCTCGCGGCTCGCGCTGCCTACCAGACCGGACGGTTGACGAACGGCGGTGGCGGGCTGTCGGAAATACCGATCATCGACTACCGCGCCTATAACGATCTGTTTCCAGGCGGCGATATTCACGTCCGGTATCACTCCTTCTCGATGCGCAAGCGCCTGGAGAAGGCAAACGGGCGCAGCGACAACCAGGTCATGGTGGTGGAGGACAACCGCTTTGGTCTCTACCAGAATGCAAGCCCGCTGCTGCAGCGCATGATCGTGACGATGGACCGGTGGATTACCGCCATCAAGGTGGATCAAGGCCGCGAACCGCAGATCGACAAGGTGGTGCGCAACAAGCCGGCGGACCTGCAGGAGGGCTGCAACACACGCGACGCGAGCCCGACGTTCATTGCGGAGCCGCAGACGCGCGACCCTTCGACGACCTGTCATCAGCTGTACCCGTCGAACTCGTTCCCGCGCGAGATCGCCGGTGCGGACGTCGCCGCCGACATCATCAAGTGCCAGACCAAGCCGCTACGCCAGTCCGATTACGCCGTCAGCTTCACGCCGACGCAGTGGGCGCGCTTGCAGGCGGTCTTCGCGTCCGGCGTGTGCGACTGGTCGAAGCCCGGCTTCGAACAGCAGGATCCGATCGGCACCTGGATTGTCATCGAGTAGGTTCATGCCTAACCCGATTCACACGGCAGGGTGGACCCGCCTGGGACGGGCGGCGCACTCTCGGCAGCGCGCCGCCGTTCGCGCTCCTGCGCTTCCTGCACGCGCTCGCGCAGCAGCACGAACACCTCGCGCGCGCGAGCCTTGCGCAGCGAGAACGCCATCTGCGCCAAGCTGCGCTTGCCGAACACGGTGACGTAGTCGACGCCCAGCGCGAGATGGAGAACGAAGCCGATCGTGAACGGCACCGCGAATGCCAACGCGACCACGAAGCCCGCGGGAGTGCCGCCGCGCATGAGGGCGACCGTCACGCCCGGCGTGCTGGACAGGAGCGCCATCGCCATCCAGAGCACCAGGCTCGAGGCGCGGCGCCGCCGGTCGAGCGTGACCAGCAGCACCTCGTCGAACAGCACGCGCCTGCGCGTGCCGATGTAGCCTTCAATCTCGTCGATCTCCACCGCGCCATCCGTCAGGTAGACGCGGGTGCGCGAGACGAGGCTCGCGGTGGTGCCGAGCAGCTTCCGCGCCACGATCACCTCCGGAATGCCCCGGCCATGGAGAGCGGTAAGAAGATACCCATGAGAGTCACCACGGCGCCGAGCAGGAGCGAAAGGATGGAGCCCGGAAGGCCGCCTTCGTCGCCATTCTTGCGGTCCTGCGAGATGCCGCGCACGGCGGCCACCAGCGCAGCGGGACCGATGACGATTCCCAGCGGCCACACGAAGATTCCACCCACCGAGAGGTACAATCCCAGCGTGCGCCAGCTGCGGAAGGTCGTGCGCGCGCTCTCCAGGGCGCCTTCGGCGCGGAGGCGATCGAAGCAGGCGGCGCAAAGCACCTTCCCGTCGCTCTCCACCCTGCACAGGGTGCAGATGAAGGCGCCACAGCGCTCGCAGGCGGCGACCGCGGCATTGCGGGCGTGGCGCGCGCACTGCGCGGACGTGCCGCCGTCGAGGTCGCGAGGTGCGGCGCGAGGCGACTCTGGCGGATCGAAGAGCGCAGCCTGGAACTCGAGCGCGCAGTTGCCGCAGTACACCGCGCCTTCCTTGAGCACGATGCGCGGCAATGGCTCCCAGCAGCGCGGGCAACCGGGCTCGCGGTATGCTCGCGCGGCCGTCTTCACGGCCTCGCGTTCACCACGATGGTCTTGCCGATGCGGTCGTGCAGCGTGCGGCGGTTCGTAGTGAACACCATCAGCACGTCGACGAGGCCGAGGACGTACGTGACGCTCATCACCTGCCGCGAGACGGCCCGCGCCCATGCCTGGCCGGCCGAGAGATCGCTTCCGTTGGCATTGACCACTTTGGTGCCCACCGCCTTCTTGCCCAGCGTCTGGCCGCCAAAGTACTGCAGCAGGAGCCCCTCGTAGGCGACGTAGGCCAGCGCGGGCAGGAGGATGCGGGGAACGAAATTGTCGAACATGCCAGGCGCGGCGTATTTCACGGCCAAGAAGGCGTAGACCGGCAGAAAGACCAGGCCGTCGATGAACGCGCCGCCGAAGCGGCGGCTGGCGCTGGCTACGTCCGCGCCGACCGCCCCTGACTTGAGATCGCGGATCTGCTCCTCCTTGCAGGCGGCGTCGTAGGGACGGCCGTCCAGCTCGACGACGCAGTCGGTGCAGAAGGGAATGCCGCAGCGCGCGCACCGCACCAGACCGGACACGACGTCGGCATGGTTCGGGCAGCTCTGGATCGCTTTTGAAGTGAGGGCCATGCGAAAGTCCTATCAGGCCGCCCGACTCAGGTCGATTCCTCGGGCCCGGCGCACAGCGCCGCAACTCCGCGCACCAGGTTCTCCCCGGAAAGGTGCGGATCTTCCACACCGAGCCGCACCCGGTAGTGCTCGCCCACCTCCTCGAACAGCTCGTAGCGGGCGTGCTCCAAGAGGTGGGGCGCGCGCAGGCAGAGTGCGAAGAGCAGCTCGCGCTCCTCGATGCCGAGGCGGTGATCGACGAGGCGCTTCACCCGCGGAGTGCGCAGGCTGTTGAAGCGGCGCGCGCCCAGCGCCTCGATGCGTGGGACGGCGGGCTGCTCTTCGCCGACCACCAGCGTGTCGGCGGCGCGATCGCCGAGGCGGCGGTGCTGGGAGTCGAGCAGCGCCGCGAGCATGCCGACGCCGCCCAGCGGCAGGACGTCGAGGAGCCGCACCACGTTGCGCACCAGCGACTGCGCGACGTCTACCGGCAGGCCGCGCCCGTCGACCACGCGGATGCGCAGGATGCGCTTCCCCGGCGACTGGCCGTTGCAGCGCACCTCGAAGAAGACGTGGTAGCCCCACAGCACCAGAAAGCCCGCGGTGGCGACGAACATCGCCCTCACTGCCTCGGGGAGGATCGCTCCCACCGTCGAGATCAGGCCCGTCGCACCGGCGATGATGGCCGAATCGAGCAGAAAGGCCGCGAACCTTCGCCCCAGGCCCGCAGGGACCAGCTCGATGAGCACGTGCTCGGGGCTGTGCACGAGCCGGCGGAGCTTCATCGGCCGCGTCCCGTTCGACCCGCAAACAGCCAGCCGCACATCGCCGCGAACAGCCCGCAGGCCACCGCGATCTTGACCGCGTACGGCACCGATCGCGCCGACATCTGCGAGAAGGAGCCCTCGATCAGGCCAGCGAACACCAGCAGCACCGCGCACGCGGAAAGCATGCGGAAGACCGCGGGGAAGCTCTCGCGGAGCGCCGCAGGGCGGCCGCGTTCGCCCGGCATGAGCAGCGCCCGTCCTGCGAGGAGGCCCGCCGCTCCGGCGAAGACGATGGACGGCAATTCCAGCGCGCCGTGCGGCCCCACCCAGGCGACGAAGAAGGTGCCGGCTCCGTCGAGCAGGTATTGCGCCGACACCGCGCCGAGCACGACGCCGTTGTAGAAGAGCAGCAAGAAGCCGCCCGCGAAGGTCAGCGCGCCCAGCGCGAAAGTGAGGAACGACACCTGGATGTTGTGCGTGTAGAGGTAGGAGCCGAACTCGGTCGCCTTGCTCAGGCTGTCGATGCGCTCCTTGCCGGACTCGATCTGCGCCACGCGATCCGACGGACGCTCGGTGAGGAGCTCGCGCGGCAGCAGCGCTTCCGCCTGCGCCGGGTTCACCACCACCGCCGCGAATCCCACCGCCGCGCCGAGCAGGAGCGCCGCCGCCGCGAGAAGCACCCAGCGCTGCTCGCGCCGGAAGGTGGTGGGGACGTCGCGCAGGAAGAAGCCTTTCCAATCGACGCGCGCCGAGGCGCGGCCGCGATAGACGAAACGGTAGGCGCGCCCGACCAGCTGGTTCACGTTGCCGAGGAGCTGCGGGTTGGCGGTGAGCGCGCGCGCCTGGTTCAGGTCGGCGCAGGCGCTGCGGTAGAGGAGGAGCAGTTCCTGCAGGCGCGCGCGGCCGAGCTGTGACTCGGGCGCGTCCTGCACCTCGTCGAGCAGCGCCTCGAGGCGCTTCCAGCGCGGCCCCCGCTCGGCGATGAAGCGCTCGAGGTCGGTCACAAGAGCTGCCTCCGCTTCACTTCCAGGTACGCGTTCACCGCCGCCGCGCCGCTGTCCTCCGGCACGGTCTCCGCCACCAGCGCGCCGAGCTGGCGCAGCTCGCGCACCAGCCGCACCCGATCCTGCACCAGCTCGGTGGCGACCAGCGTGCGGCAGAGCCCGGAGCGGTCCGCCGGCAAGGCTTCGGCCATGGCCTCCAGCGGCGCGTCCTTGAGCACCAGGACCATGGGCAGGTGGCGCGGCATCAGCATGCGGACCGCCGCGAGCAGGGTCCCGTGGTCGCCGCGCTCGGGCAGGACGGTCAGGATCAGTACCAGCGTGCGCGCCCGCAGCCGGCGGCGCAGGTGCGCCGAGAGCGCGCGGTAGTCGGTGGGCAGGAACTCCGGGGCGATGCCGGTAGCGAAGCGCGTCAGCGCGGCCAGGTGCGAGCCGCCGCGCCCCTGGGTAATGCCCTTCTCCACCTCGGAGCAGAAGGAGAGCAGCCCGGTGCGGTCCTCGGCGCGGTTGCAGACGTAAGCGGCCAGCATGGCGGCGTTGACGGCGTGATCGGCGCGGGTGAGCGCGCCCACCCGGCCGGCCATGCGGTGCCCGCGATCCACGCACAGCAGCACGTCCTGCGAGCGCTCCACCTGGAACTGCCGCACGATCAGCTTGCGCTGGCGCGCGGTGGCTTTCCAGGAGATCTGCCGGTAGTCGTCTCCGGCGACGTAGTCGCGCAGCCGGTCGAACTCGCGCCCCTGGCCGATGCGCGGCGCGATGTGGGTGCCCAGCCCGCGCAGGAAGAGCGCGTTGAGCCGGGCGTGCAGCCGCTGCACCGACCGCAGGTTGGGGAGCACGCGGACTGTCTGCGGCGCGCCGGCCTGCACGATGCGCTCGCTGAGGCCAAAGCGGGTCAGCGAAACGTGCGGCGGCGCGATCTGCGCCTCGCCCCGCGCCGCGCCCGTCACGGGATGCGAGAGCCGCAGCGTCTCGCCGGCTGCGCACTCGCCGCGGGCGCTGCTCGACCCACCTCCGAGGACATCGGGCCAGAGCGTGCGCAGCGCGATGTGCAGCGGTGCGCGGGAGTCGTGCGAGACGTCGACGCGCAGCTCGGCGGCCTCGCCCAGGGAGAGCGCCACGACCTCATCGCGCACAGCGCGGATCATCACGCGCCGGAGCAGCGCCGCCTCCGCCGCCGCCCACGCCACGACGGCCAGGGCGGCGCCCGCGCCGACGTAGGCCAGCGGCCAGAACACGGCGCCCAGCGCCGCGACCAGCGCGGCCGCGCCGAGCGCCGGGGGGAGCCGGTCTCCCGCCCTCACCGCGGGACCTCGATGCGCTCGAAGATGCGCTGCAGCACCGCTGCCAGGTCGAGCCCTTCCATCTCCGCCTCGGGCGAGAGCGTCACCCGATGCGCGAGCACCGCCGGCGCCAGCTCCTTCACGTCGTCGGGGGTGACGAAGTCGCGCCCGCGCAACGCCGCCATGGCGCGCGTGGCCGCCAGCAGCGCCAGAGAGCCGCGCGGTCCCGCGCCGAGCTGCACGCCCTCGTCCCGGCGCGTCGCCGAGACCACGTCGCGCAGGTAGGCGAGCAGCTTCTCCTCGACCCGCACCTGCGCGGCCACGCTGCGGATGGCGCGCAAGAGGCCCTGCGCGTCGAGCACCGGGGCGAGCTGAGCGAGGGCGTCCTCGTGCAGCGTGCGACCCTCGCCGTACGCGCGCAGCATCGACAGCTCGTCCTCGCCGGCGGGGTAGTCGACCTCGATCTTGAGCAGGAACCGGTCCTTCTGCGCTTCCGGAAGCGGGTAGGTACCCTCGTACTCGACCGGGTTCTGCGTCGCGAGCACGAAGAAGACCGGAGAGATTCCGTGGCGCACGCCGTCGATGGTGGCGGCCCGTTCCTGCATGGCCTCGAGCAGCGCCGACTGGGTGCGCGGCGTGGTGCGGTTCACCTCGTCGGCGAGCAGGACGTCGGTGAACACCGGCCCCGGCTGGAAGACGAACTCATGAGTCTTGGGATTGAAGACGTTGGTGCCGAGCAGGTCCACCGGCATCAGGTCGGGCGTGAACTGGATGCGCCGGAAGCGGCAGCCGAGGAGCCGCGACAGCGCCAGCGCGAGCAGCGTCTTGCCGGTGCCGGGAGCGCCTTCGATCAGCCCGTGCCCGCCCGCGAGCAGGCAGGTGAGCGCGCGTTCCTTCATCTGCGCCTGCCCGAGGATGACGGAGTCGAGCTGCTTGCGCAGCGACGTGAACGCCAGGTGCACGTCGGCGAGGGAGGACTCAGCTTCTGCCACGGCGGTGCTCATCGCGGAACCTTTCGCAGGCGGAGACGAGGCGGCCGAGCCTCGCGCGGAACTCGGAGTCGGAAAGGCGGCCCTGCGGCGGGTCCGCATCGGGCGCGTACTGGCGCAGGACCGCCTCGGCGCGCTTCTCGCCCACCCCGAGGCGCAGCGCGATCTCGTGCAAGAGCCGCGTGCGGTAGAGCTGCAGCGCCTCTGCGGGCGAGAGGGCGCGGCGGTAGAGCGCCGCCATGGAATCGACCAGCTCGACGGATTCCGCTCGCGGATCGCGCCACGGATCGGCGGGCGGGCCCACCGTGACCGCGCGCCGCCAGAATGCCGCGCACAGCGCCAGCGCAGCGATGAGGAGCGCGGGGCCCAGCCCCCAGTCGCGCAAGAGGCGCAGGACGCCGGCGTCGTCGCGCAGGCCGTGGACGTGCTCGTCGAACACCACCGGCCGTCCGCTGCCGGCCAGCGCCAGAAGCAGCGCGAGGTGGTCGGCAGCAGCGAGATTGCGGTTGAAGAGCAACTCCGGCTCGGCCAGCAGCCAGATCTCGCCGGACCCGAGGGGCCGCCGCGCCACGGAGGGCGCCTCGCCGCGCTCGAACACGGGCTGCGCGTCGACCAGCGCGGCGGCCGGCAGGGCGCGCGGATCTGCCGTCTCGAGCACGCCGATGCCGCGAAGCAGCGGCGATACCTTGCGCGCGCGGCCCTCGGCGCGCTCGCCGCGGATCGCGAGCACCAGTCGCCCTCCCGCGCGGACGAAGGCGTCTTCGGCCGCGGTGAGCGCTCGTTCCGGCGCCTGGTGGCGCGGCTTGTCCGAGGTGCCGGCGCCGGCGGTGCCGCCGTCCTCCGGCGCCGCTCCCGCGGTCGCCGGCGGGCGATCGCGCGCGCCGGCGGGATCGATGCGCAGGAGCACCGCTCGCTGCGGCAGCGAAGCCTGCGCCAGCGGCCGCGCGAACGTGCTCACGTGCGCGCCGCTCGCCTCCAGGTAGGCGCGCGCGAGCGAGGTTCCCTCCGGCCCGGTGCCCAGCGACGAGCCCGGCCCGTAGGCCTTGCGCCGCACAGCCGGATCCTTCCCCAGCCATGCCACCGAGATGGCCACGAAGAGCGCGAATACCGCGAGCGGCGCCCACTTCACGCCCGGCTCCCCAGCGCGCGCAGGATCTCCGCCGCCCCGCCGGCGAAGGCGTCTAGCGCCTCGGCGGTGCTCTCGCTGCGCCCGTACCACTCCAGGTCGAACCTGCGCGTCAGATCCTCGAAGCGCGGGCGCCAGGAAAGCGACGGCGCGAGCGCGTGCGCGTACTCCCAGTTGGTCCGCCCGCGCCGGTAATGCAGGACGCCCGCGCCGTAGCAGCGCACGAGCAACGCGTGATACCAAGCGCGGATCGCCTCGCGCGCCAGGCCCTGGGCGGCGAGCTCGCCGGCGCGCTGCTCCCAGCCTGCAGCAGTGCGCGAGAGCGGGTCGTCGTCGGCGGAACGATCGCGGCGCGCGGCCGGCGCTGCGGGCGCAGGCAGCGTCCGGCGCAAAGAGAGCAGGGCCAGGGCCAGCACCCCGGCGAGAATGACGCCGACGCCCACCAGCACGAGCGCCGTGATCCGTGCACCCGCGGCGGGCCCGTGCAGCGCGCGAGCGGGAAAGAGCCTCCGCACCCAGTCCCAGATGCGGGAGATGCCGTCGCGGATCCACCGCCACGCCACCTCCAGCCATTCCACCACCTGCGCGATGAGCGAGGGCGCGGGCGACGCGAGCGCCTCGATCTTGCCGCCCGCCGGAGGGCCGCGCGGCTCCTGGGCGCGCCGCAACTCATCGAGCAGCGCGTGGTCCGGCCCGGCCGCGGCGCCCGATGTCACGGAGAGTGAATCGATCAGCGCGCGCAGACGCGCCCGATGCGGCTCGCCGCGCGCAATGGGCGCGAGCGTCCAGGCGTCGGGCGCCAGCTCGCCAACGTCCGCGCGCACCTCCGCGCGAAGGAGAGCGCGCGCATCGGCCGCGGCGCGGGCCTTCTCGCCGTGCGCGAGGAGCGCGTCGATTCGCTCCAGATGGGCGCGATAGCCCGCGAGATCGAGCGGCGCGGTGAGCAACATGACGAGCAGGGCCGCCGTCACGCCCGCGACCTCAGCTCGGCGAACCAGCGCCGCAGGTCGTCGCCGCTGCTGCGCGACCGGAGCAGCTCGACATGCACGGTGAGCGCGGCCAGCCAGACCGGCTCGAGCAGCATGGCCGCGCCGGTCACGATCAGGACGCGGTAGAGCGGATTCTGCCAGCCGAGCACGGCATCCCAGCTCGTCGTGTCGAGCCCCGCCAAGCCGCTCGCCAGCCACAGCCCGAGGCGGAAGAAGAGATGCAGGTTGATGGCGGCGAACGCCAGCCCGAACGCGAAGACGACGAGCAGGCGCACGAGTCGCATCGCAGGGCCGACGCTCCGACCCAGCTCGCGCAGCGCCTCCAGAGGACCCGGTCCGGCGCGCCCGGAAGCGGCCGCCGCCAGTCCTGCCCCGACCAGCAGCGCGACGGGCGCGACGAAAGTCAAAAGCAGCATCCAGAAGAGCGCCTCCACGAACAGGGCCGCGACCAGATACCCTGCCAGCTCGCGCGCCGGAACGCGCAAGAGCGACCGCGGCGGCGGCCGCTCCGACTGCAGCGCATGCCTGCAGGCGCGAACGAATACCTGACGCCCCCAGAGCGAGACGAGCCAGGCGAGCAGCGCGGCGTAGGCGAGCCCGCGCAGGAAATCGCCATACTGGGTGGCCTCGGCCCCCAGCTCGAGGAGGCGCGCGAAGAGGAGCGCGAACAAGAGCCGCGAGGGGAGCGCGGTGATCCAGAGCAGCCCGGTCCAGGCAGCGAGGCGCCCCACCGCGTCCGCGCCGTCGTCGATCAGACGCAAAGCGCCTTCCCCGCCGCTCACCAGAGCCTCGCGAGCAGCGCAGCCGACCATGCCATCGTCCGGCCCGCCAGCGCGAAGAGAAGCGCGCACGCCGCCGCCCACCCGACCCAGGCGCCGATCCGCGCGCGCGGTGTCGCCAGGGCCCCGCGCTTCGCCAGGCAGGGCCGGCAGTGGTTTACGCCGTCCCAGGTGGTGGCGCACTCCTGACACACCACCTTGCGGCAGGACATGCAGAGCGCGAATCCGCGCCGGCCGGGGTGGTGCGCGCAGCTCCGGGCGAGCGAGACGTCCATCCGCCCGAGCGTAGCGCAAGACCCCCTGGCGGAGGAAAATCAAGCCGACAGGGGCTTGGCTGGCCAGGCGAACGACGCCTGCGGACACTAGACTGAAGGACCTAGTCCGCATGTCGGACGCTCTCCGGCTCGGCATCAGCCGGAAGACCTTCTACGCAATGCGCGGAGAACCCGTCGACAGTGGTGTGCGAGGTCTGCGCCCTCGAAGTCGAGCCGGATGGCCTCGGTTTCAGACCCGCGACGGTGAAGTCTGAACGGATCAGGGAGGACGCGGACTACGAGGGTGTGCGGATTCGCTTCGACGGCGTCCTCGCGCGGGCCAGGATCGCCATGCAACTCGGTATTGGTATCGGCGACGTGATGGTGCCCGGGCCGGTCGAGATCGCGTACCCGACGTTGCTGGACCTCCCAGCGCCGCGTCTCGCGAACCGCGGGACCGCCCTGAAGGCCGAGCCAGTCGCTTTGACCACCGAGTTCTCCGAGAGCGAGGTGGCGAATAGCCAGTGGCGAGCCTTGGTACGGAAGGGAAGACTCGCGAACGCTCCCGCCAGCCTATCGCAGGTCGTCAGCGACATCGCAGGCTTCCTCGGGCCTGTTGCTCGAGCGCACATGGCGGGTGGCAACTTCAGAATGGAATGGACGGCGGGTGGGCCGTGGCGAGAATGACCTGAGGCGTCGTTCCCCGAGGACCTAGGGCGGCGCGGTTTCGCGCAGCTTCTTCTGTCCTGCCTCGCTCGCCAGGACGGCGTGCACCTTGTTGGAGGCCTCGTCCTCCCAGGCGAGATCGGCCTTGTAGAGGGTGTCGGCCTGCGCCTTGTCGGTGGCCTGCAGGTTGGTGTAGCGCGTCTTCGCAGGCGCCGTGGACCAGTCGATCTGGAAGTTGAGCTTGAGGTGGTCCTCGAGGAACTTCACGTAAGCCTTGTTGTGCTCGAGGCCCCACTCACACATGGTGGCGAGCACCAGCCGCCAACCCGCCGAGTACGCGTCGGGGTCGGTGCCGATCTTCGACGGCGCGTTGACCGAGCTGCCCTTGCTCAGCGTCGAGAAGCGGTGCCAGAGGAAGCGCGTGCCGCTGGGTCCGTACGATTGCTCCCAGAGACTGCCGGTCTCGTAAGGCACGAAGCCGCGCCACTCCTCCTTCTTCTCCGGGTCTTTCGAGAGCACGTCGCACTCGTACTTCACGATCTCCGACTTGAGCGTGTTCAGCCTCATCTTGTTCTCGGCGCCCCTCGGCGGGAGCCCTTCACCGCCCAGCCGCGCCCAGAGCACCTCTCTGTGGAGGTACATGTCACCCACGTCGCGCAGCACGATGCGGTTGGTCGGCGTCGGCGCCGTCTGGCCCACCGGCGGGTTGAACTCGATCAGGCAGTTCTGCGCGTTGGGCGAGCCCATCTGCAGGCCGTAGCGCAGGAGCAGGATTGCCTTCGCCCGCCCCAGCCGCTTGGCATAGCACTCGCCGAAGAATTCGCGCCAGGACTGATCGGTGACGCCCTCGAAGCGGCGCTTCATCGTCTTCAGATCGGTGCCGAGGAAGGGAATGCTGATCGGCGGCAGGTAGATCTTGGCCGGGTCGAGCACCGACAGGTCGCGCACCTGCACGCCGTCGCCGAACACCGCAGGGTTCCGCGCCACTTCCGTCATCGAGAGCAGCTCGGTCTGGATGAGCAGGTCCTTGTCGGACCTCGGGTCGTTGCGCTTGGCGGCCTTGTCCAGCTCGACGATGAGGTCGCTGCGCAGGCACGCGATGATGCTGTTTTCCTCCAGCTTGTCCTTGTGCACCGGCTGCTGATCGATGTTGCCGACGTACTGCACGCCGGTCTTCACGCCGTAGAACCCCGTGCCGGGGCCCGTGGCCGCGAGGTCGAACGCCAGCGGCGGATCCGCGTTGAACTCGGTCCGCAGATTCGTTCCCCGCTCGAGCAGGCCGAAGTCCTTCTCCCCGGACGGCGGGTCGGCGGCAGGCCAGGCGAAGGTCTTGTCGACGAGCGGCTGCCACGGGTTGTCGCGCTTCTTCACCGGCTCGAGCTGGACGAAGAGGCTGCGCGAGGCGGTCTTCCAGAAGCTCCAGCCCGGCTTCAGCTTCTCCAGCGTGGTGCCCAGCGGCGTCTTCGCGCCGTGCCCGATGGCGTGCGACTCCGGCCCGTTGTCGAGGTAATTGTAGGGCAGCACGGCGAACTGCTTCTTGTAGAGGATGTTCGAGTCGCGACTGACCAGTTGGGGCGACGCCGACCCGACCCCGCCCACGACCGGCGCCGCCCGCTTCTTCCAGGGCCAGTACGAGGCCGAGAGGCGGTCCAGGTTTTTGGCATCCAGATCGGGAAAGAAGAACGACGACAGCTCCGCCACCATCGCTGACGAGACGCCCTCGCGAACGAAGACTTTGAGGTTTTCGAGCGGGATGCGGTAGAGCCCCAGCTTGCGCCGCTGGTTGGTCTTCCGGTAGGGCCGCTGGTTGAAGATGGTCTCGTAGGTGAGCCAGAGATACTTCGCGTTCACCGGCGGCCTGGGCGGCTCGCCGAAGAGCGGCTCGGGAGCGCCAGGCGGCTCCGGATCCGGGGGAGGCGGAGCGGCTTGCGCGACCACGATGTTGTCGGGAATCTTGAGCGAGGCCACCCCGGCGAGCCAGGTCTTGCGGAACATCTTGCTCTTGCCTTCGGCGGAGTCCAGGCTCTTGCCGAAGAGCGGCTCGCCCTCCGCGCTGTTCAGCTCGATCAGCGTTGCAAGGGGCACGCCGACGCGCGTGGAGAACTCGTCGATGGTTTCGTTCTTCCGCAGTGGGACGACCTGGGCCATGTCGCTCTCGTTCGTTCAGTCCGCGTGCCCGGTGAGCTGCTGAAGCTTCTTCGTGGTTGCGTCATCGATGGCGCCGGTGGCTTCGAGGCCCTGCGCGCGCTGGAAGCGCGCGAGCGCCTCGCGAGTCGAGTCGGAGAGCTGGTTGTCCACCGGCCCCAGGTAGACGCTTAGCGACTGCAGCCGCGCCTGCACGCCGGAAACCTCGCCCACCGGATCGAGCTGGCCGAGCAGCAGCTCGCTCTCGCTCCCGTCGGCGAAGAGGATGGAGGCCTTCTGCGCGTTGGGCGCGATGGGGTGGATGAGCCAGCCATTCTTGTCGGTCTTGCCCTCGCCGGTGACGCCGTCGACGGTCATGCAGTATGCGGCGTCCGCGCTGGGCACGTCGAAGTCCATCACCCGGAGGCGCAGCACCCTGGGAACGCCCTTGCGCCGGAAGGTGTGGCGCTGATCGACCGGCTTGGTCACCGAGCGCTCGCGCCGCTCCGGCACCACCACCACGTCCCCTGGCTGCAGCTGGCTGGGGGTGCGGCCCTTCTTCTTGAGCGCGGCGTTGTCCGGCTGGTTCCAGATCGCCTCGGGCAGGACGCCGGCCTTGGCGGCGATGCTGTAGATGCAGTCTCCCTGCTTCGCTTCGACCTTGATCGGCATGGCTACCCCTTGGCGGCCGCGGGCTCCCACGCGTCCTGATCGAGGTTGGGGAAGGAGATCCGGCACTGCCCGCCGTGCAGCCCTTCGATGCGGGCGATCCCGCGCGCGTCGGTCTTGGTGCGGCCCTGCACGCCCTCCGAGCCGGCGAAGTCGACCAGCTCGTCGGCGATGCCCTTGCCGTCCTCGCCGAGCAGCTCGATCTCGATCCAATGCTCCGCCTTGAGCGGGCAGGGCTCGACGGTGGAGCCCACCGGTTTGTCGTCTGCCATCAGGTCTCCACTGCGCGAAAGGCGGCCAGGATGCGCGCGTTCTCGGCCTCGATCTGCTGCTTGCGCTTCGTGGCCTCGAGCAGGCGGCGCACGCGCTCGCCAGGGTCGGACACCTCGGCGTCTTCGAGCAAGGCCCGCATCCAGGCGTGCTCCCCGCGATCGATGAAGCCTGGGCCGTGCGGCGCTCCGATCCGCAAAAAGCAGCGGATGTCGCGCTCTGTGCGGAGCCCGAACTTGCGCGCCGCCTGCAGCTCGCCGCGGACGTAGGCGCGCAGGCTCTCGTCGGGGCTGGCGAAGCGCGCCGGGAAGCGTTCGTGGAGCTCGGCGGCCATCCGCTCGACGAACTGCGCCTCGGCTTGCGCGGCGAAGGCGGCGAGCTGCGCGTTGCGGATGGTCCACAGCTTCATGGGCTGGTCCTGCGCTCCGCAGAGGCGCGCGGCCTCTCGGCCGAGGAAAGATCGAGGAGGTGGGCGTCGAGGCCCGTGGAGCTCTGGCGGAAGAAATGCGCGGCGTTGCGGTCTTCCGCTTCGGCGATCATCGCCGTGACGGGGCCGAAGAAGGCGGCGATCTCGTCGGGAGTGCAGGTCGGCAGATAGACGCGCAGCACCCGCGGGTCGTAGTAGCGGAAGGCGAGGATGCGCCCGTCCTCCGTGCGCACGCGCAGGAAACG
>WNGG01001465.1_pt1 | contig 50149 bp, 55 predicted proteins | sample 5400661 | NCBI WGS metagenome assembly WNGG01 (sample SAMN13153372, study PRJNA577476) | soil metagenome | isolation source: 100 cm soil or saprolite under Garry oak tree replicate 1 | place: USA:California | collected 2016-06-15 | reverse complement strand
CGCTCAACGCCCGCGATGGTCACTGCCGGTGGCCTGGATGCGACCGGCCTGCAAAATGGAGCGCAGCGCACCACGTCGTGCACTGGAGCCAAGGCGGGTCGACCGACCTCTCCAACCTGATTCTTTTGTGCCACCGGCATCACTGGATGGTTCATGAGGGCAGGTGGCAGATCGTGCACGCCGATGACGGTCAAATGCTGGCCATCCCGCCGGTCACTGAATATCAGCGGGTCGCGCGCGGGCCGGATTAAACAGCCGCGGCCTGACCAATAAGGGCCCTCGGTATACTTCTCGCTCGCACCGACGCGGCGGTGGCGGAATGGCAGACGCGCTAGTTTCAGGAGCTAGTGACCGCAAGGTCGTGGAGGTTCAACTCCTCTCCGCCGCACCAGCACCCCGAGCCTGACGTCGCGATCATCTCTTCAGTAACCGAACCGGACACACGCGGGCGGTGTACTGATTTCGAATGAGCCGGCTGATCCTGATTTCCTTGGTGTTCGTCATCGCCATCGGATGTTCGAGCGAAACCGCGAGCTCATCGCATCCTTCGCCCTCCGCGCAAGTCGCTGAAAGCCTGCCTCCTGATGCTTCGATCGTCCCAGGCGGGTGTGGCGCGACTCACGTTTACAAAGGCCACGAGCCTGATTGGTTGGACGCGGCCGGCGCGCACAACAATCCCCAAGGTCTTCCATACGTCCTGTCGGTCCAGCAGACAGCGGCAGGCTTTCTCTTCGGCTACCCGCTGCGGGCCGGCCATCCCACCGATCGCGCCAACAAAGTCCTGTGGGTGGTGCGCTTCCCGCGCGACGGTTCACCGCTGGATATCACCGGGCAGTTGTCCGGCGCGAGCGAACCGAGCGTCCACGTCACACAATCGGCCGGTTCCGGACCCGGCGAGATCTATCCCTCGATCGTCGACGTGCCTCAGCCAGGATGCTGGCGTTTCGATCTCGCGTGGTCAGGGCACCAGGCGACCGTATTCCTGACCTATCAGTAGTAATAATCACCGCATCGTGACGTCGGATTTGCGGCCCGGCGCTGACGCGCGCCTTCAGGTGGTCGACTGGCGTCCGAGCCAGTCGGAGGCGATGACCTGGAACGTCGTCGCCATAGTCCTTACGGTCGTCGGTCTTCCGTTGTTCTCCTTGCCGTCGGTACTTCGCGGGGGACCTGGCGGCACATCGTTCCGGATCGGACTCACAGACGTGCTCTTGGTGGTGATCCTTACCGGCCTTCTACTTGTGCTGCACGAAGGCATCCATGGCATTGTGATGCTCGCCTTTGGCGCCCGGCCGACTTTTGGCACGGTGCTCGTCGGGAAAGTGATGCCGGCGTTCTACGCGACATCAGTAGGGCATCGGTTCACGCGGGCGCAGTACCTCGGCGTCGCGGCCGCGCCCGCCATCGCCATCTCGGTCGTCGGCTTCCTGCTCTGCTTTCAACCTTGGGGTGGTTACCTGATCGTGCCTCTGGCGATTCATCTCGGGGGCTGTGTCGGGGACGCCTTCGCTTTCTGGCGAGTGTTGCGCGAGCCCCCGGGAACCACTTTCGAAGATCTACGCGATGGCATTCGCTTCCATCGACAGGCATCCTGAGGCGCCCTCAGCTCGACTTACGCGCGAGCGCTCCGGCAAGCTGCGCCTTCGTCATCCTCGAGCGCCCCTTGATCCCTCGCTCGCGCGCTTCGTTACGCAGCTGGTCGTACGTCCGGCCGCGCGAACCGCTGTGTGAGCGCAATCCCCCTCGCCGGCCAGGGGGCAAGTCGTCGACCGAGGTGCGGCTCGCATGCTTGGCCTCGCCGTGCTGTGCCCGCTCCTTGTTCACCGTCCGGGCGGCGATCTCCTGCGCTTCGTCCTTGTCGGTTCCGCGCTCGAGCAGGCCTTCCTTGATGTGTTCGTATTGACGCTCGCGCTTGGGACTCCAGGCGTCCTGCGGCATGTGTCACCTCCTGGGTTTCTAAATACACAACGCTTGGCCCCGCACGACTTGACCACCCGCCGCCTCATACACTGGCGTTGGTGGTTGCGGCCCCCGTCGATCAGGTTCGCACGCTCTACCGAACCCTGCTCGTTTACGCCAGCGTTTCCATCCTGGTCTTCGTCGCCGGGCTCGCCGAGTTCGCATATTTCGAGCCGCTAGGCCAACACTCGGGCCTGAAGGTCCGCATCGTCGGCGTCTATCAGTACGACCCCGACCACAACACGACCATCGGCCCAGACAGCAGCACCTTCCCGCGCACGGTTCTGTTCGCGGCGGTGGTGGACTGGTCGTCGCTGCCCAAGGGCGAGGTCGTGGACGCTCGCTGGTACGACAGCTTTGGCAACACGGCCGGCGCCGTCGGGCCCGACACGCCGGACAAGCTCGCCGCACAGACCATCGTCCCGGCGCACCTGACACCTCCCTTTCATCACATGCTGCCCGGGCGCTACACGTTTGTGGTCGAGCGGTATGAAGGGGGCGTGCCGGTGGAGGTCCTCGGCCGCCGCATCGTGACGGTGGAGCGGTAGTGGGCGCAGCCATCTCGGCGCGCCGGTTGGGTCCTCGACCGCACCGCCCCGTCCGCTACACGTTGGCGATTGGGATCACGGTCGCGCTGATCGCAGTCCTGATCGTGAGCGCGATCCTCAACTACGTCTACCTCGACACCATCGCCGGTCGTACCTCGCTGTACGGCCTGCTCAGCATCGCGGTGATCGCGCTGGGCTCGTTCGGCGGCATCCGCGTGGTGGTTCGCGACCCCGCCGAGCGCGGCCGCCAGTACAGGCGAGCGGGAATCTTTCTCGGCCTCGCGGCGCTCGCCTGGCTCCTCCTGGTCGACGTCATCGTGTTCACCGGCTCCGCGGGACCGCAAATCGCGATCGTATGCGCGCTGGCCTGCCTGCCCACGACCGCCTTCGGCCTGCTTATCCTGCGTGCGCTCGACCGGAATGAGACGGAGCCGTGGCGGCTCGTCCTGCTCGCGGCGGCCTGGGGTGGCGTGGTGGCTACGAGCCTCGTGATCTGGGCCGAGGGGCTGTGGCAGGCCATCGCGATTCGCACGCTCGTGCCCGGTCCTGGCCTGGAGGTGTCGCAGGCGTTCTCGGCCGGCATCCTCGAAGAGCTGGCCAAGGGCTGTGCGGTGCTGCTGCTTTTCCTCGTCGTACGCAACGAGTTCGACGATGTTGTCGACGGGATCATCTACGGTGCCGCGGTCGGGCTTGGCTTCAACTTCATGGAGTCGGTGTCATACATGACCAACCTGTACGCCATCTTCTCGCCTGAAGGCGTGGGTGGGGAGGCCGCTGGATTCCAGTGGTACGCGCGTCAGGTGCTCGGTCTCTTCTTCGGGCACGCCACCTACACGGCGTTCGTGGGCGCGGGGATCGGAATTGCGCGCCAGATGCCCGACGTGCGCAAGAAGGTCATCGCTGTGGTGGCCGGTTTCGTCATCGCCATTGCCGCTCACTTCTCCTGGGACGCGTGGCTCAGCGCGTTCCCGATCGACAAGAACCTCGAGATCATCGAGATCCACCTGCGCACGCTGATCATCACCGGGCCGTTCACCGCGGCTCTGCTCGCGTTGCTCTTCGTCGGCCTGCTCATCGAAGGCCAGGCCCTGGCCGACCAGTTCCGCAAGGAGGCAGCCCTCGGCACCGGCGCGATCCTGCCTGAAGAGGTCTCGATCCTGATGAATCCGTGGCCGCGATTCGAGCAGCGGGTTCGCGCATTGCGGCGCGGTGGCATACGCGCGTATCTGCTTGTCACCCGCCTGCAAGCGGCGCAGATCGACCTGGCCATGGAACGCTGGCACCGCGAGCGCGATGAGCTCGATACGCCGCCGGAAGCTGACGACGAGCTGCGGCGCCGCGTCCTGGCGCTGCGCCAGGAGCTGATCGCCTCGCTCTCAGGCCGGTAGCCGGCCCCAGAACGCCCGGGCCAGCCCGAGCACGAGGAGCATCGCGGCGGCCGACCACGTGATCGCCGACACGACTGGATCGCTGAAGTCGGTCCCGCTCAGGATTGCGTGCACGAAGACGAGCGCGAACGCGACGTACGCAAGGCGGTGCAGCCACTTCCATAACGCCCCGGGCATGCGCCGCTTGAGCCACGCGGTCGCCGTCACGACGACCAGCAGGTCGACCGCCAGCGTGCCGAGTCCGATGGCAAGGGTGCCGTAGCTGGAGCGGAAGGGAACCACCAGGTCGATGAGCACGATGCGCGACGTCCCGTCGAGCACCAGCGCAATCAGGTGCAGGCCGGCGAGTGGAATCCAGAGCACCGTCGTGTACTCGTGAAGGGAGCGGAGGGCCCGGTTGCTGCCGAGCCAATCAAGGACCGCAGTTCTCAGCGCGATGCCGGTGACCAGCGCGATCGCGAGCGCCGCATAAGAGCCAAGGCCCGCCACGCGCGCCAGCACCCACAAGAACTGGTCGGCGGTCATCGCAACCACCACGCCACTGCGTGGGCCGCGCAGTAGGCGGTCGCGAGGCCGGGGCCGAGAAGCAGCGCGGTCTTGGCGACGATCTCCGCGTCGCACCCGGTGCCGGCCACCACCGACACCTCTTCGAGCCCGCTGCTCGACGGCAGGCCGGTGCGTGGGTCGATGAGATGGTGAAGTGCGCCCCACCTGCGCTTGCGCACGCTGGTGGTCGCCGCGCCCTGGTCGCGAAGCATCACTGTCTTGGCACCAACCCCGACTGGCCAGCCGTCGCCCACGGGCCCAGGTCCCGAGGCATACAGGTCACCGCCAAGGTTGGCCAGCGCGTTGGTGCCGAGCAGCACTACCAGGCGGTCGGCCATCCAACCCTTCGCGATGCCGCCCATGTCGACACCGCAACCGCGCTCGAGGCGCGCGCGTCCGGGCCGCACCGCGAGAACGTCGATCAGCCGCGGAGCAGGGCGCGCCGCCGCGGGCGACACGACGGGCGTGCCCTCCGCCAGCGGCCGCGTGTAGCCGATGGCAAGCATCGCGGGCAGCACGGCCGCATTGACGAGCCCGCCGCTGAGCTCGTGCGCGCGCAACGCCTCACGCAGCAGCGCTTCCATCTCGGGGCTGATGTCGAGCCACTCGCCATCGGCGCGGTTCAGAGCCGCCAGCTCGCTCCGATCGGAGAAGCGCGTGATGCGCGCACCGAGCTTGCGCACCCAGAGCTCGCCTCGCACGAGCTCAGTTCGCGACACGCCGATTCCGAAGAGGCTGCACGACGTGCCAAGGGCCTCGAAGTGGTGGGCCTCGACCACGGCGTTACGAGGCATATGTCGACGTCACCGGCTGCACGTCACTCTGCCTAACGCCTGGCGTGATGGTCACACCGCCCGCGTTGCCGCTCTGCTGCGAAACGAGCACGGCCGGCTGCAGGGGCGCGGAGGGGTTCTTCAAATGGGCGGTCACGTACAGCGCTGACGCCAGGGTCGTACCCAGCGTCAGCACCGTCGCGCCCGCCTTCAGAAGGACCGACCTCATCACACCGCTACTGGCGCCCGCAGGAATTCGACCCGATCGAAAGATGCGCCGAGGATGTCGTTGGCGTCCGCGCCGAGATGACCCCCGAGGATCTCCTGGTAAACCGAGCGGAAATCGACCGCGTACTTGAGGTTGCCGGTCGAGTCGAGGTTGGTGAGGCTCGGCTCGGCGCCGTACAGCCCGCTCTTCACCGGGTCGCCGATCAGAAGCAGCGGTGCCGCCGCGCCATGGTCGGTGCCGCCGCTGGCGTTCTCTTTCGGACGCCGGCCAAACTCCGACCAGGTCGCGATCAAGACCTTGTCGGCCTTTCCGTGCGCCGCCAGGTCCTGGTAGAACGCGCTCACCGCCGAGTCCAGGTAACCCATGAGGTCGTCGTGCCGGTTGAGCTCGGTGTAGTGGGTGTCGAAGCCGCCGAGGGTGACGTGCAGCAGCTTGACCCCCGTGCCGGTGACGATAAGCTCCGCCGCCAGCTGCAATGCCGCCGCCAGCTGATTCTTGGAGGAGTAGACCAGCTGGACCTTGTCCGAGTAGTCCGCCATCGGCTGGTAGCTCGCGGATGACGTGCTCAGGGTGGCGATGGTGTCGTTGGCAGTGGCGATCGCGGTGTCGAACAGAGCGCCGTAGATTCCCGGCGTGCCCTTGTACAGAGCACCGACGGCGGCTTCCACCTCTGAACCCCCGGTGAACCCGAATGTCTTCTGGTTCTGGATCACCGTCATCGTCGCCTGCAGGTCGCGCAGCGCGCCGGGGACGTCGGTAGTTCCGCAGGCGCAACCCGTCAGCGGGTGCCCATTGGAGTCGTAGGCCTTGGCAAGCGTGCGCCCGAGCCAGCCGTCGACCGACCGGCGCGTGGGGTCGCCCGTCTCCCAGATCCGGATCGACTCGAAGTGCGAGAAGGTCGGGTTCGGGTAGCCGACGCCCTGCACGATGGCGACCTTGCCCTTGTCCCAGAGGCCTTTGATCCCGCCCAGGTTGTGGTTGAGGCCGTAGTCCTTGTTCAGCGGCAGCGCCTGCGAGACCATCGGTCCAGACAGCTTCGGCCGCAGGTCGTGCAGCGTGGAATCGCTCAGCGGGACCAGGGTGCGGAGGCCGTCGTTGCCACCCGCGAGCTGGATCATGACCAGCACGTTGTCGTTCGCCATTCCGTTCTGCTTGGCGGCGTACACCGCTCGCGCAAAGGCGTCCGGGACGGCGGCGTAGCCCGCCGCGAGCCCGGCAGCGCCGGCGCCGAACACGAGGCCGGCGCGCAGAAAGTCGCGGCGCTTGAGCTGGTTGATGCCGATCTCTTTCCTGTTCATCTCACGTGCACCTACTTGAGCTGGAATTCCGGCGAGGCGAGGGTGATGAACCAGCGCGTTCGCTCATCGGGCGCCTGGTTCAGCAGAGTTGCGGTTTGCCGGCTGAGCACGCCGTCGAGCTGCGTCTTCGCCGCATCGCCGGCGGAGGGGAGCGAACCCTTGGCCTGGCCGAGGGCGAGCGTGACGAAATTGATTCGCTCGACCACGGTGTTGGATGAGATCCACGCCGCGTTGTTGGGCCAGCCGCCGACATCCGGCGGATCGAACAGGCTCTGTCCCATACCCGAACCCGAGGCGGTGATCAGCTTGCCCAGCCCGTGGGCGCCCAACGCCCGAGCCCCGTGGACCATGAACTCAGTCGGCGATTTCAGCAGCGCGCGATAGCTCGCGCCCGATGTGAACTCGGGGCTCGTGAACAAGGCGTGCATGAGCGTCTTCACGTCGTAGTTGCTGCGGCGGAAGGAGTCGGCCAGCCGGCCGACATATGACGCCGCCGGTTGGCTGCTCACGAAATGCTCGGCCGCCCTCGACGCGATGAACGACGCGGTGGCCTGCTGCGCGAGGATGCGGTCGATGACGCCCTGCGTGTCGAGGGTGCCGGTGTGCCCGAGAAATGTCAGCGACCCTTTGTACGCACGCCTCGGGTTGAACACTCCCGGGCGCTGCGTGCTGTAGACGGGCAGCTTGCGCGTGACCATCTTGGTCTTGTCCACCGTGACCGTCGCGGTCGAGTCCGGCGGCGGGATCTGCCAGCCGGCCAACGCCCTGGCGCTCTGGCGTACATCGTCCTCGGTGTAGTTGCCGGCGCCCATCGTGAAGAGCTCCATCAGCTCGCGCGAATAGTTCTCGTTGGGGTCGGCGCCGGTCGACGTCGCGAGGTCGAGGTAGCGGAGCATAGCGGGGTCGGTGGTGACCTCCATGAGCATCGGGCGCAGGTTTGTCAGCGCCATGCGCCGCCACGTGAGGTTCTGCCAGTACATGAACGTGTTGTCGGCCGTCTTGCGATAGTCGCTCGTGAAGTGCCCGTGCCAGAAAAGGGTCATCCGCTCCGCAAACGGCGTGCCGGTCGTGAGCATGTGGTCGACCCACCACTGCTGCAGCGGCTGCACGCCGAAGCGGCCGCCTGGTGTGTTTGCGGCCGCAAGCGCGGGCGGCTCTTGCGGTTTCGTCTCCAGCAGGCGATCGACCGTCTTGCTGTATCCGTCGGACAGCGCTGCATCGAGCTGGGCCGGCGTGTAGCCGAACGTCGTGCGCCGCAGCAGATGCATCACCTGGGCCGACTCGCGGCTCAGCGGCGACACCCAGTCCGCGCCCGTCGCCGAGGTCGTGCGCGAGATGTTCTGGATGGTTCCACCGAGCAGGCGCACCGCGCCGACTCCGATGCCGGTGGCGACAGCGGCTGCCAGCGCCTGGCGGCGCGTGATTCGCGGGCGGGCGGGCGGTGCGGCTTCTTCGGTGGTCGGTTCCGGGACCCTCAGTGCCATGTGCTCATTCAAAGCATCGCGGGCGACCCTGGCATCACCCAAATGTGAAGAATTCGTAAGCACGTGCCCATGAGCTCCGACGCCGCCAACGCTCCCCGCTGCTTGAACCGATCCGGCACGTACGAGGCCTGGTACGTGACGGTTGGCGACGCCGCTTCGGGCCGAGGGTTCTGGCTCCGCTACACCACGCTCAATCCGGCGTCAGGCGTGTCGACGAAGTCGGAATCCGCGCTCTGGGCCTTCGCGTTCAATCGCAACCAGCCACGAGCGAACTGGGGCGGGAAGATGACGTTTGCGCTGCGAGCGCTGCAGACGTCCTTTCGTCCGTTCGGGGTGCGCCTCGACGGCGCCAGGCTCGAACGCGACGGTTGCTCTGGGCAGGTGCATACGGAGCGCGGCTCGATGCGGTGGGATCTCTCGTGGCAGTCGCGCGAGCCTCCGTTTCCATTTCTGCGACCGAGGTGGCAGGGGCTCTCGTCGGTCGCCAACATCGGCGCGCAGCCTGCCCTGACGATTTCGGGAACGATTGAGCTCAACGGAGAAACGCACCAGCTGGACGGCGTGCCGGGCGGCCAGCAGCACACCTGGGGCTCGAGTCACGCGCTCGCGTGGAACTGGGGCTTCGCATCCGGGGCTGATTTCTGGGTCGACGGTGCCACCTCCCGCGTACGCTCGCGACTCGGTCGCGTGCTGATCGGGACCGCGGTCGGCGCGCAGGCGAGCGACCAGCGCTTTCTGTTCAACGGTCCAGTTCAGGTGCTGCGGAACCACGGGCCCATCTCGGCCCACGGCTGGGAAGCGCAGGCGCGTCTCGGCGACCGCATCCTGGGCGTCACGATCACTCCGCGTCGCGAAGACCTCATCGGTGTCACGTACTCGGATCCGCGCGGCAGCAGCCGCTTCTGCTACCACACCGAGGTCGCGGACCTCGAGCTCCGTATGACCCGCGGCTCGGAGACCATCGCCTCGATCACCCGCCCGGCCTCTGCGGCTTTCGAGTACGCGTCCGATATACCGCTTGCCGGCGTTCCGTTGAGGGTCTAGCTCCGCTCCGAGGCCAGGTGTCGTGCGCTGCGTGCGGCCAGCGCCATGATCGTGATCTGCGGGTTCACGTAGGTCGAGCCTGGCAGCACGCTCGCATCCGTGATCACGAGACCAGGTACGTCGTGTACGCGACCGTACTCGTCGACCACGGAAGACCGCGAATCCTTGCCCATTCGGCACGTACCCATGGGGTGATACGCCGACAGCTTGAGGTCGGCGGCGCCCCATTTGCCCTCTGTGATCCAGCCCAGCTCCTCGCGCTTGCGCACGGTCGGCATCCCCGGCAGCAGCGTGTGCACCTCTTGCGCGCCCGCAGCCAGGTAGATCTCCGAGGTGAGCCGGATTCCCTCCAGCGTCTTGCGCACATCGTCGGTATGCATGTCGTACGTGATGAGCAGACCTCCGCCCGGCGTGGCGCGCACCCTGCCGGTCCCGGTGTCCGAGATGATCAGACCCGCGGCCGCCGTCTGCGGGTAGCGGGCCAGGAAGTCCTTCAGGTCGCTGCCTTTGCCGCCCACCCCACCGGCGCTGTAGCCCACGCCCGGCGGCGGATACGTCGCCTCGAGAAGGATTCCGTCCCTCAGCTTCTCGTCCACGTAATAGCTCTGCATCACGCCCTTCCACGCATGAATGTCATGGTCGAACACACCGAGCACGCCACAGCCCGGGTGGATGCGAAGGTTGCGACCGACCTGCCGGCTGGAGTTAGACAGGCGCTGCCGCTGGAGCAGCGCAGGCGTGTAGATCGCGCCCGCGGCGAGGACCACGTGCGGCGCCCTCACCTCGAAGCGTCCGTCGCGGTGCAGCGCGCCCGTCTCGGGGTCGAGCGTCGATCCGCGCACGCCAACCGCGCGACCGTTGTCGACGATGATGCTGTCCACTCGGCAGCCGGTGATGATCCGCGCGCCGGCCTTCGCCGCGAGCGGTAGATACGTGACGTGCATGCCGAGCTTGGCGTCGAGTGGACACCCGAACGCGCAGACGCCTGAGCCATGACAGCCTCGCGCGTTGCGACGGATGGGGCCGCCGCTGTAGCCGAGCTCGCGGCGCCCCTTGTCCATCACCTCGCCGTTGGCGCCCATGATGTCGGCGGTCACCGGGCCGACGTTCAGCGTCTCCTCCACACCTTCGAACAAAGGACCGAGCTCGTCAGCGTCCATGCCCCAAGAATCGAGCACGAAGTCCGGCGTTCTGAAACAGGTGCCCGAGTTGATGAGCGTCGAGCCACCGACACCGCGCCCGATCGGCAGGGAGATGGTGGGCACGCCGATGGTGAAGGTGAGGCCGTTGCCGCGGTAGAAACGCCGCAAGCGCTCGGGCGGTGGGCCGGTGAAATCCCGGCGGTCGAAATGCTCGCCTTCTTCGAGGATGATGACCTTCAAGCCAGCTTCGGCCAGCTCCTTGGCTGCGACCGCGCCACCGGCCCCGCTGCCGACGACGACCACGTCGACCGCTTCGTAGAAACCGCTGTCCGGTTGCTCCACCGCCAGCTCGACCAGACCCGGGTCGAGCTCCACCTTCTTGAACGGCTGCCCGTCGTAGCCGATGAGCGGCTTGATGCGATCGTCGGAGCAGAAGAACATCAGGATCAGCGCTTTGAGCGCGATCAGGGTTTCACGGCGCTGGCGGATCTTCGAGGTCTCGCAGGCGACGAGATAAGCCTCACGCGCCGGCGCGCTCAGCATTCGGAAGGGGCGCAAGTGTCGGCTCGCGATCGACGATAGGTTGAAGGCAGTGAGCATGAAGTTCACCGTCCGTCGAGTTCCGGGCGCGCAGCGATCGAGGTACGAATCGAGCTGGCCCGCCACGTTGACGTCGGCCGCTCCAGGCTCGAGCGAGCCGCCATGCGGAAGCAGCGAATCGGCCAGGGCCGCCAGCGTCGCACGACGGGCGGCGGTCAAAGACATGCCGTGCGATTATGGGTCGCCGTGCCCACGAGACGTTTGCGCCTCGTTCTCCGTATCTGGACTGTGATCTTTGCGCTGGGCGCGGTCGACTTCTTCGTCTTCCCCTATTTGACCGTCAGGATCCTCAACTCGACGGCGAAGTCGTTGGGGATGCACGAGGTCACCGCGCTCAACGGCGGCCAGGATTTCTGGCTCACGCTCGCCGTGCCCTACATGATCCTGGTCGCGGCCTTTTCGTGGGTTGCCCAACGAGGCCCGCGCATCCAGGCGCAACCGGTGCAGTTCTTGATGGTCGCCAAGGCTTCGAGCTCGCTGACATCGCTTGCCCTCTTCCTGCTCGGCGGCTTCGCCTATCCGTTCCTCGCTAACTTCGTGGTCGACGGCGCAATCTTTCTCATCACCTACTGGCTGTACCGCGCCGCACGCTCGGAGCTCGTGTTTCTCGCTCAATAGCTGGCACCTGCTAGGATTTCCGGGGAAATGCCTAGCTATCGATTGAGTCAGGCCGCCAAGATGCTCGGGGTCAGCCCCGACACGATCCGCCGCATGGTCGACGACGGCAGGCTCACGGCCGCGCGCAGCTCGGGCGGCCAGCGCCTGGTCGACGGCGCGTCGCTGGCTCGATTGGCGAAGCCGGCCGCGAAGAAACGGCCGGACGTGGTGGTCGCGCAGTCGGCTCGCAACCACTTTCCCGGCATCGTGACCCGCGTGGTCAAGGACCGGGTCGCCGCCCAGGTCGAGATCCAGGCCGGACCGCACAGGCTGGTCTCGCTGCTCACGCGCGAGGCGGTCGACGAGCTCGGCTTGAAGCCTGGAATGCCCGCCGTGGCGGTGATCAAGGCCACCAACGTGGGCGTGGAGCTCCGGCGTGATTAGACGGGCGCTTGCCCTTGTCGCAGTTGGCCTCTTGGCCGCATGCGGCCAGGCATCGAGTCCATCCGCCGGTCCCGCGCAGACGACCCTGACCGTTTTCGCGGCAGCCTCGCTGCAGCCCGCCTTCGACAAGATCGGCCAGAAGCTGATAGGAGCCCAGAGCATCGTCGTCACCTTCAGCTACGCGGGCACCCAGACCTTGACGACACAGCTCACACAGGGCGCACCCTCCGACGTCTTCGCGTCGGCCGACGTGACGCACATGACCACGTTGCAGTCGGCCGGCCTGGTCCAAGGGCAATCAATGTTGTTCGCCCACAACCGGCTCGAGATCGCGGTCGCCAAAGGCAATCCCAAGGGCATCCACTCTCTGGCCGACCTCGGGCGTTCGGGTCTGGTCGTTGTGCTTGCTGATCCGTCGGTCCCCGCCGGCAAGTACGCACAGCAGGCGTTGGCGAAAGCCAGGGTCACGGTGCATCCCGCCAGCCTCGAGCAGCAGGTGACGGGGGTTTTGAGCAAGGTCGCGCTGGGCGAGGCTGACGCGGGCATCGTCTACCACAGCGACGTGGTCACCAGCGGCAAGGTCGATGGGGTTGCCATTCCCGACGCGCAGAACGTGATCGCCGACTACCCGATCGCGGTCCTGAAGGCGGCCAAGAACCAGGCGGGCGCGACCGCGTTCGTGAACTTCGTCCTCTCGGCAGACGGCCAGGCGATCCTCAAGGCCGCCGGATTCCAGGGAGTTTGAGGCGGGCCCGAATCCCCGCGGCCATCGGAATCCTGGCCGCGTTGGGACTTCTCCTGTTCGTCCTCCCCCTCGCCGGGCTCATCGTTCGCGCGCCCTGGAACCAGGCGCTCGGCGAGCTCACTGACCCGACCACCACCACCGCCCTCGGCCTCTCGCTCTTCTGCTCGCTGACCGCGACCGCCATCGCCCTCGTCCTGGGGATACCGCTGGCGATGATCCTCGCGCGCACGCGCGGGGCCACCCGCAAGGTCCTGCGCGCGCTCACGACGTTGCCCATGGTTCTGCCTCCGGTGGTGGGCGGCGTTGCGCTCTTCCTCGCGTTCGGGCGTCGCGGCCTGGTGGGGTCGCTCCTCTATCAATGGTTCGGGCTCCAGATCCCGTTCACCACCGCCGCGGCCGTGATGGCCGAGACATTTGTCGCCATGCCCTTTCTCGTCATTGCGGTCGAGGCCGGCCTGCGCTCGCTCGACCACCGCTACGAGGAAGCGGCTCGCTCGCTTGGAGCCGGCTACTGGCGCGTCTTCACGCGCGTCACGCTTCCGCTCCTGCGCCCGGCCATCTTCTCCGGCGCCGTGCTGTGCTGGGCCCGCGCCCTCGGCGAGTTCGGCGCCACGATCACGTTCGCCGGCAATTTTCCCGGGCGGACGCAGACGGTGCCGATCGCCGTGTATCTCGCGCTGGAGACCAACCCCGATGCGGCTCTCACGCTCAGCCTCATCCTCCTGGTTGTCTCGGTGGCGATCCTGGTCGGCATGCGCGACCGCTGGCTGGGGGCGCTGTGACGCTCGAAGCGGTGGTGCGCGTAAAGCGCGACGCCTTCACTCTGGACGTGTCGCTGAACGCCGCCGCCGGCGAGACCGTCGCGGTGCTGGGACCGAACGGCGCGGGCAAGACGACGCTGCTGCGTGCACTTGCAGGCCTGGACGAGATGGAGGGTCGCGTCGTCCTCGACGGCACCGTGCTCGAGGACACGAGCCGGCGCATGCACGTCCCGGCCGAGCGCAGGCGTGCGGGCCTGGTGTTCCAGGACCATGTGCTCTTCCCACACCTGACCGTGGTCGAGAACATCGCCTTCGGGCTGCGAGCCCAGCACCGGCCGCACGCAATGGCGGTGGCACGCAAGTGGCTCGATGACGCCGGTCTTGGTGACCGCGCCGAATCGATGCCGCGCGCGCTGTCCGGCGGCCAGGCGCAGCGAGTCGCGCTCCTGCGCGCGCTGGCCACCGAGCCCAAGCTCCTCCTCCTCGACGAGCCGCTGTCCGCGCTCGATGTCTCTGTTCGCGCCGAGGTCCGCCGCGAGCTGACACGGCAGCTCTCGTCGTTCCAGGGCGTTCGCGTGCTCGTGACCCACGACCCGCTCGAGGCGATGGCCCTGGCGGACAGGCTCGTGGTGCTCGAGCGCGGATCGGTCGTGCAGATGGGCACGCCCGACGAGGTGACGGCCCGGCCGCGATCGCGTTTCGTCGCGGACCTCGCCGGCGTCAACCTCCTGCGCGGCCGCGGTCATGGCGATCATGTCGCGCTGGCGGGAGATGCATCGCTTGCGGCCCTGGACGCTGGGACCGGCGACGTCTTCGCGGTCATCCACCCGCGCGCGGTCGCGCTGTATCGAGCGAGGCCGGACGGGACGCCACGCAACGTGTGGCGCGGGGAGGTCGACAGCGTCGACCTGCAGGGAGACCGCGTCCGGGTTCGTGTCAACGGCCCGGTGCCTCTGGTTGCGGAGGTCACCCGCGGCGCCACGCAGGAGCTCGGCCTTTCCCGTGGAGCGAGCGTGTGGCTGGTCGTGAAGGCGACGGAGGTCTCGGTCTACCCGGCCTAGACGTAGGATCACGGCGAGATGGCCAAGCGCGTACCCATGGCGACCATCGACGCGGCCTGGCTCGGGATGGAAGACCCCACCAACCTCATGATGGTCACCGGGGTCATGGCGCTCGACGGTCCCGTCGACCTGAAGCGCTTCAAGCTCGGCCTCGACCGACGCCTCAAAACCTTCGGCCGCTTCCACCAGCGTGTGGTGCGGCCGCGCTCGCGCGGCAACCTGCCGCACTGGGAGGACGACGAGCACTTCGAGATCGCCAACCACGTGAGCCACGTCGCCCTGCCCGCGCCAGGCAATGACGCCGCCCTCCGCGACATGGTCAGCGACCTGATGAGCGTCCCGCTCGACTTCACCAAGCCGCTGTGGCACATGCATTTGATCGATGGCTACCACGGCGGGTCGGTGGTCCTCACCCGCGTGCACCACTCCATCGCCGACGGCATCGCGCTCATGCGGGTGCTGCTCTCGCTCACCGATGCGTCGCCCAACGCCAAGGCTCCGTCCGCACCGCGCCGGCGGCCGGCGCCCCGGTTCAGGGTGCCGCTCGACTGGCTGCCGGCCGCGGTGGGTCGAGGCGTGGCCGGCGGCCAGGCACTGATCGCCAACCCGGACCGGGCCCTGGACATGGCGCGAATCGGGGCGCATGGCGCCTACCGGCTCGGCCGCATGGTGATGCTGCCTGCTGACCCGCCAACCGTCTTCAAGGGTGCTCTCGGCCGCCGCAAGCGCGCGGCGTGGTCGGAACCGGTCCCGCTCGACGATTTCAAGGCCATCGGCAAGGCATTCGGCGCGACGGTCAACGATGTCCTCGTCGCCACGGCCACCGGCGCGCTGCGCCGGTACCTGGAGAAGCGCGGCGAGCCCACTGCCGGCATCGCGATCCGGGCGTCGGTCCCGGTCAACCTGCGGCCGCTGAGCGACGCGCATCACATGGGCAATGCATTCGGCCTGGTTTTCCTCACGCTCCCCATCGGCATCGCAGACCCGGGCAAGCGGCTGCGTGCCATCAAGAAAGAGATGGACGAGCTCAAGAGCTCACCCGAGGCGCTCGTCGCCTTCGGAATGCTCAGCCTGATGGGCATCGCGCCGGTCGAGGTCGAACAGCTGGGCCTGCGCTTCTTCGGGAGCAAGGCCACTGCCGTCCTCACCAACGTCCCCGGCCCGCGCCAGCCGCTGTACATGGCCGGCCGGAAGATTGAGAAGGTGATGTTCTGGGTCCCGCAGTCCGGCCACCTCGGATTGGGCATAAGCATCCTCAGCTACGACGGAGGCGTGATGCTCGGCGTCGCCACGGACGCCGGCCTGGTGCCGGACCCCGAGCGCATAGTCGACAACTTCAAGATCGAGTTCAAGGCTTTGCTGAAAGCGGCTGCAGGTAAGTGATTCCCCCCACCCGCCTGGCTCGCTTCGCGAGCGAGGCGACCTCCCCACAAGTGGGGAGGGGATCCCGGCACTCGCCTGGCTCGTTTCGCGAGCGAGGCGACCTCCCCACAGGTGGGGAGGCGGCAGCCTGAAATAACCGTTCGTGCAACGTAGTAATGTTGTAAGCACGATGGCAGACGAGAGCACAGCGGTGGCGACGGAACAGGAGGCGCTCGACGCCTACTCGACGATCGTGACGTCGGTGGCGCAGAAGGTATTGCCTTCCGTGGCAAGCCTACGGGTACGCCGGAGCAGCCGCTCGTTTGAAGGCGGCGCCGGCTCCGGCGTGGTCATCACGCCCGACGGTTTCCTGGTCACCTCCGCGCACGTTGTCGCGCAGGCGGGAGCAGCCACCGCCTCTTTCATCGATGGCTCGGAATACGAGCTCGACGTCGTGGGGGCCGACCCGCTCTCGGACCTCGCGGTGGCGCGGGCTCGGGCCTCCGCCCTCGAGCCGATCCAGGTCGGCAACGCCGACAGCCTTCGGGTCGGCCAGCTCGTGGTCGCGATCGGTAACCCGATGGGCTTTTCGGGGTCCGTCACGTCGGGGGTCGTCAGCGGGTTAGGCCGCTCGCTGGCGACCGCAGACGGCAACGGGCACCGGCGCTTCATCGAGGACGTCATCCAGACCGATGCCGCGCTCAACCCGGGCAACTCGGGAGGCGCGCTCGCGGACTGGCGAGCGCGGCTCGTCGGTGTCAACACGGCGGTGGCCGGAATGGGCCTGGGGCTGGCGGTGCCGATCAACCGCACCACCCAGGCGATCCTGGCGGCGCTGATGAAAAACGGCCGCGTGAGGCGGGCGTACCTCGGCATCGCGGGCGGCAACCGGCCGCTTCCTCCTGCGATCGCTCAACGGCTCGGCCGCAAGGCAGGCGTGGAGGTGCAGGAGGTGGTTGCCGGTTCGCCGGCCGCCGCGGCCTCGCTGCGCAGTGGCGACATCATCGTCTCGGTCGGCGACGTGGCCGTGGCCAAGGCCGGTGACCTTCAGCGGCTGATGGTCGAGGCGCGGATCGGCGCCAAGCTTCCGCTCACCATCCTCCGCAGCGACAAGCTGGTCACGCTCGAGGTCGTTCCAGTGGAGCTCGCTTAGAGGCTCCCCACCACGTGGGGAGCTCCCCGACGCGTGTGGCGGCGCGATTAGGGGCCATACACTCACTCTGTGCCGAAGCAGATCCGCGACCTGCTTCGAGCCGAAGTTCAAGACGGCCGATTCCGACTTGCCGAGGTCGACCCCGCCGCCACGCCTGGCCTGAAGAGCCACAAGCGGGCCCAGAAGGACCTGGCCAAGCACCAGGCGCTGCTCTTCACGCTCCAGGAGAAGATGTACGCGGAAAACAAACGCGCACTCCTCATCGTGCTGCAGGGCATGGACACCAGCGGCAAGGACGGCACCATCACTCATGTCATCGGCCACCTCAACCCGCAAGGCGTGAATATCACGGCTTTCAAGCAGCCCACCCCAGAGGAGAAGCGCCACGGGTTCCTCTGGCGTATTCGCCGCAACCTGCCCGCCATCAGACAGGTCGGCATCTTCAACCGATCCCATTACGAAGACGTACTGGTTGCCCGCGTCCACGACCTCGAACCCCTGAGGATCATCGAGCGGCGTTACGACCTCATCAACCGATTCGAGAAACAGGTCACAAGCCAGCGGATCAAGGTCGTCAAGATCTGCCTGCACATCTCGTACGACGAGCAGCGGAACCGCCTCGTGGAGAGGCTCCAGGATCCCGACAAACGATGGAAGTTCAGCGAGCACGACATCGACGAGCGGGCCTACTGGGACGACTACCAAAGCGCGTACGGCATCGCCATTACCCGCTGCTCGACGACTTACGCCCCGTGGTATGTCGTGCCGGCCGATGACAAGGACTACCGGAACTGGGCGGTGGCCCGAATCCTGATCGAGACTCTGCGCGAGATGGACCCGCAGTATCCGCAGCCCAAGCTCGACGTCCCGCGACTCCTGAAACGGCTGCGCGCGTGAGTGGTAGTTTTAAGCTTCGGTAAATTGAATAGACGTTATCGGGGGGTTTGACATGAGACGGGTGCGCCTCGCTTCCATCTTGGTGGCAGTCGTGGTCGCTGGGGCTTGTGGCTCGACAGGCGGCGGCGGCACGGCCGGCAACTCGTATGCCGGCAAGACCATCAAGCTCGGCGCGGTGCTGTCGATCACCGGCGCGGGCGGCGTCTATGGTCCGCAGAGCCGGGACGGAATGATGCTCGCCGTCACCGAGATCAACAAGGCCGGCGGCGTCAACGGAGCCACGATCAGCCTGGTGGTCAAGGACGACGCCTCCGACAAGGCACAATCGGCCCAGGTCGCTCAGACCCTCATCCAGAGCGACCAGGACCTGGCCCTTCTCGGCCCTACGCTCTCCAACTCGGCGGTCGCGGTTCACCCGCTGGCAGAGAGCCTGAAGACGCCAATCCTGGCCGTGAGCACGACCGGCATCCACATCGTTCCCGACTGCAACTTCCCGAACAGCACGGCGTGCCGCTACGTGTTCCGCGACAGCCTCGGCGAGCAGACCGCAATCCCGGACAACATCCAGTCCTACGCAGCCGACGCCAAGCCAAGCACGGGCGTGCTGCTCGTGGCGCAGGACGACAAGTTCTCGAGCGACGGCGGCAAGATCGTGCAGGATACCGTCGCCCAGTACGGCATCAACCTGCTCAAGACGATCAAGTTCAACAAGGCCGAGGCCGACCTGTCGCCCTACGTGACGCAGGCCGTAGGCCTGAAGCCGGACGTGATCTTCATCACGTCGCTCGGCACCATCCCCGCCAAGATCATGACCGAGGCCCGCAAGCAGGGCTGGCAGGGCCAGTTCCTCGGCGGCAACGGCTTCAACACCGCCACGGTTTCCAAGCAAGCCGGCGCGGCGGGCAAGGGCGCGCGCAGCGCCAGCGCCTGGTACATCGGCAACTCCTTTGCTTCCAACCAGGACTTCGTAAACGCTTACAAGACCGCCTACAGCAAGGACCCCGACCAGTTCGCCGCGCAGGGCTACGCGGCCATCAAGATCCTGGCGGATGCCGCCAAGCGGGCAAACCTCACTTTCTCAGACCTCCCCGGCGACCGCGACAAGCTTCGGGCTGCGATGGAAACCGTCAACATCCAGACCCCGCTCGGGCCGTTCCAGTTCACCGCGACCCACGACGTCAAGCAGACGGTCTGGGTCATCCAGATGGACGGCAACGGCGGCTTCACCCTCGTCCACCAGATCAACGGCTAAGCGTCCTCTAGCGGGGGGTCGCAAGATCCCCCGCCACACCTTTTATTGTTGAGTCGCCTTGGGGCAACAGATCCTCAACGCGATCTTCATTGGTTCCATCTATGCGTTGTTCGCGGTCGGGTACACGCTGGTCTTCGGCGTCCTCGACATCCTGAACCTGGCGCACAGCGCCGTTTTCATGCTCGCCGCCGCAGTCACCTTCACGCTGGTCGTCAACCATGGCCAGTCTTTCTGGCTTGCGTGCGCTCTCGCCATCGTCGTGTCTGCGCTGATGGGGCTGGTGATCGAGTACGTCTGCCTGAGACCGTTGCGCAGGCGCCAGGCGCCGCCGATCGCGGCGCTGATCTCGACCATCGGCCTGGCGCTGATCATCGTGGCCGCCGTCGAGCAGGGCCGGCCGGGAACGCTGTTCGCCTGGCTGTGGGTTGACGGCGCCAACTCAGTCAGCCTGCCCCCGGGCTCATTCCCCAATCCCACCTGGAGAGTGGCGGGCCTGACCCTCGAAGGCACCAAGCTCGCCATCATCCCTCTCACCATCGCGCTGATGCTGCTGCTGGGCTACGTCATGCGCTACACACAGGTCGGGCGCGGCCTGCGCGCCGTCGCCGAGAACCCGCGGGCGGCGCGGCTGATGGGCATCGACGTCGATCGGATGATCTCGTTGACGCTCGTCATCTCGTCAGCGCTCGGGGGCCTGGCCGGCATCCTCTTCGGGGTCGCGCTCGGCGACATCAGCCCGTACATCGGCCGCGACAGCGTCGAGGTCCGCGGCCTCGCCGTGATCGTGCTCGGCGGCATGGGCAGCATCCCCGGCGCGGTCCTGGGCGGCTACCTTCTTGGCGCCATCGAGGTGCTCGCGGTCGTGCTGCTGGGCAGCAACGTGCGGGCCGGGGTCGCGTTTGCGGCGCTCTTCCTGATGCTGGTGCTGCGGCCCCAGGGCCTGTTCGGCGCCCAGCTCCGCGAGCGCATTTAGAGTGTCTGGACCCGGACGCTGATGGACTTTCTGATCCAGCTGTTCACGGACCCGGTGGGCTTCTGGAACTCGCACACGCTGCTGATCTCGCAGATCGCGATCAACAGCATCCTGGCGTCCTCGATGTTCGTGGTCCTCTACTCCGGGCAGCTCTCGCTCGCCGCGCCGGGGTTCATGGCCATCGGCGCCTACACCGCGGTCCTCATGAGCCTCTACCTGCACACGCCGCTCGCCGTCAACATCGCCTCCGGCACCGTGCTCGCCGGCGTCGCGGGCGTCGTCGTCGGTCTGCCCGTGCTCCGGCTGCGCGGCGTATTCCTCGCCATCGCCACCATCGGCTTCATCGAAGCGCTGAGCCTCGGCGTGATCCTCAATCTCCCCATCACCGGCGAAGGCCTCGGCCTCAAGAATCCCGACGCCGACCCGCTCGGCGGGATCTACATGGTTCTCATCTCGATGGCGGTCATCGTCTTCCTGCTGTGGCGGCTCACGAAGGGCAGGTTGGGATACGCATGGACCGCGATCCGCCAGGACGAGCTGGCTGCGCTCAGCCAGGGCATCGACGTGCCTCGATACAAGCTGATCGCCTTCGTCCTCAGCGCGATCCTGGCTGGGTACGCGGGCGGCCTCGAATCACACCTCAACTTCTTCGTCGACCCCAACGAGTACGGCGTACAGCGAACCGTGCAGGTGCTGACCTTCGCTGTGCTCGGCGGCAGCGGCAACGTGCTGGGCCCGGTTGTCGGCGCCTTGTTCCTGACCTCCCTTCCCTTTGTGTTCCAGCAGGCCGGTGATTACATCGGCGTGGTCAGCGGGGTGATCCTGATCCTCGTCATCATCTTCCGGCCGCAGGGAATCGTCGGCCGCGGCGGCTTCGCTTTTGTCAGGCCGCGCTGGTGGCCCCGCGCGCAAATCCGTGCTCCTTCGACTGGATAACGTCCAGCGTCACTTCGGCGGCGTTCACGCCGTCGACGGGGTGACGCTGGACGTCGAGAAAGGGGCAATCCAGGGCCTCATCGGGCCTAACGGCGCAGGCAAGACCACGCTCGTCAACGTGATCACCGGGTACGTGCCTTTCCAGTCGGGCAACGCGTGGCTGGAGTCGGACCAGCTCACCGGCCTTCCCGCGCATCGGGTCGCCGGGCTCGGCATCGCGCGCACTTTCCAGAACATTCGCCTGTTCAAAGACCTGAGCGCAGCTGAGAACGTCGTCGTGGGCATGCACTCGCGCCGGCGCGACGACACCCTCGCGCAGCTGGGTACGCTGCCAGTTTTTCGCCGCGACCAGCGCTCGCGCATCAACGATGCGCACCGCCTGATGGAGGTGGCCGGCCTGGACCCGAGCGAGGTCGCTCACCGTCCCGCGGGGACGCTGCCGTACGGCGACCAGCGACGTCTCGAGATCGCGCGCGCCCTGGCGCTGCAGCCGCGCCTGCTCATCCTCGACGAGCCCGCCGCGGGCATGAACCCGTCGGAGAAGCAGGGCATTCGCGAGCTGATCGAGCGCCTCAACCAGGATGGCCTGACCATCCTTCTCATCGACCACGACATGCAGCTAGTGATGGGGGTCTGCACGCGTGTGGCGGTGCTCAACTTCGGCCGCAAGATCGCGGACGGTACGCCGGAAGAGGTTTCGACCGATCGTGGCGTGATCAAGGCGTACCTGGGCACCGGCAGCGAGCGCGAGGTCTCCAGCGCACCCGGCGCCACAGGCGTCGAGGCCGAGGTGGTGGTGGAGGCGGCGGCGACGGCAAAGCGTGCAGAGGAGCCGGCTTCGGCAATCCTCGACGTCCGGGACCTGTCGATCAGCTACGGGTCCGTGAACGCGGTCCGTAGCGCCTCGCTGCGCGTGGCCGCCGGCGAGGTCGTCGCCCTCATCGGCGCCAACGGCGCAGGCAAAACCACGATCCTCAGCGCGCTATCGGGACTCGTCCGGCCGAGCTCGGGGACCGCCATCTTCGACGGCCTCGACCTGACCACCGCCAAACCTTCGGCCATCGTTCGCCACGGCCTCGCGCACGTGCCTGAAGGGCGCGAGATCCTTGGCCGCCAAACAGTGCTGGAGAACCTCGAGCTGGCAACGTGGGCCCGCCGGGACCGCGCCGCCGCTGCGGCGCAGATCGGCGCGGTGATGAAGCGCTTCCCAATCCTCGCCGAGCGCAAGAACATGCGCGCCGGCACCCTGTCGGGCGGCGAGGCGCAGATGCTAGCGATCGCGCGAGGCCTGCTGGCGAAACCGCGGCTGCTGCTGCTCGACGAGCCCTCGCTGGGGCTGGCGCCGCAGATGGTCGACGAGGTGTTCGCGGCAATCGAAGAGATCCACCGCGACGGCACCACGATCCTTCTCGTCGAGCAGAACGCGCTGCGCGCGCTGGGAATCGCGGACCGGGCCTACGTGCTGGAGACCGGGCGGATCCTTCTCTCCGGCAGCGGCGACGACCTGCTGCACAACCCGGCCGTGCGACGCGCCTACCTGGGCGGCTGAATCACACGCGGACGATGGCGAACGCCGGCCCATTCATGAGGAGCTCGCCGCCGCCAAGCTCCTTCTGAAGCTGAGCCACTGTGAAATAGCACTTGTGGATGATGAGACGCGTGCCGTCGAGCAGGTCACGCTCCTCCGGTCCTTCTCGGAACCTGCCATCCGGCGCGACCTGTTCGAGGATCACCACCTCGCCGGCGACCCGGCGCATCTCGTTGACGAGGTCCGCCCGCGAGGGCGGGAGCAAATGGCCATACAGGTTGGCGGCAAAGGCACGACCAAACACTCCGTCCGCGAACGGCAGCCGTGGTACGCGGGCTCGGACCAGGTTCGCATTGGGCAGCCGGCGCCCGGCGATCGCGAGCATCGCCTCGCTCGCGTCGAGCAGCGTGAGGTCGCCGGTCAGCCACCGGCTGACGTAGCCGGTCCCGCATCCGATGTCGAGCGTCCGTTGCGGCGGCAGCGAGGCGACGATGCTCCTGACCGACTCAGCGATTCTGGGGTCGCCCTCTGGGTGGTCCCACGACGTCGCGTCGTATTCGGCCGCGCGCCTCTCGTAATAATCCATGGCGACAAAGTAAGACTGCGAGAATCCGCGCGTGCATGGACTGCCTGTTTTCTCTTGTTAGACGGTGCGGACGCTGCGAGCGCGCGGGCCCTTGGGGCTCGCCTCGATCTCGAAGGTCACCTTCTCGCCACCGCGGAGGCTGTCGAAGTCGCCTTCGGTGCCACTCCTGTGGAAGAAGAATTCCTTACCGTCTTCGGCTGCGATAAAGCCAAAACCACGGTCCGCGACCAGCTTCTTGATGGTGCCTGTAGGCATTTCCATCTCCTATCTCTCGAACTCAAGGCCTACTCAACTCGGCGGGCCTGTTCGAGAAACGGAGCCTGCGGTGAGCGCCGGCACTGTGCCAGCCACGTGAGTATACCCGTTTCGGCTCCCGGCTATTCCTTCCCCACCTGTGGGGAAGTCGACCCGGCCGCGCAGCGGCCCGGTCGGATGGGGGGCAACACTCACCGTGGCGTAGGCAGCAGCGTGTTTCGCCGCGCTCGCGACTGGTCGACCTCCGTCAGGTGACGCTTTCGGAGGCGGAGATGCTGCGGGGTCACCTCCAGGAGCTCGTCCTCAGCCAGGAAGTCGAGGGACTGCTCGAGGCTCAACTTGCTGGCGGGCGTCAGCCGCACGGAGATGTCCGACGTCGACGATCGGATGTTGGACTGCTTCTTCTCGCGACACACGTTGACGCGGATGTCACCGGGCCTTTTCTGGATGCCGACGATCATCCCCTCGTAGACCGCCTCTCCTGGCTCGATGAATGTGGTGCCGCGCTCCTGCGCGCCGGCCAGCCCGAATGCGAGCGTGGTGCCGGGTGACGAGGCTGTAAGGGCGCCGTTTCGCTGCTCCCTGAACTCGCCGGCCCAGGGCCTGTAGCCGATCCCGATCGACCCCATCAGTCCTGTGCCGGCGGTCAGCGTCAAGAAGTTGTTTCGAAAGCCGATCAGGCCGCGGGTGGGGATCAAGTACTCCAGGCGCACACCGCCCTTCGAGTCGTAGTTGATCTCGATCATCTCTCCGCGGCGCTTGCCGAGCGACTCCGTGACCCCACCGAGGTGCTGCTCACGAACGTCGACGGTGAGCCGCTCCACCGGTTCCATGAGCTGGCCGTTCACCTTCTTGACGATGGCCTCGGGGCGGGACACCTCGAACTCGTAGCCCTCCCGCCGCATGGTTTCGATGAGCACAGCCAGATGGAGCTCGCCGCGGCCGCTCACAAGGAATCGCTCGGCTGCGTCGGTGTCCTCGACGTGCAGGCCGAGGTTGACATCGAGCTCCTTGTACAGCCGCGCGCGGAGCTGCCGGGTGGTGGAGAACTTGCCCTCGCGGCCGGTGAACGGCGACGTGTTGACGCCGAACGTCATCCTTACGGTCGGTTCGTCGATCTCGATGCGCGGAAGCGGATCCGGAGACTCGGGGTCGGTGAGCGTATCGCCGATCGCAACCTCATCGAGCCCGGTGAGAACCACGATGTCGCCGGCGCCGGCGGACGGGACCGCGATGCGGTCGAGCCCGCGATAAAGGAGGGCCTGGACCACCTTGACGCGGCGGGCCTCCCCGTCCGCGCTGAGCACCGCGACCCAGTCACCCGGCGCGATGCTGCCCCGAGAGATGCGCCCGATCGCCATCGGCCCGGTGTAGTCGTCGTATGCCCGGTTGGCGACCAGCATCTGGAAGCCGCCCGGCTCGATGACCGGAGCGGGAATGCGCTCGATGATGGTCTTGAAAAGAGGCTCGAGGTCGGGCGCCAGGTCGTCGGCGTCGACGCCGGCGCGACCCTCCTTGGCCACGGCATAGATCACGGGCGCCTCGAGCTGGTCGGCGTCCTCGGCGAGCTCGAGGAAGAGGTCGTGGACCTTGTCCAGGGCAGCCTTGGGATCGGCGTTCTTTCGATCGACCTTGTTGATGACTACGACGATCCGCAGCCCCACCTCGAACGCCTTGCGGAGCACGAAGCGCGTTTGCGGCATCGGGCCTTCGGCGGCGTCGACCAGCAGGAGGCACCCGTCAGCCATGTTCAACACGCGCTCGACCTCGCCGCCGAAGTCCGCGTGGCCGGGGGTGTCGATGATGTTGATCGTCACGTCGCCGTGGCGGACGGAGGTGTTCTTGGCGAGGATGGTGATCCCCTTCTCGCGCTCCAGGTCGTTCGTGTCCATGATCAGCGTGCCGACGTCCTGGTTGTCGCGGAACGTGTGGCTCTGCTTCAAAAGGGCGTCGACCAGCGTCGTCTTCCCGTGGTCGACGTGGGCGATGATCGCCACATTGCGGATGTCATGCCGAAGGTTGGGCAGGGTCATTGGATTGGCAGCAGGCACTATACGGAAGGGCGGCGTAGGCGAATCGAAATACCGGCTAGTGGCTCCTGAGGGAACCTATACCCGAATTCGCTCGGCTCGAAGCGGAGCGCCGATCTCGTTCAGGAAGCCGAGCAGCTCCCGGTACGACTCCAGGAACGACGTCTCGTAGTACTCGATGCCGTGCTCCCGGCAGAACTGCCTGATGATCGGCTGCGCGCGCCTCATGTTGAGCCGCGGCATGCCCGGGAACAGGTGATGCTCGATCTGGTAGTTGAGCGAGCCGTACCAGAGATCCGTCACCGGGTGGCCCCGAACGTTGCGAGCAGTAAGAACCTGGGTCCGCACGAAGTCCATCCGCGTCCCGCTATCGGTTTGCGGCATGCCCTTGTGATTGGGCGCGAACACTGACGCCAGGTAAGCGCCGCCGACGCCCTTGTGAATGAGCACGACCATGAGCGCAGACCAGGGGCCAAGGAAGTACACCATGGCCGTCACGTAGACGATGGCGTGCACCGCCAGGAGCCCGAACTCCAACCGCCGGTATCGCGAATCCTCCTTGATCAAGTAAGTCAGGCCGGTGACATGCATGCTCCACGCGAGAAAGGTCGTCAGCGGGAAGAAGAGGTATGCCTGGTACATCGCGGCCAGCCTGCCGGCGCCGCGCCGGGCCCGAGCTTGCTCATCCGTGTAGGCGATCGCGCCGACCTTGATATCGGGGTCGAGGTCGACGTCGTTGGGGTTGCCGTGGTGACGATTGTGTTTCTGCACCCACCAGCCGTAGCTCATCCCGAGCAGCAGGTCCGCGGTTACGAGGCCGACGACCGCGTTCTTGCGCGCAGACGCGAACATCTGGCGATGTCCTGAGTCGTGGAGCTGGAAGCCGAGCTGCCCCGAAACGATGGCCAGCCCGACCGCCGCCAGCGCCTGCGCCCAGGCGACCCCGACCGTGAACAGCAGCACCAAGCACAAGACCATCAAGACCGAGTTGGTGGTGATGCTCAGGATGTAATAGGACGGCCGCTTGTCCAGCAGGCCGGCTTCCTGGATGCGGCGCTTGAGGGCGGTGTAATCGCGCTGGTTGTTGATGCCGGGCTGGCTGCCCGAGTCAGATTCCAGCGCGAGCAAAGTTGCCAACTATCAGTTTCCGGGACGTAGGGTGCCGACGCCGACGTAACAACAGCCATAACAAATGCAGTGAATTTGAGACATGAACCGGCAATATACCCAGTGCCCATGAGGGTCTCGAAAGCACGCCTCGGCGTCGCAGCGCTGGCGGCTTCATGGGCGATCGGCCTTTCCGGCTTCACGGCACAGGCCGAGGAGCCGTGGGTTATCACCTCGTTTCACTCGGACGTCAGCATCGCGAGCAGCTCGGCGCTCACCATCACCGAAGACGTCACCGTCGACTTCGGCTCATTGCAGAAGCACGGCATCTTTCGCACCATCCCCCTTCGTTATCGCTTTGACGACAGCCACGACCGCTACTACCAGATGCAGGTGGCGTCGGTGACGGACGGAGCCAGGCCGGTGACCCACTCCGACTCCATCGACAGCGACAACTACGTGATCAAGATCGGCAGCCCGAACGTCCTCGTGTCGGGCGCCAACCGCTATGTCATCACGTACACCGTGGTTGGCGCGATGAACTCGTTCACCGACCGCGACGAGCTGTTCTGGAACGTCGACGGAGGGTTGTGGCCGGTATCCAAGCAGAAGGTCACCGCCACGGTGCACGTCCCGTCCAACACATTTCAAAAAGCGGCCTGCTACCAGGGTCCCACCGGGTCCCGAGAGACATGTACTTTCGGGCCCGCCGGCTCGGCCATCAACTACAGCTCGACAAGGCAGCTGGCGTCTGGCGAGCAGATGTCGATCGTGACGGCGCTCAACAAAGGCGCTGTCAACGTTCCGCCGCCGCTGCTCGAATCGCGGCTCCGGCGGTTCCCGCAGGACGCTTTCGACATCAATCCCCTGACGGTCGGACTGGCGCTGCTCCTGCTCGCTGCCGGCATCGGATTCGTGGTCTGGAACTGGTGGGTCCATGGCCGAGACCGCGCGTATCTGACGCAGTACTACCTGACTAACGATCCCCGTCAGGGCGCGGAGCCCCTCTTCCGCCACGACCCGGTCGTGGTCGAGTTCGCGCCTCCACAAGACTTGCGACCGGCGGAGCTCGGTCTGATCCTCGATGAGAAAGCGGACCCCAAAGATGTCACGGCAACAATCGTCGACCTGGCGGTCCGCGGCTTTCTGACGATCGCCGAGGTTCCTGGCAAGAAGGACTGGGTGCTGACCAAGATGCGGAGCTGGGATCCGGCGGAGCTGGTGCCATTCGAGAACACGATCCTGGCGGGCCTGTTCGCAGGCCGGCAGCAGGTCACGCTGTCGGACCTGAAAGGGACATTCCAGCTCGAGCTGAGGACGGCTGAAGGCCAGATGTACAAGGACGCGATGTCCCGCAAGTGGTTTTCGAGCAGCCCGCAGCAGTCTCGGGCCGCATGGGGTTGTCTCGGCTTTGGTGTCTTGCTCGTAGGCGTTGCGGTCGCGTATGTCCTCGGTACGCAGTTCGGCTGGGGCCTGATAGGAGGTGCGGTCGTTCTCACCGGGTTGGCGCTGACAATTTCATTCCCGTTCATGACGCAGCGCACCGGGGCGGGCCGAGACCTGCTGCAGCACACCCTTGGCTTCCGCATGTACATGACAACTGCTGAGAAGTACCGGCAGCAGTTCGCCGCCAAGGCCGAGATCTTCACGCAGCTCCTCCCTTACGCGATCGTGTTCGGCTGCGTGACCATGTGGGCGAAGGCCTTCGAAGGTATCGACACGAGCGGCACCAATACCTGGTACGTGGGTTCCGGTCCATTTCAGGCCGCGCTGCTGTCCAGCAGCCTTCAGTCGATGAACGCCAACATCTCGAGCGCGATCGCGTTCAGCCCGAGCTCAGGTTCTTCGAGCGGCTTCGGAGGAGGCGGATTCTCGGGCGGCGGCGGCGGTGGTGGCGGCGGCGGCGCCTGGTGACATACAAGCCTTAGCGTTAGCGGAAGAATGCCGAAGCTGCGCGCCCACAACATCTCGATCTCGATCGACGGCTACACGGCCGGCCCCGACCAGGACCTCGACAACCCGCTCGGGGTTGGCGGACCTCGCCTCCACGAGTGGGTCTTCAAGACACACACCGGGGTTCGGATGCTTGGCGAGCAGGGCGGCGATGAAGGCATCGACGACCGCTTCATGGCGCAGGGTGACGCCGGCATCGGCGCCACCGTCATGGGTCGCAACATGTTCGGCCCGATCCGAGGCGAATGGGGCGACGACAGCTGGAAGGGCTGGTGGGGCGACAACCCGCCTTATCACCATCCAGTGTTCGTGCTCACGCACCACCCGCACGAGCCGATCCCCATGGAGGGCGGAACCACATTCAATTTCGTCACCGACGGCATCGAGGCCGCACTCGCGCGAGCGTTCGAGGCCGCCGGCGGCCAGGACGTGAGGTTGGGTGGCGGCGCGGCCACGATCCAGCAGTACCTGCGGGCGCGGCTGATCGACGAGATTCACCTGGCGATCGTCCCGATCTTCCTTGGCTCCGGCGAGCGCCTCTTCGACCACCTCGATGGCGGCCCGGCGGGCTACGAGTGCGTCGAGCTGGTCAGCTCGCCGAGCGTGACCCACGCCCGGTTCGTCAAGACACCGTAGCTTCGGCGACGAAAGGGGTGGTGCCGAGAGCGGGAGTCGAACCCGCACGAGGTTGCCCTCATCGGTTTTTGAGACCGACGCGTCTGCCATTCCGCCACCTCGGCGCGGGCCTAATCGCCCACTTTGGGGAGGCTCGACAATATCATTCGGCGGTGCGACTTACCGCAGCCGTCGGGCTGTGCCTGATCCTCGCCGCCGGATGCGTGCAGGTAGGGCCGCCTGGAAACCCGGCCGCCAACCAGAGCTCCTCGCCGACGGCACGCTCAGCAGCTTCAGGACCACGGTTCTCGCAGCCGCCGGTCACGCCGCCGACGCCGCCGGGCACCAATCTGCCCGCGTTCGCCTGCGCCGACACCGGCGCCGGCAAGGCCGGTGTCGCAGCCGCTGTCACCTCCGTTCGCGTCTCGTCGCAGCCTGACTACGACCGGTTCGTCCTTCAGTTCGACAACCCCGTACCGACCTACACGGTGAAACGGCAGGCCAAACCCGTGTTCCAGCAGGGCGCAAGTGGCCAGACCGTCACGCTCGGCGGCACCGCCGGTGCTCTTGTGCGAATCCACGTCGCGAGCGAATCGAACTCGTACACCGGGTCCACCGACCTCTCCCACTCCGAGTACCCGATACTGAAGGAAGCGCGCCTGACAGAGGACTTCGAAGGCTACGTCTCGTGGGGCCTCGGGCTCGCACAGGCCTCCTGCATGCGGACGTTCACGCTCACCAACCCTGACCGGTTGGTCGTCGATTTCCAGGCGCCGAAGAGCTAGAGTCCGCGACCATGGCGGTCCAGCCACCTCCCACCGTTCCGGTAGTCCCGGGGTCGACGCCGATCCCGCCGGCGAAGAAGAGCGGCTGCGCCGGCTGCGGAATGGGATGCCTTGGCTGCATCGGCGTCTTCGTCGTCATCCTTCTTCTGCTGGTCGGCGGAGGCTGGTATTTCTTCGTCGTCCAGGCGCAGGCGGGCGTGCCGGCCCCGGCCGCGCTCGTTGTCTTCAACGCACCTGTCGACGTCGGCCGTAACGACTCCGGCTATCGATCCGCCGTGCCGGGCGAGTCGCTGAGCGCCGGCAGCTCGGTCCGCACCGGGCATGCCGGGCGGGCGGCGATCCAGTTTCCGGACGGCTCGTTCATCCGGATGTCACCCGACACCACGCTCACCGTCACCAGCGCGCAGCTGAACAAGAACGGCACCCTCCAGTCGGCAGGCGTGGCTCAAAAGATCGGCAGGACGCTCTCCAACGTCCAGCACCTCATCAGCGGCTCCAGCTTCCACGTCGGCGGCCATTCCGTGAGCGCCGAGGTGCGCGGCACGCAGTTCGAAGTGCTCGTCCGGGCCAACGGCACCAACCTGATCAAGGTTTTCGAAGGTTCGGTGAAGGTGGCCGGAGTGACCACGATCACGCTCAACGCAGGGCAGGAGGTGGACGCCGACGCCAACGGCAAGCTGTCGGCGCCCAGGAATATCGGCGCCGATCCGCAGGACCCGTATCCGTTGGCAGCCCAGTGTGCGCGCGCGGTCTCGTCGGGCACGAGCGCCGGGACCGCGCAGACCTCGACCGGAGACACCATCGCCACCGGTCAATCCTCCGAGGTGGACTACGACTCGCCGGGGGGACTGGTCAGCGTGGCGCTCTGCTATCCGGGCAGCTTCATGACCCTGACCATCATCGACCCCAACGGGGTGGCACACACGTCACGCCAGAGCTCGCGGCCGGTGCAGGGGACCCTGAACGGACCACCTGGCCGCTACCGGGCCATCGTGAAGGCCGAGGACGTTCCAGGGGGCGAAACTTTCGCCGTCTCCTTTGCGACGAACTCGCCGTGCGTCGAGGGCAGGGTGGACACGGGTGGGGTGGTTCGCCAGACGCTCAGCAACAAACAGATCGCCGACGCGCTGTCGCAATCCGGTGCTTCGGGGGTCACCCTTCAGGTGCAGGGCATCTCGCCTAACTCGGCGCGGATCTACTACTCCTCGGACCTCGGCGGCACTCCCATCACCTGGACGATCGACTTCTACGCCGCCACCCCGAACCTGGGCGTGATACTCACCGATCTCACAGTTCGCGGGGTCAGCATCACCACGCAGATCGTCTCGCGGCTGCCGCAGGCGACTGGGCAGTCCGGCGTGTCGATCGATTTCATCGTCGACCGGGTTTACTCATGCAGCGGCCCAGGCGGGCTGATCATGGTGGTCGAGGGTCATCGGTAGCGGCCGGTAAGGCTCGGGGGCTGCGTTGGGCCGCTATGTGGGCTCGGTTCCGCGTTCAAGGCCTTATGTTTTCCAGGCATGCCCGCGGTAGCCGCTCGGCCATCTCCCAGGCGCCGCCGCGGCCTCTCGTGGATCCTGGCGCTGATCGTCCTGGTGCTCCTGCTCGGGGGTGGGGCGGTCTGGTTGAACGTCACCGCCGCGGCCGCGACCAATGCCGTCGCCACCCTCACCGTCTACGTGCCCCTCACCTCGGTTGCCCATAACGGCGACTACGCCACCGCGACCTCCGGGGCGATGGTGCAGGCGGGCGACGGAGTCAAGACCAACGCGAAGGGGCGCGCCTCCATCCAGCTTCCTGATGGCACCCTGACACGCCTTGCCAGCGGCACCGAGATCACGCTGACCGCGGCGCATTTCGCCAAGGACGGCAACCTTCGCGACGCCTCGCTGGCGGAAAAGGTCGGCCGCACCTTCACGAACGTTCAGCACCTGGTCAGCGGCGCGACCTTCAAGGTCTCGGGCCAGTCGGCCACCGCCACGGTCCGCGGCACCAAGTTCGAGGTGTACATCAAGCCCGACGGCACGATGATCGTGAAGCTGTTCGTGGGCCAGCTCGATTTCGACGGCAAGAACCATGTCCATCTGACGGCGCCACAGCAGGCGACAGCCGATCCTGACGGCAACGTCGGTCCGGCGGGCCCCATCATCCCCGAGCCAGGCGACCCGTTCACCGCCGAGCTCGCCGCTTCCGACGCCACCAGCCAGGGGACAACACCTGGCACCGAACAGGACTACATCGGCCCGCCTTTGCACAACGGCGAGCAGCAGAAGTACACGTACAGCTTTGCCGGCGGCGGGCTGGTCAAGGCGGCGCTCGGCTATCCGGGGAGCCTCATGAAGCTGGAGGTCATGGCTCCTGACAGAAAGATCTACAGCAAATCCGGTCCCTCGCCAATCGTCGTGACCATCAACAACGGACCGGCAGGGATATACACGATCCTGGTCACCGGGGTCAGCGGGTTGGGTGCAAACGGCGAGACGCCCTTTGTGAGCGTGTCCGCGCTGGAGCCCTGCACAAGCGCGAACCTCATCCTCAACAGAGCGGTGCGCCGGGGGCTGACGTCGCAGGACCTCCAGGGCAACGTCCAGGTCTCAGGCGTCTCCAACCTCAAGCTGATGGTCGTCGGCGACTCTCTGGCCGGCGCGATCATCACTGGCACCGGCACCTTCAACGGCGCCGGCTGGACCGGCACCGTGATCCTGCTCAAGCACGGGGACGGCCTCGCGATCATTGCGGTCGGGGCGACCGCGTTCGGTTTCAGCGTGCCGGCGGAGCAGATCATGTCGCAGATCGGCTCGACGGTCGGTCAGGACCCGGCGAACATCGGCGTGGGGTTCATCGTCGACCGGTTGTTCACATGCAACGGCGTGGTCGTCATCGACGGGCGGGCGACGGCCTGACGAGAGTTCGCCGGCTCGTTAGTGGCCCAATACCTGGTGCGTGAGCTTCACCAATAAGGAGAGGCCGGTTCCGTCCAGGAGCCACGCGGCCTCGGCGGCGCCGACGAGCAGCACCAGCAGCGCGCTCAGGCCGATGCTTCCGCGGTGCATCGCGGGCTGCAGCCAGTTCTTCGGCTCCCCTCCCCCATGTGGATGGACGAGCGCATTCTCGAGGTGGTCGAGCAGCTCGCCCGCGGCTGCCGGCCTGCGTTTGGGATCGCGGTCCATCGCCCCCTGGAGGACGGCGGCGAACTGGGGAGACAAGTCCGGAGCGACGTCGTGGACCGTGGGCGGCGGCTCATAGAGGCGCCGGCTCAACGTCTCGATCCAGCTTTTCGACGAGAAGGGCCGCCGGCCGGTCACCGCTTCGAAGATGATGGCGGCCAGCGAATAGACGTCGGCGCGTCCGTCCACCTCGCGTCCGACCAGGCGCTCGGGCGCGACGTAGTCCGGCGCGACCGGGCCGCCGGCGCCCGGGCCGGTGTTGAACGAGGCGACCGTGCCCAGGCCGAAACCCGTCAGCATCGTCCGGCCGTCGTTGGCGAGAAGGATGTTGGCGGGCTTGAGGTCGCGATGCACCGTCGCGCGGGAGTGTGCGTAATCGAGTGCGCTTGCAATGGGCCGCAGCAGGCCGATGATCCCGAGCGGGTCGTACTGCACACCGGAGCCCATCACTTCGTCGAGCGTCTTGCCCGGGATCATCTCGGTGACGAGATATGGCAAGTCGCCGTCGTACGCGAGCTCGTAAAGACGCGGGATGGCGGGGTGCTCGAGCGCGACGTACGAGCGCAGCTCGAGCAGAAAGCGACGAGAGAAGCTGACGTCGCGCGCGACCGCCGGCTCGATGGTGCGGAGGGCGACCCTGCGAAGCATGCGCGGATGCTCGGCCTCGTAGATCACGCCGAGGCTGTCGGTCTCGATCTCGCGCACCACGCGGTAACCGCCGACCTGGAGACCATTCTTGTGCGAGTCCGGTTTGGGCCGGGAGCCGTTACGGCTGCGACGCTCGGTTGCCATTCGAAACTTGAACTTTAGCCACTAAGCGGGAACCGCGCTTTTGGGTGGGTCACCCAAATTGGCAGTTATCGCCACTCGGTAGGTGGTGTCGGCGAGAGGATTTGAACCTCCACGCCCTTTCGGGCACCGGATCCTAAGTCCGGCGCGTCTGCCGTTCCGCCACGCCGACATCCAGGGCAAAGATAAAAGTTCGTCTCCGGACCCGCCCGCCTGGCCAATGCGCACCTGTGACGCCAAACGCGTCTAACGCGGGCGCTCGATCGGCCTCGGTGGCGCCAAACGGGCGGAATTCGGCTACGCGCCCGCTAGGATCATGGAGGCCACAGCCGCAGTCTAGGGAGATGAAGCGAGAGAGATGAGAAACGCGCTCCTGGTCGTGGACATCCAGAACGACTTCGTCGAGGGCGGCGCCCTGCCCGTCACCGGGGGCCGGCAGGTGGCGGCGATGGTCTCGAGGCACATCCGCCACTTCAAGCAGGAATACACATTCGTGGTCGCCACGCGCGACTACCACGAGGACCCCGACGGGCACTTCTCGGACCATCCCGACTTCGTCAACACGTGGCCGCCTCACTGCGTCATCGGCACGCCTGGCGCGGCCCTGTGCACGCCGATCTTCAACCTGGTCCGCGAGAAGTTCATCTCCACGGTCGTCGACAAGGGCAGGCACGCCCCGGCCTACTCCGGCTTCGAAGGCCTTGACCCCCGCGGCCACCCGCTGCTCGACGTCCTCAAGGAGGCCAGGGTCGACCACATCGACATCTGTGGACTCGCCACCGACTACTGTGTGCGAGCCACGGCTCTCGATGCGCGCAAGTACGACTACCAGGTCAGGGTTCTCGTCAACCTGTGCGCGGCCGTAAAGGAAGAGACTGGGCTGCAGGCGCTGGAAGAGATGAAGGCGGCCGGTTGTCAGATCCAGGCGGCGACCGCGCCCTGACGTAAGAAGGGGCCGCTCCCGGCGGAGCGGCCCCTCGAGTTCCTTAGCGGCGGGCTCGGCTCTTGGCCGGGGTGCCCTCGTACTTGAAGGAGACGTTCAGCCTGACCCGGTAGGTGGCGACCTTGCCGTCTTCGATGGTCACGTCCTGGCGCACGACCTCCGCGACGCGCAGGTCACGCAGAGACTTCGACGCCGTCTCGATCGCGCTCTTGGCGGCCGCCTCCCATGACGTGCTGCTGGTCCCGACCAGCTCGGTCACTCGATAGACGCTGTCGGCCATTGTCCTACCTCCCTTTGTGCCGGCTCGAATCTCCCCACCCGGATCACTCCCGCGCCTGGCGGCGCGGGGGCCCCAGTTGAAGCCGACCTCCCCACTTCAAGGGGAGGATTCATTGTCGCTCACAACCGCGACTCGTTCCAGCTTCCGCAAATCCGGAAGCGCCTCGGCGATTTTTCCAGCCAGCGCCTCCGGTTCCGCGCCGCGCAGGTAGATGACCTGCTCGGTGACGCCGAGCTCCATGAGCTGTCCACACAGCTCGAGCAGCTCCCGTCGGTCCTTACCGTCCCAACCGAACTGCAGCGACCGCCGGATCTCGGCAGGGTTGCGGCCGACCGCGCCGCAAGCCTCCTCGAGTTTCGCGGTGAGCTCCTTGACCCGCTCTGGATCGCCGCCCGCGATGTTCCAGACATCGGCGTGCCGCGCGACAAGTCGCAGCGTCGTCTCGCCGGATGCGCCGATCCATATCGGTGGATATGGCTTCTGTATCGGCTTCGGGTTGGCGATCGCATCGCTCAAGCGGTAGTACCGACCCTCGAAGTTGGTGCGCTCGTCCGTCCACAGCGACTTGATGATGCGCAGCGACTCGCTGAGGCGACCGACGCGATGGTCGAGTCCCTCGATGCCGTACATGGTGTGCTCGACCTCCGCCCAGGCGGCTCCGATGCCGAACTCGAGGCGGCCGCCAGACAGGTGGTCGACGGTGACGGCCAGCTTGGCGAGGACGACGGGATGGCGATACGTGTTTCCAGTTACCAGGCAGCCGAACCGCACGCGCTTGGTCGCCTCGGCCATCGCGGCCTGCAGGGCCCAGCCTTCGTAGATCGGGCGGTCGGGTCCTCCGTCGCCGATCGAGGCCAGGTGATCGAAGTCCCAGACATGGTCGAAGCCGCCCTCGTCGGCTATCCGCCAGACCGTTCGCAGGGCCTCGACCGTCGTGTCCTGGCCTGACAGCTTGAGGCCAAAGCGAAGGGGGTGCTGAATGCCAGGCAACTTAGTCACCTCCACGAAACTTGGTGGCGCGCACGCGGATCGGGATGCGGTAGTCGGCGGAGAAGCTCTCCGGCGTCCAGCCATAGCTCTTGATTCGAGACCCGTACTTGCGCATGTAGCCGGGCACTTTGTAGGCCGGAGGCTGGCGTTTCATCACCTGGGCCGTGCCCTCGATGCGGATGACGTCACCGCCGTCGGGCGTGGAGTTCATGTGCAGGGAGACGAGGTTGACGCGCTCGATGTTGCGCACCTTCTGGCCGGGAACCGAGTAGATGAGGAACGTGTCGCCCTCGAACAGGAACCACACCGGCACCACGAGCGGCCTGCCATTCGGGTTGGTGGTGGCCAGCCAGATCACGATCTCTCGGTTCAGCCGGCTGGCGACGTGCTTGCCGCGCGCGGTCGTCGTGTCCAGCAGCTTGCGATTGAGCGGCGCCACTATTGGATAAGAATATGGCGATGAGCCAGAAGACACAGAAGACCGAAACCGAGTGGCGGCGCGACCTGACCCCGATGCAGTTTCACGTCCTTCGCGAGAAGGGCACCGAGCGGCCTTTCACCGGCGAGTACTGGGACACCAACACGCCTGGCGTGTACCTGTGCGCCGGCTGCGGAGCCAAGCTCTTCGAGTCCGAGACCAAGTTCGACGCGCACTGTGGCTGGCCAAGCTTCTACGCGCCGGCGGAGGATGCGCCAATCGAGGAGCACGCCGACCGGAGCCTCTTCATGGTCCGCACCGAGGTCAACTGCGCGAGCTGCGGCGGCCACCTGGGCCACGTCTTCGACGACGGCCCGGATCCGACGGGGCTTCGCTACTGCATCAACTCGGCGTCGATCAGCCTCAAACCCGAGGACAGTTCTCAAGAAACTTCCTGACGATCGGGCTCGGCTCTTTCGGCTGCCACGCCTTGTAAGCGTCGCGCAGCGGCACCGGCCATTCGATGTCGACATCGACACGCGTCCCGAACTCGCTCGCGCCGGCAAGGACCCGGAGCGCCACGGTCAGGACCTGACGATGCATCTGCTGATCACCCGGCATCCCAAACGCGTGCCCGAAAGGGAACTCGACGCCGACGATGCGCGGTGCCCTTCGCTCCTCGGCGACCGCCGGCATCATCGTGACTACCACCGTGGGGATCCCCGCCGCTTCGATCCATCGTGCCAGCACGGGCACGTTCGAGCAGCAGTCGGGTCAAGCCGGCGCGAGGACGAGTCCATCGGCCTGCTGGTCGCGCAGCCGCGCGATCAGCTGCGGCGCGGTTTCCTGGCACCAGCCCTCGAGGCTGCGTTCCTGGTAGCCCATCACCGAGATGTGCTCGTCCGCCGCGCTTCCCGCCACACGTTCTGAGACGAGCTCGTCCAGCGTGCGGATGGGCAGCACCACCTCGGGGTCGGAGCGTATGTCGTCGTGGCTGATGTGGAGGTGGGCGACCTCTAGGTCCGCCGGGTCAACTGCAGATGGAATCGATCGCCACGACGGATCGCCCCATTCCGGGTTGGCCCGCTCCCTCTCGACATCGAACGTAGGTTGCGAGGACTTGACGTAGATGCCGGCCGAGCTCAGAAGGGCAATCCGAGACGACGCCAGCCGCTTCTCGAACGGCTCCCACACAGGCGCCTCTTCACCCGGAAACGGCCCGCGGCCCTCGTACATCGGCCGGAAGCTGCGCGGCAGGAACCGATAGCTGTCGACGATCATCCAGCGCCCACCAGGATGCCCGTGACGACCGGCATCACTCCCCCACCGACCTCGATGCGGGTCGGGATGTCTTTGTCGGCGCCATACGCGAGCCGGATGTGGATGAAGCTCTGACGGCCCATCTTCGTCCCCTGCTCGCTGGTGATCGCAACGTTCACCGCCCGCGGGATCAACCCATATCGAACCGCAAACGCGCCCAGCGGTCCGCTCCCCGATCCGGTGGCGGGATCCTCGTCGATGCCGATAACGTCCGGCGCGAACATGCGGCTGTAGAGTCTGTCGGCGCCGGTCGCTGCGAAGATGAAGGTTGGAACCGCCTCGCGTCCTGGGAACGCTTTTCGGAGCCTCGTCTTGTCCGATACGGTCGAATCGACCGCTCGCGCATCTTTGACGGCGACGTAGAGGAACTCGTTGCCGGTGCTGGCGACCTGCAGCGGGACGTCGGGCACGAGGTCGCTCTCCTGCAGCCCCACGCCGTCGGCGATGCGGCCGCGGTCGGTGAACACCTCGCCGTAAGTCAGCGGCGGGTGCGTCATCCAGAACGTCAGGCCGTTCGCGTGGCGCTCTCCCCGCACGGCGACCGGTCCGACGCCCTCTTCGAGGATGAACTCCAGGTCTCCGTTTGCAACGCGGCCTTGCATCGCCAGCACCCACGCGGTGCCGACGGTCGGGTGGCCCGCAAAAGGCAGCTCGGTTCCAGGGGTGAACATGCGCACGCGGGCCGCGTGCTCGGGTCGCGACGGCCGCATGACGAAGGTCGTCTCCGAGAAGTTCATCTCGCGTGCGATCTTCTGCATTACGTCCTCGGCGATGTCGTCTGCGTCCAGCACCACCGCCAGCTGGTTGCCGGCAAGCGCCTTGTCCGTGAACACGTCGACGATGTGAATCGGGTAGCTCATCCTCTCCTCCAACCGGTGTTCCGCCATCTTGCTTTCATCCGGCCAGCGCGGACGCGGCCGCCACGAGGCCCAGCGCGGCGATGGCAAAGCCGCTGAAAGCGCCAATGCCACGAATGATGGACGGAGTGATGCGCGCGCGGAGCGCAGCCGCGGCGCCGGCCAGCACGCACCACCAGGTCACGGACCCGAGCAGCACGCCGGCGACGACGAGCGCGGGCGGCAGGTACCCGCCGCCGATGCCTGTGCCCAGCGTCGCCGCCAGCGCGGCGAACGAAAGGATGGTCGCGGGGTTGGTGATGGTCAGGCCGAGCGTCGATACATACGCCAGCGCCAGGCGGGTGGCGCTGGTGACTGGGGCTTCCACGTCCTTCGGTTTTTCGAGGGCGATGCGGACGCCCAGCACGATCAGCAGCGCGCCGCCGGCAACCGCGAGGGCCTTGCGCTCGCCTGCAAGCAATGAGGTCGCCGCAGTCACGCCAAACACGGCCACCGCCGCATAGAAGCCATCAGCGGTGGCGACGCCCAGGCCGGAGACAAGCCCGTTGAGCCAGCCGCGGAGGAGGGTTCGCCTAAGGCAGAGAAGGAAGATCGGGCCGGGCGTTGCGGCGACGGCGAACCCGAGGACGAATCCTCTGAGCAGCAGGCTGGACACCCGGACCTCTCATGGGTCGGTAATTCTAGGTTCCATCACCCCCACCCGGCGTCGCCTCTCAGACCAGCCGCAACATCCGGCTGAAGGACGGCAGCGTCCTGGCCGACGAGCGAATTGGGGCGGTCGCGACCGCGTAACCTGAAACCCGATCGTGAAGATCGGTCTCGGCCTGCCCAATGCTGACAAGAGCCTGGCCAATGGAAGGCTGCTCGTCGATATCGCCCATCGCGCGGACTCGCTGGGGTTCTCCACGCTGGCGACCATCGGCCGGGTCGCCTTCCCCAACTACGAAGAGCTCATCAGCCTAGCCGCGGCCGCTGCCGTTACGGAAAAGATCGGGCTGTTCACCGACATCCTGCTCGCCGCCACGCGCGAGCCGGTACTGCTGGCCAAGCAGGCGGCAACGCTCGACCAGGTGTCGGGCGGTCGGTTCGTGCTCGGCATCGGCACGGGTTCCCGACCCGACGATTTCGCGATCACGGGCACCGATTTTCATACGCGCGGGCGCCGCATCGATGCGGCCCTGGAGCTGATGCACCGCGCCTGGCGCGGCGAGCCTCTGCCAGGCACCGAGCAGCCGCTGACGCCCCGGCTCCTGAGCGGTGACGGCGTTCCCATCATGTTCGGCGGAGGCGCCGAGCCGGTGATCAGGCGCGTTGTGAAGTACGGCATCGGCTGGACCCAGGGCGGTGGAACACCCGAGAGCCTGACGGCGATGATGGAACGGATCAACGCCGCCTGGAAGGCGGCCCGGCGGGCCGGCAAGCCGAAGTTTCGAGCCCTCGCCTACTTCGTCATCGGCGATGAGCTGCACGAGGAGGCTGAATCCAACCTGGCCAGCTATTACGGCGAGTTTGGGTCACGGGTCTGGCGCGGCACCGTCAAGTCGGCCGACGAAGCGAAGGAACGGGTCAACGCCTACGAGGCGGTCGGCGCTGACGAGCTCATCCTGTTCATCGCCGCCCCTCACCTCGACCAGGTCGACCGCCTGGCGGCCGCGGTTCTGTAGCTGGCATTGCCTTCCGGCTGTGCCGGGCGTTTTGATTCACGGATGCCGCTCAGGTTGCTGGCAAGCCTCACCGTGGCGGGCGCGGTTGCCATGGCCGGCGCCGGTGCAGCCTCTGCGTCTTGCGCCGGGGGCGGATCGAGGTCGATCGGCGACGAGCTCGCAGCCCAGCCGGTGGTGTTCGTGGGCACCGTCATCTACACATCCGACCAGGACCGCGTCGCCCGGGTCAGCGTCGAAGCCATCTGGAGGGGGCCGTCGATGCCGGCGTACGTCTACGTTCATGGTTCGCCGGTGTCTGGGCCGTTCACCGCAACCAGCGTCGACCGTCACTATCAGTCCGGCCACCGATACCTGTTCGTTCCGGTCAACGACCACATGCCGTTCGACGACAACAGCTGCAGCCTCACGCAGCCTTATACGGCCGAGCTTGCCGCGCTGGCGCCGCATGATGCGAGATCACCGGAGCCCGCGAGCTTCAACGACTACCTCCAGAACTTCACGGGCCAGAATCCATGGGTCGTGCCGTTCCTCGTGCTCTTGCTGGCCGTCGCCGCCACGATCGCGATCGTCAGGCTGCGCCGTGGCCGGCGGCAGATGTGACCCGCCCGCCGAGGCGGCTCCTCACCTATGCGGCCGTCGGGGCTGCGGTTCTCGTCGTGGGCACCGTGGCCGTCTTTGCATACCAGTCCCTCCAGGTGCCGTATCAGGCGCCCACAGCGAGCAGCCCTGTACCGGCGCTCGGGTGTACACCGGCTCCCTGCGCCGACCTGCATGGCTACACGCTCTGGGTCACCAGCCTCGGCGTGCAGGGCGGGCTTGTGACGATGCAGATCAGATTCCGCAACGCGAGCGACTCGACCCATGCATCGCCCGAAGACCTGCAGCTGATCGATTCACAACGCCATGCCGCGCAGCTTGTCTTCGACGCGCCCGGCTGCACGCAGTGGTCGCGTCACGAATTCAGTCGCGGCGCCACGTTCGGGCCGCTGACGGCATGCTTCAGGCCGAGCACGACCTCGCCTCCACTCGTGCTGCGCTGGTCGCCCGATTTTGGCTTAGTGTGCTGCCAGACCGCTATCGAGCTCACCTGAACCTCAGCGCGACGTCGGGGCGGTTGGTGATGAGCACAGCGACACGCGGGTCGCGCATGAATCGTTCGATCTCGACCTCTTCGTCGACCGTCCACACCCACGCCGGCATGCCCTCGCGCGCGCAGTAGTCCAACACGCTGAGCCGAGCCAGGCGCTCGTGGACGGCGGCGAAGTCCGCATGGCTGCGCCGCAACCGCCCGCCCGGAAAGAGCTCGCTCAACCGCACCCGGACGTACCGCCACGGCGGCGCGCCCTGAAGGTCATCGCCGAGGGAGAGCCCGGTCCTCACGCCGGGGAACTGGTCTTTGATGGTTCGGATCGGGTCGTCGCCCGATGTAAAGACCACGTCGCTGCGCTTGAAGCCGCCCTGGATGAAACGCACGACGTCGGCTTCGTATCCCTCCTCCTTCACATCGACGTGAAGGCCGACTTTGCCGTCGATGATGTCGACCAGCTGCTCGATGGTGAGCAGCTCGTCTCCCAGCTCATCGTCGAGCGCCGCGTACGACATGTCCCTGGCCGCGCGACCAGAGGGGGTGTGATCATCGTGGTAGTTCACGAAAATTCCATCGGTCGTGCGGCGAATGTCGATCTCGACAAAGTCGACGCCCATCGCGATGGCGCGCGTGTAGCGCGTGGCCGCGGGCAGCCCCAGGCTGCCGCATTCGCCGCGGTGGGCGTCGATCAAAGGTGGCATCGTGGCTTGCCATGCCCAGCTTGATGCATCGACACTGAGCTGATGCCAGGGCTGAACCCGGTGATCGTGATCACAGGCGCTACGGGCGCAATCGGCTCCGCAACCGCGTCGCTGCTCGCGCCGCGCGGAGCGCGCCTCCTGCTGCTGAGCCGGCCCTCGGACCGGCTGGATGGCCTGGTCGCGAGACTCGACCGCGACAACCGGGTGACCAGCGTGGAGCTCGACCTCTCGTCGCTTGCTTCGGTGCGTGCGGCTGCGCGCCAGGTCACGCGGACGGTACCGCATGTGGATGCGCTCGTGAACGTCGCCGCGATGTACACGCCCTTCTACGAGCAGAGCGACGACGGCTTCGAGCTCATGCTCGCCACCAATCACCTCGGCCCGTTTCTTCTGACCAACCTGCTGCGCGACCGGCTGGCGGGCGGGGGACGGGTGATCACCGTCTCGGCCCCGTCGTCGACGCGCGTGGACGTCGATCAGCTCCTGTCGAAGGAACAGTTCAGCGCGCTGCGGACGTTCGGTGCCACCAAGGCCGCCAATCTGATGTTCACGTTCGAGCTCGCGCGACGCGCGAAACGATGGGACGTGCGCGCCTATGCGTTGCATCCCGGCCTTGTCCGCTCGGACCTCATGCGCGAGGCGCCTCGCCCGGTCCGGTTGTTGACCCGACTCGTGTCCAGGCGGCCGGATCGAGCCGCCGAGGACCTGGCCGATCTCGCCACCTCGCCGGCGTTCGCAAGCACGACAGGCTGGTTCTTCAAGGGCGGCCGCCAGATCGATGCGCCGAGGTCGACGCTCGACGCCGGAGCCCAGGGCGAGCTGTGGCGGCGCTCCGCCGAGCTCGTGGAGCTCGGCGACGTCGGCTTCTGACTGACAGTCGCGCCCCCCCTCGCCTGCGGGAGAGGGATCCTCCACGACACGTTCACAACGCGTTCACAAGCTCGCCGAAGGATGAGAGACATCAAACCTCTCATCACAAAGGAGTGACGGCAATGAGACGCGGTATCGGTTTTCTGTGGGTAGCGCTGACGGGCATCCTGCTCGCGATCGTCGGCGTCGTGGCGTACCAGGCGGGCTGGTCGGAAGGGGCGGCGACGCACCTGTCCAACGGCGTGACGGCGGCGGTTCCGTATTACTACTACGGCCCGCACTTCTTCGGCTTCGGGATCTTCGGGTTCCTGTTCTTCCTCTTCCTCCTGTTCGTGATCTTCCGCATCGCGCGGTTCGGCCGCGGATGGGGTGGTTACTACGGCGGCGGCTGGAAGGGCGGTTATGGCCCGCGCCATGGTGGCGGCATCCCGCCGGCCATCGACGAGCGAATGCAGGAGTGGCACCGGCGCGCGCACGGCGAACCCACACCCGCACCACCGTCAGACACCAAGACCGTCTGAATTAAGGAAGACGACGGCACCGGGGGCATGCGCCCTCGGTGCTGTTCCGGTCCTTACGATGGACGCGGTGCCGACCATCCTGGTCGTGGACGACGAGCCACGGATCGTGCGGCTCGTTCGCGACTACCTCGAGCACGGTGGGTTCACCGTGCTCGTCGCGTCTGATGGACCGACAGCACTGCGCACAGCGCGAACCGGCCGTCCGGATCTCGTCATCCTCGACCTCGCGCTCCCCGGTATCGATGGGCTCGATGTGACGCGTGCGCTGCGACGCGACGGCGAGGTGCCGATCATCATGCTGACCGCTCGAACGGAGGAGACGGACAAGCTGGTCGGGCTCGAGCTGGGCGCCGACGACTACATGACCAAGCCGTTCAGCCCCAAGGAGCTGGTCGCTCGCGTGCGCGCGGTGCTGCGTAGGGCCGAGGGCATGCGACGTCCCTCGGATCTCATCCGCGTCGGCGCGGATGTCGAGCTCGACGTGCCGAGGATGGACGTCAAGATCGCAGGCCGGCGGGTCGAGCTCACGAAGACGGAGTTCCAGATCCTGTCGACACTGGCCAGACAGCCGGGCCGGATCTTCACCCGCGCCCAGCTGCTCGACGCCGTCAAAGGTGTGGCGTTCGAGTCGTATGAGCGCGCGATCGACGCCCACATCAAAAACATAAGGCGCAAGATCGAGCCCCAAACCGGCCGCCCCCAATACGTCCTCACGGTGTTCGGAGTCGGTTACCGTTTCGCCGAGCCTCCCGACCGATGAGAACCGCATGGGGACCGCCTCCCCGCCGCCGGCCGCCGTGGTGGCCGGAGAACCAACCGTGGCCGCCGGCCCGACGCTGGCGAGGTGGGCGCCTGCCCTTCTTCTGGCGCATGGGGTGCTTGATCCTGGGCGTGATCGCCCTCGTCGCCGTGGCCGCGGCAGTGGTCACCGCCCTGGCGGGCACCTTGCTGAGCTGGCTCCTCGGGCCGACCTTCTTCCGGCCCGGCACGGCACAGGTCGTCCTCGTCATGACCGCGCTGATGCTCGTTCTCTTCGCGGTCGTGGCCCAGCGTGGGATCCGTCGCTTCTCACTGCCGATGGACAACCTGATCGACGCGGCGGGCAGGATCGAGAAAGGCGATTACTCCGCCCAGGTGCCCGAGCACGGCCCTGCCGAGCTGACCTCTGTAGCGCGCGCATTCAACGCCATGTCAGCCCGACTCAAGGCCAGCGACGAGCAGCGCCGCAGCTTTCTCGCCGACGTCGCGCACGAGCTGCGAACGCCGCTGTCGGTGATCCGCGGCCAGGCAGAGGCGATCGCGGATGGCTTGTATCCGGGCGACGCGGACCACGTCCAGCCGATCCTGGATGCGACGCGCACGCTCGAGGTCCTGGTCGAAGACCTTCGCACGCTCGTGCTCACCGAAGCCGGCAGCCTCGTGCTCAACCGCGAGCACGTCGAGCCTGGAGCGCTGGTCCAGGACGTGCTTGCCTCGTTCGAGACGCAGAGCGAGGCTTTCGGCGTGAGCATGGCGTCCGCGATCGACTCGACCGTCCCCAATGTCGACGTCGACCCTGCACGCATCCGCAGTGCGCTCGCCAACGTGGTCTCGAACGCGATTCGCCACACGCCAGCCGGGGGCTCGATTCGCATCGACGTGCACCCCACCGGCGAGAACGTGGAGATCTCGGTTACCGACACAGGCGAGGGAATCTCGCCTGACATCCTCCCACGTGTCTTTCAGCGCTTCGTCAAGGGCCCCGGCTCGACCGGTTCCGGCCTGGGCCTCGCGATCACCCACGACATCATCACCGCACACGGTGGCACCGTCGAGATCCAAAGCACGCTCGGAGCCGGCACCACCGTTCGCATCACGCTTCCACCCGCGACGACGTGACACTCCTGGGGCATTTGCCCTAGTGAAAATTTCTGGGGCGTTTAACCCCAAGGCTCCTGTTAGGCGCTAGATTAGCGCCTGATGCGCCCGACGTCTCACCACCACACCCGACCAAGGTGGTGAGCTCTTCCCGGCGCATCGCCGCCGGCCTTTTGGTCCTGGGGCTCGTGCTGTCTGCCCTCGTAGGCGTGATCACGAATTTGTTCGCCCCCGATACGATCGCCGCCAATCCATTGGCGGCGCGTTTCGGCGTGGCGCCTCCCGCGCTCACCCTGCCACGTTCTGCGATCGGGCCGCTTTCACCTGAGCTGACTGCAGCACCACCGATGGGCTGGAACGGCTTCAATCACTTTTACCACTCAGTGAGCGCGGCGACGGTCGCAGCCCAGGCCAACGCCATCATCAGCTCGGGGATGAAGGCTGCCGGCTACAGGTACGTGAACCTCGACGGCGGGTGGGATCTCCTCTGGCGCAGCAGAAGCGGGAGCCTCCAGCCAGACCCCGCCAAATTTCCACAGGGCATCAAACCCGTGGCCGACTACGTCCACTCGCTCGGCCTGAGGTTTGGGATCTATTCGAGTGCAGGCATGGAGAACTGCGCCGCCACGAGCGCGGGGAGCTACGGCCACTTCCGGCAGGATGCGGCCCTGTTCGCCGCTTGGGGTGTCGACTATCTCAAGCTCGACTGGTGCTTCATCCCGTATCACAACTACCCGCGCCTGAACCGAAAGCAGATCAGCCAGATGCTGGCCAGCGAGATGGCTGATGCGCTAGCCGCGACCGGGCGCCTGATCGTGTACGACGTCAACGACGTGACCAACAACGAGCCGTGGAGCTCGGCGCCGGGCCGGGCGAACCTGTGGCGCACCACTTCCGACATCCAGGACAAGTACTCGAGCATGGTCTGGAATTTCACCCACAACGTGAAGCACTACGTGCACGCCGGGCCACGCGGTTGGAATGATCCGGACATGCTCGAGGTCGGCAACGGCGGCATGAGCGTCACCGAGTACCAGAGCCAGTTCAGCCTCTGGGCGGAGATGGCTGCGCCGCTGATCGCCGGCAACGACCTGGCCACGATGTCGCCTGTCACGCAGGGCATCCTCACCAACCGCGCTGTGATCGGGGTGGACCAGGACCCGTTGGGCCGGCAGGGCTACCCCGTCGCGAGCGCCGGCGGCCACTGGGTGTTGACGAAGCCACTTATGAACGGAGACAGCGCCGTCGTCTTCTTCAACCAGACCGACACCGCAGCGACCATTACGGCCACTGCAACGCAGGTCGGTATGCCAACCGCCACCGAGTACTCGGTGCTCAATCTGTGGACCGGCACAACGGCCCAGACTGCCGGGGTGATCACAGCCACCGTTCCGCCCCACGGCTCGGTCTTCTACCTGCTTGCGGAGAACGCGACGCCGCCTTTCAGCGCTTAGGACTTTTCGCGGAAAATAGCGCGACCTTGGTCCACACTTTGATACCGGCTATCCAGGTGTCGGCGAGCGGTTTCATTTCGTGACCGACGCTCCGCATGGCGATCGCAAGCGACCATCCCGGCCCCTCGAGGGTGAAGACATCGGCACCACGCGTTGGGAAGACGCGCGCCACTGGATGAGCATCTATGCGGATCTCCTCGAGTTCAAGCGCGGGATACTCCGCCGGGTGGAGCGCGATGTAGCGAGCCTGAAGCCGCAGGCCCAGCAGGTAGCGGCGGTCGACCTCGAGATCATCGAGACCCAGATGCACGGATATCAGGAGCGCCTTGATCTCTGGTACCGCCGCATCTGGGAGCTCCAGGGGCTATGGCTGGATCCCGCGGGCCGCATGGTCCGGCACAGGGGCCGCGAGGTGGCCCTGACGAAGCGAGAGTTTCAGCTTCTCCAGTTCCTTCTCGACCATCCTCACCGGTTCTTCACCACCTCGCAGATCCTGGGTCAGGCATGGGCCGATCCAGCCCTCTTTCCTGAGGAAGTGCGCAACTACGTGAGGAGGATCCGCAAGATACTCGTCGATCTCGAGATCCCGGTTGACCTTGTCAACAAGCCGGGGCGGGGCTACTCGCTGGTGTTTCGAGCCGACTGAACCGTCCGCGCTCAGCTGGGCGCCCCGAATATTGCTGATCTTTTTACGCCGGGCGCCGTAATTGTGGGGAATGAGGAAGGTCAAGCTCGCACGCCCTGACGTCGACGCGGCGGTGCGCGGCGGCGATTGGAGTCAACGGATGGACGGCGAAGGTCTTCCAGACGAGGCGACGATCAAGCAGGCACTTTACTGGAGGCAGATCTACACCGACATCCTCGCCATGGAGGAGAAGGTGCTGGTCCGCATCCGCCAGCTGATGGCGGACCAATCGGACGAGGGTCGGCGCGAGGTCGAGCTGACCAACGTCCCGGTCGTCGTCGCCCAGGCCGAGAGGTTCCGGCAGCGCCTTGGCTACTGGGAGGCTCGGGTCGCGGAGTTGGACGGAACGACTCCCCCCAAGCCTTAAGCCCCATCGATCACGGGAAACAGCCGTCCCACACGGGCGAAGTTGCCGACTTTGCTACGACCGATGCCTTTCATACCGGCGTAGGGGTCAGTGTTGGGGTCAAATCCGCTCTTCTCCATGTCTTTTGAATCAGCGCGGCGAGCAGTGCCGTCATCTTTGCTCCCAGCGCTGAGGCCGGCGCCTTGTCTTGATTATTGAATCGTCGTTCCCAACACCCAACGATGGGAACCTGCGGACTAAACCACGGCTACCGAGAGCGTCTTGCAGGTCGTCCCATTGGAGAGACAGACCTCGGCCGACATAGTCTCCGGCTGCGTGCCGGTGATAGTGACCGACAGAACCATCGACGCCGACTGCCCTCGGGCCGCTGGGGTGCCGGGCTCGCACTGGGAACCGTCTGGCCCGAAGAGGAATCCGCTCGATTCGACGCAACTCATGTTTTCCTGGCTTGCGTTGGTCAGCGATTTGAGGAAGAGGAATGGCGGCCTTGAGGAAACGGTCCCGGTGTTCTTCTCCTTGAATACGAAGGTCACCTGGTTGTTGACCTGTGCGGATTTGACCCCGCCGGCTACGCTGCCTGAGAGGGAGAACGACACGGTCGCTGGGACCACGGACGGCTGCGCCGCTGCTGCGGAGACCACGCTCGCAAGCACCGCAGAAACTCCGATCGCGCCTATCGCACCTACAGCCAGCACCAATCTACGCATTCCATAACCTCCATGAACGCGAAATCCACGATGGGGGGAGTGATGGGGATCATCGTTGCTCGGGCCATCCGGCAAGTCCATGGGACTTTCACCCTCCCGCCCGGCAGCCGACTCGGGGGCCCTGCTTGACGGCCGTACCCCACTCACGATGAAACGTTGCGGTCGTCGTTATGAGTCAGCGGGCGTCACGACGCCCGACCTGCCCTGACCGTCTTCGGTCTGCTCGCCATGCCAAGTACCAATCCCCCTGTCCAAGTCACCTACCGCACAACTTGACGGGCTTGCAGCGCGCGGCGGACCATCGATACGACTGCCGCCGGCGTGTCGAGAACGTCTCCAGCGGTGAAGCGGAGAAGTCGGTACCCGGCATCGATCAGCCGGTTCTGGCGGCGGTTGTCTGCGGCGAGGCTCACGCGATGCGTTGCGCCGTCGTACTCGATCGCGAGCCGAGCGTCGGGATAGTAGAGGTCGGGGCGTGCCAGGAAGAGCCCGAAATCATCGCGAAGGGAAACCTGGCCCCTCGGATGCGGCAGTCCAGCCAGAACCAGGAGGAGTCGTAGTCGAGTCTCCATCACGCTCTCGGCGGCTGGATCGGCCAGCTCAAGTGCGCGCTTCAGACACCGTACCCCTCGGTAACCCGCGTGGGTGCAGGCCCAATCACGAAGCCGGCCGCTGTTGACCAGACGACCATGTAGCGCTGTATCCAACAACGCGACGGCGTCGGTCAAAGGAAGCCTGCACGCGAGGTCTGCAATGGTCCGAACCGCGGACGTGACGCGAAGACCACGCCGGATCGACGTCTCGGCTGCGGGAATGCTGCAGCGGCGGACGACCACCCCAACGAGCCTCGAGGTGCTGCTTGTACTGGGCACCGCGGCCTCGATCGGGCTGCATGGTGGGGTGTCGAGACCGTGAAGCCAGGCAGCGGTGGGTCCGGTGAAGACCGCCGCGTCAGGCAGACGGAGCTTAGCCGCGATCAACCGCGTCATTGGCGCCTCGGCGATCTCATGCCAGGCATAGAAGCCACGACCAAGTCGCCGCCAGGTCGCGCCGAGCAGTTGCGCTCTGGACACGCCGTGCCGGCGGGCCACTTCGACTGTGAACGGACCTTTGGTCAGCTCAGGCGGAATGCGCGGAGTCGGCGCCATGCCGAGAAATGCTGGCCGGTGCGCGGCTTACGAACAACGCCGCCTGTTAACGCCGAGTGTGAGGTTGTGCGAGGCATCAAGGCGTGGCGATAGCCAACGGAGCGCACTCTCGGCGATGCGTAGCGAGACGAAGCTGGAGCGGGAGACGGGCTTCGAACCCGCTACCTCGACCTTGGCAAGGTCGCGCTCTACCAAGTGAGCTACTCCCGCTCGGGCAGAGGAGAAATCATAACCCGGCACCGCTAGCCGCCAAACCGCCGGCCGCGGCCTTGC